>Ga0265296_1000083_pt1 | contig 188917 bp, 187 predicted proteins | sample MunlanPumphouse1_FD_189073 | JGI IMG/M metagenome (GOLD analysis project Ga0265296, IMG submission 189073) | Groundwater microbial communities from a municipal landfill in Southern Ontario, Canada - Pumphouse #1 | ecosystem: Environmental > Aquatic > Deep subsurface > Groundwater | place...
TCTGGAGAATTCCGGTTTGGGGGGGGGTTCGCGATTTGATCCCCCACTCTTCCCTCCCCCCCAGGGGGTCGCTCCCCCTCAGCAGAAAAGTGACCCGCCCCTTCCCGCTTTCCCTGAGGGGTGACCCCCCACCCCCTCCAGAAAGGTCTCCGGCGTGATCAAACCGGTTTTTGTCACATGTACATGTGATAAACGCATGTACATGCGATTATTGGATGTACATGTTACTCACGGTTTACGCGGTTTGAGTTCAGCGAGCTGCAAAACCAGTTCCCCGGAGGGTGTGATCCGGTAATATTTCTCTTTCCGGTTGCTGTCCTGGCCCTCCATTTCTTCTATGAGATCCAGCGTGGTCATGGTCCTGAGAATGTTCGAAAAGGTTCCCTGGCTCAGCTCGTGGAGCACCGCTTTCTTCCCGGTGTAGAGGTCAGTTTTTCCGGTTGTGTTCTTTGCAACCCTCACCCCTTTCTTCCGCACCGGCACATAGAACCCCGAGAGCTGGAGGAAGAGATAGGACCGGGGCACCACCCGGATCGAAGGCTCCTCTTTTCCCGGCGAGCGGTACAGGGTCTGGAGGATTTTGACATAATTCGGGTTTGCCGCAACACTCTCCGCAGGCACTTTCGGCACCGCGAGTTTTGCCCGCAGAGCCTCACTTTTCCTTTCAGTAAACGTGTAATACGCATCCCCCTCCACCCAGAGCGAGAGGGTGAAGAGGGCCATGCACGCGTCTTTTGATCCCGCCGAGAGATCGAACGAGAACCGGGCATCGGGATGCTCTTTTTTTATCTTCAGGATGGCATCGCGGGCAGTGCTGTCCACCGGGGGACTGATGTAGACGAGCGATGCCGGTACCTTCAGCGATGCCGCAAGAGCTTTGACCCTGCTCACCGCGTCCCGTGCGGCATCCTTTCCCGCCCGGATCGCCTCCCCGTCCCGGGTATTATTGGTATAGAGCTCCGTATCGGCAAAGATGAGGGTGTGGGTGATATCGGGATGATCGCGTACGGTTGCCGCGTACGCTTCGTAGATCCCTTCTCCCGCTGCAATGATATGGACATGCTCCTGCCGGGCCATGATCAGCGTCGCAGCGGGTACACGATAAATGCTTGCTGGAGAAAAATCTTCAGGATCTTTTGAACAGTCTGCGGATTCTCTCCCAAAACGAACGTTTTGGCTTTTTACAAAAGGGGAGCATGCCTTTTGCCACGCGGGCGGCCTCGCACTCGTCGCAGAGTGTATGCCGTTTGCAGCTGGTCTTCGGGCAGGGGCAGTCTTTGCGTATCATGGTGGGAATCTCTGATCAGACTTCAATCCCGCAGCGGTAAATGTTTTTCCCGAAACCGGCCCTTAGGGCAAGCGGTTCCTGCGGTGCTGGGGGCCGGCAGTACCCTCAGATATGCATCTTTTCCGGCAGTTCGCGTGCCCACGCCGCGATTGCGTTCCAGTCCCGGAAATCGCCGGTCGGGACCTTTGCCATCTTCAAAAACCGCCTCATCAGGAAGTTGACTTTTACCAGATCGAGATACCCCGCGAACAGGACGGACGAGACCGGTGCAAGGGGCACGATTGCCTTGTTGAGGGCATCCATTGCCTGCCCGGCAGCTTCGGGCTTGGGGTCTTTTGGTGCGATCCCGACGGCAAACGCGGCAACCGGGATCTCCGAGAGCCGGCTGAGATTCTTTGCCACAAACGTCCTGACTGCGCCATCAACGCTTCCCATATAGAGCGGTCCCCCGATGACAACCCCGGTGTATCCTTCGAGCGACCTGACGGTCTTGATGTTGGCAACCGTGATCGCAGTACCGGTTTTTTCCAGTTCCCTGCCCACGGCCTGTGCGATCTCGGCGGTGGAGCCGTTCCGGGTTGCGTATGCGACAAGTATCCGTGCAGTCATGCGATTCTCCATATCCGTTTAGTGACCGGATTGCATAAATGGCGCCATGTAACCGGCAACCGCGTCTCCGCCTCCGTTGCACAGTATAAACCGAAGCAATGGCCTTCGGCGCCCCTCATTAATCGATCGAAATATATATATCAGAAACCATTGCCAGAACTGTATGATACGGATGAGTGCACGATACGCTTTGCTGGCTTTTCTTACCGTTACCATTCTTGCAGCGGCGATCTGCATCCTGCTCGGAATTCTCCCCGGAAACGCGATCGGATCCCATCCCCCGTTGTCACCTGCACCTGTCACCCCGCCGGCTCTCTCATCTCCATCGGCCTCTCCCACCCTCTTCATCGAACCCGGTGACGGGCGGATGCCGATAACCAATGCCATCGACAATGCGACTCGCACGGTGAATCTCACCATTTACAACCTGAACGACCCGGAAATCGTAGATGCACTTGTACGGGCTGTAAAGCGCGGGGTTTCTGTCAGGGTTATCTACAATGCGGATAAGTCCGACAGTTTGACAAAAATCCCGTCCTCGATAAAAACGCTCAAGGCCGCCGGTGCCCAGGTCCGGCCGGGGCTCGCGGTATTTCCCAAGACACACCAGAAGACGTTCACCATCGACGGTAACTATTCCCTTGTCATGACCTGCAACCTCAAACCTGATACCTTCACCTCCACGCGGGATTTCATTGTCACGACCCGGGAACCGTCTGAGGTTGCCGAGATCCAGGAGGTGTTCGATGCTGACTGGAATGACCGGCCGGCCAGCTACCGGGTCCCGACCCTGGTCTGGAGCCCGGATCATGCGCGGGCTACGATCCTTTCCCTCACGGATAAAGCACATACCAGCATCGTGATTTACAATGAAAATCTCCAGGATACCGAAGTCATCGATCATCTCATCACGGCGGCCTTCCGGGGGGTTTCTGTCCGGGTCCTTGTGCCCGGCCAGCCAAAAGACGATAAAAAGAGACGGGAGGCAGCGGAAAAACTCATCCGTGGCGGGGTAGGGGTGCGGGAAGGAACCAGCTATTATGTCCACGCAAAGGTTCTCGTTGCAGATTATGATGCGGTATCCCGGCAGGCGTTTGCCGGATCCCAGAACTTCGAGGCCCAGCATCTGGACAAGGACCGTGAACTCGGGATTCTCGTGCAGGACCAGGAGATCCTCGCCCGCATTCACAATACCTTTGAGGAGGACTGGGAAACGCGATCCCAGCCGGTTCCTCCCGGGGAATAGGAGCGGCCTTTGAACGTGCAGTACTATTCCGCAACCTTCGTGAGGATACGCTCGATAGTATCCACTTGTTTCTGCATGGTTTCGACGGACTGCCTGAGGAGGCGAATCTCATCCCTGAGATCCGCGATCTCGGACTTCCTCTCCGCTGATGCGCCCATGAGGTTCTCCACCCATCCTTTGAGTTCCTTTGTATCTCCATCGTTGATGATCCCGGTCAGTTTTGTGTTCATACCAGTCACTCCCCTACCTTCTCGAGGATATGTTCGATATGGTCCAGCTTTTTTTCCATCCGCTCCACGTTGCCGTTCAAAATCGCGAGTGCTGCCCCTGCATTATCCCGCCCGGCGTTCTGTGCGCTGAGCGTGTCCAGTCTTGAGAGCATCGCATCCAGGTACTTCTCGATCCACTGTTTTATCCGGCTGATTATCATCGCCAGTGCGATAATCACCAGTACAATAACCAGGAAATACATGGCATCCGCTGCCAGGAACCCGACAAACGGCCCCAATCCATTAGCAATGCTGTTTTGCCCGAACATGGCGGCGACAAACGCAATGAGTAGCAATGCCAGTATTAGGACCGTTAATGCGATCACCATCTGGGTTATCCAGTGAAATCCTCTGATCGTTTTCATAAACTCCATTTTCAACTATCTCCTGTTTTTCCGATTACATCCAGGTTCACTACCAGTTCAAACGGCACTGCCTTGTAATACCGCTTGAGGTATGGCGGCTCATCCGATACCCGGTTTGTCCCGGTGGCAAGACCCGCTTTTTCGAACTGTTTGAGGTAGATGTTCACAAGGGGCCGCGAGATCCCGACTTCCTCGGCTATCTCGCGCGCGAACTTTTCCTCGTGAGTTATCGCCCTGAGTATGTTGAGCCGCTGCTCGTTCCCGAGGAAACTCAGGAGTTGTGCCAGTTCCGGGATGGAGTGTGGGTTCAGCATGCTTATGTGTTTAATTAATTTTACACATGATAAAGATTTTGCACTCGGCTGTATTGGGTGTCATTCTATGGTCGGTCAGTATGCCGGAACCGGGAAAAACAACCCGGTACCGGGATTATCTCTCATTTGCCGGGACAGGAATCGTTTCCGGTGCCGGCGTCCGGAAAAAATCCTTGCGGATCTCGTTCCTGAGCAGGAAAACCGGGATGGCAAAGAGGGCAAGAGACGCGAGAAGTACCCAGGGTTCAAGAGTGATGATGAGATGAACTACGGCCAGACAGACCATGGAGAGGAGGAACAGGGTTGCAAGCAGTATCCATCCCCGGGTCTTTCCCATCCGGACAATCGTTGTCGTGGTCTTACCGAAGTCATCAGCATAATCCCCGATCTGGTGCACAACGAGTGCCATGCACCCGATCCCGGTGAACAGGGCAGCCAGGGCAAGCGGGCCCGGGGAGAAGATCGGCACGTCGGGACGGGGCAGAGTGTAGCCGATAAAGAACAGGAGTGCCCCCGCCATGATCCCGTGCGTGAGGATATCTACGACGTATCGTTCCTTGAGACGCAGGGGGTGGATCGAGTAGGCGGCAAACAGGACGAGCGTGCAGGAGACGAACAGGAACGCAGGCGGGTTGCACAGCCACGCGATCAGAAGCGGGATGATGGCGAGGAGCGCCGTAAGGCACCAGCTCCCCCGGGCAGTGATCTTGGATGTGGCAAGAGGGTTCTTGTTGTCCCGGCATTTGCTGGCATGGCACCGGTCGATCTCCGTGTCTGCAACGTTGTTGATGACAAAGCCAAACGCGAGGATGGAGAACGAGACTGTTGCGGTGACAAGAAGCGCCGGTGAGATGCCGGCAACTGCGATGCTCCCTATGACCGGGATGAAGAAGTAGCCAAGGATCCAGTCCTGCACCCGAAGCATCCGGAAATAGTGGATTATCTGCCCCATGAGTTACAGAGCGTACGATATCCTGCCATATGAATACTTGTAAAAGTATTTCTCCCCTCAAACAATAACCAAAACGACACCATACCTGTTTCAAATACCACGCCTTTATGGGGATCCAGAAGAGATGTTGAGAATAAGGAGAATTCCCGATGGCAACCGATCCCGTATGTCTGATGATCGTTGATGAAGACGATGCGAAGTTCACGAGCGTTTACAAAAACCAGAAATATTATTTCTGCTGCAACTGGTGCAAGAAGCAGTTTGAAGAGAACACGAGGCGCTACACCCGGATCGCAAACGATGTCAGCGTTAATCTTAAGGAAACAACATAACCCCTCATGACCGGGCAATCTTTCCCACGGGCAGGAAAACCCGCATCCCGGTTCTGATCCCAGGAACCCGCAGTGAATCCGGTAGTGGATACTGTTTTAAAGGCATACGGGCAGATAGAGTTGCAATAATCCACAGGCTGAAACGAGCGAGATTTTTATGAAACCTGAAGAAGATCCCTGGCTCAAAGCTGCGCATAAAAACGCAGAGCTCCTGGACCAGGAAAACAAGAAGCTCTGGTCGTTAACGAACCCGATCCGGGATAATCTCCCGGTTGTAACCAAGTACCAGGATTTCTGGAACCAGGCAAAACATATCACCGCGTTATTCAAAGAGCTCAAACCGCTTGCCCGGAATGACCGGGACCTGCTCTGGAAACGATTCAATGCCCTCTGCCGGGATGTCAAGGAGAAGCAGAAGTCCGAGTATGGGATCCTGGAATCCCTGTCGCAGGGTCATTCCGATGAAATCATGAAGCTCGCGGAACAGGCCAGGTTTCCTCCCGGTGCCCCCGCCCCCGGGATCCACGACCTTGTAGAACGCGGGCAGGTGCTTAAATCAGCCGGTGACCTTCTGGGGAAATGCAAGCACGAGATGATAGCAAAACACAAGAAGGCCTGTTTTGACCATATCCAGGAGATCCGGAATACTCACGACGCATTATGGATCTCGATAAAAGCGGGAACACCCTGGCAGCAGCTGGAAGCGAAATCCCGTATCCGGAAAAATCTCGAAGCCAATTATGAGCGGCGCAAAAAAGCTGAAAATGCCCTGGAAAATTTCCAGATCGGCAGGGGCCATATAAACACGTTTCTCGCATCCAGTGAGGACCCGGAGAAGATTGCGAAGGCCAGGGCCCGGCTTCAGGAAACCGAAGCCCGGATTACGGATATTGATGAGGGTATCCGGCAGCTGGATACGTGGATTGCTGAAGACGAGCAACGGCTGGGGGGGAAGTAACGGCTTGTTTTTTTGCATACGCTTCCCACACCGGTTAGGTTTGCACGTTCACGGAGCGGTGTGGAAAGGAACCGATCTATTGGCGGTATCAGCGATACCTTAGCCGGGTCGGAGTTGATGGGGTGGAGACCTGCCGGGATAGCATCACCACGTGGAGAATGAGCAGGGATCTAGGGAAAAAGCACCCTTACAAATTCCGCGTGAACTATAGAATCATGGGCTCTGTAGAAACCTGAATGATCCCCGATAACATCATGGTATTGATACAACCGTTCTTTGTTCTGACGGAGGTTTTAGAATTCGACCGGGCAGGAAAATCAGTTCTTCTTCTTTCTGGATTTACCGGCAACGTTTAATGCAATTGCAACAGCCTGTTTTTGTGGTTTTCCTGCTTTCATCTCAGTTCTTATGTTCTGGCTGATCGTTTCTTTCGATGATCCTTTTTTTAATGGCATAATTTCAATCCCTTTCCCTTGTCTGCTTCCCTGGTGTGGGAGAGTGGATGAATCTGTGCTGTTGTTGCAAATTTTAACTCAATCCGGAATTTCCGGTTCTTTGCCCCGGCTCTCTTCCTGAAGGAGATCACGAGAGGCCGGGTGTGCTCGCGACACCCCGTTTTTTCATCCGGGCCGAATACACGAATAATGCCAGCTCCCCATCCGGGGTAAGGCTGTAGAGTTTCTCCACAACATTCTCCGGATCAGTCTCTTCCCGGATAAGGTTCCACCCGGCCAGGGTCGATAAGAGGCGGGAGAAGGCTGCCGGTGAGAGTTCCTGCCTGGAGGACTCCCCATCAGCAGTACGGACCGGAACCTGCCAGACTTTTGTCTCGTTAAAGAGCGTCTCTCTTGGTACCAGGGCAATTTCTTCTTTCCCGTGCTCCTGGCTCCGGAAGAGAATGGTGAGGATCACCAGATAGTGCGGGTTTGCCGGCAGGTTCTTTGAAGGCAGTGTCGGAACCGGGACTCTTCGCGATGGGGAGTTGCCAAACGCATAATAGGAATCGCCCTCAACCCAGAGGGCCATTGAAAAGAGCCCGAGCGAAAGACGTTTTGACCCGGCGGAGACATCAAACGAATACCGGGCATCGGGATGCTCGCTGAAGATCCCGAGCACCGGATCCCGGATCGCATCGAACGTTGCCGCATCGATACGGACCAGGGCACAGGTAATATTCCGGGAGATAGAGATGGCGTTCACTTCGTCAATCGCCTCGCGGATGGCGCACTTCCACGCCCGCTTCTTGTTATCATCCCGGGCCGAGTTGGTATAGACCTCCTTTTCGGCAAAGATGAAGGTGTGCGTGACGGTCCGGAGATCTGAAAGAACCGCAGGATAGGTTGTATGGATACGTTCGCCGGCACTGATGATGTGGATGTGTTCCTGCGGATCCATGTGTAGTATCCGGCGCTGGACGATAAATGGTTGTCCGGCAGCCCGGAACCGGGTATACCGGGATTCTTCAACCAAAACCTTATGATCCTGATCAAATTTTCATGTAAATTAACCCTTCACGCAACCCGGAGTGGGTGAAAGACAATTCTTTTCCCTGATATCCGCCTATAGTCTGGTATCATGACCCCGTCCGGCTGGCCGGCACGGGACAGGGATGGTATTCATGGATGCTCTGGCCATACTCATTGAGTGGGGTCCGTACATGCTCGGCGGTATTGCGGTTACGCTCGGGCTTGTCCTCTCGGCACTTGCCATAGGTTTTCTTTTGGGTCTTCCCCTTGCTATTGGCCAGGTCTACGGTACCCGTCCCGTCAGGTCCATCGTGTCGATCTTTGTCTGGTTCTTCCGGGGTCTTCCGATCCTCGTCCTCCTGTTTTTGTTCTATTTCGCTCTTTTTCCGACACTGGGCCTCGATCTCCCGGCTTTTGCTATAGGCGCCATTGTCCTTGGACTGCGGGGCGCGGCCTACCAGTCCCAGATCTTCCGGGGCGGGATCCAGTCGGTTCCTGAAGGGCAGATGACGGCTGCCCTCTCGCTTGGCATGACGAAGTGGACAGCGGTCCGGCACATCATCCTCCCCCAGGCCCTGCGCCTCTCCCTCCCAGGCTGGTCCAATGAATATCCCGAGATCCTCACGGATTCAGCGATCTGTTACGCTATCGGGGTGGTGGAACTCCTGACCCGTACATCCCAGATCGTCAGCCAGACATATCTGACCCTGCCCGTCTATTTCGCTTGTGCCCTGATCTTCATCGCCCTGAACTATGCGGGCATGCAGGTCATAGGACGAGTGGAGAAGCGGTTTGCCATTCCCGGGTTTGGCGGGAAGGCGGTGTGATCATGACCGGAGACTACATCCTCAGGGTGGAAAATATCCACAAGAATTTCGGTGACCGTGAAGTCCTTTGCGGGATCTCGTTCAATGTTAAGAAAGGCGAGACGATCGTTTTTATCGGCCCGTCGGGGACAGGAAAGAGCACCCTGTTGCGGTGTATCAACCAGCTCACCGAACCCGATATGGGCAGGGTCTTCCTTGACGATGAGGAGATCACCGGCTGCGGCCACCGGATCAGCGAGTACCGGGAGCGTATCGGGATGGTCTTCCAGAACTTCAACCTTTTCGATCATCTTACTGCGGTCGAGAATGTCGAGATAGCTCCGATAAAAGTCAGGAACATGGATCGTCAGGCAGCCCGGGCCAAGGCCATGGAGGAACTCCGTCGGGTCGGGCTGGAAGACTGGGCGGATCATTATCCGGCCGAACTCTCGGGGGGGCAGGCCCAGCGGGTCTCGATAGCCCGGTGCCTTGCCATGGACCCCGAAGTCATCCTGTTCGATGAGCCCACGTCTGCCCTTGATCCCGAACTGACCCGCGAAGTGCTCGAAGTCATGAAGGATCTCGCCCGGAGCGGGATGACCATGCTGGTCGTCAGCCACGAGATGGGCTTTGCCCGCGCTGTGGCAACCAAGGTCATCTTCATGGAATGTGGTCGGATCATTGAACAGGGATCCCCGTCTGATCTTATGATCAATCCGCAACACCCCCGGACCCGTGAATTCCTCGGTAAGATAGAACGCAGTTAGTATCCACGACTACCATGGACCCGATAGTTTTTCTCACCCAGATCCTTGCGCCGGCCCTCTGGCAGGGGCTCATCATCACGGTTGCCCTGGTTGCGGTCACTGCACCGTTCGGGCTCCTGCTCGGGACCGGCATTGCGCTCGGGCGGCAATACGGGGGAAAAGCGCTGTCCGCGTCCTGCGCCGGGTATATTATATTCTTCAAAGGTTGCCCTCTCCTTCTTCTTCTCTTCATGATCTACTTCGGCCTGCCCACACTCGGCCTCACCCTTCCTGCATTCACCGCCGCAGTCCTCGGGTTTATTCTCTGCAATGCAGCCTATAACTCCGAGTACATCCGGGGTGCTATCCTATCGATCAAGGACGGGCAGATGACTGCGGCCCTTGCGCTCGGCATGACCCGGTCCCAGGCAATACGGGCCATAATCCTGCCCCAGGCCATGTGGCGGGCGATCCCGGGGCTTTCGAACGAGTTCATCTACTTAATCAAGTATTCTTCGCTGGCCTACATGATCACGGTAGTCGAACTCTCGGGGGCAACAAAGATCGTTGCTACCAAGTATTTCATGTACAACGAGTCGTTCATCGCTCTTGGCATCGTCTACCTGGCCTTGGTTACACTGACAACCTATGCCGTGCACCTGCTGGAAAAGCGGGTGGCAGTTCCGGGAATGACCGGGAAGAATCCAGCGTAAAATGTGAACAAAAAGAGTGGGGAAAATCCCTATTTCATCTTGTATTTGGTGATAAGCTCCTGCCAGTAAGGATCGGCCTTCAGCTGGGAGAGGCCGTCGTTCATGGTGGTGAGGAGTTCAGGGTTGGCCTTCCGGATGGCAACACCATACTCTTCGTTGGTGGCGATGTTGCCGATAATCCTGACAGGTTTGCCTGCGATCATGGCTTTGAGAACGTGGTCGTCGTACATCACGGCGTCCACCCGTCCCGCAACAAGATCGTCGAGGGCAAGCGGTGTGTTGGCATAAAGCTTCAGCTGGTCCTGCGGTATCTTGTTCGTGGAGATCAGGTTCTTGTCAACCCAGATCGCAGCAGTGCAGCCGCTCTGGGCCCCAATAATGGCTTTTCCTGCCTTCACATCGTCAATAGTGATCTTCGAATCATTCCTTACGACAACGTCCTGGTTCACTACCCAGTACGGGGAACTGAAGTTAACCTGTTCTGCCCGTTCGGGAGTGACGGTCATCCCGGTGTAGATGAGGTCGACCTTGCCTGCCTGGAGAGCGGGTATGATCCCGTCCCATGCTATCGGCTGGAACTTCACGTCATACCCTTTTTTCTGGGCAATCCATTTCATGGACTCTATGTCAAAGCCCGTGGGGTTGCCGCTTGAATCGAGGTAACTGAACGGCGTATATTCGCTGTCAATACCTACAACGAGGGTCTTTTTCTGAGTGGTGGCAGGTGCGTCTGGCAAAGCCGGTGAGCTGTTTTTGTCCTGGCCGGACTGGACCGAGACTGCCGGTGACACGGGAGTTGGCGATGTGCCTGATGTGCAACCGGCCGTTGCGAGCAACAGGCCGAGCACTGCAAGGACAATAATGGGGGCAATGATGGATTGTCTCATCCCTACTAGCTTGCAGCCCGGAAACAAAAGACCTTACGATGGAGCACGGGAACGTCAAAGAAAAGGCCAGTCCGAAGCGGTCACGCGGAAAAACTAAAAAAAAAGATTAGATGAAGAGCGGCGCAAGCACGAGCGTCAGGGTCGCGAGGAGCTTGATAAGCACGTGGAGCGACGGGCCGGCGGTGTCCTTGAACGGGTCGCCGACGGTATCCCCGATAACTGCTGCCTTGTGGGCCTCGCTCTTCTTGCCGCCATGAACACCGGTCTCGATGTATTTCTTGGCATTGTCCCAGGCACCACCGCTGTTGTTGAGGATGAGTGCCATGAGGATACCGGTGATGGTTGCTACCATGAGGAAGCCGGCGAGGGCCTCGTACTTCATGGTGACACCGATGACAATGGGGAACAGGATCACAAGGGCGCCGGGAAGGATCATGTTCTTGAGCGCACCCTGGGTCGTGATATCAATGACACGGGCATAGTCGGGCTTTTTGGTTCCTGCCATGATACCGGGGTCTTTGAACTGGATGCGGACCTCTTCGATAACATATTGTGCGGTCTTGGAGACTGCACGGATGGCGAGGCTTGCAAAGAGGAAGACGAGCATTGCTCCGATGAGTGCCCCGACAAAGACGTTTATGTTTGCCAGGTTGACGACCTCAAATGCCTTGCCGGTGAGCTTGGCAATGTCAGCCATGTAGGCGTTGAAGAGCAGAAATACCGCGAGGGATGCGCTGCCGATGGCATACCCTTTGGTAAGTGCCTTTGTTGTGTTGCCGGCTGCATCGAGTTTGTCCATGCGGTGCCGGACTGCATCCGGTGCACCGCTCATCTCGACGATACCGCCGGCATTGTCGGCAATAGGGCCGAAGGTGTCCATGGTAAGGACGTAGGCGCAGACCATCAGCATACCTATGGTTGCAACGGCAGTTCCGTACAGGCCGCCCTGCGGGATGCCGGTCATGGAGCCAAACCAGTAGGAGAGCAAGAGGGAAGCGCCGATAAGGACCGCCGGAACCGCGGTGGTCTCGAGACCGACCGAGAATCCCATGATGATGTTGGTTCCCGCGCCGGTCTCAGAGGCATCAGCAATATCCTGCACCGGCCGGTAGTGGTGGTCGGTATAGTAGAGGGTGACCCTGAGGAAGGCTACGGAAAGGGCGATACCCACGAAACCTGCAAGGACGAAGTACATCCAGCCGGGTGTTGCTCCGAGGAGGTAATAGACTCCGCCAGTGAGGAAGACTGCTGAGATGAGGGCGGTGATATAGTATCCGCGGTTCATGGCGTCCATCGGGTCGGCACCGTCAACACCCTTGACGGAAAGGATACCGATCATGCTCGCGAGGAGACCGAGCGAACACATGATGATCGGGAAGAGGATACCGTTGACACCGAAGATCGGGAAGAGCGCGACACCGAGGATCATTGCACCGATGTTCTCGGCTGCAGTGGACTCGAAGAGGTCAGCGCCACGGCCTGCACAGTCACCGACGTTGTCGCCGACAAGGTCTGCAATGGTGGCCGGGTTCCGGACATCGTCTTCGGGGATACCGGCCTCGACCTTGCCGACAATGTCTGCACCGACATCAGCGGCTTTCGTGTAGATACCGCCACCGAGCTGGGCGAAGAGTGCCACGAACGAGGCACCAAAGGCGAACCCGATGATGACGAACGGGGTGTGGGTCGGGTCTGCACCAAGCGCGATGTAGGTCAGCGAGACACCAAGGAGCGACATCGAGGTGATGATCAGGCCGGAGATGGCCCCGCCGCGGAACGAGAAATCAAGTGCTTTCCCGTCGCTGGTCTGGGCTGCTGCTGCCGTGCGGATGTTCGTCCTGACGGCAATCCACATGGCGACAACGCCGGCTACTGCACTGCAGGCCGCACCGACAATGAACGCAGCTGCCGTTGCGAGGGCAATTGACTGTTGTCCGGTGAGATAATAAATCGCAAAGATCACCACAGCTGACACGATGGCAAGCACGGCGATAGTCGAATACTGGCGCTTGATGAATGCTTCTGCACCCACCCGGATCGCATCGGCAACCTCGCGCATCTTGGGCGTTCCCTCGTCCTGTGAGAGGAGGTTACGCGTCAGGATTGCTGCAAGACCCAGTGCGATGATACAAATCGCAATCACGAGTAGCAATGTAGTTTCGATCATTCAATGACCTCCCTGCTGTGCCGGCAACCCCCCGGGTGACACCTGCACGAAACGTGCAGGTCGTACATCCGGGACTGTTTTTCGGACACATCAGGTATGATAAGATTGGCATCGGCAGGAAACCTGCCCCGATGACTCCAGAGGATGTGCAATGGCCCCGGGGCTCCCCCCTGAAAAGTCCATACCCCACCCTATGAGATCAATAGTGCAATCTTGAAACATTAAACTTTTATCTTTCTCGCGCCCCCGTTGGTCTGGCCGGCCCGGGTCCCATCCATCGCCTTCCTGCATTTTCCCTGGTTTTCCGGCATTTTTATCCTCCCTTCCGGGAGATTTTCTGGTATTTTTCATCATATTCACCAGGTTTTTCACCGGTTTTATCCCTTTTTCCGGGAAATGAAGAATCGTGAACAATTCAATATGATTAATAATGAAAAATTCGTATATTCAGAGAAGGAGGGTATCTGGTGCAATTCGTACAACTTCTGTTATTTCTCATCCTGTTTCCGCTGATCGCGGCAGTGTTCATGCTCTGTATACGAAAAGAGATTGAACGCATCCTGATCGTGAAACTGTCCGCTCTTGCCATCGGTGTGGCAACATTGTATCTTCTGTTTACCACGTTCGACAAAGGGGCCCAGCTGGTTTCTGCAATTCCCGCAGAACCGGTCGGCCTCATCATGTTCGGTCTTGAGATACTGATCGCCATTTTCATCCTGTATCTCGGTATCCGGCACAAGAAGTACGTGGTGGTGGGGCTTATCATAGTCCAGTCCGTGATGATGATCTACTTCGAGGCCGTGTATGCCCACTCTGCGGCCACGACATCCAACCTCTTCATCGATGAGTTCTCCAATATCCTTGCCCTCATCATCGGTATCATCGGCAGCCTCATCTGCGTATACTCGCTCGGGTACATGAAGTTCTTCCACGAACACCACCCGGAGATTAAAGACCGGCGCAACGGGTTCTTCTGCATCCTGTTCGTCTTTTTGTCTGCCATGTTCGGGCTCGTCTTCTCCAACAATATCCTCTGGGTCTACTTCTTCTGGGAGGTCACGACCCTGTGTTCGTTCCTCCTGATCGGGTATACGAAGACCGAGGAGGCGACCAACAACGCATTCAATGCCCTCTGGATGAACCTGCTCGGCGGCGTTGCGTTTGCCGGGGCTATCCTGTATCTTGCGATATTCGGACACGGTATCCTGGGTCTCGACCAGCTCCTTGCATCAGGAAAAGTCGTTGCCCTCATCCCGGCCGCCCTCATCGGGTTTGCCGGGCTCACGAAGGCCGCCCAGCTCCCGTTCTCGTCGTGGCTTGTCGGGGCGATGGTAGCACCGACCCCCGTCTCTGCCCTGCTCCACTCCAGCACCATGGTAAAAGCCGGTGTCTATATCATCGTCCGGCTTGCGCCGATCTTCCAGGCTACGTTCACCGGTTACATGCTGGCTCTCGTGGGCGGCCTGACGTTCCTGATCGCTTCGGGAATAGCCGTCTCGCAGAGCAATGCCAAGCGGGTGCTTGCCTACTCAACGATAGCCAACCTTGGTCTCATCGTAACCTGTGCCGGTATCGGGACGTACGAAGCCATCTGGGCAGCAATCCTCCTGATTGTCTTCCACGCCATCTCCAAGTCGCTCCTCTTCCTCTCGGTGGGAACCGTTGAGCACCGGATCAAGAGCCGCGAGATCGATGATATGAGCGGCCTTATCGTGCGCATGCCGAAAATTGCCGCCATGATGGTCATCGGTATCGCCGGCATGTTCCTCCTGCCATTCGGTATGCTCATCTCCAAGTGGGCGGCGATCCGGGCGTTTATCGACGCGCCGTTTGGTTTCCTGTTCGTCATCATCCTTGCCTTCGGCAGCGCGATCACCCTCTTTTTCTGGGCCAAGTGGATGGGTAAGATCATAGCGGTAACAACCGACAGCAAGAACATCGAAGGCGAGGTCGACCGGAGTGAATGGGCAGCCCTCACCTCCCTTGCCGGTCTCTCGATCGTCACCACCCTCGTCTTCCCGGTACTCTCGACAAAACTCCTCGAACCCTTCCTCATGGCAAACTACGGCCACGTGGCCCAGCTCTCGCAGGACAACATCATCATCATGATCCTCATGCTCGTCCTCCTCGTCATGATGCCGCTCTCGATCCTCCTGCCGCACCGGAAACACCGGCACCTTGCTCCCTACATGGGTGGCCGGACAACCACGCAGGATATGCGCTTCTCAGGATCCCTGGGCATCCAGAAAAAGACCGTTCTCTCCAACTACTACCTCCATGACTGGTTCGGCGAAACGAAACTGAAACCCGCAGGCATCTGGATCTGTTCTATACTCATCGTCGTCATGATTGCAGCGGGTACTTTACCGGGGGTGTTCAAATGATCAATATCGTCTGGGCAATCGTCTTCGTGCTCGTCGCACCCATCGTCGGCGGCCTCATTGCCGGTATCGACCGGAAGGTAACTGCCCACATGCAGGGCCGGGTAGGCCCCTCCATTCTCCAGCCGTTCTGGGACGTGGGCAAGCTCTTCGAGAAGGAGCATGCCGTCGTGAACGAGACGCAGATCTTCTATGCGGTCTGTTATGTCATCTTCATGGCTTTCACGGGAGCGCTGTTCTTTGCGGGCGGCGACCTCCTGCTCGTCATCTTTGCGCTCACGCTCGCGCAGGTCTTCCTCGTGCTGGGCGCTTTTGCCGCCAACTCCCCCTATAGTTACGTTGGGGCGGAACGCGAGCTCCTCCAGATCATGGCCTACGAGCCGATGGTCATCCTCGCAGCAGTCGGCATGTTCGTTGCCACCAGGAGCTTCAACGTGGCCGATATCGCGGCTAGCACAACCCCGGTCATTCTCCTGATCCCGGGCATCTTCCTCGGGTTCCTCTACGTCCTCACCATCAAGCTCCGCAAGTCCCCGTTCGACATCTCCACCTCGCACCATGCCCACCAGGAGATCGTCAAGGGTGTGACAACCGAGTTCTCGGGCCCGTCGCTGGGTCTCATCGAGATCACCCACTGGTACGAGACCGTGCTCCTGCTCGGCTTTGTCTGGCTCTTCTTCGGGTTCAACCCGGTGATAGCGGTTATCGCCGTTATCCTCGTTTACCTGCTGGAGATCCTGATCGATAACACCAACGCCCGTGTAAAGTGGCAGTTTGCGGTGAAGAGCTCGTGGCTGATCGCCGCGGTGGTGGGCGTGGTCAACCTGGCTGTCCTCTACTTCCTGAATGGAGGCGTATCATGACCTACCTGGCAAAATCCCCCTGGATAATCCACTACGATGCTTCGAGCTGCAATGGCTGCGATATCGAAATCCTTGCCTGCCTGACACCCATGTACGATGTCGAGCGGTTCGGGATCATCAACACCGGCAACCCCAAGCATGCCGACATCTTCGTTGTCACCGGTTCCATCAACGAGGCGAACCGCGAGGTCATCCAGAACATCTACAACCAGATGCCGGACCCGAAAGTTGTGGTTGCAGTAGGTATCTGCGCCTGTTCGGGCGGGGTCTTCCGCGAATGCTACAATGTTGCCGGCGGGATCGACAAACTGATCCCGGTCGACGTCTACGTGCCCGGCTGCGCTGCCCGCCCGGAATCGATCATCGACGGGATCGTGACAGCTCTCGGTATCCTTGAAGAGAAACGGAGCAGGAATGTACCCTCTCAGATGGTAACCGACCACGATCGGCAGGAACACCACAAGCTTGCACAGGGAGGTGCACAATGATGGAACCACAGACAATCGTCCCGATCAGTGTCGGGGAGGTCGTTTCGAAAGCCGAGCAGGCAAAGAAAGACGGCAACCGGCTCGTCCAGATCGGGTGCACGAAGATCGGGGACGACTTTGAGATCATCTACGTATACGACAAGGACTTCAAGCTCACGAATTACCGTATTACTGTAAAACAGGACGATGAGATCCCGAGCATCAGCGGAGCCTACTTTGGTGCATTCGTGTACGAGAACGAGATCCACGACCTGTACGGCATTCACGTCAAGGGGATCAACATCGATTTCAAGGGCACGTTCTACAAGACTGCGATCAAACATCCTTTCAGCGTGACCATAACCAAGGAGGACGACTCATGTCAAAACAAATAACCGTCCCGTTCGGACCCCAGCACCCGGTGCTTCCTGAGCCCCTTCACCTGGATCTCGTGCTTGAGGATGAGAAAGTCGTGGATGTCATCCCGACCATAGGATATGTCCACCGGGGCCTTGAGAAGCTCGTGGAGAAGCGGGAATACACCGAGTACGTCTTCATCGCCGAGCGGATCTGCGGTATCTGTAGTTTCATCCACAGCCAGACCTATGTGCAGGGCATCGAGCAGATCATGGGCCTTGAAGTTCCCGAGAGGGCACAGTACCTCAGGACCATCTGGGGCGAATACTCGCGTCTGCACTCCCACCTCCTCTGGCTCGGGCTTTTTGCCGATAGTATGGGTTTTGAGAGCGTCTTCATGAATGCCTGGCGCCTCCGGGAGCACATTCTCGACGACCTTGAAGCAACCACGGGTGGCCGGGTCATCCAGGGTGTCTGCAAAGTAGGGGGTGTCCGGAAGGATATCACTCCCGAGAAGCTGGAAGAGATGCTCAAAGGGCTCAAAAGCATGGAGCATGAGCTCACCGATCTCAACAATGTCTTCCTGCACGACAGCTCGATGAAGCACCGCCTGAAGGGCATCGGCGTGCTCAGCAAGGAGGATGCGTACTATCTTGGTGCTGTAGGGCCAACCGCCCGGGGCAGCGGCCTTGCAATCGATATCCGGAGTACCGGCTATGCCGCGCTCGGAAAGATCAACTTCAAACCCGTTGTCGAGACCGGCGGGGATTCGTATGCCCGCTGTGCAGTCAGGGCAAAGGAGATGTTCACCTCGATCGATATCATCGAGCAGTGCATCCGGAAGATCCCCGACGGTCCGGTTGACATGAAAGTGACCGGGGCCCCCGATGGCGAGTATTTCTCCCGGACCGAGCAGCCCCGGGGAGAGGTCATCCACTACATCAAGGGCAACGGGAAGAAGAACCTTGTCCGGCACCGGGTGCGGACACCGACGTTCACGAACATCCCGCCGCTTGTAACCCTCCTCAAGGGTTGCCAGCTTGCAGATGTGCCGGTAATTGTCCTGAGTATTGATCCCTGCATCGGCTGTGCGGAGCGGTGAGAATCATGACGCTGTTCCAGATGACAAAGACCGTCTTAAAAAGCCTGTTCAGCCGCCCGTCGACCCTGATGTACCCGGCAAAGCCGGCCAAGAAGACCACCAACACCCGTGGTCACGTGGAGATAAACCCGGGCGGGTGCATCACGTGCCGGTCCTGCCAGCGCAAGTGCCCGACACAGGCAATCTGTGTCGAAGTCAAGGAGAAGACCTGGCAGATCGACCAGATGCGCTGCGTGGTCTGCGCTGTCTGCGTTGATGTGTGCCCGACCAAGTGCTTAACCATGGACAACCAGTACCGCCCGGCCATGACGGCCCGGGGAGGGCTTGAGAAGTTCACGGTGGCCGGGCCCAAGAAGAAGGAGCCGGCAACGGCAGAAAAACCCAAAGAATAATTTTTCTGGCTTTTTACTGAAATCCTCGTTTCCTTTTGTTCGTTTATTCTCCTGTGGATGGTGTGTGTCTTTCTCTCTCCCCCGAAGTGAATTCCTGTCTCTTCAGGATATCAATGGAACCATTTTTTTTCAAATCGATATCCCGTTTTTGGCAAGCTGATAATAGCAAATCCGAACCGGCATTACTTTCACGGTCCACTATCTTTGTTTTATATTATGTGCCGTATAGTTTTTTTCGATGAACAAACATGAATTGTACATCCATCTGAAAGATCATACCAAAAATATCCGCTTCGATCTTTTGTGTAATGCGGCAGAAAAATTCGGGTTTGCCTGTCGCGGAGGAAGAGGAAGCCACAGGATTTACGTTCGGAAAGGTATCCGGGAGATGCTGAACTTCCAGAATGTTGGCGGAAAGGCAAAACCTTATCAGGTGATACAGTTGTGTAAAATAATTGAGAACTATTCGCTGCTGGAGGAATCCGATCATGCATAAATATGCCATAGAAATTTTCTTTAGCGAGGATGATGACGGATACATCGCTGTAGTTCCGGAACTTGCCGGTTGTTCAGCATTCGGTGAAACGGAAGAATCGGCATTGCGCGAGGTCAAGGTTGCGATGGATCTCTGGCTGGAAACGGCAAAAAAAGCGGGGCGCAAAATCCCCAAACCTCATGGAAAAGCGATATTAACCGGAGCACTTGAAAAGAAGGATTGGGAAAAAGCGGTTACGTAACGTATACCGGGATCGATTCTTCCCTTATCACGCAAAACTGAACGTTTCCGGTATCAGCGTCTGCAAATCAACAACAACCGCAAGCGCCGGTGTCGGGTTGACGTTCATCTGTTTCTGGAACTTGGTCTGGGACTGCCAGGTTCCCGCGTTGATGCCGAGCACGCCCCGGTAGGTCGTGATCCCCTTGATGTGGACATGGCCGGTATGGAGGATCTCCGGCAGGGGATCGATGATCAGGCGGTCGGTCTTCCCGGCAGCAATCGGCGTCCTGCGGCCATAGGCCGGGGCCAGGTGGCGGCGCTGGAGCATCTCCTCCATCATCAGGCCGCTGTTCTCGTAGGAGGCCCCGGGGATGAGACCGATCATGTCATCGATCGATCTCCCGTGGTACATCAGCACCCGGACCCCCTGTAATTTCACGAGCGCCGGGTTCTCGACAAGCAGGCAGTTGTCCGGGAATTTCCTCGTGAACTGCTCAGGCAGCACCGGCTGGGGTTCTGCGCCCCTCACCACATCGTGGTTGCCGGGCGAGATGATGATCTTCATCCGGGACGGGAGTTCCTGCATCATCTCCCCGAAGGCATCGTACTGCTCGTAAATATTTTTGATAGTGAGTTCACTTTCCTGCCCCGGGTAAATACCGATCCCATCCACGAGGTCGCCCGCTATAAGCAGGTAGGAGAAGTCGTTGTCCGCGAGCCAGTCGGCAAAGCGGTTCCAGCATTCCGGCAGGAACGTATCGCTGCCCACGTGAACGTCGGAGATGAAGACCGCTTTCCCCGGCTGCTCGCTTTTGAACGGTGCATTGTCGATGCGGATGTCAGGACGGTAGAGCGTTTCGGCAAAGAAGAGCTTCCCGTCACTGGAGAGCTTCCCCTTGACCCCGATCACCTCGTCGGGAATGAGCTTCTCGGCATCCTCGTGGATCGGCCGGTCCTTACGGAAGAGCACGGCAATCGAGCCGGACGAGTCCTCGATATCAGCGATACGGTGGCCGTTCGTTGTGGTCTTCACTTCGTTGACCATACCGATCACGGTACATTCTTCCTGCCGGTACCGGGTGTTCTTGTTGAGCCCTTCGATAGGCATCGACCCGGCCCGGCTCCGGATCATGCCGCCGAGCCTGCTGTACCGGTCCCGGAAGTAATGGAGATAGTCCGCGCTGCCGGTCACCGCTCCGGAAGTTCCGGACCGGCCGGCTTCCACCTCAACTTCCGGTTCCACGAGGAACCGCGTCCCGTCGCGGGTAGGGTGTATGCCGGGGATGTGCTTTGCGGAGACGACGATGGTATCCTCCGGTATACCGGCAATGATGCGCTCGATGAGATCCAGATCGTCCTGCTCCTGGATATAGCGCACCACGTCGGGATGCACCTGTAGTTTTGTATCAAGGAACCGGAGCGCGATCTCCTGCACACCAAGCATGGTAGAATATCGGCACCCGATAAAATATAGGCTGGCATTCCTGCACCACCCCGTTGATAGGGAGTGTATTGTGCAGGTTTGATATCCACCCCGTGCGCAGGTACTATTACTCATTTCCAGGACACAAGGCCCATGTACGATATCGTTTCCACGCTGCTTCTCGGGTTTGTGATCGGTCTCACCGGTGCTCTTGCACCCGGCCCCACGCTCGTCGCAACGGTCAATGCCTCCCTCTCCGGGTCATGGACGGCCGGCCTGAAGATCTCGCTCGGCCACATCCTCGCGGAACTCGTAATCTTCTTCCTCATAGTCTTTGGTCTTGCTGCGGTTGCCCAACCCTATACTGCCGTCATTGCCCTCGTAGGCGGAACGGCGCTCATCGTCTTTGGCATCCTCACTATCCTTGGATCCCGGACCGCATCGCTCGACCAGAAGGGGACGCGCCCTGATGGCAACCCGGTTGTGGCGGGGCTTGTTTCCAGCGCTGCCAACCCGTACTTCTGGATCTGGTGGCTCTCGGTCGGGAGTGCGATGGTGATTGCCAGCCTTGAAGGAGGGATCCTGCTCGCCGTGGTCTTCATGATCGGCCACTGGACCGCGGATACCGGGTGGTTCACCCTGATTGCGGCCGGTGTTTCCCGGGGTGTTTCTTTCCTGACCGATACCCTGTATCACCGGATCATGGCAGTGTGCGGCCTCTTCCTCATTGCTTTTGGCATCTATTACGTAACCTCCGTCTTCGTCCCGTCCTGATGCACCAGCCTGTGCTCATCCCACAGGGTTAATGTATAGCAACGGGTTAAACACTATACCAAATCCAGTACAGGGCGCGATTGCACGTGGCAGAGAAAGAAACCAAACGGGATATCCGAACACTTTTCACCCAATTCCGTACAAGCGACCACTGGGCGGTCTCGCTCGCCCGCGACCTTCTCTGGGTGGTCGCCGTTGTCGGTACCATCGCCCTTGCCCTGTATCTTATCTGCGGTACATGGCCTGCGGTCGTGGCCATCGAATCCAAGAGCATGGATCCCAACATGAAAATTGGGGACCTCGTTGTCGTGGTCCAGAAAGACCGGTACGGGGCATTCCAGACCTGGGAAGAGGGAAAACAGGTTGGCAATCCGAAATTCGGCAGTTATGGGGATGTCATCATCTACAAGCCGAACGGCATGAATTCGGTCCACCCGATCATCCACCGTACCGTTGCCTACGCCACCGATAAGCCCCTAACCGAGATCCGGGGCGTCCCGCTCAAGGCGAATTATACGGCTCCCCATCCCGGCTATATCACGTGGGGGGACAACAATCCTGCCCCGGACCAGTTCCTCACGTTCCCGGTCATCGGCCAGCCTGAGCCGGTCAAGGATGAATGGATCGTAGGAAAAGCCCTCTTTACTGTTCCCCTCGTAGGATACCTGCCCCTCCACATCGCGGAAGTGGTAATTGTCGTGATCGTCATCATGGTCCTGCACGAGATGTACCTGCGTTCACGGGAAGAGAAAGCGGTACAACCGGTAAAGAAGGCCGGTAAGAAGCAGCGGTAAGGGGGAGAGATGACCATGACACCCATCCCCACTCTCCTTGACGATGTACTGGGGGGCCACCGGCTTACGGCTGACGAAGCCACGCTCCTGCTCAGCACAAAGGACCGCAACGTCCTGAAGATCGTTGCCGCTGCCGATGAGCTCCGGGAACGAAAAGCCGGCAACATCGTCACCTACGTGAAGAACCAGAACCTCCACGTGACCAATATCTGCAAGAATCTCTGCGGCTTCTGCGGCTTTGGCCGGAAGGCAACGGACGAGGGGGCGTACTGCAATGACAAGGAGGCGATCCAGGCAAAGGCCCGGCTCGCAAAGGAACGGGGCGTCACCGAGGTCTGTTTCCTTTCCGGTGTCCACCCGGGGTTCACGCTCGATACCTACATTGATCTGATGGACTGGGTGCACGAGGTGGACAAAGAGGTCCACATCCATGCCTTCAGCCCGGACGAAGTGGTGTTTGTGGCAAAGAAACTGAAATGCCCGACAACCGAGGTGCTCGCCCGGCTCAAAGCTGAAGGTCTTGGCACGATCCAGGGGACTGCTGCCGAGATCCTCGTTGATTCCGTCCGGGAGGTCATCTGCCCCCGTAAAGTCTCCACTGCCGACTGGATCCGGGTCATCAAAGAGGCCCACAAAATGGGCCTGCGATCCACGGCAACCATCATGTATGGCTCGTACGAGGCCCCGAAAGACCAGGCCGAACACCTCGGTCTCCTGCGAGGGGTCCAGGATGAGACGCACGGGTTCACCGAGCTTGTGACCCTGCCCTTTGTCCACACCAACACTCCCCTGTACCAGCAGGGCCTTGCCCGGGCCGGGCCCACCGGCCGCGAGGATCTCCTGATGATCGCCGTCTCCCGTCTCTTCCTCGACAATTTCGACAACGTCCAGGTGGCGTGGGGAAAGGTCGGCCTCAAGATGACCCAGCTCGCCCTCCTCGCGGGCGCCAACGACCTTGCCGGCACCATGTTCACGGACGACGTAACCGGCGATGCCGGGGCCTCCGGTTCGGATTACCTCGATCCTGCGGACATGGAGAGGATTGCGGGCGATCTCGGGCGGACGCTCCGGCAGAGGACGACCCTCTACGAGCTGGTGTGAGGCAAAAGAATTAAAATCCGGTTTTCCTGTTTTTACCGGGAACCAAATCTCTCCGGTGGCCCCGGGTCTCTTTTATTGAGAATAAAAAAAATATTCAAAACCTTTATTTCTTCAGTTATGGACATTTACCGGTTACGATGCTACGGGGCCGGCTTCATTTTTCACTCATTTGTCTGTGCGCGATCGTTCTGCTGGTTACCGTTGTTCATGCCGATATGGTAACGCCGAAAATTACCTATGTATATTTTACCCTGGGTGGTATCCCCTACAACGGCACCGTGAATTACACCGTCACCTGTTATGGCTATCCCATGGACACTCGTCAGATCACTCTTGCTCCCGGATCGTACCAGCCGCAACCCGTGTACCAGTATTCGGAAAATTATTCCGGATATGGCTCTCCCAGTTACCAGCAGTCTTACCTGCAGTATACTCATATCGACAGGTGCGAGCTTGAGGGTGTTGCGGATAACAGGAACTTCACTATCCGGAATTTCTCGTCAAATCATTTCAGCCGGGTCGATACCCTCCATGAAAGGGTTCCCCGAAATGTCGATGGCTTCCAAAAATACTATTTCGTGACCCCGGAGTACAGTTCGTGCCAGTATTTCGAGCAGAATAAGAAAAGTCAATGGACTGCAGAGATCCACAATTTCTCCAGAATAAACACCACGACCCCTCAGACTTATGTCCTGCAACTTCCCGGCCGCATTATTCTGTACGATAATATGCCGTGGCACTATGTCCCTATCAACAGATCTGACATCAGCACGGATCTTGAAGGTTATATCGCATACCTCGAAACCTGCCGGGTGAATGCCGATCCTGCATGTCCCGGCTGGATTGCTGACGGGAAACCCCTGAAATCATCCCCCGGGTACCGTACCCTGAACAGGGATGCAACGCACCTCAAAGAACATCCTTGTGATACATTCCTTCTTGAGGCAGATCCCTCTCTTATCATGCCAATCACCGATATGGAAATATCAGGCCATAAGTGTTACAGTAATGATGCATTTTCTCCTTGCAATCTCCCAGATAGTCTCTACGAAGAACGGTTTATCATCCCTTCCGCTGTGAGCCCGAACATACACCGCAGCCCGGTTGAGACCCTTTACTGTACCATTCTATCGTGGGTCAATACATCCTGCGAGAAAACGTAATACACCCGGAAAAAAGGTATTTTTCAGAGCAGGTCCAGCGCTTCGAGCCCGGTCATGCCGTTCTTGATCCCGCGGCTGATGGCCGAACGGTTTGCCTCTTTCACGATCCCGTTCAGGATGTCATCGGTATCGACAATGGAGGGCCCGACGGCAGGGCGCACTTTCGCAGCCGGGTAACTGAATTTGTCCAGGGCCGCAACATCGATGGCCCCGCACCCGACCATGCCCACATCAGTCCTGACCGCGACAAGGTTCACCGGGCCAAGGGGGATAATGAACCCTTTTCCGACTTTCCCTGTCAGTTTCACGTTCATCTGCTGCATCATCTTCAGGAATGGTTGTCGTACGGGATTATAATCCTGCGGCATGTGAATGCGATAGCTTTACTTTTCCCTGGGGGGTACACTGCGTACAAGACCCGGGGGACCTATGAACATCCACCTCAGGACGTTACTTAACGATGTGAAAGCAGGCCACCGGCTGACGGAAGACGAAGCGCTTTCCCTCTTTTCGACCCGCGACCGGCAGGTCTGGGAGATCGCGGCCGCTGCGGACGAGGTGCGCGAACAGTGGGCGGGAAACTCAGTGACCTATGTCCGCAACCAGAATATCAACGTGACCAACCTGTGCGTCAATGCCTGTGGCTTCTGCGGGTATTCGAAGAAGCCGGGTGACCCCGGGATCTATTTCCACGACAAGGCAGAGATCCAGAAGAAGGCGGCCCTTGCAAAGGAGCGGGGTGTCTCCGAGATCTGCACGGTGAGCGGTCTCCACCCGGATTTTACTGCCCGGTCCTACACCGACGTCTACCGCTGGATCCGCGAGGTGGCGCCCGGGGTCCACCTCCATGCAAGCAACCCGATGGAAGTTGCCTATGCGGCAAAACGAAGCCATTTGAGTACGGTCGAGGTGCTGGATATGATGAAAGAGGCCGGCCTTGGCTCGATGTGCGGGACAGCGGCGGAGATCCTCGTGGATTCGGTCCGCGACCAGATCTGCCGCGAGAAGATCCCGACTGCGGAATGGGTCCGGATCATCACCGAGGCGCACGGCCTTGGGCTCAAAACAACCGCCACCATCATGTACGGGCACTGCGAGACAGACCGGGACCGGGCACGCCACCTTGCGATCCTCCGGGATATCCAGGATGAGACAGGAGGGTTTACCGAGTTTGTTCCCCTCTCCTTCATCCACATGAACACCCCGCTCTTCCGGCAGGGCCGGGCCCGGGCGGGAGCTACGGGGAGGGAGGATCTCCTCATGGTTGCCATCGCCCGCCTCTTCCTTGACAATTTCAAAAACATTCAGGTCTCGTGGGTGAAAGAGGGGATCAAGATGGCCCAGCTTGGCCTCATTGCCGGGGGAAACGATCTGGGTGGCACCATGTTCGAGGAGAGCATCTCCAAGGGAGCCGGTGCAACCAACACGGATTATCTCGACCCTGCCGAGATGCAGCGGGTGGTTGAGGATCTCGGCAGAACGCTTGCCCGGCGCACGACTCTTTATGAACCGGTCCCATCATCGGAGACAGGAACGATCTGATATGCGGCGGAAAGACCGCGAGATTACGGACCCGGCCGAGATGGCAGCGATCCTTGAATCTGCCCCCGTATGCCGACTCGCCCTTACTGATGGCAACGAACCCTATGTCGTCCCGCTCTGTTTCGGATTTGACGGCAGGGCAATCTACATCCATTCCGCGCTGGAAGGAAAGAAGATAGAGATCCTCAAACAGAACCCACGCTGTTGCGTGGAAGTGGACAGTACCGAAGGTCCCATTCCAGACGACAACCCCTGCTCGTGGGAGATGCAGTACCGCAGCGTGATCTGCACCGGGACTGCCCTCTTTGTTGACGAACCTGGTGAGAAGTGCCGGGCACTCAACTGTATCCTCGCGCATTATGGCGGAAAGGAGCACGAATTCAGTGAAAAAGAGCTGGGACGGGTCTGCGTGATCCGGATCGATATCGGCGAGATGACCGCAAAAAAGCACGGGTACTGAGTAATCACACGTGCCGGGTCTTCACGAGCCGTATAATTTTATCAGCGGTTTTCTCCGCTTTCTGGATTGCCTCGGCGTCATTCAGTACGTCGCCTTCCTTAAATCCCGTGCCTTTCACGGACCCCAGCGATGAGAACTCGTGGGTGGAAAGAAATCCTTCCAGCGTCTGGATGGTCCGGTTCACGCCCTTGTTGGCATGCACCGCAACCGCAACGCCCTTCCTGCCGGCCAGCTTGCGGTCATGGTAGAGGGAATAGGTGCGGTCGATGAAGTTCTTGGTGTGGCCGTTGACATCGAAGTAATAGGTGGGCGAGCCGATGACAAGCACGTCGCAGTCGAGCACCTTCCTGATCACCGCGTCCCAGTCGTCGTTCTCGATGATGCACCACTTCTTCTCCCGGCACTTTTCACAGCCAAGGCAGGGCTGGATCTTCTTCCCCGCAAGGGAGACGAACTCGGTCTTGATCCCGGCCTCACTGCACCGGTCGAGAATGACCTTCACGAGACTTGCGGTATTGCCCTCCTTCCGCATGCTACCCGATATGCCCAGAACCTTCATAAGTTACCGTTACTGCGCTACGGGTTCTTGATGGTTGTGGTGACCGGCACCAGTGCCAGAGACCGGAATGCATGTTCGATCTCGTTTACGGGATTCCGGGTGCGGTAAAAGAGGTGAGAAGGGCAGGCGCAGTCGCTGCATCCGAACCCGGGAATGCCCGGGTCTTCGAGGGTTTCTGCGAGCCGGCACTCCAGCCGGTCTTCTGTTATGGCGTGGACGGTATACCTGAGGGTAAAATGACGGTCGGTGGAGAGGTAATCCACGTGCCATTTCGGCCGCTTGTCGCGGTTATGGGCAAGGGCGATGTGGCGATCCAGCCGGGCAAGCCCGCCGCTCCCGAGCGCCGAGCCCACGTAGATGTGCCAGCCCTTCCGGAATGCGATATCCCCTAGTGCCCCGATCCTGGCCGTGCACCCGGGATTTGAAAAAACGAGGCAGTAGATTCCCTTATCCATAGCCGCTCTTCATGAGGCCGAGAGCAGCGGCGATGCACCGGCTGCCCCCTTCATCGGTGGGTTCGCCATGCCCGGCATACAATCCCCCCACGTCGAGCAGGGAGAGCCTGTCAAGCGACCGGGCAAGCTCGGTCCTGCTCCCGCCGGGGAAATCGTAGCGCCCGAAGTAGCCGTCCGCAAACACGGTGTCCCCGCTGATGAGCACCCGGTTCTTCTCCGACCAGAGGCAGATGCTCCCCCGGGTGTGGCCCGGGGTGTGGATGACAACGAGATCGCCGATGGTGTCGCCTTCCTTGAGCTTGATATCGGGAAGGATACCCGGCGACCGGGCGCCAAAGTTCATGGAGAGGCTTTTCATATCCTCGATAAGGCCAAGAGCATCTTCCGTATGGATGGCAACCTTGGCCTTGCACATGTGCGCGATCTCTTTTACCCGGGCGATATGGTCATAATGGCAATGCGTGAGAACAATGGTCTCGATCTCCTCCTTAAAGGGCTGGACTGCCATGGGCATGACCCCGGCATCCACCAGGATATTTCCATAGATATACGCATTGGCATAGAACGATTCCCCGCAAAGCCACCTGACCTGCATGCACAATAATAAGGAGCCGTAACAGATGTTTCTTATGGATTTGCTCATCCGCAGGTGCTCCCGCGGGACCCAGCCGGAACTCGAAGCGGTTGCACGGGCGGAACAGATGGAGCCGGAACGGCTTGCCCGGGGAATAGCTCAGGGAAGGATCGTTGTCCCGGCCAACCCGGCCCGGAAGCACCAGCTCTCGGCCATCGGGAGCGGGTGCACGGTCAAGATCAATGTGAATGTCGGGACTTCCGGCAGCCGGTGCGATCCCGCCCTTGAGGAGGAGAAGGCCAAGGCCGCGCTCGCGAACGGCGCCGATGCCCTCATGGACCTCTCCACGGGAGGCGACCTCGTTGCCATACGCAAAAAGATGCTCGCGCTCGACACTACGGTCGGGACGGTGCCCATCTACGAAGCGGTGCGCCGGGCGGGAAACGCCGCGGATGTCACCCCCGACCTGCTCTTCACGGTCATCCGGGAGCACTGCCGCCAGGGCGTTGATTTCCTCACGCTCCACTGCGGGGTGAACATGCAGGCGCTGTCTGCACTAAAGTCCGATCCCCGCCTGATGGGGGTCGTGAGCCGGGGGGGTTCGTTCCACTGCGCGATGATGATGCAGCGCAGGGAGGAGAACCCGCTCTATGCCGAGTACGACTACCTGCTTGAGATCCTTGCGGAATACGATGTGACGGTCAGCCTCGGGGACGGGATGCGGCCCGGCTGCCTCCAGGATGCCGGGAAACTCGCAAAGTCCGTGGAATACGTGACTCTCGGGAACCTTGCAAAGCGGGCGCAGGCAGCCGGTGTCCAGCGGATGATCGAGGGACCGGGCCACATGCCGCTCGACCAGGTGGGCTACAATGTGCGGATGATCAAGGAGATCACCGACCATGCCCCGCTCTACCTGCTCGGCCCGATTGTGACGGATATTGCGCCGGGCTACGACCACGTGGTGGCGGCTATCGGCGGGGCAACGGCTTGCCTGAACGGCGCCGATTTCCTCTGCATGGTCTCGCCGAGCGAGCACCTTGCCCTCCCGGATGTCGCGGATATCATTGAGGGGACCCGGGTGGCAAAGATTGCGGCGCACGTGGGAGACACGGTCCGGAAGCATGATGGCTGGAAGATGGACCGCGAGGTGCAGATGGCCGAGGCCCGGCACGAACTGGACTGGGACGAACAGTTCCGGCTCGCTTTGTATGGGGATAATGCCCGGAGGATCCATGAGCGGGACGGCGAGACCGACACCTGCTCGATGTGCGGGGACCTGTGTGCGGTCAAGATGGTGAATGAATTGTTCGGGACCGGGAAGAAGGGGAAAGGGAGTAACGATTAGCGCATTTTGGATTGAAATCACGGTTTCCCGGAATTAACGTGAAACGGGTGGGTGGAGTATAAGGAGAATACCTTTATTCTTCCAGCCCGTCTTTCTCAAGCCATTTCCATATGGGTTCGTAGACGATCGTACCCTTAATCCCGAACCATTCTTCTTCAACCACCCGGTCTTCAGATTCCGTAAGTACGAGAAGCCGGTTGCACCGGAGCTCCTGTCCTGCTTTGAGAAGAGCCCTGACTTCCCGGTCCTTTGTGGCCGGGGATCCGAAGTGCGTGCAGACCTGGATCAGTTCTGATACCCGGTTTTGTCTCCGGATGACAAAATCCACCTCTTCCTGCTGGGCATTTTTCCAGGTATAGCACATCAGGACCCCGTTCATCTCATGCCGTTTCAGGGCGATCGCAACGAGGTTTTCATAGAGGCGCCCGCGATTCTCCGAAAAGGCTGCGGCTTTTGCCTGGATGAATCCGTTATCAATACAATAGATTTTCCTGTTCGCCGTGATCTGTTCTTTTACCTTGAACGAGAACCTCGGTATGGAGAAGAAGAGGAATGTCTGTTCAAGATACCCCAGGTATTTCTTGATGGTATGGACACTCCGGCTGCGGGTTACTTTCGCGAGAGTAGAGTAGGAGTATTCGCTTGCGACATTGGAGATGAGATACATTGCCAGATCCTCGATAGCGGGGACTGAACGGATGTGGTACCGTTTCACGATATCCTTGTACACAACCGCATCGAAAAGGGTGGAAAGGTACTCCTTACCCTCAAGATCCTTCAGGATCACCTCGGGGAATCCTCCGGTCTTTGCATACTGGGCGAGCATTGCCTGTTTCTCTGCGGCGGTAATGAGTGTGCCACGGGTGTGTAGGACTTCCCGGAACGAGAAGGGAAAAATTGTGGTCTGGAGGTATCTTCCGGTCAAGTGCGTAGCAAGTTCGGAGCTGAGGAGCTGGGAATTGCTCCCGGTGAGAATCATGCGATAACCTTCCCGCTGGAGCCGGTTGACAAAGAGCTCCCAGTTCGGCAGGTTCTGGATCTCGTCAAGGAAGAGGACTTCAGGTGCACTGAACGCCTCCTTTATTGCTGCGATGATCTCGTCACCCTCCCGTGCTGCCAGCCGTTCATCGTCGAAGTTCACATATCCGAACCTGCCATCTGTCGGTAGCTGGTGCATGGCAAAGAAAGATTTCCCGGCCCTTCGCGGCCCTGAAATCACCCGGATAAGGTTGTCCGGCTTTCTGCTGATTACTGCATCCCGCTCAATGTACTGCTCCTTAAGCCTGCTCTCGATTTCGCGTCGCTGCGTGATCAGTGCATCAGTTACTGCCATACGATACCTTTGGAACACTATAGTGCATGAAAATAGATAAAATCGTGCATTATGATATTACAATTGCACGAAAAAGGTAGGGTTGGTGGTCGGTGAGACCGAGACCTGCCCGATGTGCGGGGATTTGTGTGCGGTCAAGATGGTGAATGAGCTGTTTGGGGAGAAGAAGAAGGCCGGGAAATAGAAATTGGATTAAGTGGTATTTAAAAAATCTTCACCTTCCTTATCTACAAAGTCCGCAGCATAGGTACATTCGACACCGGAAGTATAATCGCAACAATGCGATTACCAGCAATGAACTATTTTTTTAACACTATGTGATTGATCATAATCCATGATTCGTTCATGCGTACTGAACATCTTAAAGCGTAGTTGGATTGGATAAGGATAACCAGAGTCAGTACAATTTTTAAAGATATTCCATTAGCGAGTGTCCATTTTATCGCTACATGACAATGTCACGATCCGCAATCTCAAAAAATCTCTCTCAAAAGTTTTAAAGGATCTTTTACTATGACGAAGTAAAATCTTACCCTAAATGATCCCATTGAAACAAACCGCTTACTGTTTGCGTTTAAAGATCAGAAATATTTATATTCTAAGATCGCTTTATATTTTATTGTGAGTTGGTGACCGGATGGCAGAAGAAAAAAATGTTGAAACTTTGCCCTATGGGCTTTCGGTTGAAAAAGTTTTCTTGGTTCTTGATGAACTTAAAAAAAGACCCTCAAGTACCGACGATGAATTAGGATTAAGGGTTGGACAATCATATCAAAAAGCAAAAAATGCAGCTTCTGAATTAAAATTGATCGCAGTTGATAATAACCAACCCATTCTTACACCAACTGGAAAGCATATTGCATGGGAAATTAATGAAAAGGACAAGAAAAAGTTAATTCTATCATGCATTGTCCAAAATTTTCGCCCGTATGAGATTGCTTTGAGCAGAATGGTAAGAGAAGAAAAAGACACAATACCTACTGAATTTGTTCAACAATTGTGGGCCCGTGAAATGAACTTCAAATTAAGTGAGGATAACCTTGCACGCGCAGTATCATTTTTCTTCCAATTATTGGACCTTACCGGATTAGGAGATACATACATTGGAAGGCATGGTCAAAAAACAAGATTCTCATTCAAAATGGGAGCGAAAGACTTCGTCAATAATAATCTCCAAGAATCTCCGGAGCCTCAACGGAATAATACTCCTGAAGAAGTCCCACCTGTGAAAGACATTGCCAAATCGACAGAAGCAGCCAAAAAATCTGAAAACAAAGCACCGGAAAAACCGGCTGCAACCTCGACTCACGGCAATGATGATACTGCATTAGAGGCCGATCCAAATTGGTCAATCTTAAAAACGGATTATTTTATTTTAAAAATACAGAATAGACCCGATGTATGGGATTTACTCTATGAGATGATCCCACTCTATCGAAAGACTTTGTCCTTCTCAAAAAAACAAAGTGCGGATATTTCATCGCAACCTAACGACACAAAGGTGGATGTGACCCCTGGTGAGTAGAACCCTCAAACAAACTTCAGGTGAAAAAGTCGTAAAAGTGTTATGCAATCACTTTGGATTCAGTGTTAGTGGAACGAAAGGCAGTCACGTTCGCCTCTCCAAAATTACTGCCTCCGGAAAAGTTGGAACCGTAGTTCCATTACATGATGAACTAAAACTTGGGACAATACGTGGTGTTTTAAGGCAGGCAAAAATTGATCCGGAAGATTTCGCTCAATATCAATAACGGCCCAAAATTTGAATTAATAACCTTTTATCACCATAATGATTTTATTAACTTGAATCAACCAATATTACATACCAATTTCCTCTAAAAAGGGAGATCATTTCGATAAGACACCCGGTGATGTGGTTGAAAAAATATACAGCGGTCATTAACAAAGAAGAAGACATGTTTGTGGCTGAGTGTCCTGAAGTAGGGACTGTCAGTCAAGGTTATTCAATTGATGAAGCGATAACAAATCTCAAAGAAGCGACCGAATTGTATTTAGAAGAATTTCCCGACAAAGCAAAACGCAAATCAATAATTATGGATTTCTCAATTCGAAAACAACAAAAAAGTGTAGCGTAATACGTTCCTCTCTTCCTCTCTTATTGGGTTTTCCAATTATCCAACCGGCTCCTACATAAGATCTGTGAGATTACCAATCAAATCTTTCTTGAAAAATGGTAACCGGACTTTGATTGCAATCCCCGCACATGTGCAGAATGTTCTCAATTCCCGCGCCAACCCCCCCACCCCCATGCAGGGGGGGTCCGATCGTTTTAAAAAATACAAGTGGGGGGGGTCCCCCGGGCACCCCCCTCCTCAATTATGAGTAACACCCGCTTTTGTGCAGCTGCCCATGCAGTATTTCCTGTGGAGCTCCCGACGTGATCAGAGAAATCGCATGGTTCCCGCAATTGAGTAGGGGGGTCCTCCGGACCTGAAGGGGCGGGGGGTAGTCCGCATACCCCCCCTGTATGGAGGTGGGGGGGTTCAACCGGTTTTGAAAAAAATGAGAGGGGGGGTTCCCCGGGTACCCCCCCTGTTTTTCCCGCACCCGAACCGCCAAAAGGCTGCCGGGAACACGTTGCCGGCTACTTCCGAGCCCTCAGTTCCCGCTCCATCTCAGCAAGGCCCGCTTTCACCTGCTCGTCGCTCATGCCAGGTTGCCTGAACCGGGTGAACCGCTCGCAGACCAGATCGGGGCACTTGCCGCAATGGGGGAGTTTCTTCTCGGTCGTGCAGCAGGAGTATACGGGGCAGGACTCCGCATTCACAAACGCAGTCCAGAATGGTTTTCCCTTTGTTGCTTCGCAGCCCGGGCACTCCTTTTCATGGTATTCGCACCCGGTACAGGAATAGCCGCAGACATTCTCGATCTTCTTTGCCATAATTCCTGTTCCGTCCCGGGCCACATAAAGGAGAAGCCCGAGGGGGTGAAAGTAAACCCTGCCGGGCCCGTTTTAAAAGTGGGAATAGGAATTATTTCCTTACTGAACCGGAGAGGAAGCTCCTGCAAAGGTACGGCTCAATGAAATCCCTGTACTCTGCCGGTGCCAGCATCTCCTGTGCTTTTGGCACAACCGTTTCTACCGACCGGAGATGCTTCTCGATAAGCTCGCAGGGAAATGTCGTACACTTCCCGCAGTGCGCGATCTTCTTCTCAAGAACGCACGTCCGTATCGGGCACGCCCCGCCGATCCGGTGGGGATTGTTCTCGTCCGGTTCAAGACACCCGTCGCAGCAGAGAGCTTCGGCCGGGATGGCAAGCCCGTAGAGTGCCTGCCATCCTTCGCTTACCCGCTTTCGGTCAGCTTCGGTCTTTGCATTCTCCTTGTACGAAGGGCAGACGCTGCAGTGGAATCCACAGCGTGCCCGGATATCCGGCTTCTCCGGTGACGGCGATGCCCGTTGAGTGGTATTTTTTGTTGTCATACATGATCGTGGGGAGAAAAACAAAATATAAAATAAGGTAATTCCAGTATACTCACGGGAAACCTATCATGAGGAAAGATGAGATTGAGGAAAGAATCGTGCAGATCGAGAAGACCCTCCGGGAACTCCAGGCAGGGCAGCGGCAGACAGGCGACGCGGTTATTGCCGAACTGCGGGCGTTCCAGGGGCTCATCATCGAGGAGCGGATCGAGGCCCTGCGCCAGCAGATGGCCCAGGGGCACCAGCGTCTCCTGCTCGACCTCGTCCTGTCCACCGCACGGCGTGAGTTCGACACCGTCTGCCCGAATCCCTGCTCGCTCTTCAACCGGTCGGAATGCATCGATTTCTTTCTCTGCCGGCTGAAGGATACCGCAGAACGTGCGGACCCGGATGAGGCGGAGCGGTTCCTCGCCGCCCAGGTGCAGCAGGATACGGACCTGCTCGTCCGCTACCCGGAACTGGACCGGTCTCCCTGCCGGTCCTGTTACGATACCTACTGCCGGGAACGCGACGGGCTTATGCAGGCCATCGGGAAGCTCTCGTCAACGCGCCAGGTGCTCCGCCAGAAGAAACCGGATATGTATATCGCCGATCTCCCTGACGATCAGGTGCTCTCCACCCTCATTGAACCGCTCTCCCATCCCATCAGGTTCGCCATGCTCAAGGGGCTCTCGGGTGGCAGCATGTCCTACACGGAACTGAGTACCCTGACCGGCTACAAGGGGGGTCACCTTCTCTTCCACGTGACAAGACTGGTCGAGGCAGGCCTCGTTGTCAAGACCGAACCGGCCGGGCTCTACAGCCTGACCGAAAAAGGGATGGCCATGATGACTCTGGTCAAAAACCTCTATTGCTGCTGAACAGCAGGCAGGTGTCCGATCGCATAATCCTCTTTCTCCTGGAGAAAACGGATCGTTTTCCTGAAGCTCCCTTGCCTTAAGCAGTCGTTATCAAAATGGTGGGTGAGTTATCCCGGCATCACACTGACGTATTCAGCAACGGTCTGCGCATCCCCACCGTGTTGATCATAGAGACGGTCACACGATCGGTCGCATTGGTGCTGGTGATCGTAAACTGCTCTCCCGGCCCGGCACGATAGGTCCGGTTCAGCTGCTGATCATTGAAGAGAGCAATGAATTTGTTGAACGAACCCGTCTCGTTTCCCCGTTATCAGAACCCGATCCCCGGTTCGCTGCTCTCTCCAGATGGCTCCCTGTCTTTTACGCCAAGCATCAGCACGATGCCGATTATCTCCAGCACCATACAGAACAGGAACGCTGCATCGAACGCGCCGGCGAGCACCGTTGACGACATGGCATGCGATGAGACCTCGGCAAGCCGGGGCCCCGCTGCAATCATGGCAACGAGCATAACGACCGCGACCCCGAGCGACGACCCGAGGTTGGTCATCATCTTGACAAGACCGCTCGTGGACCCCCGGTCTTTTGCCGGGCACTCGCCCATCACGGCACTGTTGAGCGGGGAGAAAGCCACACCGGTCCCCGCACCGAGCAGGAAGAGGTAGATACAGATGTGTCCCACGCTCGTGTGGGCGGAGATGGTGGAGAGGAAGAACAGGGCCACCGCACAGATCGCAAAACCGGTGATGATCGGTTTCTTTGTTCCGATCACGTCCGAGATCTTGCCGGCAAGGGGAGCTGTCAGGATCATCCCGACCGGCAGCGCAAGCAGGATCGTCCCGGCATTATCGGCAGGGATCTTCTTGACCAGTTCAAGATAGAACGGCATAACGACCATGACGCCGGCCATGGCCATCTGGATAAGCATCACGTTCACGTTCTGGAGCGAGTACGCCCGGTTCGCAAAGAGGCTGGTATTGATCAGCGGTTCATTTGCCCGGCGTTCCTGCACGATGAAGAGGATCCAGAAGATTGCCGACAGGACGAGGGCTGCCATCCCGAGCAGGGAGTTACTTCCCTGGATGGATGTAAGGCCGACAATGAGTGAGCCGAGCGCGACAAAGACGAGCAGAACTCCCGGTATGTCGAGCTTTGCTGCGGGAGCAACCGGTGCCGTCTTCGGGAGGATGTGCATGCCGAGAATGATGGCGACAACTCCCACTGGCAGGTTCACGAGGAAGATATACTGCCAGGAGAAGGCGCTCGTGAGAAATCCGCCGACAACCGGGCCAAGGGCCGCCCCGAGCATCGTGAACATGGCAACGATTCCGAGCGCCTGCCCCCGCAGCGATGCGGACAGGTAGGAGGTGACCATGACCGCCCCGAGGGCCGAGATGACCGCTCCCCCTACGGCCTGGAGCATCCGGGAGAGGATGAGGATATCCAGCGTGGGGGAAAGGCCGCAGAGTGCCGAGCCGAGCGTGAAGAGGGCAAACCCGCCAAGAAAAATATTCCGGTACCCTTTCATGTCCCCGAGCCGGGACGCTGCCAGCAGCAGGCTGACGAGGATGATGAGGTACGCGTTGAGTACCCAGGAGACCGCAACCGTCGATACATCGAACGATTTCGCAATCGTGGGGAGGGCAATATTGACAATCGTTGCATCCAGGCCGGCCATGAACGAGCCAAGCGCGATGACGATGACGATCATCAGGTCTTTGGGGGACATCTTTTGTTGGGGAACAGGGTCAGCCATGCACATCAGATCCGGTTGAAGAGGACGTTGTATGTTGTTTTTATAAGAATTCTCTCTCATGCCCTGGGGAAATACGGGAGAACCGGCACCTATAAATGAGCCGTGGGACGAAGATCGTTCATTCGCGGGGTGGCATTTCCCGCGCCGGGTGGAGAGAATCCCATGACGAGAGAAAATGGCAGGATACCCCAGGCTGCAACCGTACCGTTCCGTTCGATCGCACAGTTCTATGACGGGGACGACCCGTCCCCGGAAGATGTCCGGCAGCTGGCGGACAGCGCCGAGGACCGGATCTTCCGGACCGTGCTCGATGTACCGAAGGGATACCAAAAGCATGTCTTTTCGCAGCTCGAGCTCCTCTTCCCCTCTTCTGACCTGCCGGAGGGAAGGGCTGAGGCCATCATTGCAGCCGTGCGGGCACATTTCCGGCACCGGGCCGAGGATTTCGTCCGCGACCGTCGGCTGACCCAGCGGACCGGTCTCCGGGAGTTCCGGCTCACGATTGCGGTCTGTATCCCGTCCTTTGCCGGTATCGCTATCTGCTCCCAGTTCAAGGGAAACGCCCTTGCCGAAGTGGCCGAGAACGTACTCATCATCTTCTCGTGGGTCACCATCTGGCAGCCGTTCCAGTCGCTGGTTTTCGACCGTTGGACCCAGGGGACAACCGCAAAAATTTACCGGCATATTGCGGAGATGGCAATAACGGTACGGGCCGCGTAACCCGGAATAAACCGCAGTACTTTTCCCGGTGCTGTGGGTTCCTCATTCACAAGCTATATCCCGCCCCCGCAAGCACTTCCTGTCAGGAACCTCATGACACTGCCGCGATTCGCCATTATGCTCGGTATTGCTTTACTTGTTATCGGGGGAATTGCATTTGTCCTGCCGGGAGAATTCCTGTATAGTTCGGCGATCACGGCTTTTATCTCAACCTATGGTTCCCTCGTGATACCCTCGCTTAAATCTACCCCGTCCATGGTGTTTTACGTTCAGAAAGCTCCTGCATGTATCTTTATCCTCGTCGGCCTGGTACTCATTCTTGCCGGGCTGGTCAAATCAATGAAGTGAGGGAGGAAAACGACCCTGCGGGGTAGCCGGAAGAACGGCGGGCAATATTGTATCCCCGTTGCCACATCAATTTTTTTAAGGGACATTTTTGAAATCCACGGAGTTTTTCCAGGCAAACGGTATCAACATGCAGGTCGGTAAATAGGGCGGACCCTTCACTCAATGGTGGACAGGCAGACCCGCGTGGGGCTGACATGACCCGGCAGCACCTGGATCTCTCTTGTTTTCCCGCTATAGATCGATCCAAGTAACAACGGTTAAATAAACTCCCGCACCGATTCAACGTGATCCATCATGGAAGTTGAAATTCTCACCAAGGGCGGGCTGCTTGCCCGCGGTATCTTTGCATTGATCATAGGGATCCTCTGCTTCACGCTCCCGATCGGCATGCAGGCCGTCTTTGCCTATATCATCGGGATCTTCTTATTGATCATATCGCTTGTCACCGGTGCAATCGCCATCAGCGAGTCCGGCAAGGTGCACTGGGGAGTACTCATCCTCTCGGTTTTCGGTGTGATCATTGCGCTGCTCATGTTCATCTCGCCGTTCATGATGTTCGTTGCCTTAACCATCCTGATCGCAGCATGGGCTATCGTGACCGGTATCGCTGAACTGGTCCTCGCGTTCTCGCTCAAGGAACTGCCCTTCCGGGTCCTGCTCGGGATCAGCGGGTTCTTCGCGGTCCTGTTCGGTATCCTGATCGGGTTTGCCCCGCTCCCGAAAGAGGGATCGCTCGTCCTCATCATGCTCATCGGCATCTACTGCCTGATCCTGGGTATCCTCAGCATCATCACCGGCGTGCTGATGCACAAAGGTGAAGTGATCGTCGCTGCCTGAAAGAAGACCCTTCATCTATCTTTTTCCTGCGGTCATACCCGCGCCGGATAATGCCGGACGTTTCTTTCGCGAACTATTCCCTGTTCCTGTACCGATCTTCTTTTATATCGTGCAATGCAAGGTCAGGATACTGAATACCGGGCATAACTACCGCCCGCGGATCACAAGCCCGCCCGTATTTCACGAATCAGTCAGAGGAAAATCCCATGAAACTCAAAGGACCAAAGACAAAGGAATACCTCCGGGAATTTGCTGTTGAACCGGGGAAAAAAGTGCAGCTGAAAAAATACGAGACCGGGTGGGCTCACAATGATTTTTTAAAAAACCTGGGTGAAAGCGGGGCAAAGGATGTCCTGAGGGAGATGCTTGACAAGGACCGCTCTGCACTCGCCCGGGCCCAGGAGCTCTTTGCCGCATCCCAGCAATACGGGATGCTCATCATCCTGCAGGGCATGGATACCTCCGGCAAGGACGGGACGATCCGGCACGTAATGTCCGGAGTCAATCCCCAGGGATGCGCCGTTCACAGCTTCAAGGTCCCGAGCTCCGAGGACCATGCCCACGACTTTCTCTGGCGCTATACCAAGGTGCTTCCCGAACGCGGGATGATCGGCATCTTCAACCGGTCGTACTACGAGGATGTGCTCGTTGTCCGGGTCCACCCGGAACGGATGGAGTCCCTTCCCGGGAAGATCGGGCCGGACGCACCCGGGTTCTGGGACGGGCGGTTCAAGGACATCAATGCCTTTGAAAAGCACCTGGTACGGAACGGGACGGTAGTGCTCAAGTTCTTCCTCAACATCTCAAAAGATGAACAGAAACACCGGCTTCTCGACCGGCTCGACCATAAGGAGAAATACTGGAAATTCTCGGTCTCTGACATTGCCGAGCGGGAATACTGGGACCAGTACATGAAGGCCTACGAGGATTTGCTCTCAGCAACCTCCACGGAATTTGCCCCGTGGTTCATTGTTCCCGCCGACTACAAGTGGGTTGCCCGGACTTTTGTTGCGGAAGTCGTTACGGCGGCTGTCAGCGGGCTTAACCTCCGTTACCCGAAGGTGACAAAGGAACAGGAGGAGCATCTTATGGAAGCCAGAACGAGACTCGAATCGGAGTAGCCACGGCTCTTTGTGGTGTTCTCTCATCCCTCCCAGTCAGGATACCGCTCCGGAAACACAGTTATCAGGCCGGACCACCAATATACCGGCACTATTTGGGGGAAAAACATGTCACATCCATGCGATGAACCGGTCACCCAGCTGCATGTCAGGCCGGGCATGACGGTCAATGAGCTGGTCAGGGCGATGGGAGAGGCCGGGGCATACAACGGCGGATCCCTGTCCCGGGCTGCGGATATCTTCGAGCAGATGCTCAGGGATAAGGAGGCCACGAAGTTCTTCGGGCTTGCCGGGGCGATGGTGCCCGCGGGCATGGGCGGGATCGTCTCCGATCTCATCCGGGGAAAACACATCGACGTACTGGTCTCGACCGGTGCCAACCTCACGCACGATATCATCGAGGCTATCGGGTGCCATCATTTCCACGGAACCGCGTTCTGCAACGATATCGAACTCCGCCACGACGAGATCAACAGGATCTACGATGTCTACCTCCCCAACGATGCGTTCGAACACTTCGAGGAGTTCATGCAGGGCGTGTACGGCGAACTCGAACCAAAGAGCACCATCTCCATCTCCGGCCTGCTCGCCCATATCGGGAAGCACGCGAAGTCCGGCATCCTCCACACGGCTGCCCGGAACAATGTCCCGATCTACTGTCCCGCAGTACAGGATTCGATGATCGGCCTCCAGTACTGGCTCTTCTCGCAGACGAACAAGGTGACGGTCGATGCGTTTGCCGATATGCCGGCCCTCATGGACCGCTGCTTTACGACTAAGAAGGCCGGGGCGGTCCTTGTCGGGGGCGGGGTTCCGAAGAACTTCATCCTCCAGAGCATGCTCATGACCCCGAACGGGTTCGATTACGCGATCCAGTTGACCGGCGACCGGCCGGATCTTGGCGGGCTCTCGGGTGCAACGCTCGACGAGGCACGGTCCTGGGGCAAGATCACGGAAGAGGCCCAGGCGGTTACGGTCTACGGGGACGCGACCATCACGCTCCCGGTCATGGTGGCTGCGGTCATGGAGCGGCTGCACCATGGCTGAACTGATCCTGGCTCTCGATGCAACGGATAAGAAATCTGCCATATCTATCGCAGAGATCTGCGCCCCCCACGTGGATGCCATAAAACTCGGCTATCCCCTCATTCTTTCCTGCGGGCTTTCTTTTGCAGACGACCTTGAGGCACTCGATCTCCCGCTCATCGCGGACTTCAAGGTCGCCGACATCCCCAATACCAACCGGCTCATCGCCGAGCAGGTCTTCGATGCCGGCTTTGCCTCTATCATCTGCCACGGGTTCACCGGCCGGGATTCAATCCAGGCGTGCGTGGACGTATCCGCTGACTGCGGGGGTTCCTGTTTTGTGGTGGCCGAGATGAGCCACCCGGGGGCAACGGAGTTCTTCCATGGCGGTGCGGCGGAGAAGATTGCCCGCCTCGCCATGGAATGCGGGGCCGACGGAATCATCGCCCCCGCCACCCGGCCGGAACGGGCCCGGGAACTCCGGAAGATCGTGGGAACCCGCAAGATCCTGTCCCCAGGTGTCGGGGCCCAGGGTGGGGACGCGGCAACCATAGCAAAAATTGTTGATGGTATTATTGTAGGCCGGGCCATCTACGAAGCCGAAGACCCGGGTGCTGCCGCGGCCGGGTTCGCTCACGTTCGATCCGGGAAATAATCCGCGTGCCCCCACTCTGCTCCGGACAGGGTTTCAGGAATAACCGGGTGGAGTGATAAATATTTTTTGCAGGATGTGAGCGCGGGATTCCCACCTTTTTATGAAAACCGGCCCCGATTGTAACTCCGATCCGGTTGTCATATTTAAATGACGGGTTTTTGCGGCCAGATCAGCATATGCCCGCGTTTTAACAGCTGAAATTGCAGTTCGTTGAACCGGGAGGTTCTAAATATTTATTAACGACCTGTGCGATGTTATAGTATGGATTGGACGGCGGAACAACGGACCCTGGCTGGCAAATACAAGAAACTCGACGATATTCCACAAAAGGACCGTAAATTCAAGTGCCACACCTGCCACCTCATCGTGGATCAGAACCCCTGTCCCAACTGCGGTGAGACGCACCTTGAAGTGATGTGCCCGCTCGACCACTGCCACTGCAACCACGAGATCATCTCGGGCATCGAGTACTGCCCGCTCTGCGGACAGGCTGTCTGCCCCGAGTGCGGTTCGCACGATGTCGTGCAGGTCAGCCGTGTCACGGGATACCTTCAGGACGTTTCCGGCTGGAACGCCGGCAAACAGCAGGAGCTCAAGGACCGGATGCGCTACTCGGTTGCATGAGATATTATACCGCTGCCAATACTCTTTTCATTCGCGGATCGTTCCGCGCTGCAAGTACCGGTATCTGCGGGGGGATCCACTCGGTACCAACACTTCTCCACCACACGATCTCTCCCGGTGCGGATGCTGAGGAGGACCCGGACAAGGTGCTCGGGAGGGTTGCTGCCGGTGCTGGCCTGGACATGGAATACACGGGTTTCCTGACGGCAATTCCTAGCTGCCAGTTCTGCATCCTCCAGTATGATTTCATCACCGTGTTCATAGCAGCCGGCATCCGCCGTGAACCCCCGGCCGGAACGGGCGGGATCACGATCATCGTCACGAGCACGGAAGGGTTCGATGATGCGGCCCTCGTGGAGGCCGTGATGGTTGCGACCGAGGCCAAAGCCGAGGCGCTCCTGGCGCTCGATCTCCCGATCTCCGGCACACCGTCGGACGGCGTGATCGTTGCCAGCGAAGGCGATACCTGCCACCGGGCGGCCGGGCGTCTCTCCCCGGCAGGGACAAGGATCCGCGAGGCAATAGCCCACGGGTTGCCGGAAGCCCTGGGGCGGCACGACACCGGGGTTCGCTCGGAGCGGTCGGGATACTTCATCTTCAGCCGGTTCAAGGGTGCACACTGGATCGAGTGGGTGCCGGAAACCTGCCCGTATTATCCCTGCCATTTCAAGGGACAGGCCTGCGATTTCTGTTACTGCCCGTTCTACCCGTGCAGGGATGAAGGGCTCGGGCAGTGGGTGGAGAGTGCAAACGGGGGCAAAGTCTGGAACTGCGCAACATGCACGCTCCTGCACGATCCGGGGACTGCGGCCTACTTAAAGGAGTTCCCGGGTGCGTCCCTCGATGAGCTGAAACTGGTTTCCAATGCAAAAAAGAGATAAGATATTTTTTATTCCGGTTACTCTTTGATGCCGAGCGCCTTGAGGAGTTCGGGCAGCGGAATGCCGTGGGCTTCAGCTGCTTCCCGGATGGTCTCGCCACGGGCGATTGCACAGCCGACACAGCCCATGCCGAACTTGAAGAGGGCATCGGTTGCTTCGGGTTTTGCCTTGAGAAGATCGTAGATGGTGCTATCAGCGGTTATTTCAGACATAGTATTTCTAAGTCACCTTTTGGGTACATAAACCTGACCATAGCGGCGTTGCCCGGTCCAATGCGACACTTTCACTATGCATGGTGATCCTATATAGTCAGGATAAAACCGGATTGAAACTGGAGATGTAAGATATGGATTTTTCCGAAACAGCAAACAGAATCTCCCGAAAGTTCACAAAAGATGGACAACACGCGGATGCCCAGAAGATCGAGGGCAAGCTCCGCAGGCTCGTGCAGGAATTCGGCGTCCAGCCCTCCGAGGCTGAACGCAGTGTAACGAATGAACTCGCAAAGGAGTATAACATACCCCTGGCAGGAGCGGGCGGAGCCGTAAAGAGCGGTGGCGGGACGGAAGAGAAGAAGATCGCAGAAGCCGTTTCCGGCGAATGGGTAACGATCGAGGGTAAGATCGTATCCCTTTCGCCGCCGGCGTCCCCGGCGATTGCGCAGAGCGGGATCATTGCCGACGAATCCGGAGCGATCCGGTTCGTTGCCTGGGCCAAGGCCGGTGCGCCGGCAATGGCCGAGGGAGTCTGGTACCGGATCGAGTCGGCCGTGGTGGATGAGTACAAGGATATCCCGAACCTGAAGATCCACTCGGGTACTACGATCAAGGAGATCGGGGAAGACCGGGCCCTGATCCCGACCCCGATGCCGATAAAAGATCTCCACCCCGGGATCGGCAGCGTCCGGGGAAAGGTGGTCCAGGAATGGGATGCTTCCCACGAGCGGATGCTCCAGTCCGGTCTCATCGGGGACGAGACCGGGACGGTCAAGTTCGTCCTCTGGAAAGAGCCCGGCAAGGAGAGCCTTGTGGTCGGGGGCGTATACAATATCTTCTATGCCCAGGTCGACGAGTTCAACGGGAGGCTCTCCCTGAACCTGAACCCGGCAACCGTCATGCAGGAAGAGGGAGATATACCGGTGAGCGGCGGGGAGGCTGCATTCCGGGGAGCGATCGTGCACGTGGCCCCGGGCTCCGGGCTCATCAAGCGCTGCCCGATCGAGGGGTGCAACCGCGCCCTCTCGCGCCAGAACTATTGCCCGGTCCACGAGATCCAGCCGAATTTCACGTTCGACCTGCGGATCAAGGGATGGCTCGATGACGGGGAGAAGACCCACAGCGTCCTGCTCCAGCGCGATGTCGTGGAAGCCCTCACGGAGATCAATCTCGACAAGGCAAAAGAGATCGCGGAGAACAACCCGCTGGGGATGGACGAGGTCTTTCTCCAGATGCGCGAGAAGGTGCTCGGCCGGTACATAACCTGCCATGGCCGCGAGATCGACAACCGCCTGCTCGTCAACAAGTGCGAGCGCTCTTCCTTTGAGAGCGGGGAACATGCCCGGCTGCTGAACCGGGCCGGGGGTGCATCATGAGCACGAACCCGAAGGATATGGGGCGCCGGGAAGGCTCGTTCGAGCGGGAACCTGCACGCCGGGTCTTTGCAGGCGAGCTGCGCGAGTGCCGGTACCAGTTCAAGGACGGCGAGGACGAGAAGAGCCCGACGTTCGTGCTCCTCCCTTCAGGAGAGCGCTGCAACCGGATCTTCCTTGTGGGAACCCTGACCGAGAAGCAGCGGCAGGGCGACCAGAACGTCTTTTACCGGGGCCGCGTTGTCGACCCGAGCGGCACGTTCTTTGTCATGGCCGGGAGTTACCAGCCCGAGGCCATGCAACAGCTGGCCAAGATCGAGCCGCCGCAATTCGTTGCCGTGGTCGGTAAACCCAACCTCTACCAGAAACCGGACGGGTCGTTCCTTGTCTCGGTCAGGGTCGAGTCGATCACCGTGGTTGACAAGGACACCCGGGACCTCTGGGTGCTGGACGCTGCTGAACGGACCCTTGACCGGGTCGATACCTGTGCAGCGGGAACGGCACCGGATGTCATCAAGGCAAAGGAGCAGTACCCCACCATCGATCCGGCGGTGTTCCGGAAGATTGCCTACGATGCGCTGGCGCAGATCAAGATGTAATTTCTCTCCCCTTTTTTTAAACCAGATTGCAGTTGACGATTCAGTACCGTATTGAACGGGATGGCGGTCTCTGAAAAATTCCATCTTAAAATCGTTTCCGGGATGTGACACTTCCGGTCAATACCCCGGCAGGCAGGTTTTTCCCCACCGACCCCCTCACCCATTCCGTGTCAAGCTCTGGTAATGCACCGATATAACATTTCCACGTTTTTATCCAAAAAGAGATGGGGATAAGGGGGGTCGGTGGTGATATTTTTTATTTTTAGTCCGTGTTCCCTGTGTTTAAACCAGATATTTTACGACGGAGCACGCTTTCAGATGCCGGTTCCGGCCAAAACTCTTTTTTCCCCACTGACCCCTTCATGCAAAAGGTTGGCATGCAGGAGACCAGAAAAAACCATTACATCTTCCGCAATCCTACCGGAAGTACCTGTGAGTTCCTCATGACCGATTCTCCACCCCCCTCATCGCAGTATCTCGCGGCCGGCTTCCGGGATGTGGACCGGTCGGGCGATACCACGGCCTATACGAACTGCCTCGACCTGCTCTCCGACATCCCCTTCTTCCGGAACGTGAAGAAAGAAAGTTTCCGGATCATTGCCGGCACCGCGCCGGATCGGGTACTGGATGCAGGGTGCGGCGTGGGAACGGATCTCCTCTCGCTCGCATCGCACATATCCGGGCACTGCCATCTTACCGGTCTGGATGCAAGTGAATCGCTGCTAGCCCGGGCAGCGGAAAGGATAACGCCCATTGTCGGGAGATGCTCGCTCATCCGTGGCGATCTCACCCACATCCCCTGCCGGGACAATGTATTCTCTGCCTGCCGGATCGACCGGGTGCTCCAGCACATCCCGGAACCGGAACCGGTGATCCGGGAGCTTGCACGGGTCACTGCGCCCGGTGGCACGCTCGTTGCGTTCGACAACGACTGGAACACGTACTCCCTTTCCCTGGGTAACCGGGAGATGTCTTCTCGGCTCACCCGGTTCTGGCGCAACAGCTTTGCCTCGGGACGGGTAGGGAAGGATCTTGCCGGTCTCTTTGCGAGCGCCGGGCTTACGGATATTCATGCGGAGCCAAAGACCCTTACGATCGTCGGACTCTCGCTTGCAGAGCAGGTATTCGAGATACGGATGCTGCTCGACCGGATGGAGCAGGCCGGAGCGCTGGCACCCGCTGAAGCAACCAATGTGTGGGAAGAGCTCATGCGCCGGGCACAACAAGGTACGTTCTCTTCCGGCTATACCGGGTTTCTTGTGTGGGGAAGAAAACCGGAATAAAATAAACCACTTGAGTTTGATATTCTCTTCACTCCCCGAATACGAGATCGACCCCGTTTATATCCCCCAGGGAATGAAAAAAAGGCGGTTCTGGAATTTTAGGAATTTCGTCCCCGGAGCCGGTTAACAGGGGAGAGGGTTCTTCACACGGATCATGTAAGCTGTTGTTCTTTGCTTGCTCAAAGGAACAATGGGAACGGGGTCTTCATCATCCAGCTTGATAACGACAGGTGACTGGAATCGGGGTTCAGAGTGCATATTTGGCCGGTGTCTCTCATATTCTCATCTTCCTGCGAACTTTTTTTCAAGCGTGTCCATGACACCTCATTCACGTGTGACAGCCCAACATTTACCAGCGATTGTTACCGGGTTTGACGTTCTTAAATTCCATTTTTTAAATGTTTCATCAACAAGGGTTCATACGCATCCCCCTCCATCGTACTGCCAGCGCATACCTGTTTTTGATCTAATCGGATCAATACGTTAGTCATCGCTGGTGGTGTTCAACCGTATTGACAGTCCTGATAAGTGCGTTGATAGACTGACGGGTATTTTCCGGTACCCCCCTTCAAGAATTCTGATATTTGTACGTATCCACGCAATCTCTTCAGAGGTAATGATAAACCACGGGTTTTTATGAGGCATTTTTAGATCTCCAAAAATCCTTCTGAACCGGTGCGTTATGGCACAGTCACGCATTTCTGTATGGCCGGATCTTCACCCCCCTGGAGGTCCAGTCGTGCAAGATATATCCGCGCCCAGGCAAATGCCAGAAGACCTCCGGCAATCTCCCCGACAACCATCCCCCACCAGACACCCTTTTCTCCCCACCCCAGAAGGATCGCGAATACGAACGCTAATACTGCGGCAAATACCAGGCTTCTCATGATGGTCAGAAAAAGCGAGGTAGGCCCTTTCCCGACACCCTGGAAAACCGATGATGACATGATCCCCATCGGCACGAAGGGATAGATCAGGCACATGACCCCTAAGAGCGCAGCGATATCCGGGTAGAGATGGGCGCTTTCTGAGGAATAGGAGAAGATTGAGGCTATCTGGTACGCAAATACCCACGTTATGACACTGACGCAGAGTGCGATAGCGATTCCAAAAAGTATTCCGAATGTGTGGGTTATCCGGATTTTCTCATAATGCCGTGCCCCATACGCTGCACCGACAACAGACACGACTGCGGTCCCAATAGCAACAACCGGGATAATCCCAAATGACAAAACCCTGAACCCGACCGAAAAGACCGCCACCGCATCGGTGGTTGCGACAACCACCAGTACCAGGTTGAGGATAATGCTCAGGATTGACATTGCGAGGTACTCGACACTGGCCGGAACTCCCACGGTTAAGATGTCTTTTGTTACGCATCGGGAGGGGATAAAAACCTTCCAGGACAGACACACGAACAAATTCTTTTTGACAAAGAACCAGTACAGGAGCACGACAGTAACCGCTGCAAGGGAGATGACGGTGCCCCAGGCGGCTCCTGCAATCCCAAGGCCCAGACCGTAGATGAGGATGGGGTCGAGAATCATGTTCAAGACTGACGCTGCCACCATGGCATACATCGTTCTTTTTGTATCACCCTCAGCTCTCAGGACCCCGTATGCAACATTGGCAAATATGATAAAAAACGATCCGCCGAAAATGATTTGCCCGTACGATGCTGCAAGACCCGCTGTTGTGCCGGCACCAAACAGGAGCGCGATGGGCTCTGCATAGAGCACAAGCGGAACGGTAATTATTACAGAGAGAATGATGGCAATCAACAGGGCATGAACGGCATTGTTGGATGCACCGGTACGATCATCCGCACCAATTCTTCTCGCAATGGCAGAAGTAGCTCCTGCCCCAATCCCCAATCCCAGACCCATAATGACCATATACACAGGACTTATGAACCCGACTGCCGCAAGGGCATCGGAACCCAAACCGGCAACCCAGATCGCGTTTACCACATTGTAGCTGGACATCAGGAGCATTGCGACGATCAATGGCCCTGATAGTTTCCAGATCGCCCGTTTCGGATCGCCTTTAAGGACCGCAACGCCCTGGGTTTCGTCCATGGAGCAGGATTCTTTTTCCGAGGGCACGGGATTATCTCCCTTTCTCGTCATGGGAGATCATTCATGCCTCAGTGCATCGATTGGGTTCATGTTTGCAGCCTGCCACGCCGGGTAAATACCGCAGACAAGACAGATAACGATCCCGAAACCTACCCCTTCAGCAACAGAAAGGGCATTGGCAGTTGTAACGAGATACTTGGTCGTACCCAGCATCAGTGCGCTGACGGCATATCCCGCAACAATGCTCAGGATTCCCCCGATAATACTCCCGATAACCCCGATGATAGCGGCTTCGTAGATGAACATACTCATCACCTCTTTTTTCTGGGTGCCGATACTGCGCATGATACCGATTTCCTTGATCCGCTCGTTGACGGACATCATCATGATGTTGAAGATCGAGACTCCAGCGACAAGCATGGAGATCCCGCCGATAGCAGACACGAATGTTGTGATCGTGCTAAAGGTTGCATAAATACTGTTTAATGTGGCTTTGCTGTCGGTAACGCTGACAATCTTATTGTCCTTGTGCTTGTTGAGCTGTTTCTCTATCGCTGTCTTCACGTCCGCAGTGTCGCCTTCTTTCACCTTAACGACAACCTCATCATAGTCCTTGTTGCGGTTGTACGTATTCTCGAACCATTCATCAGTGACAACGAGAGCATTATCGGTACTGATATCGAAACTCATGCCCCGTTCCTCGATGATGCCGGTGACCCGCAGGGTTCCTTTGCTGCCATCGGTCCCGATCGAGATCCTTGATCCGACCTTGACGTTGTGATCCTCGGCAAACGTGGACCCGACAAGACAACCGGAATTCCCGTTGTTGTAGTCCCCTGCCTGGAGTTTCATGATGTCCGGGACATCATCCGTGGGCAGGGCATAGATGGATGCCACGATGTCGTCACTGCCGACCCCGATCTTCATGTGGTCGGATGTCGAGTAAACAGGAGATGCCTTATTCGGTGCAGATACCCGTTTGATCTGCTGGTAATTCTGGTCGGTAAGTTTCAGGCTTGCCGAACTGCTTCCGCCTCCACCGCCACCCCCCGGCCCCATGCCCCCGCTGCCGGCATAGGGGGTTACAATCACACTATCGCCAACAGAACTCAGGCTTTCAGAAACCGATGACACCATACTGTTGCCCAAGATTCCCATCGATGCAATCGCAATGACTCCGATCACGATGCCGAGCATTGCGAGGGTAGAACGGAGCATGTGGATCCGGATATTACGTTTTGCAATTTCCCAGAAGATCATGATGCAATGCACCCGTCAACGATCCGGATCGTCCGGTTGGTATAATTCGCAACATTGGGATCATGGGTCACTACGATGATGGTCGAGCCTTTCCGGTTCAGTTCCGTCATGAGCTCCATGATGCTCGCCCCGGTCTTCGAATCCAGGTTCCCTGTCGGTTCATCGCACAGCAGGATATCAGGATCATTGATGAGGGCACGTGCCACGGCAACGCGCTGCTGCTGCCCTCCGGAAAGTTCGAGCGGGGTGTGGGTATAAAGACGTTCATCCAGCTGGACTGCCCGGAGCACTTCCCGCGCCTTATCCTCGTTTACACCCATGCCGGACTTGAGCATCTGGGGAAAACTGACGTTCTCGATGATGTTTAAGAGCGGGAAGAGGTTGAAGTACTGGAAGATGAAACCGATCCGGTCCCGCCGCAGGTTGGTCAGATCAGCATCGGACATGTCCCGGATCGGATTCCCGCTCATGAAGATATTCCCGGACGTGGGTGTATCGAGGCATCCCATCAGGGTGAGCAGGGTGGATTTTCCCGAGCCCGACGGACCCATGATGGAGATGAACTCTCCCCGCTCCACGGAAAAGGAGATGTGATTGAGTGCCGTCACATCTCCTGACTTGAGCGGGTAGATTTTTACCACCTCCTCAAACTGTATTACCGGTTCCATGGCTTCGCCTCACTGGTTCTTTCTTCGTTTATTGTAGAAGTACCAGCCGCCGATTGCGATGACCAGGACAACCCCGATTGCCGGGAGAAGCGGATTTCCTGTCTGCTGGTTCGCGCTCGTATCAGAAATACCGCTAATGCTGACATCCTGTTGCGAAGTAACGACATTGCCATCCGTGTCCTTGTAGGAGATCTGGAGCGGGACGGTTGTCGCACCATTTGCGTTGAAGGTGACCTCGAAACTGCCGAAATCATCCGCTTTCAGGGCGCCGATCACGTAGGATTTGTAGGGGTCCTGGGGGATGGCAGGGGACAGCGATGTGACCGTGACACCGTTTGCGGTCGTGAGACCGGCATTGGTTACATCACCGGTGATATGGTAGACACCGCTTTCGAGTTTCACCTTCACGTTACTCGTCTGGGGTGCGGCTTTCTTTTTGTCGGTGTCAAAGGTGACCGGTATCGTCAGCCCTACTGAGTGATGGTTGTCCCCGTTATCGTAATTCACCGTAACATTCAGGGGTGTTTCCTTGCTGGGAGTAGCCGTAAAGGTAACGTTCGTTGAGTCGCCTGACTTGAGGGTACCTATGTACAGTTTTGCTGGTGTAGTGGATATGCCATCACCGGTCGCGTCAAGAACCACATTCTTCACACTGTTTTTCCGGGGATTTGCAATCTGTACGGTAATTGATTCCTTTTTCCCGTCAGTAAACGTGTCCGGCTTGTTCAGAACCGACACTATCAGAGGAGTGTTGTCGACATAGACGGTGGTCTGGTAATACAGGCTGTCAGCATCCCTTAAACTCAGGGAAAACGTCGGGAAATACGGCCCTTCTGAAGCGGTCGTTTCGATAGTAAAGATAAAGGATTGTGTCTGGAGCGGACCTATTTGTGCTGAGGTATCGTACGTGCCACTGGTAAGGCGGATGTTTTTATCGCCAATTGTTGCATGGTTCACGACAATACTCTGGTTTGCATTCCCGTTCGTGACATAAACAGTTACGGTGCCTTTATCGTTAACGAAAAAGGAGCCGGGATCATACGTGACACCGGAGACATACACTTTCCCGGCAGCCACGATAGAATCGGGACTTGAGTATGCACTTACCGGGAAAACCAGGGTGCACATTGTTACTGCGAGGAACAGGAACATCCCGACCAGTGAAATCGTGAAACGGGGGGAACAAACGGTTCCTGTTCGTGGCAAAGCCGATCTCTGCATAATCGTCAGATCCTGGCGCACCAGGAATTTTTGCGAGGTTGTTTTCGTGAACATTGATGGTTCCTCAACTAGGTAGTAAAAATATTTACTACATTTTGTTTTATCTATGTCTCACCCCCGGGTTAAATAATTTCTCATCCAAGTAGTAAAATTATTAACAACTTGTGAGTAACTATTATTTCATAAGGTGAATCTGATTCATGGAGAAGATCCCGTCCCATCTCGTAAAATCCCTCAACGATCTCGGGTTATCCAACTATGAGGCCAGCGTGTATGCCGCGCTGGTTCTGTACGATAATGCCGAAGCAAAGGAGATTATCGAGTTTCTCTCGATTTCAAAGCCAAGCGTGTACGAGGCACTCGACCGTCTTACCGACATGGGACTTGCGGTAAAACGGGTTACAAAACCGGCACGGTACAGTGCGATCTCTCCGGAAATGGCAATCAATCTCCTCATGGACAAGCTTAACAGGGCCGCCGATCAGGCCCTGGTAACATTAAAACAACTCGAGGGTGAGAAGGTCAGGACGGATAAAGAAGATGCTCTCTGGACAATTTACGGGGACGCCAACATCGAGTATAAGATCCGGGAGATGTTCGGTAAAGCAAAAAGCCAGATCCATTGCATGATTGGAGAGCGATACCTTCCGTTCATTGAGAAATGCAGGATTGGGGATGTCGCATTCCGGCTTATTGTAATTTCTGATTCATTGGATCTTGAGAAAAAATTGCATGGACTCTTTCCGGGAAAAAATGCCGATGTTCACGTTATATCCTCGGAGAAATTTTTGGTTCCGCCACCATTTGCCCCGCCGGAATTTGCTGAATCTAAAAAATGTATGGATTTTGAAAGTAACCTTGAACTGATCATCGATGACGAGGAACTTCTTATGGTACCACCCTTCATTTCCGGTAGCGTATCGGTTCTCAATACAAAAAATAAAGGTGCTATCTTCCAGATAAAAATGTTCAGCGAGATGAACTGGAGACGGTTTGTTGATGGTGGGGAATTGTCTTTTCCCCCATCATCCACTTACCGAAAGAAGTGATTATTGTCTGAAAATCCCGGAAATCAGAGTGCCGGGTTCTGGAACACGATGCTTTCAGCCCCGTTCGCATATTTTGCAACAACTATCACATTGTTGGTTGCGGATGTGCCGGGAAATGTCCCGCTTGAACCGGGGCTCAGGCTAAGCATTCCCTTCCGGGCACCGTTTACAGATACCCTGAGTTCGGCAATATCTCCCGCAAGACAGGTACTGGACCCCACCCCATTGTTCCCGTCATGCCAATGGATCTTACGGGAGAATAAAAAAGAATACTTTCTCCGGGTTCACTCTTTTTTCATCTTGGCAAAATGCGTGAAGATGGTTGCCCCCGCACCGATAGAGGCCGTGATGATACCGATGATTGCTGCAATAACTGTAGGGTTCTCTAACGGACTTGAAGTAGATGTCGCTGTCGGCTGGACAGTTGCAACAAGCGCCGGCGTTGTTACAAGCGCCTGGGTTGTTGCAGAGTCAACGTGTCCGCCAAGTGGTTGCAGGGTTCCGAACACGTGGGTCACCTGGCCGGGAACCACGTACGTTGTTCCCTCGTAATCATAGTACCCGCTCAGGGTGAGTCTCACCATATGGTTCCCGCCGGCAACGCCGCTGATCTCCCCCGGGGTGACCCCCGAATAAACTCCGTCAATCAGGACACTGGCACCGAGCGGGGATGAGGCTACCGTGAGATTTCCGGTAGTGCCCTGCGTTACAGGAGATCCCGCAGGAGTTGTTGTTGCCACGGTGATATTCTGGACCGGGGTGGGGTCTGTCTGTGGAACCGTGGTCACGTTTACCTGAGGCACGGTTGAGGTTGTGTTGACTGCTGCAATGGTTGTTATCACAGCGGTTGTCGCCACCGTGGTCGTATTTTCTGCGGATAGTGTGACGGGTTGCTGGGTTGTCGTCAGAACGACCGTTGTATTTGTTGTATTCTCACTGCTCGCAGACACCGGCATCAGTATCAGGGCAATGATAATGAGAAAAACTACCTGGAAATGAGTCTTCACGTTAAGATCTCCATCGCATAAGATTTACTGTATAACAAAATGAACATTTACACCTTTTCCCTTGATTGAGGGGGAGTATGCTCGCAGAGAGGCGAGGCCGGGCTGAACCGATAGTTCCTTACTGAATAACCGGATTTATGGATTGTTCTCCAAGGTGAAATCTCATCAGCAGAGTACATGCAGGATTTCGGGCCGTTTGAGATCCCGGTGGTCAGATGATGTCGGATCTGTATCGCCATGACATCTTTAACCCCGTCATGGTACCATCCCGGACTTACCGCGAGGTGCATATTCTGTTTTACCCGGAAGGTGTTCTTGCTGATTAATATCTTCATAATCACGGAAACGTGAAAATGTATTCTTGATAAAGCGGTCTTCCAAAAATAGGATTGGAAAGCGAGAGGTTGGATTTCATTTACTTTGATAACACCCCCATGATCTTTTCCTGGACTTCTCCCCGGGGAATCTCTGCCTGCTGAAACGAAAATCCCGTGTCGGTTTGGGATTATGTTCCTGCAGGCTTTTCCCATTATCAGATCGGGGCATTAAATTATTTAAACATTGTTGTCATCAACAATACATATTACGCATTTAAACAAATCATAAACTCTCCGTAATCCCCGTATCCTCTGGGAAAAACCTCGAGATCCTGTGACCTCCGTCTTACCGGGCCCCAAAAATAACCTGAACTGGTGCCCCATAATGGCAATCCCCCGACGCGAAGCCCGAGTTTCATTTATTTCTTCAGTCATTCGCGTATTTTATGCACCCACCCGGAGATTTATGCCGTGGATGAAGCCTGCATTGCCCCCTTATCCGACCCAATTATCTCCAATAAATATGTATAGTCCATGGGGAATAAGTTTTAATGCAATTGCACCCAACATCATAACCTAAAATTGATACACAATGTGAGCAACCATGAGCATTTTCAGAAAAACATCGTTCATCAAAGATCGCGTTACCTCTGCACCAGAGGGATACCAGACCAAAAGGCTCTGGTGGTTTTTTATCCTCACCGGTATTGCGATAGTATTCATCATCGCGAATCCTGCCCAGGCCGGGGATAAATATATGGCAGGGAGCCCGGAGCTTTCCGTATCTCTTGCCGGTACCAACGAATTCTTACCTGGCCAGGATGTCCGGCTCCCGGTAGTAGTTAAAAATACCGGCCTGAATGAATTCAAATTTTCAAAATCCAGCATCGTTGACCGGGAGGATCTCCCCAATACGGCAAAATTCCTCGCAGTAAGTCTCGAAGGGGGTAACAGCCCCTTTATCATAAAGTCCGATCCCCAGATGGTTGGCGACCTCAAAGCGAGCAGCACTGCAACTGCTACCTTCACGGCACGAATCCCTTCAGGTACACCCGCTGGCACCTACTACCTGCCGGTCGTGCTGAACTACACCTACATGTTTGATGCCAACCAGTACGGAACGGATACCATCGGGTATCAGTATAAGGTTAAACAGGAGACCCTTACTATCCCCGTAAAAGTCAAGCCGGATGTCAGGACCCAGGTTATCTCGCAGAAAATTGAGAACCTGAATGCAGGGACCGAGGGGTACATCAATCTCGTGGTAAAAAACAGCGGCCATGAAAATGCCAAGAAAGCCATTGTAATTATCACCAGGAATGGCCAGAGCCCGATCATTCCCACGGAAGGAACCGTGTATGTCGGGGATTTCCAGCCAAACGGAACCGCGACCTGCGTATTCAGGGTATCAGCCGCGAGTGAAGCCGAACCCCAGGTCTATCCCCTCGATGTCTATGTGAAATACGAAGATCATGATGGCGACACGGTTTCATCGGAAATCGAAACCATCGGGGTACCCGTTGGGAAGAAAATTGAGTTTACGATAACGCCGGATCCGAGCACCATTGCACCGGGTCAGAAAAAAGTGGTTACGATCAAGTATACCAATACCGGCGGGGCAACTGCCTACAAATCCCAGGCCCGCATAAGCCTCGTGGACCCTTTTACCAGTAACGACGATTCCGCATATCTTGGAGATATTGCTCCCGGCGAAACCAAAACCGCATCGTTCCTTGTGACCGCGGATAGTACAGCAACCCGTAAGGAATACGGCATTGATTCCGAAGTGCGGTATCATGATGCCCTCGACAATATCGTGACATCCGATCCGATGAAGGTCACACTGACCGTCGGGACCGACAAAGGGATCGTCACCATGCTGTCCGGTAACCCGTTAATACTTGGCCTGATCGCAATAATCGTCATAGCCGCCGGGTATCTCATTTACCGTAAAAAGAGACTCCAGTGAGGATTAGATGACACAAACCCGCTTTTCCGGATACCCCCGGATAGCATTAGCGCTGGTTGCCCTGGTCCTGTGCAGTGCATTTGCTGCACCCGTCCTTGCTGCAACGAAATATACCCAGGGCAGTCCTGAAATCTCCGCAGTAATTGACGGGGTCAATGAATTCACTCCCGGCCAGAATGCAACGATACATGTCCTTGTCAAGAACACCGGCGTGAGCGCATTGAAACAGCTGGATCATGGCACTATCGATCCCGAAGATCTTCCCACAACGGCAAAACAGATGACCGTTGGGCTTGGGTCCGGCAGCGGCGATATCATCATCAAAACCGATCCGCAGATGGTTGGGGATATCAAGGGGAATGGAAATCCCCTCCGCGTGAATTTCATTGCCAAGATCACGGAGAATGCAACGTATGGCGAGTACCAGATGCCGCTCACCGTCAGGTACCAGTACCTTCGTCCCATCGAACAGGAAATGGGAGATGTCTTCCAGTTCACGTACAACACGGAAGAACAGACAATTCCCCTGACCATCCGGATTAAACCCCTGGTGCAGATCGAAGTCCCGCATGTGACTTCTGATCCCCTCACCGCGGGATCCGAGGGGTATGTTTACCTGAACATCCAGAATACCGGCCCGGCATCCGGCAAAATGACGGTTGCAAAAATTACCCGGAACGGGAACAGCGCGGTAATACCCACGGACAGCAGCGTCTTCATCGGGGATTTCCCTGGTGGTAGCGTGGCGGAATGCAAGTTCAAGGTCTCTATTGCAAAGGACGCCATGAACAATACGTACCCTCTTGATGTTGCAGTCACCTACACCGACCGTGAAGGTGCCGTGGTTACCTCCCGGCCAACCACCATCGGGCTTCCCGTCAACGGGAAGGCGATATTTAACGTGACATCCTCCATACCGGTGCTCACCCCCGGTTCCGGGAGTACCCTCGAAGTCCGGTACCGGAACGATGGTGTCACAACCGTATACAATGCCCAGGCCCGCCTCAGTACGCACGAGCCGTTCACTATTAACGGCAATACGGCATATCTCGGGGATCTGAAACCCGGGGAATCGGCCACTGCCATGTACGACGTCAAGGTTGACGGGGCAGCTGATACCAAAGATTACGTGTTCGACAGCAAGATCCGGTACCGGGACGCCCTTGCCAACAGCCAGGAGTCCGATACCATCCCGGTAACCCTCCGGGTAGCACCGAACAATCCGGGGAATGGCGGAGGCCTTTTTGGGAACCTGATCTTATTTATCGGTATCATTGCAATAATGGGAGCAGGAGTAGTGCTGTGGAACTATCATCATGCAAGAAAAATGAGATGATACCCGTGCATGGAACGTACGTCAGGACAGGGAATGCTCCCTGCCGTTTCACATCTAACGGGAATATTCAGGGAATTGTACCAAAGCCGCAGGAAAACGGGGTGATTGTTCAATGATAAGCGAGCTCTTCCAAGGCATAGCAAAGGCGATCATCCACAAGCCGAAACTGGTGGCCGGCCTCGTCCTTGTCATCTTCTGCATCGGCATTGCCGGCATGACCATGCTCAGCATGCAGACGGGGTGGGAGACCTATCTGGATAAAGATTCACCAAAAGGAATTATCCAGTCCAAATATACCCAGGATTTCCAGACCGACACTATCATCCTCATCGTCGAGGCCGGGGACCCGCGGAGTCCCGAGGTTCTTAATTACGTTGATAATCTGGAAAAAAATCTCAATCAACAGAGGAATATCAAGAGTACTCTCAGTGTTGTCGATGTCCTGAAAAACGCCAACGGGGGAACGATTCCTTCCTCCCGGGCAGAAACTGACCGCATAATCAATGCACTCCCTGAGGCCACGCGGAATACCGTTGCACCTTCCAATGTCCTCACTCTCGTTCAGATATCGCTGGACCCGGGATTGGCAGAAAAGATCAAGACCTCGGCCCTGAACACCGTAACCTCAGTTGTGGATTCATCCAGTCCACCCCCTGGCGTAAAAGTAGAGATCTCCGGTTCACCCGCCTTCAGCCAGCAGATGGCCTCGGGGCTCACCAGCAACATGGGCATCCTGATCGGCGGTGCCATGATCCTCATGATCATCACGATGGGGATCCTCTTTGCCTATGTCCGGTACCGGTTCATGCCGGTCCTGCTCGTGGCAGTCGGGCTTGTCACATCCCTGGGAATGATGGGTCTTGCCGGTATCCAGCTGAACATGGCGGTGATCGGGGCATTCCCGGTCCTGATCGGACTTGGGATCGATTATGCGATCCAGTTCCATGCCCGGTTTGACGAAGAGGCCCGGAAGGGATCGCTCGAAGATGCCGTCTTCACAACCGTCACCAAGACCGGTCCTGCCGTCATGTATGCGATGCTCGCAACCTGTATGGGATTCCTGGCAATGTTTGTCTCCGACGTCCCGATGATCCGTTCGTTCGGTCTCGTAGCCATCATCGGCATCTTCACCTGCTACTGGGTGTCCTGCATCGGCATGCCCACGCTTGGCCTCCTGCTGAACTACCAGCCCAAGCAGCAAAAAGCCCAGGTGTGTTATGCAACAGGAACCGGGGCCTGTGATTCAATTATCGGCAGCCAGGAAAATGGCAATGCCGGCAAAACCAGAAAGAAGAGTTCATTTTCCTATGGGGATTTCCTCACCAATACCTCAGTAAAGATTGCAAAAAATCCCATCCCGATCCTTTTAATCGCGGCCTGCATCGCGATGATTGGATTCCAGATTGATCCCACCATTCCGGTCGAATCCAACGAGAACTCATTCGTTCCCTCGGATATGCCGGCCAAGATCAATATGGACAAGGTCACTCGCATCCTGGGGGCAACCGATACCGCTGATTTCTATGTCCAGGGCTCTCGGGTAACGGATCTCGATACGGTGAAGTGGATCCAGGGATTCCAGGCCTATGAGCTCTCGCACCATGTTGAACTCACCGGGACCTCAAGCATTGCTACCTGTGTCCTCCAGTACAATGGTGACGTGATGCCCGAGACCCAGGCCGAACTCGATGCCGTACTGGAAAAGATTCCCGAGGACACCAAAAAACCCTACCTGAGCGGCTTGATGAGCGGGGTTGTCAAGTTCAATACGATAAAGCTCGAGACGTCGCAAAAAGACAGCCTGAAAAAACTGATGATCAGGGATATTGCGTTCCTCGAACCCCCGGTTGGGATCACGGTAAATCCGATTGGAGACTTTGAAACGATGACAACGCTCTTAAAATCCATGACGGAGTCGAAGGATACGATGACCTATCTCGGGTTCATCTTCGTCTTCGTCTTCCTGATTATCGTGTACCGGCATATCCATGCAGTCTCGCCGATCATCCCGATCATATTTGTTGTAGGCTGGAATGCAGTCATGATGCACCTCATAGGCCTCTCGTATAACGTGCTCACGGCAACGCTGGGATCGATGACAATAGGTGTTGCTGCAGAGTACACCATCCTTGTCATGGAGCGGTATACAGAGGAAGAGGAGCGGTTGCACGACCACATCGCCGCCATCCAGGAGAGCGTCAGGAAGATCGGCACTGCCATCACGGTATCCGGTCTGGCCACATTCTTTGGGTTCTCAGCGCTCTGCCTCGCAACATTCCCCATCATGAGTAACTTCGGTATCTCGACCCTGATTGCTGTCGGGTTCTCCCTGATCGGGGCCATCTTCATCATGCCTGCAGTGCTCTCCCTTATGGGTGAACTGACTGAATGGCTGGACAAAAGAAAAACCGGAAAAACACATGCGGGTACAACACCCGCCGAAGAATCCTGATACCGGGATCATCCCGGACAAAATTTTATTTTTTTATCCCCATTATGCAAAAATAAAAAAGCCGGAATGCCCCGGCATTTTTGGCCGTTATTTCCTTACCCGGAAATGGGGATCATCAGGTTTTTTTGAGCAGGACCGTTTTGATCTTTGCGACCGCTTCCGGTGCCGGGTTTTTACCGGGCACGACTCCCTCCCCGTGCGACAGGATCTCCCGGGTATCCGCCATGGTCATTTTCGCAAACGGTATCTTGTCCCACACCTTCTGGTCAATGGTATTCCAGGTGCACTGGAGCAGGTGCAGCAGGAGCTCTATGTCCGCCTCGGAAAATGATCGCCACTCTGCACCAATTCCCTGCTGCATCAGCTTCAGTGAACCTTCCACAGTCTTTTCCCGGTGGACATGGTACAACCGCCTGCCAATTTCGGCCTGAGTTACGTCCGGCATATGTTTTCCCCCCCCATTCCGTTTTTGGGATGATGAGTGAATCCCGCTGTGCAACCATAACCTTTGTGGCAAACGCGCTGTGAATGCGGGGAACAACCAACCCTGACCGTTCCGGGCCGGCCCCGGAAGGGAAAATACTATAATCCGGGACGGGATAATTCCGATACGGGGCAGGTATGCATCACACCAGCGATGATTCACTCGGGAGAAGGCGGTTCCAGATCCTGAAAGAACAGGCAATCGAGAGTGCAATAGAGAAGATACGGCATGCCCCGGCAGCTGAGTGGCAATCCTTTTCCCATACTGACTATACGCGCCTTCGTGAAATCCTGGGAGACCTGTGGGTTCACCTTGAACGGGAGAAATGGAGCCGGTACTCGTTTTCCATGCTGACCCGGCAGGATATCCGGGACCTCCTCGATCTCGGGGGGTGCGCACCGGGTCGCATCTTCTCATCTGAAACCCTTATCGGAATGGATGCAATCCTCTCGCACTCCCGGTCCCCGATTGAACCGTGACCTGTCCAATGAAATCCTGGTGGAAGGCGACTTCCACGGTGCAAATATTCAATACCTTAATATATCAGCACTCTGTTAGGTTGTATCATTAGGAGGTATCGAGATGGTTGGTTGGGAAGTCCCCATTGGAGCTGCAATTGCATTTGCCGCCGGGGCCATCGGCACCGGGTGGGCACAGTCCCGCATCGGATCAGCCGGGGCGGGTGCGATTGCTGAACGGCCTGAGGTTGTTGGATCCATCATCATCCTGGAGGCGATCCCCGAAACACTGGTCATCCTCGGCTTTGTCGTTGCCGCGATGATCATCCTGATGGTGAAGTGATCCGGGCAGCAGGATTGCCTCGGGAACACCGGGGCTGGCTGGCACCGTTGTTGCATCTGCCCACGGATGCCGGACAGGACGGGTGATGTCATGGCTTATGAAAATCTCTTGAGATCCGTCGAGGAGAGTGCAGAGGAACGGGAGCGGGAGCTCCGGAACAAGGCACAACAGCAGGTGGAGGAGATCCGGGCCCAGGCAAGAAAACAGGCTGAAGCGATCCAGCAGACTGCGATAAGCGAATCAGAAAAATCCGCTATCACGGAGCGGAACAGGATGCTGTATCTCGCAAAGGGAGAGATCAAAAAGCAGGAGCTTAATGGGCGGGAGAAGATCTTCAATGCAGCCTTCGATGGGGCACAACAGCAGCTCGCGGGAATCCGCGAGGACCGAAAATATAAGGCGATCTTCGAACGGCTCGCCCGCGAGGCAGTCAGCGCCATGGGAAAGATGCCGTTTGTCGTCCATGTGGACAAGCGGGATCTTGACCTGTGCACAACAACGCTCGCAGCAATGGGCATCCGGCTTGAGATCCGCCCCGACCTGTCATGTGCCGGAGGTCTTGTTGTCAGTTCACCAGACGGGCTCGTCACCCTTTCCAACACAATCGAGTCCCGGCTCGAACGGACAGAGGAGAGCCGCAAACTCGAGATCTACGCCATACTATCCGGTGAGTAACATGGACTGGGGATATATCAATGCCCGGATGCGGGGAATGAAGAGCCGGCTCCTGGACCACCGCACGCTCGACAACCTGATCCTCCAGCCGGATCTTGTTTCCCTGATTGGCGAACTGGAGAAGACGCCTTACCGCGACGACATCATCGAGGCCCGGGGCAGGTACTCGGGCATGCCCTGCATAGAGCATGCCCTGCGCAGCAACTTCGTCCGGACCTTTCGGAAGATCCTCGATTTTGCCCGGAATGAGGAAGCGGAACAGTATATCAGGATATTTCTCCATCGCTGGGATATCCAGAATATCAAGACCATCCTCCGTGGCAAGAACATCCATGTGACAAACGAGGAGATCCTGGACTGCATCATACCGGCAGGCGAACTGGACGAGGCGACCTTAACCGAGCTCGTGCGCCAGCAGGACACAAAAGCGGCCATCGACCTGCTTGCCACATGGGAGATCTCCTGGGCAAAACCGCTCACCACGGCATTTCCGGAGTTCGCCCGGAGCGGGGACCTCGGCATGCTCGAATGTGCGCTCGACCGGTATTATTACGAGGATGCTCTCAGGTCGGTTGGCGCCAAAGGGAAAAACAACGCGATGATCCGGAACATCCTCTCGCTTGAGATCGATGTGGTGAACATCAAGACGGTGCTCCGGATGATCCGGGACCACGTGGATCCGGAAGAGGCGAAAAAATTCCTGCTTGACGGTGGGATGGAGCTCGACCAGAAAAAACTCGGTCACCTGCTCACGCTGCATACGATTGATGACGCCCTTCACGAACTGGCGGCCACGCGGTACCGCTTCCTTACCGGCACACCGGAGACCGCACTGCGGGCGCAAAAAATCTCCGTGATCGAAAAAGAGCTGGAGCGGTACCTGGTCCAGCAGGGCACAAAATCCTTTATCGGGGATCCCCTGAGTGTAGCCTCGCTCATCGGGTATTTCTGGGCGAAATACAACGAGATCACCAACATCCGGGTCATCTCGCGCTGCAAGACCGCCGATTTCCCGGTGGAAAACCTCAGGGAGGAACTCATCTATGTATAAGGTTGTCGTCGTTACGGACAGCGACCGGGCGTCTGGCTTCCGGCTTGCGGGGGCGGAGGTCTTCGAGGCGAAGGATGTGGAAGAGGCCCGGATCGTGATCCCGCCGCTGCTCCACAAGGATGACATCGGTATCGTTGCGGTCAACGAGGAGTACATGCTCTCGCTTGACGAGAAGCTGATGGACCGGATTGAGAAGATGCACCGTCCTCTCATTATCCCGATTCCCTCGAAATCGAAAGAGTTGGACCGGCGGACCTACATTGAACGCCTCCTCAAAAAGGCAATCGGGTACAATATCGTCCTGAAGAGGTGAAGGTATGATAACGGGGACAATTTCACGGATCTCGGGCCCGGTGATCATCGCAAAGGGCATGAAAGGGTCCAGGATGTACGACGTAGTGAAGGTGGGGCCCGAAGCGCTTCGGGGCGAGATCATCCGGCTCGAAGGCGACGAAACCGTCATCCAGGTGTACGAAGACACGACCGGTCTTACGCTCGGCGAGAGCGTGGAGAATACGGAGACCCCGCTCTCGGTCGAGCTCGGGCCGGGGCTCCTCGCCTCCATTTACGATGGTGTCCAGCGCCCGCTGCCGGTCCTCCTGAAAAAGAGCGGCGATTTCATCGGCCGGGGGATCACCGCACCCGGGCTCGACCGGGAGAAGAAGTGGGATTTTGTCCCGCGGGTAAAAGCCGGCGACGAAGTCGGACCCGGCGATGTCATCGGTACAGTTAAGGAGTTCCAGTTCGAGCACCGGGTCCTCGTCCCCCCGAAGGTTGCCGGCAAAGTTGCCGAGATCCGGGCAGGTTCGTTCACAGTAGAAGAGATTGTCTGTGTTCTTGAAAACGGGATCCGGCTGCCCATGATGCAGCACTGGCCGGTGCGGATTCCCCGGCCCCACAAGAAGAAGCTCGATCCGATCCTCCCGCTGATCACGGGACAGCGGGTCTTTGACTGCATGTTCCCGGTAACAAAAGGCGGGACGGCAATGATCCCGGGCGGTTTTGGGACCGGCAAGACGGTCTCCGAGCAGACGCTGGCCAAGTGGTCGGATACCCAGGTAGTGGTCTATATCGGGTGCGGGGAGCGGGGCAACGAGATGACCGATGTGCTCGCAGAGTTCCCCGAGCTCATCGATCCCCGGACCAAGCTCCCACTGATCCAGCGGACGATCCTGATTGCCAATACCTCGAATATGCCGGTTGCCGCCCGTGAGGCATCGATCTATACCGGGATCACTATAGCGGAGTACTTCCGTGATATGGGATACGATGTGGCGCTGATGGCCGACTCGACCTCGCGTTGGGGCGAGGCGCTGCGGGAAGTCTCGGGCCGGCTTGAAGAGATGCCGGGCGAGGAGGGCTATCCTGCGTACCTTGCAACCCGGCTCTCGGCGTTCTACGAGCGGGCAGGAAGGGTCGTCACGCTTGGAACCGCAGAGAGGAACGGCTCGATCACCGTGGTCGGTGCGGTCTCCCCGCCCGGCGGGGACTTCTCGGAGCCGATCACCCAGAACACGCTCCGGGTTGTCGGGACATTCTGGGCGCTTGACACGAACCTGGCCTACCGCCGGCACTTCCCTTCGGTGAACTGGATCAAGAGTTACTCGCTCTACCTCGACAGTATCGCGGAGTGGTACAGCAAGACGATCGCCCGCGACTGGCGGGAGCTCCGGGAGAAGGCTATCTACCTGCTCCAGAAGGAAGTCGAACTCCAGGAGATTGTCCAGCTGGTAGGCCCGGATGCCCTTCCCGACAGCGAGAAAGCGATCCTTGAAGTGACACGGATGATCCGCGAGGATTTCCTTCAGCAGAGTGCCTACAGCGACACGGACTCGTTCTGTCCCGTAGAGAAGCAGTACCTGATGCTCAAAGTGATTATGTCCTACTACGAACAGGCGAACCTTGCGATGAACCGGGGGGTCAGCCTCCGGCAGATCCAGGCACTCCCGCTGAAAGCAACGATTGGGCGGATGAAGGAGATTGGTGAAACGGATGCGATCCGGCTCATCATCAGCGAGATCAGTACGGCGTTCACCGCTCTCGAGGTGGAGAAATGAAAGAGGCACCGCTGCTGACCAAAGAATACCGGACGATCGACTACGTCTCCGGCCCGCTGATCTTCGTCAACGGGGTTCTCGGAGCATCGTTTGGCGAGATCGTGAAGATCACGCTCAGTGATGGCGAGGAACGGACCGGGCAGGTGCTCGACATCTCGGAGGACCATGCGGTTGTCCAGGTGTACGAGGGCACCCGGGGGATCGATCTCACAGGCACCAGGGTCAGGTTCACTGGCGAACCGGCCCGGATCCACGTATCAAAAGATATGCTGGGCCGGGTCTTTTCCGGGGTAGGAAAGCCCCGTGACGGCGGCCCCGACATCATCCCGGAGGCCGTGCTCGATATTGCCGGGACACCCATCAACCCGTCAGCCCGGGACAAGCCGGCGGATTTCATCCAGACCGGCATGTCGGCAATCGACGGCCTTAACACGCTTGTCCGGGGGCAGAAGCTGCCGATCTTCTCCGGCTCCGGTCTCCCGGCGAGCAAGCTCGCTGCCCAGATCGCCCGGCAGGCAAAAGTCCGGGGCGAGGGTGAGGAGTTCGCCGTGGTTTTCGTGGCGATGGGAATCACCCACAAGGAGGCCTCGTTCTTCATGCAGGACTTCGAGCGCACGGGAGCGCTCGACCGGGTGGTCTTCTTCATGAACCTGGCAGACGATCCAACGGTAGAACGGCTCGCGGCCCCCCGGTGCGGTCTCACGGTTGCGGAGTATCTTGCCTTCACCCATCACCTCCACGTCCTCGTGATCTTAACGGACATGATCAATTACTGCGAGGCGCTCCGCGAGATCTCGACTGCCCGGGAGGAAGTGCCCGGCCGGCGCGGGTATCCCGGCTACATGTATACCGATCTCGCCTCCATCTACGAGCGGGCCGGGCGGCTGAAAGGCAAGCACGGCTCGATCACCCAGATCCCGATCCTGACGATGCCCGACGACGACATCACCCACCCGGTGCCCGACCTCACGGGCTACATCACCGAGGGCCAGATCGTCTTATCAAGGGACATCTTCCGACGCGGAGGCGACCCACCGGTCGATGCCCTGCCCTGCCTCTCCCGGCTCATGAACCTCGGCATCGGCCCGGGCAAGACCCGGGAAGACCACCGGGGTGTGGCGGACCAGCTCTACGCCAGCTATGCCTATGGCCGCGACCTGCGCCGGCTCGTTGCGATCGTGGGGGAAGAGGCCCTGACCGACCTTGACCGGAAGTACCTGAAGTTCGCGGACGGATTCGAACGGCAGTTCATCACGCAGGGGGATGAGGACCGGCCCATCGAGAAGACGCTCTCGATTGCCTGGGATCTCTTTGCGACCCTGCCCGAGGACGAGCTCAAGCGGATAAAGAGGGAGCACATCAAAAAATACCATCCGGCGGCCAGGGAGGCTGTCGGGAAATCCGGGGGAACTGAAGGGAGCTGAAACCGGATGGAGCAGGTCAAGCCAACCCGTATGGAGCTGATGAAGAAGAAGTCACAGATCAGGCTCGCGGAGCAGGGCCGTGACCTCCTGCGGGAGAAGATGGATGCCCTGATCCAGGAGTTCTTCAAGATCCTCTCCACGGTCTCGGACTCCCGCGATGAGCTGGAACAGGTCTCCCGGGCAGCGGACCAGGCCCTGATGATCGCCCAGGCTGTCGATGACCCGGTGACGCTGAAGTCCGCCTCGTTTGCCACAAGGCGTTCGATCACGGTCGATATCACGGGCAAGAACATCATGGGCGTCCCTGTCCCGGTGATCGAGAAGAAACGGGTCTCGAAGACTATGCTGGAGCGGGGCTATGGGATCATTACAACGAGTGCCCGGATCGACGAGACTGCCGAGCGGTACGAGGCGGAGCTGGACCTGCTCATCAAGCTCGCGGAGACCGAGACCGCAATGCGGCGTCTCGGGACCGAGATCCAGATGAACCGCCGGCGGGTCAATGCCCTCGAACAGATCCTGATTCCCGAGCTTCGGAGCCAGGCGAAATATATCAAGAACGCCATCGAGGAGCGTGAGCGCGAGGATCTGTTCCGGTTAAAGAAGGTCAAGAGCATTCTCAAGAAGAAGAAAAAGAAGGCGGGGGAGAAGAAACGGGCACCGGTCTAGAACGCGTATGATCTACCGGCTGACCGGTCCGGTCATTGTTACCTTAACCGGCTCTCCGGATCCAGGCTGCGGACTTTTCCCCATACTCTCACGGCCCTTTTTAGAAACATTATACACGTTTCGCTCTCCTTTGCACTTCACATCCCATACATCCCGATCTGGCGGGGGGTCATTAACTCGGATAAGACAAACAGATATGGCATCAGTTAGTATTATGATAAATCGCACCTGGAACGTGAGAGAGATCAGACTCCGCCAGGCCCCGGATATATCAAAGGAGGAATTATTATCACACTGCCAGGAGAAACCACGGACTCACTGAATCGGCCTGTCATTACGAAGAAACCGGCGAGATTTGAAAAACCCGCCGGACATGAACCCCTGAGGGCAGCCTGATGCCGGTTACCCTCATCCATGCAGGAACATTCTGGGACGGCGTATCCGACACCCCTCTCGGACCCCGTGACATCCTTATCGAAAACGGTGTCATCAAAGAGATTGCAGGAACCATCAGGGTACCTGCAGGTGCAGAGGTCATCGATCTCCGTGACCGGATGGTGATGCCGGGCCTCATCGACTGCCATGTCCACCTGACGCTCCGGCCCGAGATATCGCCAACCTTCTGGAGCCATTCGGGCTCATACAAGGCTCTCCTTGGAGTCCAGGCACTCCGGATCCTCTTATTGAACGGGTTCACGACCGTCCGGGATATGGGGGACATGGATCTCCAGGGGTTCACCACAAGAGATCTGAAGACCGCCCTTGTTCAGGGAATTATTTCCGGCCCCCGTCTCATCACCTCCGGCCATATGATCTCCTGTCGGGGCGGCCACATGGATATTACCGCACTGCTCTCCCCGGACTGTAATGTCCCGGAGAACTGCCTTGCCGATGGGCCGGATGAGATCCGGACCGTTGTCCGGAACGAGATCAAGTGGGGTGCCGAGTGGGTCAAGTATGCCGCATCGGGTGGGTTCGCCACCCCCTCCGATGATCCGGTCGATGTGACCTATACCCGGGAGGAGATGGATACACTTGTTGCCACCGCTGGCCAGCTCCACCGGCCGGTCGCGGCACATCTCCATGGCGACGATGCCATCCGGATGTCGGTGCTTGCCGGCGTCCGCTCGGTGGAACACGGGGCCATGGCATCGAAGGAGACGCTCGCGCTTATCGAGGAAAGAGGCGTCTATCTGGTCCCGACGCAGTATGCCGGGGTCCGGTCAGCCCGGTTTGCCGACAGCGACGCATACTGGGATGCAATGGGTGAGGAGCCGTATATGAAGATGAAGATCCGGAAATACAAGGACACCCTTCTCGAAACTGCCCGCAATCTTGCAAAAAGCAATGTCAGGATCGCGTTCGGGACCGATCTCGGGATCACCTCATTTGTCATCAACGGGGCAACGGAGTTTGGCGAGATGGTGGCAAATGGCATCTCCCCGGTTCGTGCCCTCCGTGCTGCAACAAGTATGGCGGCAGAACTCCTCATGAAGGACGATATCGGGACGCTTGCTCCGGGAAAATGTGCGGACATTGTCGCCGTGCCCGGAAATCCGTTCGAGGATATTATCGTCATGGAAAAGGTCAGCTTTGTCATGAAAGCGGGGACCGTCTATAAACGGGTATAACCCCCTTAATCAGGTACAGGATGGCTATGACTGACACGGGCTCCGGTGATGAAATGAATCCTTTCGATAACCCTCACCATTTTGACGATTCAGTCCGGTTTATTACGGAACTGGCAACGGCTATCGCACGGTATAACGGCCATTCCTATGATGCGGACAAGGTCATCCTCCGGGTCATCGGGGCACTGGGACTCAAAGGGGAAATCCTTGCCGTTCCGGGCGCCATGATACTCGCCCTGTGGCAGGATGATATGCATCACCAGACCATCCATCTGGCCACCTCCGGGCAGACGATCTATGATATGGCACGGCTTGAGCGGGTGATGGCCATCCTCGGGGACGTAGAAGGCGGCCGGATCAGTCCTGCCGATGGACTCCGGCGGCTGAAGGAGATCGAACATGCCCCGGCCATCTATGGCAATCTTCCCAAAGCGATTGCGTACTTCCTGGCCGGCATCGGTTTCGGGGTCATCCTCGGGATCTCATGGCTGGATGTGCTCATCGGGGGCGTTCTTGGCCTCGCAGCGTTTGGTGTCGAACTCCTGGCCTCCCGGAGTTCCCGGGTGGAAACCACACCGGTACTGCTCCTCTCGGTCCTGATAGCATTCCTTGCCGGTGTCATCGGCGTCGTGCTGCCGGGAATACACCCGCTGGCCGTGACGGTCTGTGCGCTCACCATCTATATCCCGGGGTTTGGCCTCACCATCGCACCCCGGGAGATCAATGCCGGCGCAACGCTCTCGGGCGTTGTTTACTTCACCGATGCGCTCTTTGTCTCCCTCAAGCTCCTGCTCGGTACCATTCTTGGTCTTGGCCTTGCCAGTTCCCTCTTTCCGCTGGCGGTGACCGAACCCCTTGCAGGTGTGGATCCCCACTTTATCTGGGTCTTTATCCCCCTCCTGCTGATCAGCAATGCCATCCTGTTTGGCGTCTCCCCGAACAAGTTCTGGCTGGTCATCATCTGCGGTCTTTTGGTATGGGTGGGAGTAACGCTGGGAAACACGCTTGGTTTCTGGCAGGGTGCCTTCTTCGGGGCGATAATCCTTGCCCTCTCTGCCAGGGTTGCCGCCCGCCGGTTCGGGATTCCCCTCTCTACGGTCCTCCTTCCCGTAGTGCTCATGCTGGTCCCCGGCTATGAGTTTGTCAGGGCGCTGTACCTGCTGAACGGACACGAGTTCATGGCCGGCGTCAGTGCGGGATTCCAGATCTTTGGCATTATTATTGCCATTGTCGGCGGGGTATTCGTTGGTGATATTATCGGGTCATGGAGAAGGATAACCAGAAAGGAATGACGGGGTAAACGAGATCGCGCCGGATTCCCCCGTCCCGTTACACACCGATCTTTTAGATTCCCGGAGAATCCGCCTTCGGATTGTCACAATAACCCGCTCCAGGCATTCTATCAATCCGGCGGGAAATGTTGCTGACGGATCGGATGCTTCCCTGTTGTCGGGTTCGTCTCTTCCCGGGCAGAACCTAATGCAGGACCGCCCGTACTGCCTCCTCCTCGGTGCGGTAAATGGAGAAGATCCGGGCGAACCCGGACACGGCGAAGATATGGTCGACAAACGGTGTCGTGGAGAACACCCCGAAGCGCCCGCCCCCCGATTTTACGGCCTTTGCGACCAGGAGGAGAACCCGGAGGCCGGAGCTGGAGATGTATTTTGTCTGCGAGAGATCGCAGAGCAGCCCTACCGGTTTGTCGAGCACGAGCTCCTGGAGTTCGTGCTCCAGTGTCATTGCTGCGATATGATCGATCTGGAGTGGCATGAGGACAATGGTAATATCCTCGCGGGTCCGCACTTCGCACAGGGTCACGGTCTCTTCGTTCCTCCGGAACTATGTCGGTATCTCCTTGTTTTTTCCCATAGGATAAATAGGCAGGGGCCGGTCGATCGGTTCACGATTTTGAAGAGAGGGGTGGGGTGGTTCGTGATTTTCAAGCAGGGGCTCCTCAAAAAAAACCGGGTGGGGGCTTCTTATAATTTTTCAAGAGGGGGTCCCTTGAAAATTTTAGAGAGGGGGTTCCTGTGTTTTCCGGAATTTCTTCAGGCGGTGCCGAATTATAACGATTTTACATTCAGACAGATACGGTTACCTTTTTGCACAAGGGCCCCCTCAAAAAATTGTAAGAGGGGGCCTCCTAAAAAATTTTAGAGATGGGGTAGGGGGGTCGGCTGAAATTTTTCAAGAGGGGGATGATTGAAAGGAATAAACCCGGTCCATCAAACCGCTGGGCAACTCATAGAAACGCCCGCTTCTTCACTTAATCCCCGTCTTTCTCGCGGCTGGCTGCTGCTCTCCCGGCAAACGGCCGGTACACCACGCCACCCCCCTCGTAGAACTTCGAGAAGAACTCCACGAGGTGGAGACGCACCGAGTGGATCGAGGGGGAGAACATCGCGAGCACCACGTTGAGCATGTGGAGCAGGACCGCGACGATTACCCCGATGATGGCAATCCCGAACGCTCCCCCGAGCCGGTTTGCCACCATCGCGAGGATCACCGAGGCCATGCCTATCGCCATCAGTCGGGAGTACGAGAGGATGTTTCCCGCTGTGCTCATCACCTCGATCATCCCGAAAACCCCGGCACCCGCGATGAGGAGGGGCATACCGATAACCATGAGAACGACCCCCGGGTAGATTGCGGCATCGGGAACAACCCCGGCAAGCATCAGGACGAGGACGATGAGGCCCGTGATCACAAGGAGCATCCCGCTCTTCTCGAACAGGTGCTTTCTCTTCTTTAAGATCACCGCGTTCCGTATCCCGATGAGGAGACCGAGGAAGACATGGATGACCCCGATCGCGATGGCGAATATGAGCATCGGGATCATCGCATCCACCCGGTTCCAGGTTATGCCAAGGAACTGCACCGGGTGGAGCCAGCCCATAGTCTCCCCGAGATCCCCGAAAAGCTCCCCGAACAGGTACCCGAAGAAGATCGTCGGGATCGACGAGATGATCAGGATGTCGGCGAGGTTCTTGGCAAACGCTATTGCCTTGAACCGGTACCGGATCACGAGCGCAAAGGCGAGGATGATGAGGCCGTACCCGATATCGCCGACCATGATCCCGAAGAAGAGCGGGAAGAAAATGGCGAGAATGGGCGAGGGATCGACCTCCCGGTAGCGCGGCGGGGCAACGAGCTGCATGATGAACTCAAACGGCTTCACCCACCAGGGATTATCGTAGAAGACCGGGGCATTCTCCAGGTCCTTTTCCGTCACCGGCAGTGTTTGGACAATCACCCGGTCCCCAAACGTCTCTTTTACTGCCTTCTTTGTCTTTTTGAGATATTTTTTCGGGATCCAGCCCATGACAACGAACGTGTACTCCGACAGCCCGAAGTTCCGGTACGCGTCCAGTTCCCCGGCAACCATCTCGAGCTGCCGCTTTAAGACCGCCAGTTCCTGGTACCAGGTATTCGAGAGGACCAGGAACTCCTTGTCGATGCGGGCGATCTCTTCCTGTGCCCGGATCTTCTTCTCCTCGATGAGGGCATACATCTCGTAAAACGGCCTGCCGGCAAACTCCGAAGGGAGCCGCACCTCGTTCACGTTCACGGAATAGATGAAGGCGTGGACATCCTCGGAATATCTCTTCGGGAAGACCATGATCGCAGCCAGGGTCTCGGCATCGACCGGTGTTACGCTCATCTCATACCGGTTACCGGTGATCGTGGAGAGCTCGGTCCCGATCAGGCTGAGAACCTCCCGGTGCTCCACCTGGATGAGGAGGATCGTGACCTCGAACCCCGTAAGAGCCGGCAGTTCCTTCTCCACCGGCTGGATGATAGCAAGGACCTTTGCGTACCGGTTCAGCGTTGTTATCGAAAGGGTGAGTTCGGCCTTCTTTCCCGAGAGATCCCGCGTTGTTGTCTCAAGGGTGCCGATGATCTCCCTTGCCTGTGCAACCAGTTCGGGATGTGTCCAATTCTCAAGGGACGCCAGGAGCCCGTCCTGGATACCCGGATCGTCCCCGATAACCGGCAGGGTGGAGAAGATCGCATTAATCCTGCCAAGGACACTGGCAATGTCTTCGCTATCGTCCTCTCGGATCCGGTCCAGGGAGATCTCGGCCTTTGGGATGATCTCCGGCGCATCTTCCAGGTGAAGGGTGCCTGCCCGGTACAGTACATCGACGACCCGGCCCAGATCCTCTTTTGGCCCGATAACCTGGATGCGTTCCATCTTCTGGAGCATACATTTTCCCCACCGGGCAGTCCCGGCACTATTCCCCGGTCACGTACCGGACGATCCGATCTACGGCAGCAGGGAGGTTCTTCTCTCCCTGGAGAGTACGGGTCTCTCCCGACAGGAGAGCTGCTCTTTTGAGGTCCCCGATCTCGGTTTCGGTCCTTCCCCGCTCCTTCCAGTACACCTGTTCGGCAGTGATTTTTGCGGCTTTGTCGGCCGTGCAGAGCAGGTCTTCTGCCTCGGTCCGGGCAGCGTCAACAACCGCTTCAGCCTCTTTTCTGGCAGCCTCGACTTTCTGTCCAAGCTCCTGCTCTTTCTCCCGGATCTGCTGCAGGAGTGTTTTGTCGGTGTCCGTATCCATGCCCCCTAAAGTCCGTGTTTCCGCTTCAGGATCGAAGTCACCCCGCACGGGGGCTGCCCGCATGTCCTTTCCTGATCTCCGTCAGGGCTCCCGTTCCCCGCCAGTCCCTTCGCCTTAAGCGCCGCATCCTCTATCCGCTTCCGGCAGTTCCCGATCGCCGCGTCCCGCATTGCGCTGATCGTTTTCATGATATCCTGCGCCATGACCCCGGCTCCTGGAGAAGATGATCAAGTGGTCTATACCATCGAAGTAGGATATATACCTTCTTGCCCCCGTCAGGTCGTCAGTGCAGATTAGGAATCCATTAATTCCCCGGAAGACCATCTTCCGGCAGGAACCGGTGGGGAAGAACCGTACCGGTCCGGAGACCGTCCATGGAGATGCTTCCAACCCTCGGGTTACTCGTAATATTCGTCCTCGTCCTCATCCTCCCGTTCAGGGTGAAATGCATCGAGCATAACCTCGAAGTATTCCTCTTTGCCTGCGGGGTTGCGGCCCTGACTATATCAGGGTTCATGACCATCCCCGGCGAGCAGACCGGCTGGAGTATAAAGATCGTCAGTGAAGCTCTCCTCTCACCCCTCAATATCGCGACCCTCTGGGGTATTCCCATAGGGATTGTCCAGATCGTGCTCCTCGTGGGGCTTCTCATCTATTTCTTCTATCACCAGATGCAGCGGGCAATCATTAACCTGGTTGACCGGTTTTCCCTGAAATGGATTGTCTTTCTCTTGATCGTTGTCCTCGGTCTGGTATCGAGTATCATCTCTGCGATCCTTGCCGCGATCATCCTTATCGAGATTGTCAATGCGCTGCCGGTTGTCCGGAAGGCCAAGATCGATATCGTTGTCGTCTCCTGTTTCTCGATCGGTCTTGGGGCCGGGCTCACCCCTCTTGGCGAACCCCTCACCACGATCGTTGTCTCGAAACTCTCCGGTGCCCCGTACCATGCCGGTTTCACGTTCCTCTTCGACAACCTGGCAATCTATGTCATCCCGGCGGTCATCGCCCTCGGTGTCATCGGTGTTTTCCTCTTTTCCCGGAGCCATACCGGCGAGACGAAACTGGAATGCAATGTCGAGCGGGAACAACCCCGGGACATTGTTCTCCGGGCCGGGAAAGTGTACCTCTTCATCATGGCGCTGGTCTTCCTCGGCGACGGGTTCAAGCCGCTCATCCTCGAATACATCATCAACATCCCTCCCGCGGGACTGTACTGGGTGAATATCGTATCGGCGGTGCTGGATAATGCTACCCTTGCGGCAGCTGAGATCAGCCCGTCCCTCTCCCTCACCCAGATCACGAGCGCCCTCATGGGCCTGCTCATTGCCGGGGGCATGCTCATACCCGGCAACATCCCCAACATCATTGCTGCCTGCAAGCTCGGGATCACCAGCAAGGAATGGGCACAGGTGGGTCTCCCGCTGGGAATGGCCCTGATGGCGGTCTTCTTTGTCATCCTCTTTGTTCCCTCCTGGCTGGGATTTGCCTGACCACGGAGACGGAAATGGAAACAACCAAGTGGGTGCAGTTCCCAGATCAGTGATACCTATGGCACAATCGGGCGGGAAGAAGATGATTTCCGGTGAGGAAATCCGGGAGCAGATCGCAGCCCTTGGCGATCCGGCTATTGAGCGGAGGCATGAGGCGGTATCCGCGCTGAGGGCAATCGGGGAGCCTGCGGTTGCCCCCCTTGTTGCGGCAGTGGCGGAAGCACAGGACAATGACCGGCGCTGGTATGCTGCGGTGGCGCTCTCCCGGATCGGGGAGCCGGCCATTGCCCCGCTGATTGCGGCCATGAAGGAGAACCCATCCCGGGACTTCCGCAAGTATGCTGCCGCAGCCCTTGGCGAGATCGGTGTCCCGGCCATCGACGCCCTGATCAACGGGATGGGAAGCGACGATGCGGTGCTGCGGGGTTTTCTCTCGCAGGCCCTCTGCCGGATCGGCAAGCCTGCCGTGGAACCGCTCACCCGCCGGCTCGGCGATCCCGATGAGACCATCCAGCAGTGCGCAACCCTGACCCTCTGGCAGATGGGGGAGACCGGGCTTCCTTCGGTGGTTGAACATGTTCAGGACAAGGAATAACTGCTCCTGGCCCCCGCCCTTTTTTCTGAGCTGACCGTATCCGAACCAATAAATCCCCACCCGGAGAATCCTACCGGTATGCTTGAGCTCTCGCCCACGATGCAGGCTTACGAGAAGTCCTTACTGGACGAGCTGTACCGTGAAATAGCGATAGCAAAGGAGGCCCGGTCCCAGGGGCTCGACCCATCCCTTGACGTGGAGATCCCGATCGCAAGCGATCTCGCGGACCGGGTGGAAGCGCTTCTCAATATCAAGGGTGTGGCTGCCCGGATCCGGGAGCTCGAAGCGGAGATGTCCCGTGAGGAGGCAGCTCTCCGGATCGGTGACGACTTCGTTGCCCGGAAATTCGGGGAGAAGGATATTGGTGAGGTTCTCGACCACGCGATCCGCGTCTCGATGGCACTCCTGACCGAAGGGGTGGTTGCCGCACCAACGGAAGGTATCGCAAAGGTCTCGCTCGGCAAGAACGACGACGGGACGCAGTACCTGGCGATCTATTACGCCGGGCCCATCCGGAGTGCCGGGGGTACGGCGCAGGCCATGTCCGTGCTCGTGGGCGACTACGTGCGCCAGAAACTGGGGATCAACCGTTATATCCCGCGGCAGAATGAGATCGAGCGGTACGTCGAGGAGATCCGGCAGTACAACTCCATCATGAACCTCCAGTACCTCCCGAGCGAGGCCGAGATCCGGATCATCATCGAGAACTGCCCGGTCTGCGTTGACGGCGAGGCCACCGAGCAGGAAGAGGTTTCAGGCTATCGCAACCTCGAGCGGGTGGAGACGAATGCTGTCCGGGGCGGCATGGCCCTCGTCATCGGCGAAGGTATTGCCGGCAAGGCCCGCAAGCTCAAAGGCCGGGTCGAGAAGATGAAGATGGAGGGCTGGGACTGGCTCGACAAGCTCATAGCGGGGGCGGCAAAGAGCGGCGACGACAAGACCGTTGGCATCAAGCCGCTCGACAAGTACCTCCGCGATCTCATCGGCGGCCGGCCGGTCTTTGCCTATCCTATGCGCAAAGGCGGCTTCCGGCTCCGGTACGGGCGGTCCCGGAACACCGGGTTTGCCGCAGCGGGAATGCACCCGGCCACCCTCTATATCCTGGGTGAATTCCTCGCCACCGGTACCCAGATGAAGACCGAGCGGCCCGGAAAAGCCTGCGGTGTCGTGCCGGTCGACTCCATCGAAGGCCCGACCGTGCGGCTCAGGAACGGGGATGTGCTCCGGATCGATGACGAGGCCACGGCGAAGCGGCTGAATGCCGGGATCGAGAAGATCCTCGATGTCGGCGAGATTCTCATCGCGTTTGGGGAGTTCCTGGAGAACAACCACCCCCTCATCCCCGCAGGATACTGTGCGGAATGGTGGCAGCTCGATGTCGGCCCCGGGGTAAAGCCACCCGCAACCGAGGAGGAGGCCCTGGCCTTTGCCCGGGCAGGAGGTTACCTGCATCCGGCCTGGACCTGGTTCTGGGATGACATCACCTCCGACCAGATCCGGGAACTCGCCGACGCGGTTTCCGGGAAGGGATCGGTTGCCGAAGGGGTTCTCCGGATACCCCTTGAACCAGCCACCAAGACCTCCCTGGAACTTCTCCTCCTTTCCCACAAGGTGAACGGGGAGCAGGTGGAGATTGCATCCTGGAAAGCGTTTGTTGCCTGCCTCGGCCTGGACGAAAGCCTCAAGAAACGCGATGTCTGGGACACGGCCGGGGACAAAGCCCCGCTCGACCTGGTCCTGCACCTGGCCGGCTTTGCGATGCGATCCCGGTCGGGAACGAGAATCGGGGGGCGCATGGGTCGGCCGGGCAAGTCCAAGCCCCGGAAGATGAACCCGCCCCCGCACGTTCTGTTCCCGCTGGGCGACTCCGGCGGTGCACGGCGTTCGTTCCAGTCAGCCTCAGTCCACACCGAAGATGTGGACAGGAACGATACCGATCTTGATTTCCAGAAAGAGGGCGGCTTCATTGAGATCGAGGTCGGGCGCCGGCGCTGTTCGGCGTGCGGGGAGATCGGGTACCTCAACCGGTGCGAGAAATGCGGGGGGCACACCGTCGCGTTTTTCCTCTGCACCAAGTGCGGACGGGAGACAACGCTCCCCCGGTGCCCGGGATGCGATGGCCAGGCCATATGCAGCCAGCGGATCACCCTGAACGTGAAAGGGGAGTATGCAAAGGCCATGGAACGCCTTGGCCTGAAAAACGACTGCGTGGCGCTGGTAAAAGGTGTCAAGGGCGTCATCTCCAAGGAGAAGACGGTCGAGACAATGGAGAAGGGGATCCTCCGGGCCATCCGGAATATCTTCGTCTTCAAGGATGGCACCACCCGCTTCGACATGATTGACCTGCCGCTCACGCACATCCGCCCCGACGAGGTCCGGGTCTCCGTTGAGAAGCTCCGCTCGCTCGGGTATACGAAGGATACCCATGGCTACGATCTCCAGAACCCCACGCAGGTCATTGAGCTTCACCCGCAGGACATCCTGGTCTCCGACTCCTGCGCCGAGTACATGGTCAGCGTGGCGCAGTTCATGGACGACCTGCTCGTGAAATGCTACCATCTTCCCCCCTTCTACAATATCACCAAGCCCGAGGAACTCGTCGGCCACCTCGTCATCGGCCTTGCCCCGCACACGAGCGCCGGCGTGCTCGCCCGGATCGTCGGGTTCACCCGGGCCAATGTCGGTTATGCCCACCCGTTCTTCCATGCCGCCAAGCGCCGGAACTGTTTCTACGGGGACACGGTGATCGATGTCTTCGATGGCAGGACCTGGGAAAAACACCCGATCCGCAAGTTCGTTCTGGAAAACTTCGATCTCAGCCGCCCCGGCATTGACCGGCTCGGGACCTATTTTTCGGACCCGGCCCATCCCTGCTATACCCGGGCCGTGGACACGAACGGTGGTATCCATATCCGGAAGATCACCTCCGTCTCTATCCACCGTTCGCCAGCCCACCTCATACGGTTTACCACCGCCCGGGGCCGGGAGCTCGTGGTCACGCCCGATCATGCGATGCTCGTCTGGGACACAAGTTACCTCCGGAAGATCAAGGCCCTGGAACTCAAAGCCGGGGATGCAGTCCCCGTCTTCGAAGGATCGTGCGTCATATCGGACCGGATCACCGCTGCCGAACCGGTGCCCGCACCCGAGGAGCGGGTCTACTGCCTGACCGTGGCAGACGACCATACCCTTGCGGCCAATGATATCTTCACCGGCCAGTGCGATGGCGATGAGGACTGCATCATGCTCCTCCTCGACGGGCTCATCAACTTCTCGCGCTCGTTCCTGCCGCAGAACCGGGGCGGCTCCATGGATGCGCCGCTTGTGCTGACGAGCCGGCTCGATCCCGCCGAGATCGACAAGGAAGCCCTCAACGTGGACGTCTGCGATCATTACCCCATCGAGGTGTACATGGGCGCCCTCACGTTCACCGAGCCAAAAACAATCGCCGGGCTCGTTGACCGGGTGGAAAAACGGATCGGCACCCCCGCCCAGGTAGAGGGGTTCCAGTTCACGCACGACACCTCGGATATTTCTGCGGGTCCGATCGAATCGATGTACACCCAGATGAAGACGATGACCGACAAGCTCGGGGCCGAGCTCGAACTTGCCGAGAAGATCCGGGCCGTTGACGCCGATGATGTAGCCGAGCGGGTGCTCAACACCCATTTCATCCGCGATCTCATGGGTAACCTCTCGGCCTTCTCCAAGCAGAAGTTCCGGTGCACGAAATGTAACACCAGTTACCGCCGGATGCCGCTCTCCGGCAAGTGCACCAAGTGGCGGGGTAAGGGCCCCTGCAACAGCCCTCTCATCCCGACCGTGCACGAAGGCTCGGTGAAAAAATACTTAGAGATGTCCCGGGAGATCTGCCGGAAGTACAAGGTCTCGGAGTACACCAAGCAGCGGGTCGAAGTGATCGATCTCGCCATCACTTCAACCTTCGGGGAAGAGAAGCACGAGCAGCTGGGTCTTGCAGATTTCATGTAATGGTTTCTGACATTGCCTTTTTTTTGAATTAACACGGATTGCTGCGGATAATTACCCTGATGCTGTCAGCCTATAACTTTTGTCCGGGTGCTTTCCTAAAAGATCAGTTTTGTTTCCGGTATCCGGATAATTATCCGGGAAGGGGATGCAATGATCTCAAAGCCTTTTACTATCCAAAATGCCAATACTATTCCCAAGCGAGAATATCTAAGTGGCCAACAGAGGCGGACTCAAGATCCGTTCCCGCAGGGGTTCGCAGGTTCAACTCCTGCTTCTCGCATACCGCCGTTTCTGAATGATTTTTCCCTGATGTTATCCACAGCAGTTGAAATCTTCACTAATCCGAATGAGGATGAGGATGGCTGAGTGCACTCTTTTTCCGTCGACGAGCGACCGATATTCCCTTACTTTTTTATTTTTTAAAAACAGAACGCTTGTACTATACTTTCAATGAGTGTTATGAGGTGAAGCCATGAAAAAAATAGCACTGCTCGCCATTGCCTTCTGCCTGATCCTGGCTGCCGGCTGTTCAACTACCTCTTCCCCCCTCCCTGCAACACCGGCACCTACGGTCCAGCATCCGGCAATAAAAGAAGTATCGGTCATGAAAAACGGCAATTATTCCCTTACTTCCTCCATCGATCATATTGACGTGGATTCCAAGGGTTCCGGCACCTATATCGTCAATGTCTATCTCCTGGTCGCAAATGCCGGAACCGAACCCATCCGCATTGTGTGGTATAGTAAACTCACGGATAAAAACGGGCTCTCCCACGGGGGTGTTGGCATCTCGCATAACGGAGCGGGAGCACGGACGTTTGTCGTCTACCCGAATACGTCGGGGACCGCACGGGATTACGTAACGGTGGATTCTGAACAGGCTTACGCCGCGTTAAAGAACGGCGGTGCAACCCTCGATGTCGACTATGCAGACCAGGAATCCCCCCTGGAACCCATCCCGAACCTTCATTCCACGTGGACCCTGGAACCCTCCTATTTCATCTGACCTTTTTTTAACCCCCGGGCCTGCACGGTCTCCCCGGCCTCCCCGGCAGAATCCCGGTGACTGGTCCGTTGCACTGTATGCGTCCGGAGCGTTCCTCCCGGGAACCCGCCCCGTTTTCCTCCCGTCCGTACCGAAAGCATCAACATCGGCAAAACGGAATGTATGGGTAGGAATCCTGCTACAGAGCGCATGCCCATAAGGGTATTGTCGGCTCTGAACACCGGAATGGGGAAATCCCGTAGCAACCCGCACGATAATTCCGGAACATTCACCCTTGTTTGTGTCGGTACCGCATGGATGCAAACCCGTTTATCCAGGGAATCATAATCGGCCTCACTCTCGCCTTACCGGTAGGTCCGATCTCGCTCCTGTGCATCCAGCGGGCAGTATCCGACGGGAGGCTCCACGGGATCGTATCGGGTCTCGGTATTGCCACCGCCGATTCGTTCTATGCAGCGGTTGTCTTTCTCGGGCTGACCCTGATATCCGGCATGATTATCGCCCAGCAGTCGCTGTTCCGGATCATTGCCGGCCTCGTCCTCCTCCTGATAGGCGTGATGGTCTTCTTCTCCACTCCTCCTGAAGCCAGGGCCCGGCCGGAGCAGGAATCCTATCTCAGGGATTACCTGACCACGCTTGCCATCGGCATTGCAAACCCGTTAACCATCATCTTCTTCCTTGCCATCCTGCCCGCGTTCGGGGTGGTCTTCCAGGGGGCATCGCAGGTGCTGGCCGCGGAATTCGTTGCCGGGGTTTTCTGTGGCTCGACTCTCTGGTGGATTCTTCTCTGCGGCTCGATAGGCTCCTTCCGTTCCCGCCTGAGCCGGGACAACCTGAAACAGATCAACAAAATCTCCGGCATTGTCATCGTTTGTATCGGCGCCGGCATGCTCGCCCTCCTCCTGCTTTCATGGAGCCAGGGTCTTATCCAGTGACCCGGTTCCTTCCGGTCTTCACGCTCCTCCTTTTTCTGCATCCGGTTCTGCCCTGCTCCGGCTTTTCATCCCGGCCGGGGAATAAATATATTTTCCCCGGCACCAACAATTAAGCACGAATAATCAGTATCCACCACCACCAGGAGAGGTTGCACTGACAGACAAGAAACCGGGAACTCCCCCCGGCGACGAGATCGTAAGGGTCAAACTGCCCCAGAAAAGGAACCGCGAAATGTTCGGCTGTGCCGAGCTGATGATGGGTGCAAACCATATCCGTGTCCGCTGTTTTGACGGCGTCACGAGAATGGGAAGGATCAAGGGAAAGATCAAGAAGAAAGTCTGGATCCGCGAAGGCGATATCCTGATCGTCATCCCATGGAATTTCCAGGACGAGAAATGCGATATCGTGTACCGGTACACCGGCCCGCAGGTCGAGTGGCTCCGGCGGAACAATTACCTTTGATCTCTTTTGTCTTTGTTTAAAAATTTTAAAAAATCAGAGTGATTTGATCACGACATCGTACGTTTTTATGACCAGCCTGGGTTGCGGGTCTGTAAGAGGGACACTTGTCTTGAGCGGCAGCTTGTAGGTCAGTGTGCCGGGTACCGGTGGCGAGGGTGAGGTCACGTTTGTCATTTTCAGGGAATTGATGAAATAGTTGTCCCATGCGATTCCGTAATCCTCGGCAACATTCGGCGTTGTATCGGGTTTGTAATCGAGGTAGATATCCCCGTCAAACGTGTCAAGGTACTGGTACGCGGTCTCCCCCATGGCCATCTGTACCGTCCCGATACCGGCTATCGACATAACGTCCGTACTGTTGAAGGAAATGAGGTTGATCACCATGGTGTTGGTCTGGCCGTCATAGAACCAGCGGGGTTCTGCGAGCATGACCGATCCCGGTGCCGTATGCGGCCGCATCACTACGGCCCCGTTCTGGAGCGAGATGTCCGTTCCGCTGCTTTCCGAGGTGTATCGCAGGTCACCGGACCGGAACGAATCCAGAAAAACATGGGATTTATCGTAGACCTTTACCGTCGAGGTCGTGGGGGTATAACTTGAGTTATATACCGTGAGCGATCCCCCTCCGATCTTCAGGGAGGTCTCCTTGTAGGGGACGGTCTTGAACGTAATTCCCTTGACATCGTTCTGCAGCACGATCATGTTCTTTTCCATGATCTTCTCGTCTGCGCTTACCTGCTGTGCCAGCAGCATCGGGTACCCGTACAGCGTCACGAGGCCGATGCCGGCAATTACTATCGTGAAGATAAGCAAAAACCCGATCGATTCCGATACGCCTGCTGTGCCCGGTTCCCGATCAAACGTTCCCGCCATCAGAACCCTTCCGAATCATAGCTTATCATGTTCATCCCTGCCCCGGTTGTGTTTCCCCCGGCCCTCCTTGTCGATCCGATCCCCGCGATCGAAACGCTGGAGGTTACGGTATTTCTCCATACGGTCACGGTCTGGGCAGTCGGATCGTCTCCTGCCAGGTTGCCGATCTCAACAAAATAATTCTGGCCGGCAACATCATCCGGTATATCGAAACGCGAGGATATATTCCCAATGGCCGGTGCGATTGCGTACGTGTCCACGATCCGGGTGGAGACGCCGTTTCCGATATCGGTAAATGCTGAATATGCAAGGGTGTTCGCCGGCCCTTCCATGAAATTCGTATTTACGAGAAGAAGCATGACGATGAACAGGGCTACGAGTACGCCGGATATCATGAGGTACTCTATCATGGTTGCGACACCCCGGTCATCCCTAGGATAATTTCCACGTCTCATTGTATGCGATCACCCCGTTGTTGTAATGAATGCCGACATAGGTGTTTTCCCCGGATTGTACCGGGGGTGTAAAATCAACGATGGCATGCTGCCTTATGAGCGAAAGGTTACGGATCTCGCTCTGGACGGTGGTCTGGTTTTTGAACCCCGGCAGTTCATCTTTCAGGTTCTCTGACTGGTTGATAACTTCCCGCACTCCCCGGATATCGTATTTCGGGAACTCCGAGACTGCCTCGGCGGTTGTTTGTCCCACTACCGTAGACTGGTTGATGACGATTGCAAGGAAGAAGAGGCTGAAGCTCACGATAAATCCCATCAGGACGATCCACTGGGCATCGTCATTCAGTCGCGCCATAAGTACACCTCCACGAGTGCGGCGTGTTTGCCTTTACAGTTCGTTGTTTTGCATTCCGGAAATCCTTTTTCCACGATAACCCACTGGGAGACATGAACCGCGTGCTCTCCCCCGGTAAGCCGGCGTGTCGCATTAAGGGGGATACTGCCGTACTTCTCCGGGGTGTTCGGGTTGTCGTAGGTAACGTTGGCCAGGAAATGGATGGTGTCAGGTTTTTCACCGGTCCTGTTGTTCACGAGGTTGCTGAACCCGGTGCCGAAGGAATTTCCATCGTCTTTCTCGACTATGGTCTGGAGATCGCTTTTGAGGGTGCTGTTGGGGGCGGTGTTCATCATGACCAGGGCGTCGCTCCCGATAACCTCCAGCTGCATGTCGCTGATATGGGTATCCCCGGGGGTATACACCGATGTGCTGTTGACCACAATGAATGCGGTCAGGAGCATGATCAGCCCCGCGGCAAAACCTTCGATGGTATACAACTGTCCGGCATCGTTTACCATACCGCGACCTCCATGACCCCATCGCGGAGAGCCGGCTGGGTTACGTTTGCCGGGTTGTAGTTGTAATCAAAGGGGCCGGATATGCTGGAATTCAGGTACTGCTGGGGTGAGTCAAGGCCGAACGTCAGGTTGACGAAGATCGTTTCCTGTTCCCTGGCATTCTGGAAAAACGACGGGCAGAAGATCATCGAGACCTCTTTTTCCACTTCGGGCCGGGTAGCCGGCAGGGGATGCGTGTCTACCGGGGCACCATCTACGTAGAGATAGCGGTAATCCGGCGTCGGCAGGTCATTGACGGCAAGGGAACTGATGCTTCCCCCGGAGGATTTGTAAAACTGGATCCTGGACAGGTTTGCTTTGGCCGGGGTGACAAGGGGAGACCGGACCGGGTTTTGATCGAGACCGGTTATGTTGATGACGATCCTGTCTTTCAGCGGATCGATCTGGTACCGGGGATCCCTCACACCCCCGTGGAGGAGTTTTGATCCGTTGATCCGGATAACGAACTCGTGGGATGAGACATCTTCCGTGTTGTTATACCCGTGCTCCTTTATCATGGCAGTGTCAATCGTTGCATTGCTGGGGGATTTGATCTTCACGGCCCTGCGGATGTACCCGTGGGCATCGGGGATGATATCCCCCACGGATCGTGCGGTATCGTCCCCGGTGGATCGCAGGGAGATGTTGAACATGTAGGGATAATCCCCGAATATCGCGAACTTCCGGTAGTCTTCCGGGTAGGTAAATGCGGTTGAACAGAAGAAGCGGTCCGCCTTGTTCGGGTCGAGAATGCCCGGCGTGTCCTTTGAGATGGCAAGCCCGAACCGTTTGAGGTCTACCTTGTTGCCGGGCACCAGGAGTTCCCACGATGTGCTGCCGCTTTCACCGGGATAGGACTCGGGGCTGCCCGGGTCTTCTGCCAGGATCACGCCGGTCCGGTACGCGACTGCATCGTAATCGATGGTGCTGGATTTCAGCCCGAGGAACAGCCCCGGCACCATGGTCGCCACCCAGATGAAGGCTATCATGAAGATGGCAAAGCCTGTCAGGAAGTCCACCGACAGGATCCCGGCATCGTCTGCCATGTTACTTCAGCTGTTCCCCCGTGGTTGCGTTGAAGGTAAGGACTTTTCTTGAGCCCGGGGCGGTGAGGGTAAGGGTGTAGGTATCGTCCGAGAGCACAAGATCCCGCGTCACGGTCAGGTTTCCTCCCTGATCAGGGGTGATTGCGGCCTGGTTCCGGGCGAACAGGGCTTCGGGAGGAACAATGGAGTCGAGCTGGATCTCCTTCCAGCGTACCTCGCCTTTCCAGGGAGCGGTGTGCCGGCCAAGCAGGTCGTAGGTGACAATCGAGGTCTGGTTGCCGTACCGCACGGCAAGGGTCCAGATTGCGGCGTCGCCCTTCTCGTTGAGACGGATGCCGTGGACGTACAGTACCTGCGCCGGTGCCGATGCATTCGATGCCGGATCGTTCCCGGTATCAGGCCCCATGTCGCCGAGACGGTTGGTAACATCGCTGAACGTGAGTCCCTGAGGCTCTCCGGATACGTCCCCGGCCGGGCCGGGCCGGAACCCGAAACCGGTCTCGTTTGCGGTCGCATTCGGCTGAGTGGGGGATGGCTGGGCGAGACATCCCAGGGTGAAACACCCGGCGACTATGAGGGCGAGGAAAAGGATGTGTGCTGGACGGGTACGGGCCGGTGCGGGCATAGGATCTCCTATGGTTTTTTGGGTGGGATGAACTATTTATGTTGATGGATTTTATGTGCTCCGGCCCGGTATATGCCATGGTTCCGGATAATCCGCGAACCTGTCCCTAAACCGGCGATCGTTTACCCTTCATCCTGCGGGATCCGGGTGCCGGTCCGGTTGTGGGTGGGATGTGCTTTTCCGGCTTACGGCCCGTATTTTCTCAAAACGCGCACCGGAAGCGCCGGCACATTCCCAAAATACGGGATATTTTCGGCAATTCTGCGAAATGCACAGTTAATCAGTCGATTTTAAAAAAACATACGTTTATATATCGCAGTACACTATACCACTATCAGGAGAGATCGGCATGTCCACGAGAGGGGTATTGTTTCTGCTGCTCGGCATTTTTTTCCTGGTCGGGGCTGCTGCTGCCACAGATCTGACAAATTCCGCAATGACCAGCAGCAACACCGGCTGGATCGTGGCGAACGGGAACGATCAGGTGACTATCACCGTCCACGTTTCCGATGGCCCGAAAGAAAACAGCCTGCAAGGGGCAACGGTCGACTTCTCGCTTGCCGACGATTCGAAGGATCTCGGGACGCTCTCGGCCCCGAACGGGGTGACCGGTACTGACGGAATTGCCCAGACAATATTCAAGACAACGACAAAGAGCGGGACTGCCACCATCAAAGCGCTCGTTACCTACACAGATGGCAGTGGTAATCCTCCTGCAACGATCACCCTCAGTTGTGTCCAGAAGATCGATCACGGCAGGGCGCAACCCCTCCCTACGGCCGATTATCCGTACTCGGTTCCCGCCGGATCGGTAGCCCATGTCAACGTCACGTTCATGGATCGCTATAACAACCTGGTGGACAACAAGAACCCGGACACGGTCCACACGGTCCACATTTCTATCCAGGATGACGGAGGACCAATCTTTTCCGGTGCAGGAGATCCCCGTGACCGCTACCTCCCCACCGATGCTTACGGGAACATATCCTTCGATGTCCAGGTTTCCACGGAGGCCGGGTCGAATAATATCCAGGTTTACGGACTGGAGGATTCCCATGGAATACCGATCACCATAGAAAGTGCAGCGGACAGCGTTCCCTGTTACCTGGTCCAGATGCCCCCCAACCCGAATACGTACCCGGCGGATGGGAAAGACGAACACTCGTTCACTTTGTATTATACCGTGCTGGACAAATACCACAATCCGCTGGGCAGGGTCGAGCTGCTGGTCACCTCTTCTCAGGGAGAGGAAGCCCGGATCATAACGAATGACAACGGGAAGAACTACACGTATTACGGTCCAAAAGACGTTGCCAAGATGTACACGATAACAGCAGCGCCCGTGATCACCGGGACAAAGTCCTCACGGAACGCGACTATCCTCTGCATGGATACCGGTGAGACCGGCTTCTGCACCCAGACCGTGACCTATACGACTCTGGACCCCACGAATATGATCCTGACCGCAAGTCCGCAGACGATGGTAAGCTGGGACGTGGCCGGGGCATCGAAGGTCAATGTCAACGCCCGGGTTGTGGACGATTATGGCAACGGGGTGAAGGATCAAACGGTCACGTTCACAAAATCCCCCGATACCGCTACAGGTTTTACCGAGACGGCCCAGTCCGATCTCTCCCCTCTATCTGGCACAACGGATGGCAACGGATATGCAGTCGTGAAGTTTCAACCGGGAACCTTTACAAAGGACAAGACAGATCTTAAATACAGCGATGCGGCCACCGGCTCGTGCAAAGTAACAGCGAAGTGGACCAACCCGAAGACCGGGGAGGTCAAGTCCCGGGATATTACGTTTGTCTGGAAGAACTATCCGTTCCTGAGCGTGGACTCGGCAGTTGACAAGACCGATCCACAGGTTGGGGACACCATCAATGTCAAAGTCTGGATACGGGGTACAGGTGCAGCACTCCAACCGAAACCGATCGATGTCGTGCTCGTCATGGATCGATCCGGGAGCATGCTACGAAACTATCCCGGCCGGCCAGATGATGCCATGGTGGAGGCCCAAGCTGCTGCATTAAAGTTTTCACAGAATCTTAACACAGTTAAGGATCACATCGGGATAGTATCATTCGGAGGTACGGGTGTCTCGTCGTTAGCCCCTGTATCGGGATATTGGGGGTTGAACTGGAACCAAGTTTATGGGTATTGGTATTGGGTCGCCAATGATAACGCAAACTCTAATGAATGCGGGAGCAACCATGGATGTTATTCTGGAGGCTCCTATTCACCAGATTCAATTCATCAAAAATATCTGAATGCCCATTACAATAAAGGTGTTTCCAGGGATTATGGGAGCAGTACATCTCGGACTGATCTCACTCTGAATTCACATACATCTACGGACGTGGATGCAGCTCTGAAAAGTATTGTTCCGGCCGGTGGAACACCGATGCGTGATGGATTGAACGCTGCAGTGAATCTGTTCCCAACGGACTATACTGACAGACCGGTTCGTGCCATTATTCTGCTGACCGATGGGAATTTTGATACAGATCCCAATCAAGATCCCGAAGGATCGCCAAATGCTATTGTCGCTGCCCAAAATCATAAAATAAAAATTTATACGATCGGGCTTGGAAGCGGGGTGCAGGGCACATCATTAGAGAAGTATGCTAAAGACACCGGAGGGATTTATTATCCGGCAGACGATCCTTCGAAGCTTGATGAGATATATACCAAGATAGCCGGTGAACTGAACGAACAAGCCGGCGGCCAGACTCAAGTGATAGCCGATTTCAGTAAAATCACTGTAGATGGCCACGATGTTTTGGGGACTGGTGTAGACAGTTACCTTGCATATAACTATAATAATGCCGGCCTGGTGGAAAGCTCATCAACGTTCGAGAGTAAAACCTCAACCAATGTGCCCGTGGATACTACGAAAAATGATTATTACACAACGGTCAGGGATGACCGCGACAACTGGACGAGCCCGAAACTCCCCGGCCTGACTGCCAGGAAGCTGCAATTCGATGTCGGCAAGATCATTCTCAACGATGTATGGGAGACAAATATCCAGTTCAAACTGACGGGCGAGGGCGTGATCCAGATCCTCGGCGACAATTGTCCCATAACCTTCATCGACATGAGCACGAACCCGCCAAAAACCCAGACCGTGAATGCACCGCAACTAACTTGGACCACTCACAAGAGTAAAGTTAACGATCCGTTCGCGCAAGCCCCGGCCCTTACCGTGAAGGTAGTCAGTATCGCGGATGACACCACAGACCCGAACCTCTGGACCGTGACATGGAAGACCACGTACGAAGGGGCGAGCACCGTGCGGGAGAAACTCCAGTACTGTATTGTGAAAGAGGGAACTGCCCACTCCTGTTCCTATGAGCGCAAGAATTGGGATGTTTACCCGCAATCGATCCCGTCCCTGGGTAAAGTGACTGACAGGGTGGACACCCTCGTTGTCGATACATCGACCTGGACCCCCGGGGAGAAATACAAGCTGTCCATCTGGGCTGAGACCGATGATGGCCAGACAAACTGGGATGATGCCCCCCACACCAAGGAAGACGGCTCGAAGAAAGCGTACATCAATCTCCAGTAACCCGAACCCACGTATCTTTTTTCTCCCGTGCAACAATTACCCCCCCTACCCCCCCTTCAAAATCCGCGAGCTGATCACCCACCCCCTCCTTAAAAAATTTCAAGGAACCCCTCCTCAAAAAAAATCGAGGGCCCCCCTCTTGCAAATAGTTAAACGGATCTGCCTTGATGTAAAACCATGACAATTCGTCACCGCCGGAAGAAAAGCCGGAAAACACAGGAACCCCCTCTTGAAAAATTTCAAGGGCCCCCCACCTGATAATTTTAGAGAAGCCCCCTCCCGGATTTTTTTGAGGGGACCCTTCCTGAAAGTCGCGAGCCGATCAACCGGACCCTGCTCGTTTTTTTCCGGGAGGGGGGTGGTTGTAAAACGATAACCGGATCCGGAAAAATTACCGGTACTGATGTCCCCCTATCCCCCGGTGCGATGGACGCCGCATCTCCCGACGGGGCACTCCTGCGGCGGATCAGTGTGGGAAATAAAACATCCTGGCCCTGCCCGGGTGTAGGATCCGCACCCATGCGGAAAATGCGGGAGACTCGTGCTCAGTTGATCCTGCCGCAAATGAAGACCCGCAACCTGCATACAAAGCCGGGGCTTGCAGGGAGCGATTCGAATAAGGGTAATCCTGAGACCCGGTTCCTGTAAAAAATAGCTGTTAAGATGATCCTGCCGGTCACGGCACGATCTTGGAGATCGGGATCTCCAGAATATCTTCCGCCCCGCAGGCCTTGAGCTTCGGGATCAGCCCGTTGACCGCGTTCTTCGGTACAACCGTCTGGATGCTGTAGTAATCGATCCCGTGGAGCTGGCTCACCGTCGGCTTCTTCATGGCCGGGAGGGCCGTGACAAGCCGCTCCATCGATGCGGAGGGCACGTTCATCGTCAGGAGCACCTTGTGCCGGGCGTCGATGACCCCGAAGAGCAGGGTTTTGATCTCCTCGATCTCCCGGCGCTTCTCCGGGTCTGCCCAGCTCTTCTTATTCGCAATGATCACGGTGTGGGACTCCATGATCTGGCCGATGATCTTGAGCCCGTTCTTGCGCAGGGTTGTACCGGTCTCGGTGAGGTCAACGACAACGTCCATGAGGTCCGGCACTTTTGCTTCCGAGGCCCCGAACGAGTGGAACATCTGGATGGGAATATTCAGTTTTTCAAAATATTTCCTGGTCAGCTCGGGATATTCTGTCGTAACCCGGCTGTCCGGGCGGATCTGGCTGACGTTCTCGATGGGCTCGTCGCGGTGGACCGCGATCACGATCTTCACGTTCCCCTCGCCGGTCTTGCTGTACGAGAGGTTGGCCACCTCGACGACATCGGAATTTGTCTCGTGCACCCAGTCGAGGCCCGAGATGCCGAGATCGAAATATCCCTTGTCCACGTAGGTCGGGATCTCCTGCGGCCGGAGGATCTTTACCTTGCCGATGCGGGAATCGTTGATGCAGGGATTGTAGTCCCGGTCCGTGCGCTTGACTTCGAGGTCAGCTTCCTTGAAGAGCTGGAGCGTCTGTGCCTCGAGGCTGCCTTTGGGGAGGGCGAGGGTAATCATACCCTACAGTATCCGCAGCAAAAAACAATAAAGGTAAAGGTATTGGTTTTTGTCCGTTCACTCGAAAGTGTGGACAACAAGGCCGCTTAGGAGCTTGGGCTCGAACCACGTGGACTTGGGGGGCATGACCCCGCCGGCATCGGCAATCGAGAGGACCGTCCCGACCCTGACCGGCTGCATGGCAAACGCGAGCCGGTAGGTGCCGGCATCCACCAGTTTTTCGAGATCGGCAACCGGCCGGGCCCCGCCAAGGTACTGGAGCCGGGCATCGCCCCGTGGATCCGTGATCCCGAGCATGCCTTCGAGCACGTACCGCTGGAGCACCGCAACATCGAGCGCTTCCAGGGGTGGCGCCCCCTTCTCCAGGAGACGGGTGCACTCAAACCACTCGCCGGCCAGGTACATGTGCACGATATGGTACTTCTCCGGCGACCTGACTTTCGGCGGGATGTTGAACTGCCTGCCGTCAACCCGGCCATAGGGTTTCACTTCGAAGTATTTCCGGAGCTCGTCAAGGAACATCTCGTGCGTAAACGTGCCAAGGTCGGTCAGGAGCCGGCTGTAGCCGTGGATCTTCACCCGGTTGTGGGCAAACATCACGCCCATGAACCGCGCCACTTCGCCCTCGGCGGGAAGACCCTCTGCGATCCGGCGGTCGGCCACGTTCACGGCGGCCTTTGCCCGGTGGTGGCCGTCCGCGATATACAGCGACGGCACGGACGCGAAGAGTTCTTCGAGCCGTGCAAGAATCGCCGGGTCGGTAATCCGGAAGATCTGGTGGATCCCCCCGCCGTCAGCCTTCACTTCGGCATCCGGGACGGACGCTGCGGGGACCAGCGATTTGATGAATTTGAAAATATCGTCGGTATCCTGGTACAGGAGCACGACCGGGCCATTGTGGGTCTTCGTTGTCCCGATATGCCGGGTGCGGTCCTCCTCCTTGTCGTACCGGGTCTGCTCGTGCCGGCGGATCTTCGTTGTGCGGTAATCGTCCACATCAAGACAGCAGCAGAGCCCGAGGAACTCGTCCCCGTCCTGCCGGACCCGGTAGAGATACATCGCCGGGTCGGCATCCCTCTGCATCTCCCCGCTCAGAAGGAGGGCATTGAAGTTCTCCCGTGCCCGCTCGTAAATGCGGGCATCATCGGCAGGAACCTCCGGCATTTCCGCATCCGGGCGGCTGACCCGCAGGAAACTCCTGGGTTTTTTCCTGATGATCGCCCGCGCCTCTTCTGCGTTCACGACATCATACGGTACTGCCGCGATCGCCGGGGCAACCGAACGTTCCGGGCGCACCCCACAAAAACGATAGATCCTGACCATTTCACACCCGATCCCTTGTGGGAAACATAACCTGCGCTCTAGAGTTTGGCGTACATCCATATAATTTTCCGCACCCCCGCAATGCTCCCAGGGGCAAACACTATGTTTTTCTCCCGCTCATAACTACTACACAAGAGAGAACGCAGGTGACTTCCCCGTGATCCGCTCCCACGACATGACGCCGTATTCCCTCCCCCAGATCCGTCGGGCTGTGCCTTCGGACATCGCCGCGATCATCGCCATCGAGAAGGAGTCGTTCATCGACCCCTGGGACCAGTCGGCCTTTCTTGAAGCGCTCACGTATTATCCCACCACCTATTTTGTCGCGGTCTCCGAAGGAGCGGTGACCGGCTTTGTCATCGGCGGTATGGAAGATACCGGGGAGAACCTCTATGGCCATCTCTGCAACATAGGGGTGAGCCCCGCTTACCGGCACAAGGGAATCGGGAAACTTCTCCTCCGCAGGCTTGAACACCAGTTCGCCATCGAGACCGCAACTGCCGTCCAGCTCGAAGTCCGGGTCTCCAACACGGCCGCCCAGCGGTTTTACCGGCGCTTGGGTTACCGCAACGTGTTTGGCATCGAGAATTACTATGCCAACGGGGAAGATGCCCTCGTCATGATGAAGTGGTTCCGGTTTTAATCTGCTGCATTCCCATTGCGGTGATACCATCAAGTATTAAACCGGGTATCTGGAACTGATCGGCAACTTGGTGCAGGTAGTGTAATTCCGGGAAAAATGAATGATTATCCGCGCCCGAGCTGCTGGTGAGCCCGGGCAAGATGCTGGGCGGCAAGGGCCGCGAGGAGTGAGAGTTCGCCGGCGAGAACCCCGGTGCCGACGATCTCCGCGAGTTTCTTTGCATTGGCCCCTGGCGGCGTCCCGCTTCCGGCAACGCCGAGCAGTTTGAGGCATTCCTGCTGGGTGTCCACGCCCGTTCCCCCGCCAACCGTCCCGACCGGGAGGGATGGCAGCGTGACGGCCACGTAGGCGCCGGTCTCCGTGACATCGACCGTGGTGATGCAGGTGCTGCCGTCAATCGCGTGGGCTGCGTCCTGCCCGCAGGCAATGAACATCGCGGCAACGACATTGGCTGCATGGGCATTGAATCCCATTGACCCGGCCCGGGCGGAGCCGAGGAGATTCTTGCGGTAGTTCACTTCGGCCATCGTCTTTGCGTCGGTCTTGAGAACCGTGCTTATCAGGTCATTGGAGAGCGCGACACCGGCGACAACGCTCCGGCCCCGGCCCATGATGCTGTTGATTGCCGCGGGTTTCTTGTCGGAACACATGTTGCCCGAGAGGGCGATGAGGCGGGCCCCGGTAGCGTTTGCGATCATGTCTGCAACCTTCGCGCTTGCGATCGTCACCATGTTCATGCCCATCGCGTCCTTGGTATCGAACTCGAGCCGGACATAGACGCTTGTTCCGGCAACGAACGTGACGATGTCGGTGAGTTTCCCGTGCGAAGTCGTGCTCTCCGCTGCGGTTTTGAGCTCGTCGCGGTGAACGGTCACCCAGTCGCAGACCTGGACTGCATGGGGAACGCTGTCGGTGGCAAAGACCGGTGCCCGGGTCATGCCGTCGCGGAGAATCCTGACATCAGCCCCGCCGGCTTTTGTTATCGCGCTGCATCCCCGGTTGACCGAGGCGATGAGCGCCCCCTCGGTTGTTGCGAGCGGGAGCCAGTACTCTCCCTGCGCATGGCCCCCGTTGATCCGGACAGGTCCTGCAACCCCGACCGGTACCTGCACGGTACCTATCATGTTCTCGCAGTTGCGCTTGACCACGCGTTCGATGTCGATGGAGAAGATCCCGATGTTGTCCAGGGCGGATCCGGTCTCCTCCTGGATGAACTCGCGCCGGACCCGGATTGCGTCCAGTGGCGAGAGTTCCTTTTCCAGTTCGTGCAGTTTGAGCGTTCCGTCCCTGAGCCGTGAGCGAATGATGGTTTCCCTCTCGTTATCGTGACCTGCCTTTGCACCGTTGCCTGCGTTGTCGCGGCGCCCAGCATCATCAGCCATGAATAACTGTTAGGACGTATACTGTTATGATATACGTGGTCAGGATGACGGTCGGGCAATGGGGGATCCGGGTGCCGGCACGGCAGGGTGAGGAGATGCGCCAGGCGCTGTTACGGGAGGGCGCGCTCGATGCTTCGCTCCGGGTCCTGCGGGACGGGGATGCACTTATCCTGCCGCTCCTTGGTCCCCGCGAGGGTGCGGAACGCTACGGGTTCGAGGCCCACCCGGGCCGCGAGGCGCTCCCCCGGCACGAGCTGGTCGGCGGGATCGCGATCATACAGGACGATGACCCGGCAGGTGCGGAGAAGATCCTTGCCTCGCGTCCATCCCTCCACACGATCGTGTTCGCAGAAGGCGAGGTCCACGGCGAGTACCGCACCCGGGAGTTCCGGGTGCTGGCGGGCGAGCCGACAACCCGGACGGTCGTGACCGAGCACGGCCACCATTTCACGGTGGACCTTGCGGGTGCTTACTTCTCCGCCCGGCTCTCAACCGAGCGGCAGCGCATCCTTGCCCAGGTCCAGGACGGGGAGACGGTGCTCGACATGTTTGCCGGTGTCGGTCCGTTCGCGATCACGCTTGCTGCCCGGGCTGCTCTTGTCGTTGCCTCTGATCTGAACCCGAAGGCAATCGAGCTGATGATCGAGAACCTTGGCACGAACCGGACAAGGAACGTGCTCCCGGTGCTCGCGGATGCCCGGCGGCTGGCGGATATCCTGCCATGGAACTTCGACCGGATCGTGATGAACCTCCCGCTGGCCGGGACCGGATTTTTACCGGAAGCCTTCCGGCTCTGCCGGCCGGGAGGGACGATCCATTTCTACTCGCTCGTGTCCGTAAAGGGGGAGCACATCGCCCGGATCCAGGAACTTGGCGGGACGGTGCTGTCCGAGCGGGAAGTGCGGTCGTACTCGCCGGGGCAGTGGCATGCGGTGTACGATATCGGGGTGAAGAGAATGGCCTGAACCCGGTTCGATGCAATGACGGGCAACGGGTGGTGCCGGCCCGGGGGATTAACCCGGTGACCGCCTCCGGAGCGGGATCCTGTACATGAGAGTAAATACGCCCGAAATGGGCTTTTTTGTCCTTCCCAACCCGCGTTCCGGTACCGGGAAACCCCGTAAAACCGTTCTTTTACGGTTGGAAAAAATCAGCGCCTGTTTATCGCCCCGTTTGCAAAAATACGGGTGGAATCGACCCCTCACAATGGCTGCCAAAGGCCCTGGGACCAGGGCGGTTTTTGCCACGTAGTTTTCCCCATCCGTGCCCAAAAACCCTGCCGGAATGCGAATATGAAGGTTTTTTTTAACGGGGACGAAAAATGGGGTTTAACCGGGCTATCATGAATCTCCGGGACCGGCCGGGAACCCGGGATCCCTTTACCCACTCTGTTTGCGAACTCGTCTCTCCCGATCGAAACCCAAAATTACCTGACGCTCCCATATGACCTCAGGAACCCGATGACATCCAACCCCGAGTGGAAGAAAGCTGCCGGCTCTCTTGTCGCAGCAGGAGTTTTTGCCCTGCTCTGTATCCTGTCCTATTGTTTCATCGATGGCATGAATGGCGGGTTTGCGCTCGCATTCATCAGTTTCTTCCTTGCCGTCAGCGGTTCAGCGGTCGCCCTGCTCTTCGTTCACCGGGCCAGGGTCTTGGACGCGATCCTCGCCGACCCCGCCCCGCTCGCCCGCTGGACCTACCCGGAGGATGTGGCCCGCGAAAGTGCTGAGCGCGAATACAAAAATTACGCGGAACAGAACCGGGTCATGTTCATCGTGATCGGCGGAATGCTTATGATAGTTGCACTTTTTTTCATGATCTTCATGGGGGAAGACGGACTGGCGACCGGCATCACCCTCATTGCCCTTGCAGGTATTCTCTTCGTTGTATCCCGGATTGCCCCCCGTATTGAGCGGCGGCGGGCCATGAATTCGCCCCGCGATGCGTTCATCTCCCGCGTGGGCATCGTGTACGAAGGCGCCGTCTACCCGTTCCGATCGTTCCTGATGGTGCATGACGGGATCGTTTTCCGGAAAGCGGGCAGGAAGCATCCGGCAGCAATCGTCTTCTCGTTCACCCAGCTGGTCGGCCGGTTCATGGTCCGGCCATTTGACATTGTTATTCCTGTGCCGCCCGGTGAAGAGGAGAATGCCGGACGGATCGTGCGGGAATTGGGTGGGAAGTGAGCCATCCAACCGGGGAAGTCCCCGTACTGTGAAGGAATTTTCCTGACGGTCCGGCTTTCCTGCCATGGGGAATCGTTCGGATAGCCGGTTAATGTGCGGTTTACCGGAATAAACGGGAGTAAGAAAAAAGAAAATTATTCCACCGGCACGAACTTCGTGCCGTAGTGGATGATGCCGCTCTCGCCATCGGTGGCGATCCTGCGGAAAACACTCTTGACCTTCATGCCGATCTTCGCTTCTTTCGGGTCGCAGATGATCTGGGTGGTCATCTGCGGGCCCTCATCGAGCTTGATGATGGCGAGCACATACGGCCCGCGGGACGCGAACTGGTCGGGTGCGGTCTGGATAACGGTATACGTGACCACGGTTCCCTTGCCGGAGAACTTGTGGTCTACGATCTTTCCTTCCCTGCGGCAGTCGGGGCAGAAAGTCCGCGGGGGGAAGAAATGGCGTCCGCAGGTCTCGCACTTCGTGCCGATAAGGTTATACCGCTGGGGGATTTTTCTCCAGAATCGTGCAACGGTCATTTCAGACCCTCCCGAGGATATGGACAGCCACCGTAGCACCGGTGCCGCCGACGTTCTGCGTCATGCCGATCTTTGCGTTATCGACCTGGCGTCTGCCCGCGGTGCCGCGAAGCTGCTGGACGATCTCGTACACCTGCTTGATGCCGGTCGCCCCGACCGGGTGGCCGCAGGATTTGAGGCCGCCGCTCGTGTTGACCGGTATGCTGCCGCCGAGTGCGGTCTCGCCGTCTGCGGTGAACTTGCCGGCCGTGCCCTTCTTGCAGAACCCAAGGTCCTCGATAGCACAGATCTCGGCTATCGAGAAACAGTCGTGCACTTCCACCATGTTGATGTCCTTGTGGGTGAGCTTCGCCATCTTGAAGGCCCGCTGGCCTGCTGCAACGGTTGCGTCCATTGTCGAGATGTCGCGCCTGTCGTGGAGGGCGATGGTGTCGCTTGCCTGTGCGGTTGCGAGCACCTTGATAGGCGTGTCGGTGAACTCGCGTGCCCGTTCGAGCGGCGCAACGATCACGGCTGCTGCGCCGTCGGTGATGGGTGAGCAGTCGAAGAGCCGGAGGGGCTCGGCGACCATCGTGGATCTCAGGACCGTTTCAAGCGTGATCTCCTGCGGGAACTGGGCAATGGGGTTGCGTGCGCCGTTGTAATGGTTCTTCACGGCCACCTGTGCCAGCTGTTCGCGGGTCATCGGGTACTTGTGCATGTAGTCCTTTGCGATCATCGCATAGAGGCCGGGGAATGTCGCGCCGACAAACCCTTCCCACTCGCGGTCGGCAGCGCCGGTGAGGGCGTCGGTGCTTGCACCGGAATCGACATCGGTCATCTTCTCGACGCCGGCTGCCACGACAATGTCCTCCATGCCGCTTGCCACTGCAATGACGGCCTGCCGGAATGCAAGACCTCCCGATGCACAGGCCGCCTCGACACGGGTCGAGGGGATGTGCCGGGTGGCCATGCCCGCGTAGTCCGCGATGAGGGCGCCGATGTGTTCCTGCTCGACGAACCGGCCTGCACTCATGTTCCCGACGTACATTGCATCGATCTTCTCGCCCGAGAGCTGGGCATCTTCAAGGGCAAGCGCCCCTGCCTCGACAAAGAGGTCGCGGAACGACCTGTCCCAGTGCTCGCCGAACTTCGTGCATCCGATCCCGATAACTGCTACGTCTCTCATGATTGCATCACCAGTTTTCCCTTGTGCTGGGCGTACTTGGCATAATCCAGGTAGATGGGATCCTTGAGCTGTTTCTCTACCCCGGGCGCTGCATCGCGGTTGATCTTATCCTTGATCGCGTCCGTGACTTCGATGTCGAACGCATCGCTGCCGGCACCGGAACCGAACGAGCAGACAAAGATCGTGTCGCCCGGCTTTGCCATGTCCAGGGTGGCTGCAAGCCCGATGGGGGATGCGCCCGAGTAGGTGTTCCCGAGGCGCGGGACAACCAGGCCCGGCTTGATCTGTTCCGTGGTGAACCCGAGATCCTTTGCCACTTTCTGCGGGAACTTCGCGTTGGGCTGGTGGAAGACCGCGTAGGTGAAGTCCTTCGGGGTCTTCTTCGTCTGTTCAAGGAGAAGATTGCTTGCGCCCTTCACGTGCTTGAAGTACCCGGGGTCTCCGGTAAACCGGCCGCCATGGCGGGGATAGTCCTGTCCCTCGCGGCGCCAGAAGTCCGGCGTGTCGCTCGTGAACGAAGCGGTGTGGTGGATGATTGCAATCGGGTCATCGTTCCCGATAACAAAAGCCGCCCCGCCCGCTGCCGCGGTGTACTCGAGCGCATCGCCCGGCGCACCCTGCGAGACATCGGACCCGATGGCAACCCCGTACTTCACCATGCCGCTCTTGACAAGACCCATGCAGGTCTGGATCGCGGCCGTGCCGGCCTTGCAGGCAAACTCGTAGTCCGCTGCCGTCATGTTCGGGGTAGCTCCTATCGCTTCCCCGACCGTGCAGGCCGTTGGCTTCACGGCATAGGGATGCGACTCGCTGCCAACGTATACGGCCCCGATATCTGCGGGATCGATTTTCCTGCGAAGCAGGGCATTACGTGCTGCTTCCACTGCAATGGTTGCAGCGTCCTCGTCGAGGTCAGGGACGGATTTCTCAAAAACGCCCAGCCCGCCCGTGATGTCGGAAGCGTTGCCGCCCCAGACCCGTGCGATCTCCTCGACCTTGATGCGGTATCTCGGTATGTATGTACCGTAGGTAATGATGCCTACCATTCTTTCTCCCTCAGAGTACTCACGATTTTGTCAATATCCATGCTCGTGCACAGGATGGTGATGCGATCCCGTTCTGCCATCTTCTCCACGATGGGGTGGACGTCTGCCGGCTCGATGCCCTGCAGCACCACGCAGCGTGGCTTGAATGGCGTGACGCGGATCGCAACCATCGGTGATTTCCCGGTCGAGACGTTGGTGAAAACCAGCGCCCGTTCGGTGCTCCAGCCATAAATGCGGTTGAACTCGTCGCTTGAGAGCTGCATGATCGCATTGAGGCTGTTGACCACCGTATAGCCGAAGATGACCTTGTCCATGGACCCGCAGAGCAGCGTACAGCCAATCGCGTCGGTGAAGTCCTTGAGCGGAATCGCCGTTTCGTACTCGTGGAGGTCATAGATCACGTCATCTTCGACATTCGAGAAGAGCATGGTTGAGAATTTGTGAATGTGTTTACCGCCGCTCTCCTCGTCAATGGCGAGGAGGGTGTCGACAATCTTGCCGACAACGGCAGTGCCGGGACTTTTCCTTCTGCCACTTTCATAATCGCTGATGACAGAAGGCGAGACCCCGAGGCGATCCGAGAGGACGCCTGGCAGGATCTCGAAGTTCAGGCGCCATTTCTTGAGCGCGTGTCCCGGTGAGTCCGACAGCGTGATCTCACCTGCCATCTTTTCGGCAAGCTGGCTCCGCAATCCGGATTTCATGCTCAATACCAATGATGCGGGGGATTATAAAATTAACGAACAACTCTTCGACATGGAACGAAATCCGACGGGGACGCTACCGGAAAGCAACTCATAAATAATAAGCATCTCAATTTTGATAAGCATGATACCAGCTGAGGATCTCCAGTGCCTCAAGGCGATCGCGCTGCGGGGCGGGTGCAGTGGTCCCATATTCGTCTCCACTCAAAGCATTGGCGAGATGCTTGCGATCAGCCAGCAGACCGCTTCGCGAAGGCTCAAGAGCCTTGAGACTGCCGGGTTCATCTCGCGGACACTTGTTGCCGACGGGCAACACGTGACCGTGACAAAAGCCGGTGAAGATGTGCTGAAAAAGGAGCACCAGGAGTATTGCCGGATCTTCACTGAAGGCGGCAAGACCTACCAGCTGAGTGGTTCCGTGGTGAGCGGGATTGGCGAAGGAAAGTACTACATGAGTCTTGGCCCCTACAAGGAACAGTTCAGTACCGTTCTCGGGTTCGAGCCGTACCCGGGCACGCTCAACATCAAGCTGTCCCCATCCAGCATTACGATCCGGAAAAAGATCGATGTCCTTGACTGGACCCGGATCAAGGGATTCTCAACGGATGGCCGGACGTTTGGCGACGCCCGGTGCATCCCGTGCCGGATCGGCACCATCAAATGCGGTATCGTTGTCCCTGGCCGGACCCATTACCCCGATGACCTCATCGAGGTGATCGCGCCCATTGCCCTGCGCCGGAAGCTGGGCGTTGAGGACAACGACAGCATCAATGTTGAGGTGGGGCAGTGATCGACGATGCCCTTGCGGCTCTCCGCGACGGGAAGTTCATCCTGCTCTATGATTTCGAGGACCGCGAGGGAGAAACGGATCTCGCGATCCGGTCCGATGCGGTAACGCCGGCCCATATCCGGCAGATGAGAAAGGATGGCGGGGGCCTTATCTGTACGGCTGTTCACCCGAAAGCGGCAGAGAAACTCGGCCTGCCATTTGCCCGGGATGTTTTTTCTGACTCGCTCGTATGCGAGAAGACCGGTGACATCCCGTACGACCGGAAGAACAACTCCTCGTTCTCGCTCTGGGTAAACCACCGGGATACCTTTACCGGCGTCACCGACCGGGACCGGGCCCTGACCGTGAATGCCATTGCCGAGCATGTGCGGTTGTCCCTGGAGGGGGAACCGGTCCGGTTTCACGATGAGTTCCGGTCACCGGGACACATGGCGCTCCTGCGGGCAGCTGACGGCCTGCTCGACCAGCGTCGTGGCCAGACCGAACTGTCGATTGCGATGGCGGCGATGGCAGGGGTCACGCCCGCGATCACGATCTGCGAGATGCTGGACGATGAGTCCGGCTACGCCCTGACCCGGAGCGATGCGAAGCGCTATGCCCGGGAGCATGGTCTTGTTTTCATTGGTGGCAATGAAGTGATGGAACGCTGGAACCGGGGGACACCGGTTCACGTGCCGGCGCACGGGCAGCAGAGTATACCGGCATCCGGCACAGCCGGTGCACAGGCTCGTATGAAGGGGATAGTACATGATTGACGATGCTCTTGCGGCCCTCCGCGACGGGAAATTCATCCTGCTCTATGACTTCGATGACCGCGAGGGAGAGACCGATTTTGCAATCCGGTCCGATGCCGTCACCTACAAGCACATCGTCCAGATGCGCAAGGATGGCGGCGGGCTGATCTGCACGGCGGTTCACCCGGTTGCAGCCCGGCGCCTCGGTCTCCCGTTTGCAAGCGATGCCCTGCGGGCCATTGCGGTTGCCGAGCGGGAAGGGGATATCCCGTACGACCGGAAGAACCATTCCTCGTTCTCGCTCTGGGTGAACCACCGGAACACGTTCACCGGCATTACCGACCGGGACCGGGCCCTGACCGTGAACGCGATTGCCGAACAGGTAAAGCGGGCGCTCAATGGCGGGGATGTCAACTTCCACGAGACATTCCGGACGCCCGGGCACATGGCGCTCCTGCGGGCTGCCGACGACCTCCTCGACCAGCGCCGTGGCCAGACCGAACTGTCGGTTGCGATGGCTGCGATGGCCGGTGTCACGCCCGCGATCACGATCTGCGAGATGCTGGATGACGAGTCCGGCTATGCCCTCTCGAAAGCCGACGCGAAGCTCTATGCACGCAAGCACGGGCTTGTCTTTGTCGAAGGGCCCGAAGTGCTGGAGCGGTGGGAAGCGGAGAAAAAATCCCGCTGATTTCTGCTGGTTTTTTGACCCCCAGCCCATTCTTCCGATGATAACCCCCGGGAAAGGATCCGGTTATTCCCGTGACTGCGGGCCGGCTCACAACCGCCGGGCCCCGGATCGAAACCGGGCAGGAATTTTTCGCCCTCGTTTGAATTTTTTGCAGGCTTAAAAAAAAATTATAATGCGAGCCGGACTTCCTTTGCCGCTTCGCACATATTCTTGAGTTTCCAGTAAGCCGACTCCCGGCTCCGCATCCGCATGCCGCAGTCCGGGTCGATTAAGAGGATCTTCGGGTCGAAGTATTCTACGCCTTTCTCGATCTGCTTACGGATCTGCTCAACAGACTCAACCTCGTCCGTTGTATTGTCCAGGCACCCGTACCCGAGCATGTGCCCGGACAGGTCCCGGCGGGAGATGATGTCGAGGTTTGCCTGGTTCTTCGAGAACTCGAAGTCAAAGACCGTGACATTGTATTTCAGGATCTCGTCGAGCACGTTCCCGAGATTGCCGCAGACGTGCATGCAGGTCGGGACATGGACCGCAGAGGTGATCATCTCCACGGCTTGTTTCCCTATGGCGAGGTCAGCGATACCGGTCGAGAGGATCGGCTCGTCGATCTGGAGCAGGGTCACGCCGGCTGCTTCAAGGCTTTTTGCCTCTACGATCAGGGCAGCGGCAAGATCGAGCGCCAGCTCCTCCTTGTTCCGGTACATCGGCGTGCTGATGTGAAGCCCGTGGGCGAGTGTTGAAGGACCGGTGATGATCCCCTTCACCTTCGGGAACTTCGAGATGGCAAACTTGGTGTCCGCCGTGGTGATCGGCCCTGCCGCCGGCTGGATCTTGCCTATCACTTCCTGGCCCTTGACCCCCGGGAGCTGGGAGGTGAATGCCCCGATCATGTCTCCCCGCACCTGCCCGTCGGAGATGATATCAATGCCCGCCCCGATCTGGTCGGCGACCGCGGTCTCCACTGCCGCGTGGAGCGGGTCGAAGAGGCTTTTGAGTCCGCTTCCCTTCACTACGGGATAACTACCTACCACGGTCGTGGCCAGAACCTTGTTGATGAAATAACTCTTGGACATGGTTTTTCCGGGCTATGTATCTGTTACATCCACATCTACGCATGCGTAAAAATAGTTCGTGGTCAGGGCACCAGCCGGTGCATGTCCCGGGGGAAGAGGACGGCTTCCCGGACATTGGAAAGGCCCAGCATGGTCATGACGAGCCGGTCGGCGCCGAGTCCCCAGCCTGCGTGGGGCGGCATGCCATAACGGAACGGCTTGAGGTAGAACTCGAAAGACTCGGGGTTCAGGCCCTTCTTCCTGATCTGGTTTACGAGAATATCGTACCGGTGCTCCCGCTGGGCGCCGCTCGAGAGTTCCATTCTCGGGTGCATCATGTCGAAGGCCTTGCAGATCGAGGGGTCGTCCTCGTACTGCATCGCGTAGTAAGGCCGGATCTCGGATGGCCAGTCCACGATGAAATAGTGGCCGCCCATCTCGGCACCGATTGCCCGCTCGGCCGCCGGGCTGACATCGTCCCCGTACTTGATCGGGTCCTCGATCTTCTTTGCCGCGATCTCGATTGCGTCAGCGTACGGGAGCCGGGGGAACGGACCCTTCGGGATGGTAAAATCGTCAATCCCGATATTGGCGAGCTGGGTGCTGCACGTCTTGTCCACGTACTCGTAGGTCCTGATGATGAGATCTTCGAGAATGCGCATGACTTCTAGGTGGTCGGCAAACGAGACCTCGATATCGATACTGGTGGCCTCGTTGAGGTGCTTGGTTGTGCTGTGCTCCTCGGCACGGAAGATCGGTCCGATCTCGTATACCTTCTCGCAGCCAGCTGCCATCATCATCTGCTTGTAAAGCTGCGGGCTCTGGTTGAGGAAGGCTTCCTTGTCGAAGTAGGCGATGGGGAAGAGCTCGGTGCCTCCCTCGGTTGCGGCAGCCACGATCTTGGGTGTGGTGATGGCGGTGAAGCCCGCGTTATGGAAATACTGGTCAATCGCGAAGCACGCTGCACTCCGGATCTCGAAGACCGCGGCAACCCGGGGGCGCCGGACATCGAGGAACCGGGCATCGAGCCGGGTGTCGAGTTCCGCGGAGACTTTCTCGGAAACATCGAGCGGCAGGGGGGTCTCGGCAAGGCTGATGATCTCGATAGTCTCGGGCACGAGCTCGCGGCCGCCGGGGGCCTTGTCGATCGCCTTGACCGGGCCACAGACCCGGACAACGGATTCGCGGGATACGGCTTTCAAGGCTGCAAGGACCTGTTCGGAAACTTTCTTCTTCGGAATGGTCACCTGGATGATCCCGGTCCGGTCGCGGATCAGCATGAACGCAAGGCCGCCGAGGTCCCTGACCTCGTGGACCCAGCCGCAGACTTCCGCATGGCCGCATTCCGGTGTGACGTTCTGTATGGGTATACGCATCAAAATCCTATAACAATGGGTCTTAAGGGATAATGGACTTTATGGGAATGCCAAAGGGCACGATTGGCTGCTCGCGGCTGCGACAGTCGGGACACAAGCCACAATTCGTATATATTTTCCCGTCGTTGGAGTACATTGGAAAGACTATGCCGGATACAATCAGCCAGATGGAAGCCAGGGACAAGACGGGCTGGAGCACGGGAACAAAGGTACTGGTGGGGATCCTCGCCATCGTAGTACTTGTCGCCATCGTTGCCGTATTCACCTTAACGATTGCGGTGCTCGATACGAAAGCCGGGACCCAGTTCCCGTTTGTCACTTCGTACCGGGTCAGCCTGCCGGACGGCGAACCGGTGATGATCGGGAACAGCCGGATCTCCACCATGTCCTACAACAACGAGATGGTGGCCGATGTCGACGGCACCAAGGAGAAACTTGTCATCGGCCAGGAACGCGTTATCAGCCCGCGACATGCCCAGATAACCGTGCTCGGTGTCCCGCTCATTGATACGGATTTCCAGATCACGCTCACCTACCGGGGCACCAGCGGCAAGAATACGCTCTTTGACATGACGGTCAGGACCTCGACCCAGATCCCCGAGATGGTGCTCCGGCGCCTGATCCCGGCGAACATGAACGCCCAGCCGTTATAACTCACCCTCTCTTTTTCCCGGCGCCCCTCGGGATCCCTGTGCTGTCACACCGTATCAGCCTGCCCTTTCACTACCGTCCCCGGAATTTTTCGCCATACCTTGATGTGGACAGACGCCGATAGGTAATGCTAATCTATGGTTCCCCCTCCTGTGGATAAACGATCTCTCGACCAGCTCAAGGAAAAAACCGCCCACCTCTCGATCATCTCCAACACCGGCCTCGTGCTGATGAAGTTCGCTGTCGGGTTTGCTATCGGCTCCGTGAGTATCATCTCAGAAGCGATCCACTCCTCGATGGACCTGATCGCGGCCGTGATCGCGTTCTTCTCGGTACGGAAATCCGCCGAACCCCCGGATGCCGGTCACTCGTTCGGGCACGGGAAGTTCGAAGATATCTCGGGACTCATCGAAGCCCTGCTGATCTTTGTTGCAGCCATCCTGATCATCCGGGAAGCGGCGATAAAACTCCTGGGGCATTCACCGGAAGAGCTCAAGCCCGAGCTGCTCTTTGCCGGTATTGCCGTCATGGGGATCTCGGCCCTCGTGAACTGGTACGTCTCCCGGCGGCTCATGAAAGTGGCAAAGCAGACCGAATCCATTGCGCTCGAGAGCGATGCCTGGCACCTGCGCACAGATGTCTATACCTCCCTCGGAGTCTTCCTTGGCCTCATCCTCATCCGGCTGACCGGGATCACCCTCTTCGATCCGATCTTCGCTATCGGGGTTGCCATCATCATCATGAAGGCCGCCTACGACCTCAGCGTGCGATCGTTTGCCGATCTCATCGATCACAGCATTCCCGAATCAGATGAGCAGCGGATAAAAGAGATCATCTGCGATCATTCCAGCGAATACGCGGGATTCCATGACCTGAGAACAAGGCGTTCGGGGCCCGAGATATTCATCGAGTTCCATCTCGTGATGCCGGGAGAGATCACGGTAGTGCAGTCCCACGATCTGGCCGATCACCTGGAAGCGGATCTTTTGCTGGAATACCCCCGGGCCAACGTGACCATCCATATCGAGCCCTGCAACAAGGGATGCACGCGGTGCGGATCGTTCTGCACGTTTTATAAAAAACAGGAGAAGAAATAACCCCCGGATCCCCGTCTCCGGTCCATACCCTGCGAAGCTGAAAAATCTGGTGCCGGTAACCTTCCCCATTTCCTGCAAAAGAATAAATACTATTTATAGGTGCGTACAATATAACGTAAAGGTGTAACCATGAAAAACGCTCATGAACCGACCTATATCTTTGTCATACTCACTCTCATCCTCATCATTATCGATACCACCCTTGCCTGGCTGTCCACCCTCTTCCTGTCATCCGGGCAGAGCGGGGTATCCTGGCTGTACATCGCCGTGGCATTCATGATCCTCTTCACGCTCTGGTTTGGTGCGTACGGTGCGATTGCCGCGTACGTTGGCACCCTTGTCGGGTCCGGTCTCCTCTTGTCCGGAGCACTTGCAAATCACCCGGAAGTTGCAGTTTACTGGGCCATCGCCGGCCTGTTGCAGGTCCTCATCCCGCTGTTCGTTCTCCGCACGCTCAATGTCGACTTATGCTTAGAGAACATCCGTGATGTGAACCTGCTCGTTGTTTTTGGGGTGCTCATCAACAATGTCATCGGGGCGGCATGGGGTGCGTGGACGCTCGGGCTTGGGAATATCATCACACCCGACAAGATCGGGAGCGTCTTTACTACGTGGCTCATCGGCAACATTATTGTCACGATCCTGATCGTGCCGCTGGCCCTCCGGCACCTGACGCCGAAGATCCAGAAATCCCGGGTCTATGTAAAGAATTATTGGGACTAAAACCTGTTTTTTCTTTTTTTCTTTTTTACCATTTTTCGGATTTTTGGTAATCTCCCGGATCAGAACAGGCTTTGTGGGTTGAGGAGAACGATCACTACCGGGATTACCAGGTAAACCAGCAGCGAAACCGGACTGCTGAACAGGGATATGCATATCGCCGTTGCAGCTACGATTGGTATCAGGGTCGTATCGATGAACCGGGCGCGTATCACATCTTCATCCGGCTGGGGATCGCAGAGGTGTCCCGACCGGCATATATGTTTCCAGTGAAGGGCAAAGATGAGTCCTATCGCGAGGATATTGACATGGAAGAACAGGACGGCGATCGGCACTTCCGGGTAGTCCCCTGCCACATCGGTTGAGAACGGGATAAGGACAATGAAGATAAGGAGGAAAACATTGATCCAGAGAAGTTTCGGGTCGACAACCCTGACGAAATGGAACTGGCGGTGATGGATCAGCCAGAAGATCGCGAGAACCAGAAAAGCAATGACAAAGATAAAAAACTGCGGGATGAGGTGGAATATCTCCCCGGGAAGTAATTCCAACGCCTTGGAAACCGGGGGTTTTGGTGCCGCGATGCCGAGGACAAGCAGCGTCATTGCGATGGCGAAGATGCCATCAATAAGAGTCTCCAGCCGGTTTTTTGCTATATGGTACTCGGGCCCTTCTGTCATTGGTATCAGGAGTTAGTGGAATCTTGTACGGTATCAATTTCCCGATGCGGGACTACGGCCCCGCTGAAAAGAGCGGTCAGCTGACCAGGGTCTCGTCGCCGGCTTGCCATTTCGGGGATACAATGCAGAGGAAAACGAGATCGTCCCGGCCGGTGTTCCGGATATACTGGCGTTTTTTCGGAGGGATCAGGACGATCTGTCCGCAACCGACCGCTTCACGTTCCGTGCCGATATGCATCTCCCCGCTCCCGCTCAGGATGTAATACAGTTCCGTTGAGGTTGCAAGGACATGGGGAAGTGTTGATTCTCCCGGGGGAATGATGGCATGGGCAATGCTGCATCCAAGATCCCCGGCTCCTGCCACCTTATCCGGGTGCAGGAGCTCGCAGAGGAGCGATCGATCGATAACGCGTTCGTGGCTGCACCCGGCAATGTCCCGTATGATCATGATCCGTCACATCTTTTTGTGACAGATCGTTTCAGGCTGTTCGTATATCCCTCTTGTGCCGGCAGTTTCTTTTGGGATACTGACTGTCCGGCTTCATCGCACACCTTTATGACCCTGCGGATGCACGTTAACTTGGTGAACATATGAAGATCCTTGGCATCAATGCAAGCCCGAAAGGAGAGAAGAGCCAGACACGCCGCCTGGTGATGGGCGTTCTCGAAGGTGCCCGGCAGTCCGGGGCCGACGTCATATTCATCGATCTCTGTAGTCTTGACATCCACTATTGCACCGGCTGCGGAACCTGTTATGCGAAAGGCGAATGCATCCATGACGACGATTACGCAATGCTCCTCGAGAAGATCCTGGACGCGGACGGCATTGTGCTCGGCTCGCCGAATTACATCAACCAGGTCACCGCCCAGCTCAAGACGCTGCTCGACCGGATGGCGGATGTGATCCACTGCCAGTCTCTCTCCGGTAAGTACGGCTGTGCAGTCTGCACGGCGGGAGGGGCGTACGCTGACGAGGTAGCGGACTACATGAACTTCACGCTCCTCAACTTCGGGGCGACAACGGTCGGGAAGGTTGGCGCCCTTGTCGGCGCCGACCCGAACGTTATCGTTGGTGCCGAGAAGCAGGCAAAGGCCCTGGGAAAAACGCTGGCCGACGCGATAAAGACGAACTGGGCGGACCCGGCACAGGAGAAGCACCACCACGATCGCAAGGAATATTTCAAACGCCTCGTCTCGTTCAACAAGGATCTCTGGAAACACGAGTACGATCACTGGAAAGGACTTGGCGAATTCTGATACTTTCTTTTTTGGATCCTGCCCGAGCGATCTGTACGGGTTTCCCGTGTTACCACGATTCCGGAAAACCCTCCATAAGCGGTGAGGCCAGGGTATAGACCGGCAGGAAGATCGCAGCTGCCACCTGGTTGTACCATGGGAGTTCCACGACCGGGAAAACCCCTAGGGCAAATACCCATACCACAAAACCCACGGTTGATACCAGGAGCTGGACCCAGTTTGAAACCTGTTCAACGTTCCAGAGATACAGCGGGGTGCAGATGATGCCGGCGATCACCAGCCAGCGGGCCAGGATGGGAAAGAACGGGTCGGTGCCAATGACCGCGTACGTACTCCCGTACAACGCGATATAGAGGACGATTATCTCGACCGGGATATACTTGACCAGCCGCTCGCGGTACGTGTCGCAGGGTAGTTCCGTCCCGGGCGTTGTTCCCCGCCGGAACAGTACGGTATCGTAGTTTCTCCTGGTAAGAACCTGTCGCACGGATACACCTCATCCCCCCCCTTCTTGCAGCGGTTCCCTATATAGGTTGCGCTTACCCTGATGAACCGGCGTGCAGGGAGGGATGCCGGGTCGAACCGGATGGGCGGCATGGATAGAAACGCGATTGGATCTGCGGGAGAAACCCCGATGGGCACAGGAAAAAGTATTGGCGGGGATATTATGCAGCGGTTCTCTTCTTGATCATTTCAAGCGCTTCGAACGCTTCGCGCCGGACGGCGACGTTGTCGTCCGAGAGGAGGCCGGTGAGGTGATCGACGGCTTTCTGGTCGCCGATCTCGCCGAGCAGGAGTGCGGCACGCTTCCGCACATCGCTCTGGTCGTCTTTTAGTACCATGATAAGGGGTGTTGTTGCCGGCTGGCCGAGCATCCAGAGCGCTTCCATGGCACCGGTTCTCATACGGGTGTCTCCCTCACGGAAGGCCTGCATGAGCGGCGCAATGGCCGGGACGCCCAGTGCGGCAAGGGCTTTGACGGCCTCGATCCGGACCAGCCGTTCGGGATCGTCGAGCGCATCGATGATAGGCATGATGGCCCGGGTATTCCCGATCTGGCCGAGCACATCAACGGCGCCCCTGCGGATACCGGGGTTCTGGTCGCCGAGAGCCCGGATGAGGGGCTCCACGGAAGATTCACCGATTGTCACGAGCGAAAGACCGGCTCTCCGGCAGACATCATCGTTCGTATCGATGAGCGCCCGGATCAGCGGCTCGATCGCAGGCTCGCCAAGTGAACAGAGCGTTGCCATCGCCGACATGCGGACCTGCTCCTTGGGGTCGTCAAGACACGCGATCAGCGGGGTCACTGCACGGGGATCGCCGATCCGCCCGAGCGCAACGGCACATTCGTGCCGGACACCCGCATCGGCATCCTTAAGGGACTCGATGAGGGCCTGGACTGCACGCTCTTCTCCCATGGTGCCCAGGGCCTGGACTGCACCCCTCCGGATAAACGGGTGGGTGTTCTTCGTGGCATGGACCAGCGGTGCAACGGCAGGTTCCCCGATAAGCTGGAGAGCCCTGATGGTCTCCTGCTGGACATCCTCGCCGGGAGTGTCCAGGCCGCTGATGAGCGGTGCAACGGCAGGTGCCCCAATCTTGCCGAGAGTGTCGGCAGACCCGCGCCGGATGATCCAGTACTCGTCCTTCAATCCCCGGATCAGCGGCTCTATGAACGGTTCGCCAAGATCCCCCACGGACCGGACTGCGGCCCACCGGGCATCGAGATCGCCTTCCGTCAGGGCCTTGAGGAAGCTCTCGTATCGCTCCTTCTGCGCACGGAGACGCGCTTCCTCCTCCTCCCCACTTCCTGATTTGAACAGGTTGAGGAATTTCTTGATGATACTCATGGTAATTCTCCGGACGAGTATTTGTATAAATCATTCAAATAGGTATCGTATAGGCTTTTTAGCGGAATCTGGGTTCGCCGCATCCAAAATTACGAAAAACGGGCAAAAATCAGGAAATTAAAAAACGGGTTTTGTTCAGGATATATACCCTACGGTGAACTGGACCGTACTGGACGTGGTTTTTGGAACATCGTACACATACATGGTATACATACCCGTGGGAGCCGTGTTGTCGGTTGTGTATTTGAAATTCCAGTTCTTGTCTGCCATGACAGAGAATGTTCCAAGCGCCACTCCTCCCGAATACTGCCCGGGGCCATAGAGAACCAGCTGGACATTCTGGGAGCCTGTCGTGCAGATGCCGGAGAACCGGAGGGTGTCTCCTTTGGCTGCCGAATAACTGTTCGAGACGATCGTAACCTTGCCTCCCCCGATAACGGTGAACTCTTTCCGGTCAAAGACCGTCTTAAAGGGATCGCTTGCCGTTATCGTGTAGGTCCCCGGCTGGATTGATGATCCCGGGTTCCAGGTGTAACTCCACTGGCCAATGGAATTAACGTTTGGCAGGGGCAGGGTCACTCCTTTCGCATACGTTCCCGGCCCGGTCACGGTCAGCAGCACCTGGCTGCACCCCTGGGCATTGCCGGAAAAGGTTATCGAGTCGCCGATCACCATGCTGTCCCGGCTGGTCTGGACCGTTACGGATACCGGAACGCCGGTGGTCGGGACGAGCGTCACCACGACAACCGGGACCGGGGTTGTGCTGCCGGCTTCCGGTTGCAATGCGGCAAACACATTGTTGGAGCCCGAAGAAACGGTCATAACCGTAGACCAGCTCCCGTAACCGGGGTACCGGAACTCGATGGCATGGTTGCCGGGTTCGATACCGGTCAGGGTGCAGGGGGTGCTCCCCCGGAACTGGCTGTCGAGATACACTTGGGCCCCCGTCGGGGATGATGTGAACTGTAGGGTTCCCTTTTCAGCAGGTTTCTCTGCAATGCAACCTGACAGGAAAATACCAACAATTACCAGTAAAAACAGGGTCTTTTTGATCATTGCGCCTTGCTTCCTCTCACGATAACCGTTATTGCGTGGCAATATATAGATTTGCAACCGGCCGCCGCACCCGGGTGCCGGCTCCCCGGGCGGGTTTCCGGCCAGGCTGTCTCTGTGTATCAGCAGGCCTTAATGAGCCTTAAGATCTCTTTTGCCAAGTCGACACTCTTTGCTTCGTCCGTCATCAGGGTATCGTACCTGACCGCATGGCTGACGTCCACCGGATCGCGGATGTCCTGGACGAACACATCGGTGAGCCCGTCATAACAGTTGAAGGTCCCGATCGAATTCGGCTCAAAGCCCGCCGCAGTCATAAGTGCGGCAGCAGGACCGCTCACCGGGGCATTGCCGATGAACGGGCTCACCGCTACAACGGTTTTTCCCCTGAGTGCCGGCTTGATCCCCTCGCAGGAGAGGATGGGAAGGATGCTTGTTATCGGGTTGGAAGGTCCGATCACGACCGCGTCGCTGGCATCGATCGCTGCCAGGACCTCCTCCGTTGCAACGGGCGGCTCATTGTAACTCCTCACAACCTGCTGGATCGCGATCTTCCCCTTTGCCCGCACCCAGTATTCCTGGAAATGAATCAGGCCGAGCTCGGTCTTCACCTGCGTGGTCACTTCAGTATCGGTCATGGGAATCACGTTCTCCCGGACCCCGAACCGGTCGCAGAGGATCTTTGTTGCGTTGGTGAGGCGCATCCCGTTGCGCATCATGTCGCCCCGGGCAATGTGCACCGCCCGGTCCTTGTCCCCGATCGCGATGAACTCATCGACACCCAGCCGGGTGATCTCCTCGTGGGTCGTGAAAGTATCGCTCCGGATGCCCCACCAGGTATCGGTATTGAGCATGCCCGCAAAGAGGTACATGACCGTATCCACATCCGGCGAGATGTGGTTGCCGGAGATCCAGATATCCTCGGCGGTATTGACCACGACCGAGATCTCGTGCCGATCCATGACCTTCTGCATGCCCCGCAGGAGTTTCGGGGTACCGGTCCCGCCCGAAAGAAAAGTGATCATTACTCAATACTTTTATGCGATGTATATGAAGATTCTTTAGTGAACCTGAAGATCATCAAGGACCCGGTCCACGGGTATGTCGAAGTCGAGGATTTTGCGCTCGCCCTCCTCGACTCTGCGGCGCTCCAGCGCCTCCGCTACATCAAGCAGCTGGGGTTCTCGTACCTCGTGTACCCGGGTGCCAACCATACCCGGTTCGAGCACTCGCTGGGCACCATGTTCCTTGCTGACCTGGCAAGCCGGCGGTTCGGCCTTGCGGAAGACGAACGCCGGCTCATCATTGCCGCAGCGCTCCTCCACGATATCGGTCACGGACCCTTCTCCCATGCGAGCGAGCCGCTCATGGAGGAGTTCCTCCACCGCACGCACGATGAGATCGACGGGATCGTGGAAGAGCAGGTCGGGGGACTGCTCCGGTCTTCGGGTATCGATCCCGGGGAACTCTGCAACGTGGTAATCGGAAAACACCCGCTGTCCGGGATCATCCACGGGGATCTCGATGTGGACCGGATGGATTACCTCCTCCGGGATGCCTATTATACCGGTGCCCCCTACGGCACCGTGGATGCGCAGCGCCTGATCCGGCACCTCATCCGGACTCCCGAAGGCACGGTTCTCGATGAGAACGGCATCAATGCGGCCGAATCGCTCCTGATCGCCAGGACTCTCATGCGCCCTGCCGTGTATTACCACCACGTGAGCCGGATCGGGGAGAGCATGTTCCAGCTCGCGATGCTCGAACATATAAACAACAGCCCGCAAGATGCCGTCAGCTCGCTTCTCCAGGCAGACGATGCCACCTGCCTGCATACCCTCATGACCTCAAAACAACCCGTTGCACGCGATCTCGCCGGCAGCCTGTACGGGCGCCGGCTGTACAAGCGTGCTCTCTATGCCAGCTGCGATCAGGTGAATACTCCCGTTTTCCATGCCGGTGTCTCGATCGAGAAGTGCCGGGAATTTGCTGCCGAGATTGCCCGTCTCGCCGGGATCCTGCCGCAGGATGTCCTGGTGGATATTCCCCCGATCCCCCGGGAGATCTCTCTTGGGGTCCGGGTAAAAAACCGTCATGCCGTGGTCAGCCTCGAGGAGATCTCGCCCCGGGCCCGGACCCTGAATGAAACACGACGGGAACAGTGGCGCCTCGGGGTCTACACGCTTCCCGCGTACCGGGAAAAAGTCGCCGAGGCGGGTATCGAGGTTCTCCACCTTAAAAAACCCACCCGGCAGGACACCCTCTTTTAAAAACCGGCTCTTCCGGGCCGACCTCCTTGAGGCCACGATTCGGGAAAACCGGCGGCCCCCAGGTACCTGTTCTGTAGTCCGGTGGACGCGATTAATACCATAAAAAAATATAATCCCGCACCCTAACATACCCCTATGAAATGCGGTGGACTTGTCATCTTCATCCTGATCCTTGCAGGAGTCCTCATCGCCGGCTGTACCCAGAGCCCGTTACCTTCCATAATCTCCCCCACATCTACGGTGACAACAGCCACTACGGCAATCCCCTCCCAGGCTCATCGGCCCTCCTTTACGCTTGGAGATATTTATCTCAATGATCCCTATGGGTATATCTTCCAGAATGAGACGCCCGTTATCGAACGATCCTTTATCATCGACAACCCCTCATGGGGAATCGGCATGAAAGTCATACCCCGGGAAAATATGAACGTAAACGATTCCTGGTTCACGCTGGACGTGACCAATACGAACACAAAAATGACCGATTCGTACGGGTACGGTGGGAAGTATTCTATTGACCAGGAGCAGATGATCCCGATGTATAACCAGGGACCCTATAGGATTACAATGAAAGGGAATCAAGTAAAAGCATGGGTAATCGTGGCAAAGCGGAACCCGTCCTAGGTGAAATGATATGATTGAAGACTGGATTGTAGTGACCTGTGGTGTCGTGGTGGTAATCCTCGTTGTTGCCGCCACCCTCCTGAAACTCCGGAGTGCAGAGCGGAGAATGCACGAGAGCACGTACAAGCTCAGGGTCTATACCGACCTGCTCAACGCGATCACCGAACTCAACCTTTCCGGTGGCGACCCGTACAAGATGGATATCGCAAAGAAGAACCTCGCTCTCACCCTCAACCGGCTCAACCTTATCGGGAGCACGGGCGTTCTCAAGAGCACCAATGATCTTTTGGATTTCTTGAACGAACACAAGGACAAGGACTACGACACGCTCCGGCTCCATAACATCCTCAACACCCTCGTAATTGAGGCGCGCCGCGATCTCAACCCCACCCATGCAAAGAAAGTCGAGGAAGCGCAGGTAAGGTACCGCTTCTTTGCCCCGATGAAAAATAAATAATCAAAAAATTGCCGGACATACCGGCACAAACTCTTTTTGTCCCCGCTCCGACATTGGTACTACAGGAGAGCAGGGCGGAATCATGAGAAAAGAGTACGTTGTCGGGGTGACCGGGGCAAGCGGGGCGTGTTACGCCCGCCGCCTGCTGGAAGTGCTGTGCAGGGATGCAAAGGTCCACGTGATCGTATCGGATGTCGCTGCCCAGATAGCGATCCATGAAGGCGTCTCGCTTGCAGGGTTCAATGCCACATACCACCAGAATGACAAGCTCTTCGCTTCCATTGCAAGCGGATCGCACAAGTATGACGGCATGGTCGTCATCCCGTGCAGCGCCAAGACGCTCGCGGCTGTCGCTTCCGGCTATGCGGACAACCTGATCACCCGGACTGCGGATGTCTGCCTCAAGGAAGGCCGCAAATGCATTCTCGTCACCCGGGAGATGCCGCTCTCGAAGATCCACTTAAAAAATATGCTTGCCGCCGAGGAGGCCGGCGCGACCATCATGCCGGCGAGCCCCGGGTTTTACCATAAGCCAAAAACCATCGACGATCTCGTGGACATGGTTGTCGCCCGCGTCCTGGATCATCTCGATGTGGAACACGATCTCATACAGCGCTGGAGTGGTTACGATGCGTGAATTCATTGAAACTATGCGAAAGGCCGGTCTCGTTGTCGATGTCAACGAGCCGGTATCTGCGGATATGCAGGCTGCAAAGATGGCGGCAGGAACGGACAAGCTCCTCTTCTTCCACAACATCGGCGGCCACCGTGCGGTGATGAACCTGACCGCGAGCCGGGCAGCTCTCTCCCATGCGCTCGGGATAGAAGAGGCAAAGATCGTCAGGACCCTTGCGGATGCAAAGTTCAACGGGACGGTTACCGAAGCCGGCACGCTGCCCATGCAGAAGCCTGACCTCTCGAAGATCCCGATCATGCACCACTTCCCCAAAGATGCCGGGAAGTACCTCACCTCCGGCATTGTCTTCTCCCGCTACGATGGCGTCGAGAACGCATCCATCCACCGGATGCAGGTGCTCGACGACCACCGGGTGGCGGCCCGTCTTGTCGAGGGCAGGCACACGCACGTGATGCTCAAAAACGCCATTGCAAAGGGGGAGAAGCTGCCCGTTGCGGTGACGATCGGGACGCACCCGGCCGTAACGTTTGCCAGCTGCACGCGGGTGCCGACCGGCATGGAGCTCCCGTTTGCCGCTGAACTGATGGGTGGCGAGCTCGCGGTGAAGCGGTGCAGCAACGGTGTGCTCGTACCCGATGCCGAGATCGTTCTCGAAGGTTTCATCACGGCCGAACTCACCGAGGAAGGACCGTTCGTGGACATCACCGGGACATATGACCCGGTTCGCATGCAGCACATCATCGAGTTCACCGGGATGTACATAAAGCCGGACTTCATCTACCACGGGATCCTGCCCGGTGGTGACGAGCACAAGATCCTGATGGGCTGTCCCTACGAGCCGAAGATCTACAAGGCGGTGGCGGGAGTCACGGTCGTGAAAAATGTCGTGCTGACAAAAGGCGGCTGCGGCTACCTCCATGCGGTGATCCAGATCCGGAAGAGCACGCAGGGCGATGCGAAGAACGCGATCATGGCCGCGTTTGCCGCCCACACCTCGCTCAAGCATGTGGTCGTGGTGGACGAGGACATTGATCCCACGAATCCCCACGAGGTTGAATACGCCATCGCGACCCGGGTGACCGGCGACCGGGACATCATGGTGATCACCGGCGTCCGGGGCTCCTCGCTCGACCCGTGCCAGCTCGAAGACGGCACGAACGTCAAGGTCGGGGTCGATGCAACGATGGTGCTCGGGCGCGAGGCGGATTTCTCGCGGGCAACGTGGTGATCCCGATGTACCTCAATCCCGAAGACGAACGGATCCTTGCGGGGGAGCAGGGCGAGACCCGGCAGAAGATGCTCGAACTCCTGGTTGCGCTCGGCAAGGTGTTCGGGGCCGAGAATCTTGTCCCGATCCGGAGTGCACAGGTCAGTGGTGCATCCTACAAGACGATCGGCGAGTACGGCCTTGCATGGCTCTCCACTCTGGACGCAAAAGCGGTCGTCCCGGCAGTGCTGAACCCTATCGGCATGCCCCGAGGCCGCTGGCAGGAGATGGGCATCAGCGCGGACTTTGCACAGAAACAGAATGCCGTGGTTGCAGCTTACGAGCGGCTCGGCATCGGCCTTGAATGCACCTGCACGCCGTATTACCTGCGCGAGACCTCGTATGGCGATCATCTTGCCTGGTCGGAGTCTTCTGCGGTGAGTTACGCGAACTCGGTGATCGGCGCCCGGACCAACCGGGAGGGAGGGCCCGGCGCCCTTGCCGCGGCACTCATCGGGAAGACACCCTGTTACGGGTTCCACCTTGACGAGAACCGGAGGCCTCAGGTGATCGTCCGCGTGCAGGCCGATACCCGCGACTGGAGTATTGCCCACTACGGGGCACTCGGGTTCCACACCGGCAAGCTGGTGGGCAACCGGATCCCGTTCTTCTCGGGGCTCGAAGCAGCCCATCCCGATCAGCTCAAAGGGCTCGGGGCAGCAATGGCGGCAACCGGCGCCGTGGCGCTGTATCATGTCGAAGGCATCACGCCGGAGGCTGTGAAGATCCCGTTCGATCTCTCCGGTCTCGAAGTCATCACGGTCGAGACGGATGAGATCGAGGCGCTGTTCCGGGACATACCGGTCGATGCCGTAGCCGTGGGCTGCCCCCACTGTTCACCGGAAGAACTAGCGGAGATTGCCCGGCTCCTTGCGGGAAAACTCGTGATGAAGCCCTTTTATGTCTTCGCTTCCCAGGGCGTGATCGATACGAACCAGCGAACCGTGGATGCGATCGAGAAGAGCGGTGCCCGGGTCTTTGCCGATACCTGCATGGTGGTCTCGCCGGTCATGGAGCAGTACTCCGCGATCATGGTGAACAGCGGCAAGGCGCTTGCCTATGTGCCGGACATGTGCGCCGCGGTTGCCCGGATCGGGACTATCGAAGACTGTGTGAAGGTAGCAACGGAATAACAGCAGGAGGATCGTACCGGTCACCTGCCGCCCGGTGTCTTCACGGGTTATCACACCTTTTTTTGGCTTTTTCACGGGGTATTTCGGATCATCTGCTCCTTGCGGAAATGGTTCACTCCATGAATTATCTAGAAATCTTATTATATTGCTGGTTCACCATGCAATCCTATGGAACTCTCGTTAAAGAAGACCTCTTTCCTGGTGCTGACGGCTCTGCTCCTTGCCTGCCTCACGGTATTTGCACCGGCAGCAGCATCTCCTGCAGGTATGCAGGTCTACTCGACCCCCACGGGCGCCAATGTCAACGTTGACGGCTTCTGGTATGACACGACACCGGCAACGTTCGACAATATCGGCAACGGCTGGCATACCGTCCAGGTGTATATGGACGGTTACCAGACCTATTCGGAGACCGACTATATCACCGATGGCACCCAGGTAGTCAATGCCAATCTTGTCAGGAACTCTCCCTCGCCCGGGTACCTGGACATCAAGTCGGAACCAAGCGGCGGGGCAGTCTACGTTGACGGCTCATATTACGGCAATGCACCGATGGTTGTCGGGAATCTCTGGCCGGGAACCCACAACCTTGTCGTGAAGAAGCCCGGCTATTATGATATTACAGACACCTTCCCGATAACCGCCGGGTCAACGTGGTATTACAACGCAGTTTTCAACCCGTATCCGGCAAAGCCCGAGTACGGGTCGCTCCAGATCGACTCAAACCCCGGCGGGGCAGCGGTCTATCTCGACAACACCTACAAGGGTAACACCCCTGCGTTCCCGGATGTCATGTATATCACGCAGCTCTCCCCGGGAACCTACACCCTGCGCATCGTGACGCAGGATTACCAGCCATATACCATGTCTGCTGTTGTGCAGGCCGGTATCATCAACGATATCCATGCAGCGCTGGTACCGGTTGTGGCGGGCCCGACACGCGATACCACCGGCCAGATCCTGATCTATTCGTCGCCATCCGGTGCAAACATCTACCTTGACAATGCCTACAAGGGTATTACGCCCCTGACCCTCCCGAACATCCCGGAGGGCAGCCACACCGTGACACTGCGCATGAACGGGTACCAGGACCTGGTAAAACCGGTGAATGTTGTCGGTGGCAGCACGGTTGACGGATCGGGAACGCTCTCTGCCGGTTCGCAGCCGAACCAGGCAACACCCGCCCCCCAGCCAACGAAATCCCCGGCCAGCATGATCCCGGTTGTGCTGGCGCTGGGGCTTGTCGTTGTGGTCTTCCTGGTGAGAAAGGAAGTATAACCCTTTTTTTTAAATTTTCACTCGTTTCAGATGGATACATCCGGGAATTTACGGACACGTCCCGGAATGCTTTCTGCGATATTTCCCCGGATAAAAAAGGCAGGTGTTATCCGATCCACCCGGTGAGGATAACGAGGCCGATTGCTACCATTGCGAGTCCCACGATAAGCCGGAGCACCCGTTTGTTCCCGAGCCGCCAGCTGTCCGCATGCCGGGGAGAGATCCCGAATGCCACGGCAAGAACGACGAGGGTGAGCGGCAGGACGAAGATCACGTTGTAGAGGAGAAGGTAGGGAAAGCCGGCAAAGAGCGTGAAGGACCGGCCCATGAGCCCGAGAATGCTGATGTAGATCCCCCCGGTACAGGAGAACCCGAACAGTCCTGCAAAAATGCCCAGGGCAAATGCAGCCGGTACGGACATCTTTTCCAGGTAGCGCCCGATGATGCCCTTTTTTGAATCGGGAACCGACAAGAGGAAGGTTTCCCTGTTCCTGATCACATCGAGAAGGGTGACCAGGCCGAGTACTATTGCGATGCCGGCACCGATGAGCGAGAACGCCCTTGAATACCCTGAGAGGGAGATCACCGAGAAGAGCCCGATCCCGACAAAGAGGTGGAAGAGGAACATCGCCGCAACGTACGAGCCCCCCACCAGCAGGATCCGCTGCCGGTTCCCTGCCGCGGCAAGGGAGATTAAAAGAAAGATCAGGATGGCAAAGGCACAGGGATTGATACTATCGACCAGTGCGGACAGGATTACGACCGGGATCGTCAGCGATGTCGTGCCTGGCGGGCACTCTGCTGCCGGGGCCGGGGCGGATACTGTGCTGTTGCAGGAAGCCAGCCGTTTTTTCTCGGAGATGATATTTTCTTCCAGGTGGCTGCTGATATCGGCATCCCCGACCAGGGCCCGGTTCCCGATGATGATGAGCGGGATGCCGGCATTCCCGAGCCCGTACTGGCTGGCAATTGCTGAAAACTTCTGCTGGTTTTCTGCATTATGGTACACTTCCAGCATCTCGACCTGGAGATCCGGGTACTTTTCCCGAAGGGTGGCAAGAACCGGTTTCACATTCTCGCAATGGCTGCACCCGTCACCGTAAAAATAGATTGCGGAAATGGTGGTGCCGGGTGGGATTTTCAGCCCTGACCCTGCGGGCGCGGGTTTTTCCGGTTCAGTCAGGGCTTTTTTTTTAACTGGTTGAGGATTGCCTGTTCCAGTTTTTCCGGAATGTCCTTCTCGCCGATGAGGACGACATCCCCCACGATTGCCTCGGGAACCCCGGAACTGCTGACTTTCAGTTCACGGTTGAGGGTTGTGGAGAGTGCCTGGTTGGTCTTGTTATGCCATGTTTCCAGAATGAGGATGTCAACGTCCGGGTATTTCTGCTTGAGCGACTGCATGAACGGCATGATCTTATGGCAGTGAGCGCATTCTTCCCCGTAAAAGAAATACACGGTCACGTTGCCGTTCGGATTGATGCCTGCCCGTACCGGGGGTGCCTGATCCGGATTGGTGCCCGGAAAGGCAAATACCAATACCGCGCAGAGAATTATGATTGCGAACAATCCTGTGGAGATTTTGATTATTTTATCCATAGGGTACTATCCCAGTAACTATTGTGATGGCCACACTTTAATAAAATACCTCAATCTCCCTTCCGACCACAAAGCACTCAAATTGCGGTCCCCCAACATTTGGAATATCATGTCATTACCGCCGTTTTTTTACCAGGTATTCGAATCCCTCCCCCGGCAGGGCCCGGGCTGTGCAGGTGCGACAAAGAAAGTGTTCTCACTTCTTCCCCCTCTTCCGGATGACGCGAAGATCCTCGATGTCGGGTGCGGTTCAGGAACCCAGACACGCGACCTTGCCCGGCTCACCGGTGGCACCATCACTGCGGTTGACAATCACCAGCCGTTTCTCGATGCCGTCAATAAAAAAGCGGATGAGGATGGCACAGCGGGACGAATCAAAACCGTCTGCGCCTCGATGGATGCCCTTCCCTTTGAGCCGGGTCAGTTCGACCTCATATGGTCCGAAGGGGCGATCTTCATTGTCGGGTTCGAGAATGGTCTCAACCTCTGGAAGCCCTTCCTTAAAAAAGGCGGGTACATGGTCGTGTCCGATGCCGACTGGTTCGAGCCCGGTCCGCCGGAAGAGCTCGTGAAATGGTGGGAGAGCGAGGGATACGTCCCCGTGCCCGAAGATGAGATGAAGGAGCGGGTCACGCGGGCCGGGCTCCGGCTCATCGCAACCTACCGGCTGCCGGAATCCGGGTGGTGGGAGAACTACCATGTCCCAATGTTGGCCCGGATTGCGGAGTTCCGGAAGACCCATGGAACCGATCCTGCCCATGCCGCCCTCCTCGATGCACTGGAGCACGAAGCGGACATGTACCGGCAGTACAAGCGGTATTACGGGTACACGTTCTTCGTGATGCAGAATCCCTGAAGGCGACCGGGGATTTTCCTGTCGTGAATCTCCCTGGTCCACTACACGGATCTTACTCCCGTTTCCTTCGGATGTCGGCAATGAGTATCATCGTTCCTGCAACGAGAACGGGCAACAACGCACCGGTCGGGGACTTGTTCGGGGCTGCGGCCTCCTTTTCCTGCACAGGGGTAAGGGGAGCCCTCTCTTTTTCCGGCAGTACGCGGATGTGATAATCAGCACAGGGACAGGCTTTCCCCTCCATAAGGCCGGCATCGTACCCCCCGATAAACTGGATCGTTATCGTTGAGTTGTCGCGGGTATCGGAAAAACGGCAGACCTTTCCTGTGGCAAGAACGACCGACCTGTTGAATTCCGGGTTCTTCCTCACGGAAGTATTTGCAAGGGTATCATTGGGAAATGTCGCGTAATCGTAAGCGTGCGGTGCCGACCCGGAGAGCCGGTAGTCCACCCGGTAGCCCGCATCGAGGGGCGTATCCACGTACCCGGGATCGCCGAACAGCTCCTTACTGACAAGGGTCCCGTTGTCCCCGTATGCAAGGCTCTGGATGGCGTACCACTGGCGGATATCGTGTGTCTCTTTGGAGGGGACGATGTATCCCGAAGATGAGTCGGTGATCCGGAAGATCCAGTCTTTGAAGACCGCTTCAACAACCTCGCCTGGCTTTACCCGCGAAAAAACCTTCTCGTTGGGCACGCGGCCCACAAAAAGCCCGGTGACATTGTACCGGCACGAATACCGTTCACAATCCGCACGGACGGCGATGGTATGGGCGCTCTCGTTCATCTCGACAACCGGACCCCGGATGACGACCGTAACCGGTGTTGCGGATGCAGAAGCTGCCAGGAATAACAGAACAATGCAGAGCGCAAGGAAGATTATGCAGGATCTAGTGATCATGGGATTTCCCCGCCGGTTCCATTAGATCATTTTTATGTAAGGCACCCGATGTAAAGGTATCCCCCGGCAGGAAGGGGCTCCGGTTGCCGATCTCTGGATTTTTATCTCATGGCTATCAGCACTGACCGCCATCCTGAAATCTCCGGACAGACCTGAGGTACATAACCATGTCCGCCGATATCGATGACAAAATCCGGCTGCTCGCCCGGACCCTGGACGCGGATTATTTCGGGGTTGCCGACCTTGTTCCCGCCCGGGACTTCATACGGGCGCAGGGTGGCGAGCGGGCCGGCCATTACCCGCGGGGAGTTGTGATGGGAATACGGTTGCAGGACAGTGTCGTGGATCTTCTGCCTGAGGAAGACAAAGAGGGTGCAATCCTGTACCGTCACACAACCTACGATGTTGTCAACATCGCCCTGGACCAGGCAGCGCTCCGGGTTGCAAATGCCCTCCAGCGGGAGGGGTATGGGGCTTTTCCTGTGCCGGCCTCGAAGCGGACCGATGACGGGCACATCTGCGGAATCTTCTCCCAGAAGCTTGCAGCCCATATGGCCGGCCTTGGCTGGATCGGGAAGAGCTGCCTTCTCGTGACCCCGAACCACGGCCCCCGGGTCCGGTGGGTCACGGTCCTTACCGATGCCCCCCTCAAGCCGACCGGCACCCCCATCGCGCCCCGGTGCGGGGAGTGCACGGCCTGCGTGGATATCTGCCCGATCCATGCATTTACCGGCAGGATTTTCTCGCCCGATGAGCCCCGCGAGGCAAGGTTCCACGCAGCGGAATGCGACCGCTACTACAAGGAGCTTGAGAAGAAGAATGGTGGTGTCGCCGCTGTCTGCGGGCTGTGCGTATGGGTCTGCCCGCATGGGAGAAAAGCGGGGCGAAAAGCACACAAAAAAGCGGAATAATTTTTTTACTTTTTATTCCTTTTTTACTTCTTTGAAAGGTTCAGGATCCGGATCGCCAGCCACGCGGCATTGTCCCCGTTGTCCACGCCAACACAGGCAACCGGTACGCCTTTTGGCATCTGGGCAATGGAGAGCAGGGCATCCATCCCGTTCAGTGTCCCGCTCACCGGCACGCCGATGACGGGCTTGTCGGTCCGCGATGCGATGACGCCGGGGAGCGCTGCGGAAAGGCCGGCAATTGCGATGAAGATCTTCGCATTGCTCGCCTTGACATACGCATCGAGCTTGTCGGGATCGCGGTGTGCGGATAGGATCTGCGCATCGTAAGATATGCCGTTCTGGTCCAGGACTTTTTTGACCTTGTCGGTGATTGCCGCGTCAGAGGCGGATCCGGATACAATAGCTACGTCTGCCATACTAGCCATCCAAACATATATTGTCCTTATTTAGATATACTATGAGCAGATCTCTATGGAAAAAGAACTTCTCCTGATGCTGCCGGGCCCGGTGCCGATACCGGAACGGGTCAGGTTCGCAATGTCGCGTCAGGCAATAAACCACCGCAGCGCCGAGTTCGGCGCCGCGTATGCCGATTGTGTACGGGTACTCAAGACCGCGTTTGGGACGAATAACGACCTTTTCATCCTCAGCGGGTCCGGAACAGCCGGCATGGAAGCCGCTATCGCAAACGTGGGACGGGACAAGGAGATCGCCTGTATCGTCAACGGCAAGTTCGGCGAGCGGCTCCTGAAAATCAGCCAGCGTTACGGTAAAGCCCACGAGATCAAGTCCGACTGGGGTACCCCCGTCGACCTTGAGGGCCTCAAAGCCCAGCTCGAAGCAGGTGCACAGGTTGTCACCCTCGTCCACAACGAGACCTCCGCGGGTATCAAGAACCCGGCCGGGGAGATCGGCGAGCTCTGCCGGAAGCACGACGCGCTCTTCATCATGGACGGCATCACTTCCATCGGTGGCGACCTTGTCGAAGCCGACAAGTGGGGCGTTGATATCGCCCTCACCGGATCGCAGAAGTGCCTTGCGGCACCCGCCGGCCTTGCCATGGTCTCGGTGAGCGGCCGGGCATGGGAGCGGATGACCAAGAACCCGCCCTACTACCTCGACCTCGCAGCCTACAGGAAGAGCGCTGCCGGAAAGCCCATGGAGACGCCGTACACCCCGGCCGTCCCGCTCTTCCTCGCGCTCCGTGAAGCCTGCCTCATGATCGAAGAGGAAGGCATGCCAGCCAGGATCGCCCGGCACCAGAAGATGTCCGGGGCCATGCAGGCCGCAGCCAAGGCTTGGGGCCTCTCCCTCTTCCCGAAGATCGACAAGCTGCACAGCTACTCGACCACCGTGACCGCATTCGAGTACCCCGAAGGGGTCAAGGACGACGATATGCGGGCAATCATCAAGAAGATGGGCATCGTCATTGCCGGCGGCCAGGACCACCTCAAGGGCAAAATCTTCCGGATCGGCGGCATGGGCGGGGTTGGCGCACCCGAGATCCTCGCCACCCTTGCGGCAACCCAGCACGCTCTCCGGAAATGCGGGTTCAAGCCAAAGGGCGACGGCGTCGAGGCCGCGGCCGAGGTGCTGGGATGAGAGTGGGCGTCGCCGACACCACTTTCTCCCGCGTCAACATGGGAGCCATCGCAGTAGATGAGCTCAAGAAACACGCCAGTGTGGCAATAGAGCGGGTAACGGTGCCCGGGGTAAAGGACCTCCCCGTTGCCTGCAAGAAACTGATCGAAGAACGCCGGTGCGATATCGTCATGGCGCTGGGCATGCCCGGGGGCAAGGACAAGGACAAGCTCTGCGCCCACGAGGCCTCACAGGGCCTCATCATGTGCCAGCTCATGACGAACAAGCACATCATCGAGGTCTTCGTCCACGAGGACGAGGCAAAAGACGACCGCGAGCTTGCCTGGCTCATGGAGCAGCGGACCCGGGAGCACGCGGTCAATGCCGTGAAGCTCGTGCTCCACCCAAAGGAGCTCGAACGCGAGGCGGGGACCGGCCAGCGGCAGGGATTCGAGGATGCCGGCCCGGCCCGGAAGTAAGAAAAACCGACGAACACCTTTATGTGAAACCATTCCAAGAGATGATAGTTATGTGTGAAACCAATCCGATAAAACTGGGATTCGTTGTTGCGGAATTCAACCGCGACATCACCTATATGATGGAGATCGAGGGCCGGGAGCATGCAGCATTCCTTGGCGCAGAAGTCACCGACACCATCTATGTGCCCGGTGCGTATGACATGCCGCTTGCGATCAAGAAGCTGCTCACCGCAGGAAAAGTTGACGCCGTTGTCACGATTGGCTGCGTCATCGAGGGCGCGACCCAACACGACGAGATCGTTGTGCAGCACGCGGCACGGAAGATCATCGATCTCTCGCTCGAGTTCGGCAAGCCGGTTGCCCTTGGCATCTCCGGGCCCGGCATGACGAGACTTGAGGCGAACGAGCGGATCGATTACGCCAAGCGGGCCGTTGAGTCATCCATCAAGATGGTCAAACGATTGAGATGAAACCCCTCTCAACAAAGATCGCCGGTGTTACCGAGTCGGCCACGATCGCGATCTCGAACAAAGCCAAGGCGATGCAGCGGCAGGGAATCGACGTCATCAGCATGTCGATTGGCGAGCCGGACTTCGCCACCCCGCAGCACATCACGGACGCCTGCATCGATGCCCTCCGGCGCGGTGAGACCCATTACGCCCCGAGCAGCGGCATCCCCGAGCTGCTCTCGGCGATCAGCGAGAAGATCACAACGGAGAACAAGTTCCCCTGCACTCCCCAGCAGGTGATCGTTGCCTGCGGCGCAAAGGACGCCATCTACGAGGCCTGCGAGGCGGTCTTGAACCCGGGCGACGAGACGATCATCCTCACGCCGGCCTGGGTCTCGTACGAGCCCTGCGTCCAGATCGCGGGCGGGAAGTCCGTGTTCCACGAGATCAACGCAACAACGTTCCAGCTCGACGACTCCCTTCTCGAACGGGTCAATAAGAAGACCAAGATGATCATCGTCAACTCCCCGTCGAACCCCACGGGTGCTATTTTTGATGAGAAGTCGATGAAGCTTGTTGCCGATCTCTGTGAGGACAACGACATCTACGCGATGTCGGACGAGATCTACGAGAAGATGATCTACGGCAAAGAGCACATCTCGCTTGCGTCCATCGGCGACATGCATGAGCGGACCATCACCATCAACGGCTTCTCGAAAGCCTACGCGATGACCGGCTGGCGGCTTGGGTATGCCGTCGCCCCGAAGAACATCATCACGGAAATGTCCAAGGTGCAGCAGCACTCCATCAGCCAGGTGACGACCTTTGCCATGTGGGGCGGGGTTGCGGCGCTGAAAGGCGACCAGTCCTGCGTTGAGGAGATGCGAAAGGAGTTCGACCGCCGGCGCAAGTACGTCATCGGCGAGCTGAACAAGATGGGGTACGAGACCGCACCGGCCGAGGGTGCGTTCTATGCGTTCGTGAAAGTCCCGGGCGATGATATGGAAGTGGCCTCCCGCTGGCTTGACAAGGGCCATGTTGCGGCGACCCCGGGCAGTGCGTTTTATGCACCGGGATGGGTCCGGCTGTCGTACGCGGCTTCGATGGAGCGGCTGAAGGAAGCGATGGCGAGGATCAAGCGGGTTGGGTGAAGGGGACTCGTATTTTTTAAAATAATTCATTGTTAAAGATATAATCTCTTTCTCTTTTTCCCGCCGCGGGATCCTGCACTCCCCGTCAGCAATGGATGACAGCACCAGTTTTTTCACGCCTCGCAATGATAATCGCCGGTGATTATCAGATATATAACGTTTCATCAATTTAAGTGCAGGAAAAATTTCACTCAACGTCGGAATTAAAACCGCCGGCTTCACACACTAAAATACTAAAATGGAATGTCAACACCGGTTCTGTCAGGTTGTCGGCAACCTGTCTTCCCATACACGAATGTCAAAGCTCAATATCTACCAACGACCTGGCAGAACCGGAACATGCGTATCAGATCCAAGGAAGGGAACACATTATGACCGTTCTGAAAAAAAGGATTGGGATTGGTATAGGAGCGGACCCGGAGAAGGTCATTGCCAATGCCTGCAGTGTAAACATCCCCTGCGATATTGTCTGTTATTGTCGACCGGGTACCGCTTCAGTTCCCCCGGGGAATTCCCATGTGAACCTGGCGGAGAGTACTGACCCCGGCGCAGCACTTGTTGCCGACCTGATGGCGGGAACCCTCCAGGCAGCAGTCCGGGGAGACCTCCGGGGAGAGGTAACCCTAAAGGTACTCGAGGCAGCGGCAGGTGTCTCCCGACTGGAAAGAGTCGCGCTTTTGGAGACTGCCCGTGGGAAAAAGTTCATGTTCGCCCCCGTCGGGATTGCTGAAGGGTGGACCGTCTCAGAGAAGCTTGCATTAATCCGGAAAGGGCGGGTGCTGGCCCGCAGGTTCGGCCTTCCGGAAAAGGTGGGCGTCATATCCGGGGGCAGCCTGAACGCCCCCGGCTGGTATCCTGCCTGTGACCGGAGCATGGCCGATGCCGAACTTGTTGCAAAACTGGGCGATGCCGAGCACTTCGGACTCTATATCGAAGATGCGATCAAATCCTGCGGGCTTATCATCGCCCCCGATGGGATTACGGGAAATTTTATCTTCCGAACACTGGAATATCTTGGCGCGGGATACGGGCACGGGGCCCCGGTTGTCAACATCGACAAAATCTTTATCGACACATCTCATGCCCAGCAGAGCTATACGAATGCCCTCATGCTCGCAGCATCGTTGCTCGACGACGGATGGTCTCCTTTTACCGGGACCGTTCCTCGGACCCCCCGGATCACCCCCTCCCCCTCAAATTCCCCAATCCGCAGCACGATCGCAGGTGACTTTCTGCCCCCAATTGATGCCAATTAGTTATTTCAAAATCACCGGCGGGGAAAATCCAATCCGGGCATTTTACGAAAGGTCGATCGTCAGCCACCCTGCCCCTCACCCGGGGTTTTTTCTCCGACGGAGGAGTCCCCCCGAGGTGCCTGGGCCGGGGGTATGGTCTCCGGTCCGGCCAGGGCTTCCCGGGCCGGAGTCTCTTGAGGTGGTTTGGCCGGCTGGCCCGGGAGTGCCGGCATTGCCACAACAACCGGCTTTGGTTTTTCCGGCATCACCGAGCCGTCGCGATTGAGCTCGATGAGCCCGGTGTCCGTGACCCGGAAGAACCGGAACGCCCCCCGGGGCAGGAAGACCCAGAGCTCGCGGGAGATCCCGGGGCCGGAGGCGATGGCCCGGAGCATTGCGAGCGCATCAGCAAAGCCCCTGGTCCGGGAGGGGGTGCGTCTGACCGTGGATCGTGAAGGGATCATCCAGCAAAGAGGTAAAAAAATTTTCATTTATCGCCGGATTTACCGGAGCCGGGCATTCTCGTGGCCGCACCGGTTCCCGATGGCATAGAATGTTCCCTTGATATTCGCGATGAGGAGTTCGGTCTGCCCGATCTCGACCTGCTTCATGGTCCCCGAAGGGATCTCACTGATCGTTCCAATTTTCACAAAACCCATACGCTTCCTCATGATTCAGGATGATCGTGTTCTTTACTGCTGCACATGGCTCCCGTCACAGAACGGCTTGTTCTCTGACCGCCCGCACCGGCAGAGCGTCATCCGGTTCCGGACCTTGTAGGGCTTGCCGCTTTCGGAAACGACCGGGATCCCGCCCCGCACCCAGAGCGGCCCGTGCTCGCCCCGGGGCGGATACTCGATGATCACGATGGATTTCTCCAGGGCCGGCTCGATCTCCTTTTTTGTATCAGCATCGCGGATCACGAGGCGCCCGGAGGGGCAGTTGCAGCCCTCCTCGATCGCGGTCGCCTTCGCATCCGGGTCATCCGAGTGCTCCGTAAGATTCCAGATCCCGCCGGCCCGCATGCAGAACCGGGCATGGACACAGAGGTTCTCGTAGTCCAGCAGCTCCAGTTCCGGCCCGTGGATGAGCCGCGGGTGCTTCAGGTACGGTTCGTCCCCTGCCCTCTCGGTTCCATTGAAGCCGATCGTTGCATGGGTTCCATCGCAGAACGGCTTGTTCTTCGAGTGCCCGCACCGGCAGAGGGCGTACTGCTCCGATGCGGGGAATTCCTTGGTCTTCTTCCAGGTCCGGCAGTTCCCTTCCGCATCGTTGCAGATCTCCTCCTGGTAGAGCGGGACATTGCCGGTCACGATATAGGGGCCGTTCTTCGTGACCGTGATCTTCATGTCCTTGTTGTCCGCTGGTTTCTTTTCCATCATGGACCCCGAAATCAGACCCGCCCGAGGCCGATCATGTAACCGTATCGCGAATATACTTCCTTCACCAGCTCGCCGGCCTTCGGGTTGGTCCAGGTGTGCATCCACTCCGAGACCAGGGACTCGACCGTGACAGGGACAACGCCGGCCTGCAGCATCCGCTCGATCCCGTAGCGGTGGGCATCTGGCGTGGAATCTCCCCCTGCGTCGATCAGGCCGTACACCTCATAGCCCTCCCTCAGGCCGTGCAGGGCCGTGTAGGCAAAGCACATGCTCGTCCAGAGCCCGGACACGACCATCTTCTTCCGGCCGGTCTTTTTGAAGGCATTCCAGACCATCTCGTCCTCGAAGGCATCGAATCCGGGAACCGCCCGGGCATAGACTTCCTGGCCCGGGAACAGGCTGCTGATCTCGGCAAGGAAATTTCCGTTGCCCGCCGGGTTGATGGATGTCAGCACAACCGGTACGCCGAGGATGGCGGCGGCCTTCGCCGAGCAGTACGCGGCGTTGCGAATAATTGTCTTGTCTCCGGACCCGACCCCGGAGAACATCGTGGGCTGGTAGTCCACGAGGACCAGGGCGCTGTTCTTTTCGCTCAGCAGTTCCAGTCTTCCGTTGTTTTGGTTTGGCATAGTATCCCTCCTGACACTGCTCCGGGTGTCTGCCGTCATGGGTGAATGCTTCCTGTTCTGAATGCATCCGGATCCCGTACGGCACCTTTCTGCGTTGCATGCCATGATCAGTTCCGGATCGGGTACTTCACCGCAATTACAATTGTGAATTCCCGGGTGGCTGGATAAAGGTTTTGTAACTGATATACGGGGATTTGTTGGAGTACTTCCTGTATGACCGGTGATCGAAAGTCTGTGGGTCTCCTCCAGATACGCGGCCTGACCGCATATGATGCAAAAGCATACGCAGCCCTTACGCGGATCGGCAGCCTGACGCCCTTTGCCCTGGCAGAAGAGGCGGGTATTCCCCGCACCAAGATCTACGAGACAATCAAACGGCTTGAGATGGAGAACTGGGTCACGGTCGAGAAGGGCCGGCCCGGGAAGGTCTCGTCGGTCTGCCCGTCCGAGGCGATCGGGAGCCGGAAGGCAGTCCTCGATGCGGAGATCGAGCGGATGACCCAGGACTTCTCGCTGGATTATGAAAAAAGGGTGGAACAGGATCCCCCGGAGACGTGGATTGTCCGCGGCATCGATAACATTGCTGCCACCACCACCGACATGATGAAGAGGGCCCGGACCAGCCTGTACCTGTTCGGTACCCTGTACTATCCCGAGGAGCTCGATCCGATCAAGCAGCAGATCGCTGCCGCGAAACGAAGGGGCGTCATCATCCGGATCTCTGCAAACAACCCGGTCAAAACAAGAGAGAAGATCCTCAATGTCCACGAGTCCTTTGCACCGGTGACCTCCGACATCCAGGTTGCGCCCGAGCCCTTCATCCGGACCCTGACCATCGACGGCCGGGAGATGCTGATGATGTTCCCCCTGCCTGAGATCGAGTCTGCGGACCGCGCGAACCTTGTTTCCCTCTGGGTGAAGAACGAGATGGTGACGAAAGCCATTAACAATGTTTTCAACATCATGTGGGCAAATCCGGCCTGGACAGGCACCTCCTAGATTCGTCCCTGCGGACGAGGCGTTCTATGCGTTCGTGAAGGCAAAAGGCGGCGACATGGAAGTGGCCTCCCGCTGGCTCGATAAGGGGCATGTGGTGGCCCCGGTGCTGCGCTCGATGCCCCGGGATGGGTCCGGTTGTCGTACGCGATATCGATGGACCGGCTCAAAGAGGCAATGGACCGGATTAAGAGGGTTGGGTAAAAAACCCAGGTCTTTTAAAAAAAAAAATGGCGAAGGTTCGAGATGGATCAAAATTAATTACTGGAGATTTAACCGGTACCAACGATGCGCAGGATTTTCTCGAAATAAATCGAACACTTTCATTCTTCCCGCTCACACGATTTTTATAATTTATTGTAGATGCAATGGATGAGTTGCGGAAATCATATATTAGAGTGATCTAGCACTCGTTGAACCTGAAGATAAGGAAGTGAAAGTTTAGCGATACAGGGATATCCCAAAATTTCTTTGGCTGATAGACAATCATACATAATTTTTTCAAGAGCTGAATTTTTGGGCGTTATTTTGGGAGTTACTTTCGATAGAACCCAAGTTAGTAAGAATTATTTCCTTAATGCTAGATGTATATCTGTAATATGGGACTAGAAACCTCGAAATTATTTTATTTTAATGACTTAACTTCGGTGGAGAGAAAAAATTACATTTACTCGTTAGCAAAGATATTCGCTAGACGTGTTGTTATTAAAGAAAAAGGAATAATTTTCCCAAATCTCAAAGATTCAGATATTCGAACTAACGAAGGAATTCCTGATAATTTTATTCTTTCGGGAACAGGACCGGTATCTGGAGTTATCCCAATAAGTTGGATTCCAGATGCAAAATACAAAATAATGATCGGAAAAACATGGCCACCTTCATTCAACGATCAGAAGGTATGGCTTAAGATAATTTATGATGAAGTCTTTGAAAAAGATCAAAAAGACATTATAGGTCAAACAATTCGAGATCTTAACAACAATCAATTTATAGACCCTAAAAATGTTGCTTTGTCTTGTTTAGTGATTCCTGAACCAGAAAATCTTGTAATTGGCTTTCATTTTTTTATTATGCGTGATTTAAACGGTTGGAAAAAAATTCAGTCTCATTATTATACCGGATTCTCTGGTTCGAACTCGCATTCAAGAGATATTGATAAAACAAATAGGTCAGATCGAGAAGTAATAAATTTTAAAGATCTTTCATCAAGAGAAAAAGGAGAAGTAGGAGAATCCCTTGGGAATATTTTTGCAAGACGTATGATAATTGATAATAAACAATCCTTTTTTTCAGATTTAGATGAGAGTTTTATTAAGATTGAAGATGAAAAAATCCGAAATACTTCAGATGAATACTATAAAATTATTACTAAACTACGGGGAGATACAAGATTTGGAACTTGGGATCCTGATATAAGATATCATATTTTAGCAAACTCAAATCCCTTTGATTTGATGTTCGAAATATATCCTAAAAAAATCGTCTGGATCGAGGTAAAAACAGGAAAGAATGCAAGATTTGAAAGGTCTCAAGAAACTGATATGGAATGTATCAGCCAGAATTCGGATTTACTCGTTATATATTGCAATGTATTACCAGACTCATCAAATTTTAAATTAAACCTCTGCTTTAATCAGGTTCAAAATAGAGGAAAATGGAAAGAACTAATGCAATACTCGTATACAGATTTTTTGAGTATTACATGAAATTATCGAATTGGACATCGTATTTTGAAGAAAAAACTTTCAAAATATCCCTGACAGAAAAAAACGGGCAAATCTCAATCTGTCGGACCCCCCGGATCACCCCCTCCCCCTCAAATTCCCCAATCCGCAGCACGATCGCAGGTGACTTTCTGCCCCCAATTGATACCAATTAGTTATTTCAAAATCACCGGCGGGGAAAATCCAATCCGGGCATTTTACGGGCATAAATCGGGGCTCATTGTACCGTTTTTCCCCCAATTCGATCTATTTTCGGGCGCCCGAAAACAGGGGCCCGGATAAAGTCTGTTATACGGGCTCCGTTTGCCAATCCGGGCATTTTACTAATGGTCGATCGTCAGCCACCCTGCCCCCCATCCGGGGTTTTTTCTCCGACGGAGGATTCCCCCCGGGGTGCCTGGGCAGGGGGTACGGTCTCCGGTCCGGCCAGGGCTTCCCGGGCCGGAGTCTCCTGAAACGGTTTGGCCGGCTGGCCCGGGAGTGCCGGCATTGCCACAACAACCGGCTTTGGTTTTTCCGGCATCACCGAGCCGTCGCGATTGAGCTCGATGAGCCCGGTGTCCGTGACGCGGAAGAACCGGAATGCCCCCCGGGGCAAAAAGACCCAGAGCTCGCGGGAGATCCCCGGGCCGGAGGCGATGGCCCGGAGTATTGCGAGCGCATCGGCAGCCTCACGCTCGATCCAGGCATGGGAGCAGTGGACCCGGGAGACCCGTTTGATCCGGACGTGCGCCACGAAGCAAAGGCAATAGATCACGAAGTTGCAGATTATGCCCGGCTCGTGCATGAACTGCCGGGTCTCGCCCCGCTTCTTTGCGATCAGCACGGCCTCGCGGATGGCCATGAGCGGTCTGCGCCCCTTGGTCATAGCCGGCCCCCGGATGTTCCGGCCGGGATTTTATACAACGGCCGGTGTTCCTCAGCGGTACGGTCTCTCCCTTGTGTCGGGTTGAATCGGTCGATAGCATCAGCTCCTTACCTTTTTTGGATATGCCGGCTTGCGATCCCGTGCGTGCACGGGCCGGCCACACTGCTGCTGCAAAAATTATTCTTAAAATTATATACGCTTTGTAGTATGACTGACCTGCCCGGGATCCCGTGCTTTCACGGGAACCCTCATCAGCCAGTGCAGTGTCATGGGGATATCCCGGAGATCCTATGATGTCCCGGTCGTTGTCGCAGAAGCGACCGGCAGGTGGCTCCCTTTCTTTGTGAGTGTTACGTTGATCCCTTCCATGCCACCTTTCTCGACCGTGACAGGGTAATCGACCGTCTCGTACCCGTCCATGCGGAATTCGACCGTGTGGTGGCCGGGCGGGATCCTATAGGAGAGGGCGCAATCGCCCCGGCACCGGAGTTCGTTATCGATATAGATATCCGCGCCCGGTGGGTTTGACGCGACAAAGAGGGTACCGTTCACCTGCTGGAGCGTGCCATTGACATTGAAGGTGCCGTTTCCATAGTAGTAGAAGGAGGTCTGCGTCGGTTCGGGCGTACCGGCTGCCTGGTGCGGCGCGGGACTGCTGCATCCTGCGGCTATGATGCCGAGAATGAGAATGGCGAGTACGAATATCTTAATCACAATATTTCCCATTTTTTATTCCAATTATATATGCCCTTGTAACTGTGTGCGGGAGATGGGCCGGGCAGGGGCTGAATCCGGTTTTTTTAATGCGGAAAAATTAAAAAAACGGGAAACGCGCAATAACCCCCGCACCTCACGGTTGTGTTTTCCTCCACCACACGTGCGCGAGAGTAGACGTACCTGAGATCACGACCGCATCCCCCTCGGCTCGCATCAACCGGCCAAGGTACCCGTCAACAACCCCCGCCTGCTCCGGAGTCACCGCCCCGAACCGCTTTGCAAAAAACGCAAGCATCTCCTTCCGGCTCGTGAAGCGGTACTCTTTTTCAAGCGGCATCATCGTCACGTCCGGGTAGATCCCCATCTGGTACAGGACCGCAAAGAGGCAGTCGGCCTTCGGGCCGGAATAGTACGGCCTCCCGTGAAGGGGCACCATGAGATCGGCATACATCCGCTCCCAGAACGGCATGTCCGCGAACCAGAAGAGGTGGACAGAACCCGAAGCAGCAGCATCCATCTTAGAAAGCGCCTCGCGGATATCGTACATGGTCAGCGAGAGCGAGGCAATCACGATATCGTACGGTGCAGCCAGATCGCGGACTATGTCCACGTCCTCCCAGAGTTTCTGCACGCAGGCGATGTTCCGGATCCCTTCGCGGTTTGCATGGTTCATAAGGATCTCCACCATGCCGGCCCCGGGTTCGACCGCGGTGATCTCCTTTGCGAGCGGTGCGAGCGGGATCGCAAGTGTCCCCGGGCCGGCACCGATATCCAGCACCCGCAAATCGTGGGACACACCCAGCGCCGCAATGGTTGCTCTCACCCGGTCATCGTACCCGGCTTTTGCGTTCCTGTCATACCGCTCCGCATTCTCTTTCCGGTCCCAGTTATGCGTGGGATCGTCTGGAATCTTCGAAGCCTCGTGCTGCTGTTGCCGCAGCTTCCAGACATCGTTCCAGTCAGGTCCGAGCCCGGCCGGCAGCGGGGTAGTCATACCAGTGGGTATGCACGCGGCCGGTAATAAGGTTCACTAAAAAAAGATTGAAGCGGTCACTCGTGCCGGAGGGCATCGATGGGATTCATGTTCGCAGCCTGCCATGCCGGGTAAAGCCCGCAGGCAAGGCAGATCACGATCCCGAATACGACCCCCTCCGTGACCGAGACCGCAGTCGCAAGAGTGAACAGGTACTTGGTTGAATTGAGCATCAGGGCGCTGATGGCGTATCCCGCAAGAAGGCTCAGGAGCCCACCGACAACACTCCCGATGATGCCGATAATCGCGGCCTCGTAGATGAACATGCTCATCACCTCTTTTTTCTGGGTGCCGATGCTGCGCATGATGCCTATCTCCTTGATCCGCTCGTTGACCGACATCATCATGATATTGAAGATCGAGACGCCGGCAACAATCATCGAGATCCCGCCGATAGCCGTGACGAAGGTCGTGACCATGCCAAACGTGGAATAGATGGATGCAAGGGTCGCCTTGCTGTCCATGACGCTGACGATCTTGTTGTCCTTGTGCTTGTTGAGCTGTTTCTCGATATTGTTTTTGACTGTTGCCGTGTCCCCGTCCTTGACCTTCACGACAACCTCGTCGTAATCCTTGTCCCGGCTATATGCATTCTCCATCCATTCCGGGGTAACGATGAGGGAGTTGTCGGTGCTGATATCGAAACTCATGCCCCGCTCCTCGATGATACCCGTGACCCTCAGCGTTCCTTTATTCCCGCTGGTCCCGATCGAGATCCGGGATCCGACCTTGAGGTCGTGATCCTTGGCAAACGTGGACCCGACAAGACACCCTGAGTTCCCGTTGTTGTAATCCCCGGCCTGGAGTTTCATGATGTCCGGGACATCATCCGTGGGCAGGGCATAGATGGGTGCAACGATATCGTCACTGCCAACGCCGATCTTCATGTGATCGGATGTCGAATATACCGGAGTTGCCTTGTTCGGAGCAGATACCCGTTTTATCTGCTGGAAATTCTGGTCGGTGATCTTCAGGCTCGCCGAGCTGCCGCCCCCGCTGCCGAAATGTCCCCCTCCCCCCGCGTACGGGGTCACGATCACGCTGTCGCCAACGGATTTGAGACTGTCTGAGACGGTTGCGACAAGGCTGTTTCCCAGGATCCCCATGGATGCGATGGCAATAACCCCGATCACGATGCCGAGCATCGCGAGGGTGGAGCGGAGGAAGTGGAGCCGGATATTGCGTTTTGCTATCTCCCAGAAGATCATGATACGATCCTCCCGTCTGCGATTAGGATCGTCCGCCGCGAATATTCCGCGATATGCGGGTCGTGGGTAACCATGATGATCGTTGTTCCTTTCCGGTTGAGTTCGGTCATCAGGTCCATGATACCGGCGCCGGTCTTTGAGTCGAGATTACCGGTCGGTTCGTCACACAGGAGGATATCGGGATTGTTGATGAGCGCCCGGGCAATGGCTACCCGCTGCTGCTGGCCACCCGAGAGTTCCGTTGGCGTGTGGGTGAAAAGTTTCTCGTCCAGCTGGACGGACCGCAGCACTTCGCGTCCCCGCTCGGGGTCCACGGATTTCTGGGATTTGAGCATCATGGGGAAGGTCACGTTCTCGATGATGTTGAGGAGGGGGAAGAGGTTGAAGTACTGGAAGATGAACCCGATGCGGTCCCTGCGGAGGTTGGTGAGTTCCACGTCCGACATGTCCCGGATACGGGTGCCGCTGATGTAAATATCCCCTGATGTGGGTGTATCCAGGCACCCCATCATGTTGAGGAGTGTGGATTTTCCCGAACCCGACGGCCCCATGACCGAGATGAATTCCCCCCGGTCTACCCGGAACGAGACGCCATCCAGTGCTGTTACATCCCCGGCAGGGAGTGGGTAGACCTTGACCACATCCTCAAATGACATTACAGGAACATCTGCCATGAGAGGTGTCACTTCTTTTTCCGGAGGTAGAAGTACCATCCGCCCGCTAATGCCCCGATGATGATCACTCCGGCGATGATGGGGATGATCGGTGTCTCGCTCTTCTGCCCGGATGGCAGGAGCATGCCCGAGACCTGGACCTCCTGGATCGATGTGTAGATGTTCCCGTCTGCATCCTTGTAGGACATTTTGAGGGGGATGCTCGTTACATTTGCTGCGCTGAATGTCACATCAAAGCTGCCGAAGTCATCGGGCTTGAGGACCCCGACAACGTACGACCGGTACGGATCCCGGGGAACCGCCGGTGAGATGGACGTCACGGTTACTGAGTTTGCATTTTCCAGCCCGGCATTGGTGATATCACCCGTAACGTGGTAGAAACCGGCATCCGGCTTGACCTGGACATTGCTCATGACCGGGTTTGCTTCTTTTTTATCCAGGCCGAAGGGAATGGGGAGTTCCGCGGTCACGGTATGGGTATCGTCCCCGTTGTCGTACTTCAGCTTGAGCGTGGCATTGGTGGGGATATCAGGGGTTATCGTAAAGTTCAGCGGTATTTTTGCGCCCGGTGTTACATCCCCGATAAAACTTTTTGACGGCGTGGTGGAGATTCCCGGGCCGGTGACTTCCAGGATGGCGTTGTTCACGGTATCGTCCCGTGGGTTTGCAACCTGGACATACACGGTTTTCTTCTTGCCGGCAGAGTAGGCATCCGGTTTATCGATAATTGAGAGTTCAAGGGGCGTGTTGTCCACCTTGACGACAGCCTTGTAGTACAGGCTGTCGGCATCCCGGAAATTCAGGGTGAATGTGGGATAATACGTTCCTTCCTTGGCGTTCGTTATTACCGAAAAGACAAACGTCTGGGTCTGGAGAGGACCAATCGTGGTCGTGCTGTCATAGGGCAGACTGGTCAGTTTTATATTCTGGTCTCCGAAGGATACGTGATTCACAACGGTACTCTCGTTGGTGTTGGCATTGGTTACATAGACGGTAACTGTTCCGGTATCCCCGGTGAAGAATGTTCCCGGATCATAGACGGCTTTTGATACGTATATCTTGCTTGCGGCAGCGATTGATGCCGGGGTTTCGTAAGCCTGGGCGATCCCGACGATAGCGGTCAGGACCAGGAGTGCCAGGATAATCGTAGTATATGCAGGGCTTTTCATTTACATGGCTCCGAGAGAAAAGACAAGATATGCACAATAGATTACAACAGGAATACCAACGCAGAGGGCAGCATCCCTGGTGGAAATCCCCCGTGTATGCTGGATGCCGGATATCCAGATGTTGGCGCTCCAGAGGAGGAACACGATGGTGATGAGGGTTGTTATCTGGGTGAGTTCCAGCATGGCGGGATCGCTCATCAGGACTTTCATGGTTGCCTGCGCCACGGCCGGGTCCTGCATCATTGCCGCACTCATCTGGGGCACGGAAATTTTTGGAATGTATTCATATGCTGCAACCAGACCGATTAACGATCCGAATACCTGCGGGAGGTACCCGTACCCGGTGATCTGCAGGGTTCGTTTGAAGCTGCCGTTGCCTTTGAATACAGCGGTGAACGCGAAGATGACGCCGGTCCAGATGATCCAGAATATGAATACGCCCAGGAGCGCTCCAATGGCCGAAGAGAGGGTAATGATCATCTCGATACCCGGCATTGCCCCGGACATCATCCGTGCCGTCAGGCCCCCGATAAGGTACCCGTAACCCGCAGCAACGATCCCACCGGCAAGTAAAATAATGATCGGGAGTTTGAAATTCTCTTTCTCCCCCATTACGTCCAGAAAGAACGCGTTGGGATTTAACAGGATATCCATAAAGGAACGACTCATTGGTTTCACCGTTTCAGGAATAGTAAATCACATCTTGTCTTGGGGATACATTTCCCGCTGGGGGAAAGGCGCCTGTCAATATTTTGACGTTGACGTACATAAATTTTCTGGAAGTTCCCTGCATGGACCAGGTATCATTATTGCCCGGGAATTCGACAAATTCCTTAAAAACGGTCTTTTTCAATGATACTCCGGCATACAGGTCCGGTCCAGAACCACACTACGATTGTCTTTCATCAGTTTTGTATGCCGGGAATAATATGTCTTTGCGGGAAACCGGTAAATCAGGACCTGTTCTCCCCCTCAGGCACTCGCGGGGATGCAGGGTCTGGTTCCCCCGTTTGCTCAACAAAACACATTGCTAAGCAAATGTGTTCCACAATGTATATATTTATACAAACCAAGTACTTTGCATGCAGACGAAAATCCTCCTCGACGAGGAGCAGATGCCAAAGCAATGGTACAATGTCCAGGCAGATTTGCCCTCACCTCTCGATCCCCCGCTCCATCCCCAGACCCACAAGCCGATCGGACCGGCGGATCTTGCTGCAATCTTCCCCATGGAACTGATCCGACAGGAAGTCACGACCGATCGCCATATCGATATTCCCGAAGAAGTGCAGGAAGTCCTGCGGCTCTGGAGACCGAGCCCCCTGTACCGGGCGCACCGGCTCGAGAAGTTCCTCAAGACCCCGGCAAAGATCTACTACAAGTGGGAAGGCGTCAGCCCGGCCGGGAGCCACAAGACGAACACATCCATCCCGCAGGCATATTACAATATGAAAGCAGGGATCGAGCGGATCGCAACCGAGACCGGCGCCGGGCAATGGGGATCTGCGCTTGCCTTTGCAACCATGCTCTACGATATCGAGTGCACCATCTACATGGTCCGGTCCAGCTACACGCAGAAGCCCTACCGGAAATCGATGATGCAGGTCTGGGGCGCGGAATGCATCCCGAGTCCCAGCACGAAGACAAATTCGGGTCGTGCCGTGCTTGAAAAAGATCCGGAGACGCCGGGGGCCCTCGGGATTGCCATCTCCGAAGCCGTGGAAGACGCCGCAACCCATGCCAATACCAACTATGCGCTGGGCTCCGTGCTGAACCACGTCTGCCTCCACCAGACGGTCATCGGGCTTGAGTGCCGCGAGCAGCTGGCAATGGTCGATGACTACCCGGACGTTGTCATCGGGTGCGTTGGCGGCGGATCGAACTTTGGCGGGATCGGGTTCCCGTTTGCCGGCGACAAGATGACCGGGAAGCACAAAGATGTGGATATCATCGGCGCTGAGCCGGCATCCTGCCCGACGCTGACAAAGGGCCTCTACACGTACGATTTCGGCGATGTGGCCGGGTTAACCCCGCTCATGAAGATGTTCACGCTCGGCCATGATTTCGTCCCGCCCTCCATCCATGCCGGCGGTCTCCGTTACCATGGTGACTCCCCGATTGTATCACGCCTTGTGCACGATGGCGTTATGCGGGGGGTTTCGTACCATCAGAGCGAGGTCTTCGATGCCGCCCAGACCTTTGCCCGCACGGAAGGCATCATCGTTGCCCCGGAAACCTCCCATGCCGTGAAGGCGGCAATCGACGAGGCGCTCAAGTGTAAAAAATCCGGGGAAGAGAAGACGATTCTCTTCAACTGCTCCGGCCACGGCAATTTCGACATGTCGGCGTACGATGCCTATTATGCCGGCAAACTCGTGGATTATGAATACCCGGACGAATTGATCAAACAGGCAATCGGCCGGATCCCCAAGATACAATAAACCCCGACTCCCATCTCTTTTTATGAAACGGGTAGGTCTCATCGTCAACCCGGTTGCCGGGATGGGCGGATCGGTGGGGCTGAAAGGAACCGATGGCAATGTGGAAGAGGCCATCCGTCGCGGTGCATCCCCGCAGGCACAGAACCGGGCACTCATCGCGCTCCGGCTTCTGGCACGGGAGAAGGATCTCCATTTCATCACGTGTTCCGGTGCCATGGGCGGGGATATCCTGCAAACTGCCGGCTGTTCGGATTTTGAAATTGTTTACACGTATCCGGGTGAGAGCAGCGCCCGGGATACAATTGCTGCAACCCGCCTGCTCATGGAGGCCGGCATTGATCTCATCCTGTTCTGTGGTGGCGACGGGACTGCCCGGGATATATTCGGCGTGGCTGGCAGGGACGCACCGATGCTCGGGATTCCCGCGGGTGTCAAGATGTATTCCGCCGTCTTTGCCGTTGATCCGGCAACTGCCGCAGAGCTCGTGCGGGAATCTGACAACAAACATCTCCGGGATTCTGAAATCCTGGATGTGGATGAGGATGCCTACCGGGCAGGAGTGCTGAAAACCCGGATTTTCGGCATTGCCCGGACACCCGCCCTTCCCGGCAAAGTGCAGGTCTCAAAGCAGGTGTACGAAGAGCCGGACGAAGAACGCGCCAAGCAGGAGATCGCCCGGTTCATACAGGAAGTGATGCTGCCCGACACGCTCTATATTCTCGGGGCGGGGACAACCACCGAAGCGATAGCGCACCGCATTGGAGTCCCAAAAACCCTTCTTGGTGTCGATGCCATCCGGAACGGCGTGCTGGTTGCAGCGGATGCGGATGAGAAGACCATTCTCACGCTGGCCCGGCAGGAAGACGAAGTCCGCATCGTCCTGAGCCCTATCGGCGCACAGGGTTTCATCCTCGGCAGGGGAAACCAGCAGGTCAGTGCGGGTCTTGTCAGGCACGTGGGAATCAAAAACCTCATCCTTGTTGCCACGCCGCACAAGTTGCAGGAGACGCCGGAACTCTATATCGATTCCGGGGATCCGGATCTCGACAAAGAGTTCGGGACATCAATCCAGATCGTTTCCGGATACCGGATGGCCCAGCGCAAGAAACTCCACCAGCACTGATGCAAAGGGTTGTTGCCCGGTCTTGAAAAAGAAAACCGTGAAGGCGTTTGTCGTCCGCCTCCGGCCATTACCCGAGCGGTGCAACCGTCCGCTTGTACATCTCGTTGAGCACCTGCGCAAGACCCGCGTAGATTGCAGAGAACCCGCAGATGATCCCCTCGTACCCTGCAATCATGGTTATGGTCCCGTTGCCGGTGAAGTCCCCGAGCGCGAGCAGGAAGAAGAGGATCGCAAGCGATCCGAACACGAACTGGAGCGCCCTGTTCGCCTTCAGCGTCCCGATGAACATGACGGCGGTGAACAGTCCCCACATGAAGAGGTAAGCTGCCATTGCTGTTTTGTCCGATGCGTCCGCGAGGCCGAGCTTCGGCAGGATGAGCAGGCCGACAAGCGTCAACCAGAAGAACCCGTAGGATGTGAAGGCCGTTGCCCCGAACGTGTTGTTCTTTTTCCACTCCTGGATCCCCGCGATGATCTGGGCCAGTCCCCCGTAGAAGATTCCCATGGCAAGGATCATCGATCCCAGTGCAAAGAATCCTGCATTGTGCAGGTTCAGGAGCACGGTGGTCATGCCGAATCCCAGCAGCCCCAGGGGCGCAGGGTTCGCAGTCAGATCCAGGTTTTTAACCAGCATACCATCTGTTTTTACATCCTGTGTCATGATTTCCATCCGTTTTGTGCTGAAATAGTATGAGTCCGAATTATTTTATCAATATAAAAATTTTTCCTGGATTTATTCTTCGAGCGTTGAGATGTCTCCCGGGTCTAAGCCCATCTCTTTTGCCTTCAGTACCCTGCGCATGATCTTGCCGCTGCGGGTCTTGGGGAGCTTGTCTACAAACTCTATCTCGTGCGGAACAGCGATTGGCCCGAGCGTCATACGCACATGGTAGATCAGGTCGCGGGAGAGTTTTTCGCTGGGCTTGTGATCGTGGCGGAGGATGACGAATGCCTTGATCGAGTTGCCTTTCATGGGATCGGGCTTGCCGATCACGGCCGCCTCGGCAACCGACTGGTGCGACACGAGCGCACTTTCCACCTCAGCGGTGCCGATGTTGTGCCCGGCAACGATGATGATGTCGTCGGATCGTCCCAGGACCATGATGTAACCGTCGCTGCCTTTCACCGCAAGATCGCCTGCGGTATACACCCCGTTGATCGTGTACCAGTACTTCCGGTACCGTTCATCGTTGTTGTACACGGTCCGGAACATTGCCGGCCAGGGTTCCTTTACTACAAGGAATCCACCGGTTCCCGGTGGTACTGATTTTCCATCCTGGTCCACTACATCCGTTACAACGCCTGGAACCGGTTTCCCGACAAAGCCCGGGCGCATCGGTTCTCCGACCATGGTCGTGATCATCTGCATGCCGGTCTCGGTCTGCCACCAGGTATCTACGATCGGGCACCGGTCTTTCCCGATCACGTGGTGGTACCACACGAACGCTTCGGGATTGAGGGGTTCACCCACGGATCCGATGACCCGGAGGGAGCTCAGGTCGTATTTGCCCGGCCACTCCTCCCCCATCTTCATGAACATCCGGATGGCGGTTGGTGCCGTGTAGAAGATGTTGATCTTCTGCTCTTCGATAAGCTTCCACCAGATGCCCGGATCCGGGAAGTCCGGGGTCATCTCCGTGATGAAGACCGTAGCCCCGGCCACGAGCGGGCCGTACACGATGTAACTGTGGCCGGTGATCCACCCGGGATCGGCAGTACACCAGTAGATGTCGTTCTCCTTGATGTCGAAGACATATTTTGTCGTGTAGTACGTCCCGACCATGTACCCGGCGCAGGTGTGGACGATACCTTTTGGAGTCCCGGTCGACCCGCTCGTGTACAGCATGAAGAGGGGATCCTCGGCGTCCATCACCTCGGGGGGGCAGACCGGGGGTGCGCTTTCCATGAGCCCGTAGAAGTCGATCTCGAAGTCCGGCCGGATATCGACCGGTGGTTCCCGGCGTCGCCTCAGGATGATGAGGTGTTCGACACTCGGGGCGTTCAGGATCGATTCCTGGACTGTCGTGATGAGAGGGATGGCCTTGCCGCGCCGGATAGAGATATCGGCCGTGATCACAATTTTTGCCGCGGCTTCCCGGATCCGCATGTTGAGGGCAGTGACGCCAAAGCCGGCAAAGACCACGCTGTGGACCGCCCCGATCCGGGCACATGCCAGCATGGCAATGATCTGTTCCGGGACCATGGGCATATAGATACAGATCCGATCGCCTTTCTGCACGCCGATCTTCCTGAGCCCGGCAGCAAACCGCATCACTTCTGTCAACAGTTTCTGGTAGGTGAAGACGCGTTCTTTGCCATCCTCCCCTCTCCAGATCAGGGCAACTTTGTTGCGCCGGTCACCCTTCACGTGGCGGTCAAGGCAGTTGGCGGTAATGTTAAGCTTTGCATTGACAAACCATTTCGCATAGGGGTAGTTCCATTCTTTCACCCGGTCGTACGGATGCATCCACTCCAGGTCCCGTGCAATCCTGTCCCAGAACGCATCGGGGTCCGCGAGGAAATCCTGGTATGCTTTCCCGTAATCCCCCACTAAGGAATTCCTTTTGTAGGAAGGGTCGGGGGTATATCGGACGGTGCTCTCCACCAGTCTGACATCGAAGTCTTCGGTCATACATTCTCCTATTCTACATTATTAATCATGTAGAACATTGTATTTATTATTTGGTGGTGATGAAGGAACAATAGGATTGGAACTACTTAAATTTTTCCAATATCGTGTAGAATCGTGATAAATATGGGGGAAAATGCAGTTCTCTCGGATACGGGAGGAGATACGAAGGGTTATCTATCCGGGTTTTTCAATATAAGATCGATGCTCAGCAAATTCAAGGGGTGCCTGCTTGGTGCTGCTATTGGCGATGCCCTCGGTATGCCCAACGAGAGCAATGCACCCAATCTCAATAAGATGAAATACGGGTACCGGCGCCCGTACAAAGGTCATCCCAACGAAGGTCTCAACCCCGGGCAGTTCACGGATGATACCCAGCTGATGCTCCTGACCGGGACCCTTCTTGCGGATGGCAAATATAATGAGGAGCGGTATGCGACAGCCCTCCGCGAACTCTATTCCCGGGGCGCCCTCCGGTTTCCCGACGGATCCATTTCAGCAGCCTGCGAGCACATGGCCAAAGGAAGCAGCCAGCCCCAGGGCGTCAAGTCCACAACCTCCGGCTGCCTCCCGGGATCTGTCCCGTTTGCCCTGGCGTTCCCGGGTATCAGTGAAGGATCCGGGCGGGCAGTCCGCGCCTGCAATGTCACCCACACCCACCCGGCTGCCCATGCAGCGGTCTCCACCTTTGTCGCCCTCATCTACCATACCCTGCACGAAACCCCCGACCCGGTGGGGAAAGCCGTTGAACAGGCCCAGGTTGAGGATGAAGTCCTGGGCGGCAAGATCCGCAATGCCCTGATGATGGAGAAGGACGGGATGGATACGGAAACCGCGCTCCTCAAGATCGGAAATGATGTATCCGTGTTCCAGACCCTCCCCATCGCGTTCTTCCTCATCAGCCGGTACACCCATCCCCCCGATCTCCTCACCGTCTCGGCCAACTCGGGAGGAAATACCGATACCATCGCCCTCCTCTGCGGGGCATATCTCGGTGCGGCCCGGGGCATGGATGCCCTGCCTCCCGATCTTCTCGAAGGCCTCGAGGACCGGCAGCGCATAGAACTGCTCGGCCAGCGGCTGTATAATCTCCACACCCGGAAACTTGAGCAGATGTAGGCCGGCCACTTTTTTTCCCGGGCCGGATTTGCCTCCCGTCTAAAAAGCATTAAATTTTCACAACCGGAAAACTCTTCTATGAAAATTGCGATTATCGGGGCCTCCGGTTATGCCGGTGGTGAGCTGATTCGCCTCCTCGTTCACCACTCCACCGCAAAGGTTGTCTGCGCCACCTCGCGCAAACTTGCGGGAACTCCCCTGGATCAGGTCCATCCCCAGCTGAAAGGATTTACCGGCCTCAAATTCGAGAACCCCGAGATCGATGCCATCGATGCCGATGTCGCATTCCTTGCCGTTCCCCACACAGCAGCCATGACCTACGCTGGTAAACTCCTCTCCCGCGGGATCAAAGTTGTTGACCTGAGCGCGGATTACCGGTTGCCAAAGGATGTCTTTGAAAAGACGTACGGCGTGTCCCACACGGATTATTTCCCTGCACCCTACGGCATCCCCGAGATCCACCGCAAGGCCTGCATCGGTGCAAGATTCATTGCAAACCCCGGCTGCTTCCCCACCGGCGCAACCCTTGCCGCGGCGCCGCTCGCCAAATACGCGCATACCGTAATCTATGATTCCAAGACCGGCGTGAGCGGAGCCGGGGACAACCCGTCAGCAACAACGCACTATCCCAATGTCGGGGACAATGTCGGGCCCTACAAGCTCACCACCCACCGGCACCTGGCCGAGATGAAACAGGAGCTCTCGTATCTGGGATCAACAGCGAACTGTTACTTCACCCCCCATCTCGTCCCGGTCAACCGGGGCATCCTGACCACTGCCCACATCCTGCTGAACGAACCCCTGGACCAGAAAGAAGTGGAGAAGATGTACCAGGATTACTACAAGGGAGAATACTTTGTCCGGCTCCAGAAGCCGTCCCTTGCGGCAGTGCGGGGGAGCAACTTCTGCGATATCATGGTCGAGAGCGAGGGCCTGCGTGTAGTCGCAGTATCCGCCATCGACAATCTCGTGAAAGGGGCAAGCGGGCAGGCAATCCAGAACATGAACCTGATGTGCGGCCTGAATGAACAGGACGGCCTGATGCACCCGGGGATGCTGCCATAGGAGGATATTATGCTTGTACAAGATGCTATGACAAAAAACCCGGTAACCTGCAACGCTGATACTCCGCTCCGCGAAGTCGTTGCGCTGTTCCGGAAGCACCATATCGGCGGCCTGCCGGTTATGGAGGGAATGGAACTTGTCGGAATGGTCACTGAGTCCGATCTCATCTCGCTCCTGGAGACCGAGCGGATCTCCAACGATCTCTGGCTCCCGTCCCCCTTCGAGGTCATCGAGATTCCCATCCGCGAGTTCGTCAACTGGGAAAAGACCAAGCACGCACTCACCAATATCGGCGATATGCCGGCAAAGAAGGTCATGACCCGCCGGGTCATCACCGCAACCGAAGATATGGATGTCGAGGCTGCTGCATCTCTGATGCTCAAAGAAGGCATCTCGCGCCTCCCGGTTCTCAAAGGAAAGAAGATCGCAGGCATCCTCACCCGGGCAGACATCATCAACGCAATCGGATCATCGTATACATCAACAGAAGGAGCAGAAAAGCAATGAAAAAACGAAGCATCTGTGCAGTCGGCGGTGTGTCTGCTGCTGGAATGAAGGAAGGAAAGTTCGGCCTGGCCCTGATCCGTGCAAGCGGAACGGCGGCCGGGGTCTTCACGGAGAACCTGGTCAGGGCAGCTCCCATCCAGCTCATGCGCACCCAGATCCGGAAGGGGACCATGGACGCCGTCATCGTGAACAGCGGGTGTGCGAACGCCTACACCGGGCAGAAAGGGTACGAGGACGCGGTCGTGATGACCGAGTACGCCAGCTCGGCCCTGGGTGTTGAACCGTCCCATGTCGGTGTCGCAAGCACCGGTGTTATCGGACGCTACCTGGACCTTCCGCTCATCCGCCGGCAGTGCGCAAAGGTCGCACCGGGCCTCGCCTCCAGCGGGGATGCCGAGACCCTTGCGGCTAATGCGATCATGACCACGGATACGTACCCGAAGCACGCCCTGGTTGAAAAAGAAACCTTCACGGTTGCAGGGATCTGCAAGGGAAGCGGCATGATCGCCCCGAACATGGGCACCATGCTCGCGTTCATCTACACCGATGCGGAGATCGGGGCAAAGCCGCTTAAGGAGTCGCTCAAGCTTGCAACAAAGCGGTCGTTCAACCGGGTTGTTGTCGACGGGGACACGAGCACCAACGATATCGCGCTCTGCACGGCCACCGGGGAATCCGGGAAAGTCGGCGAGGAAGAATTTTCCGCAGCGCTTGAGGAGTGCTGCCGCTCGCTTGCAAAACAGATTGCGGCAGATGGCGAAGGGGCAACAAAACTTCTCGAAGTCCGGGTCACGGGAGCCGCAAAGGAAACCGATGCCGCAAAAGTCGCAAAGACCGTCATCGAGTCGCCGCTCGTGAAGACCGCAGTCTACGGGGAAGATCCCAACTGGGGCCGGGTTGTTGCAGCAGCTGGGCGGGCCCGGGTAAAGTTCGACCCCAACGCGGTCTCCCTCTGGATAAGCGACGGGAAGAACAAGTACCCCCTTGTCAAATCCGGCGAGATCATCGCCGACCTCAAAAAGGCCAAGCAGGCAATGAGCAGCAAGACCGTGATCTTCATCCTCGACCTTGCCGCAGGTAAGGAAGAAGCGACCGCGTGGGGCTGCGACCTGACCGAACGCTACGTGGAGATCAACGGGAGGTACACCACGTAATGAAGCGCGAAGACGTTCTCATGGAGGCGCTTCCCTACATCCAGCAGTTCCACGGGAAGACTATTGTTATCAAGCTGGGCGGCCACGCCATGGTGGACCCGGTTGTGCTGGAAAATGCCATCCGCGACGCGGTCCTCCTGCACTACGTGGGGATCCGGGTCGTGCTGGTCCACGGCGGCGGTCCCGAGATCAGCGAGAAGATGAAACAGATGGGTAAGGAGTCGGTCTTTGTCGGCGGCCTCCGGGTCACCGACAACGAGACCCTGGAGATTGCCCAGATGGTGCTTGTCGGCAAGATCAACAAGGGCATCGTATCCCTCATCGCCAAGTGCGGCGCCCGGGGCGTCGGTCTCTCGGGGAGCGACGGGAACCTGATTCTCGCAAAGAAGATGGATCTCCAGAAAATCGAAGTCGGCGGTATCCAGAAAGAGGTTGATCTCGGGCATGTTGGAGAAATCGAATGGATCGATCCCACGATCCTCAACACCCTGCTCGACAAGGACTACATCCCGGTGGTCTCTCCCATAGCCATCGACAAGCACGGGGGCAGCCTCAACATCAACGCCGACACTGCGGCCGGCGATATCGCCATCGCGCTCAAGGCCTACAAGCTGGTCAACATGACGGACGTTGACGGCGTCATGGACAAGGAACGGACGAAGGTCTTCCGGAAACTCACCGTGGCGGAAGCAAACAATTTACAAAAAACCGGGGCAATCGGCGATGGAATGATCCCGAAGGTGAACTCCGTAATAAAAGCCGTAGAGAACGGCGTCGTGTTCTCCCACGTCATCAACGGCAACACCGAGCACAACCTGATCCTGGAACTCTTCACCCACGATGGTGTGGGCACCATGATCTCGCTCAAATGATTGTTCCTGCGCATCAAATCTCTTAATATCTTAATCTCTCCAGAATATTTTTCCCGGGTTTTAGCCCTCCGGTTTTGTCAACACAGTTATTTTTCACCGCAGTGAAGTACTACATCAATGCCCGTTTCGGATCCCGCCCAGGAAGAACATCCGGATTTGGTATTATCCGGGCCGGCCGGGATCGCACTTTTCTACGATATCTCACGGTGGAGGGAACAGTTCGCCCGCAGCATAGCGCGGAACAATCTTGCGCTGCACAGCATCGAGATCGCGACCGCGACAAACCGGATCGTCCTCGGGCTTGTTTTCCTCCGGATGGCCGAGGACCGGGGCTGTATCCCGGAAGGAACGCTTGCGGGTTTCTGCGGCCCGGACGGCAGCAGTTTTCCGGTTGCCGGGCTGCTCCCGTACACTGCCGTGCTCTACCGCAACAGCGATCCGCCGGGCGGCCCGGAACCGGAGCGGTACGGAAACCTTGTTGTCGACGACCGCGTGACCGCCTCGGTGTTCCAGGACATCACGTCCCCGGACCGGAAGTACGACTTTGCGGTGATGGACATAGAGACCGCAGCGCAGGTCTTCTCCCGGTACCTGTCCCGGACCGTGCGGAGGTCTGCCGCCCACCAGGCAATGATCGTCGACACCCACGATACGGTGCTCTCGCACGGGACCGTGATCCCGTCCCTGCCGGCAATCCGGTACATGGCTGAGCGGGCCATCGGGAGTGCCTGGGCGGACCGGTCGCCCCGGGACCCGCTCCCCCTGCGTGTGCTCGATCCCGCGTGCGGACCCGGCGGTGCACTGCTGGCAGCATACCGCCGGCTCCTCGCGATCCGGGAAACAATGCTCGCGCCCGAAGAGCGCCTGGAGATCCTGTTCCAGTCCATTCACGGCGTGGACATCAGTCCCCACGCGGTTGCCGTTGCCCGGATGCTCCTCTTCTTCCAGTCCCTTGGCGGCGGTAAACCCCCGCAGCCTGCCCGGGATTTCCTGGCATCCGCAGACAGCATTTTCAGGGTATTGTGCCACGCCATCCGCTGCGGGAACTCCCTCATCGGCCCGGAGATTGAACGGGACGAATCGTGGATGTTCTGCCCGCTCCGGGAGCGGCACACCATCAGCCCGTTTGCCTGGCACGACCAGTTTCCCGAGGTCCGGGCTGCCGGCGGGTTCGATGCGGTGATCGGCAATCCCCCGGAAGGTCCGGTGGAAGAGCGCGAATGGATCCAGCAGTATTTCCAGCGGCACTACGCCACGTATCATCCTGCCGCCGGGAGGTCTGCATTTTTCATCGAGAAAGGGATCTCCCTTCTCCGGAAAGGAGGCACGCTCTCGTTTGTCATGAACACCCGCTGGCTCCGGGGCGACGGGGGTTCGCCGTTGCGCGAGTTCCTGCTGACCCGGCAGGTCGTGGAAATCGCGGAATTCCACAATTCGGATCTCTGTACTATCCGGATCCGGAACGCAGCGCCCTGCGCCCCGCTCATGGTTGTGCGGGGAGATCCCCGGGCTCTGCTGTCGGGGAGATTCGGGACGGCGGGAGAGGAACGGTTCCCGGTTGACCCGGCCGGGCTTGGTTCCGGCGGGTGGGCGCTCTGCGATACCCGCGAAGAGGCGCTGCTCATAAAAATCGAACGGGCCGGGACCCCCTTCGGGCAGTCCTGCTTGGGAGAGGTCGGGTGCGGGGCAGTAAAACCGTTCGATGAACGCCTCTTCCTTGGTGCCGTGGAACGGGAGCAGCTGGTGAAGCGGGACCGCCGCCCGGCAACCCTCATCCGCCCGTACATTGCCGGCAGCCGGATCGGCAGGTACCATGCCGGAGGACCCGGGCAGTACCTGCTGTTTTTGCCGGCCGGCTGGGTGGACGAGTCCGCCCTCAGCGCAAAGAAGAGCGTGAACCGGTGGTTCCGGGAGCGGTACCCGGCCATTGCCCGGCACCTGAAGGATCTGGCCCCGGAGTCGGTCGGGCAGGTTCGCGAGGGATCCGCGTGGTTCGAGGTCTCATGCCGGGAAGTTTTCCGGACAAGAGCCCTGCCCAAGATCCTCTTTCCCTGCCGGTGCATCGTGCCGGTCTTCACGTACGATGAGGGTGCGGGCGTGATCGATCGCGAGGCCGGGTACATCGTGACCTCAAGCCTGTACCTGCTGGGCGTGCTCAACAGCCGGCTCGCCCGGTTCTGGTTTGCCCGGCAGCAGAAAAATTCCCGGGGCCCCATCGTTACCGCAGATGCGCTTACCGGTTTTTTTGTCCCCACGCCGGATTTCGACAATCCGGAAGAGGCCGGCCGGCACGCCCGGATCGGGACGCTCGCCCGGAAGATGCTCGTGTACAACGGGCAGCTGGCCCGCGAGCCGGACGGGGCAGCCCGGGAACAGCTCCTGAAAAAAATCACCCGGACCGACCGGCAGATCGACCTGCTGGTGTATGCATTGTACGGGCTGACACACGAGGAGATCGCGGTTGCGGAATCAATTGCAGAGTCATTTTCTCCGTCGTAAAATCAAAAAACGGCTGCCATGGCCATCCGGCTTGGGTTTTTTTTAAAAACGGCCTGGAATATGGGTCCGGAAAGGGGGCTGCTGCAAGCCCGCTAAAGACGCAGGTCGGATTTTGATTAAAACGGTTATTTTCAAAAAATACCGAAAAATCAGGGGAATAATTCCCGGCGTTGACACCCGGAACCGCGGTACCGATCCGGCCTTTGCCATTTTGCCAAACGGAGCCCGTACAGGGCTTATTCAACCTCATGTCCCGGGCCAGGGGTTTTGTCAGACGGAGAGATGCCCGACGTATCCTCCCGCACAAAGACCGGTCTCTCCCGGTCGATCATGGTGGTTTCCGTAAACTTGTCCCGGACGATCCGGAACCGGTGGAAGTTCCGGCTCCAGGAATATCTCACCCAGACCTCGCGGGGCAGGTATGACGGGAACGGCAGCGCCTTGAGGATCCGGAACTCTTCTTTGAAAAAATCCTCAAAGAGATCGTACTCGCCCGGGGCATTGCGGCTCGTCCGGATCCGGACAACGATCATATCATTTCCCCGGTACACCAGCGCATCGAATGGCATGTCCGCATCCGGGTTGGGAACCCAGCGGTAACCCTGCCGCTCCGCGAATTTTTTCGCCCTGCCGATCGTAACGTTTGGCCTGTATCCTTTCATGTTCCCCCGGATAACGGATTGGTAAACCATCACGGATTATTTATATTCATACCAAGATGAAACGGAAAAGGGGATACGCTTTCCTGTCCGGGACCGGATTTTCGGGCCGGATGCGATTATGGTTTGCCCGTGATCCGGTACGCACCCTCCGGCACCCGGATCTCGAACCGCGCCCCGCTGCCCGGTTCGCCGGTCTCCCGGATAGCGATACCGGTGATTGTGAGAATTTCGCGCGAGATAGTCAGGCCAAGGCCGGTGTTCTTCCCGAATCCCCGGTCAAAAATCCTTTCCTTGTCTTCCGCAGGGATTCCCTCGCCATCATCCTCGCAGACAATGACATGTTCGCCGCCCGCATCCTGCACAAAAAACCGGATGGTCGTGATCTTCCCGCCGTACCGGGCCGCATTCTCCATAAGGCAGTAACAGACTTTGGCAATGAGCGGGTCGGAGAACACTTCCCTTCCCAGCGGGATCTCGTTAACCACCCGGACATTCCCGAGCGGTGCATCCTTTGCAACCGTATCGATGAGGGTGCGGCAGTCCTGCCATGCAGGGGCCGAGATACCGATATCCTCGTATTCCCTGGTGAACCGGATCATGGCCGCAATCCGCTGTGCTGCCAAATCGATCTTCCGGAAATAATCTGAAAACTGCGGGTCCGCTACCTTTTTTTCAAGAAGGCTGCTGTATGCCAGCAGTGCCGTGATCTGGTTGGCGATATCGTGCCGGGTTATACTGGAGAGAATGGTGAGCTTCTCGTTTGCCGAAGCAAGTGCCTGTTCCGCCTGCTTGCTTCCGGTAATATCCGTGTGGGTTCCCACCATCCTGACCGGGTTTCCCGCTGCATCCCGCCCGATGGCTTTCCCCCGGGCAAGAATCCATTTCCAGCCCCCTTCCTTTGTCCGCATCCGGAACTCCACGGTGTAATACTCGTCCTTGTTCCCGATATGGTCCCGGACCTTCTGCTCCACCGGGCCCAGGTCATCGGGATGGATCAGCGATCGCCACATTGCATGTGTGCCGGGCATCTCGTCCGGCTCATACCCGAGCATGGTATACCAGCGGGGACTGAAGAGCGCGCTTCCCGTGGGGATATCCCAGTCCCAGAAACCGTCGTTGGTGGCTTCCAGGGTGAGCCGGTATTTCTCCGCACTCTTCCTGAGATCGTCCTCCATCTGCTTTTTCTGGGAGATGTCTTTCTGCGTGCCGATCATCCGGTACGCCGTGCCGGCAGCGTCGGTAATGAATCCCCCGGAGCTCTCCATGGGAATATAGTTCCCGTCTTTTTTTAAGAACCGGTACTCAACCCGGTAATTTTCTGCCCCCCCGGTTGCTTTCCTGAGTTCGGCAAGTGCGGCTGGCCGGTCGTCCGGGTGGACCAGTTCCTCCCACCCGGCAATATCGGTTCCCGGGAACTCCTCCGGTGTAAAACCGGTAACCTGCAAAATAGCGCCGGACCACCGGATCTTCCCGGCCGGGATGTCATAATCATAGATCAGTTGCCCGGTTTTCTCTGCGGCAAGGCGGTATTTCTCTTCCGATTCCCGCAACGCGTCTTCTGCCTTCTTGCGCTCGGTGATGTCCTCGAAGATCGTGGCGAACCTGTCCTTGGCCGGGCGATATGCCGATATGGAGAAATACCGATCCAGCGGCGGGAAATACGTTTCAAAAACTTTTGGTTCGCCGGTCAGGGCAACCTTTGCATAAACCCCCAGATAGGGAGGTTCGGTTACGCCGTACGCTTGCCGGCTTGTCTTCCCGATGACCGCCTCCCGGCAGATGCCGAGATGCTTTTCGAACGCGGGATTGGTTTCCAGGATGACATAATCCACAGGAACTCCCACATCGTCGTACGTGAGCTCGTGAAGGGCCGCTCCCTCGGTCATGTTTATGTAGAGCGCGTGGAACTGCGTCTCGCTCTCCCTGATTTTTTCTTCCGCCTGCCTGCGTTCCGTGATGTCCCGGAAATACCACACCCTCCCGTAATATTTTCCTGTTTCGCCCAGCATCGGGGCCGAGAACCGTTCCAGTACCCTCCCGTCCCGTAAGAGGATCTCCTCAGAACTCTTCTCCTCCTTATGATCGTAGAGATACCTGACCCGTGAAAGGAATGCGTCCGGATCCGCCAGCTTCCCGACAACGTACTGTAATAATGTGTCGTCATTCCTTGATGCCAGGAGATTATCCGGTATCCCCCAGATTACGGCAAATTTCTGGTTGAAGTGGAGGACCTTCCCAATCTCGTCCACAATGAGGATGCCATCCGGGGAGGTTTCCTGCTGGGTCGAGAGGATGATATTCTTGAATGTTATCTCCTCCTCCACCCGCTTGCGTTCCGTGATGTCATGAATGACACCAATAACCCGGAACGGGTTGCCCCCGGTATCCTTTTCGAGCCGGGCAATGGAATGTATCGCCCTCGGGGCAGAGCCGTCGGCCGGATGAACGGTATATTCAATCGCGTACTCTTTTCTTTCGGTGATCAGATCCACAAGGGCCTGGTGAACCCGGTCCCGCTCCGGTATGCAGGCTTCGATGCCCGCAAGGGGAACATCACCGGCAACCGGAGGATACCCGAAGATATGGAGCGCTTCTGCCGATCCCCAGATCCTGTTTGTCTTAAGATCATATTCCCAGCTGCCGGTGTGACCGATCCCCTGCGCCATGGTCAGCCGCTCTTCATTGATCCGGAGCGTGCGCTCACTTTCCGCGAGTTGATCGTACTGCGACCTCAGTTCCTCTTCTGCCGCTGCAACCTGTTCGTAGGCCGCGTGCAGCTCATGATGTTCTTTTTCCAGGATCGTTTCAAGGTTTTTCCGCTCGGTGATGTCCCGGATCGATTCAATAGCTCCGATCACGGTTCCTTGGGTATCGTAGAGCGGGACTGCTTTTCCCCAGAGAATTACCTTTTTCCCCCGTGGCGATGCATTATTCGTCTCCGTGGTGAGGACATCGCCCTCGGCCCGCACGAACGAATACATCTGCCGGATCTCCTGTTCCGGGGAAAAAACAAGATCAATGAGGATGGGGCGGCGGGTTCCATAGAACGGGATTGCGTATTCGTGGTCTCCTTTCCCGATCATCTCCTGTGCGGGCACGCCGGTCATCTCTTCTATGGCATGGTTCCACGCTATCACTACGCCATGGGTATCGATGGCAAGGGTGGCATCCGGGAGGAAGTTGAGGATGTCTGCTTCCCTCCGCTCGTGGTCGTGAATGATCTTGTCCGCCCGCCGCTGCTGGACGGCCTGCCGGATTTTATGGGAGAGCTCGGCAAACTGGGATTTGGGATCGCCGCCTTTCTGGAGATAGAAGTCCGCTCCGTTGTTGAGCGCGTCGATCACTACCTCTTCCCTTCCCCTGCCGGTGAACAGGATGAACGGGAGCATCCGGAATCCAGCCCGGACTGTCTTTAGGAGGGTGATGCCGTCCATCTTCGGCATCTGGTAATCGGAAACCACGGCATCGTAGTGCCCGGACGCGATACGGTCGAGTGCCTCTTTTCCCGAGAGGGCGCAATCTACAAAAAATCCCGTCTCCCCCTCAAGGAACAGTTTGCCGATGTCGAGAAGGTCGGGGTCGTCATCCACGTAGAGGACCCGGATCGTATCCGGCATCATGTACCATCCCCGGTTATACGCCACATACCTTCCGGCACCCGGATCTCGAACCGCGCCCCGTTGCCCGGCTCGCCGGTCTCCGTAATCGCGATGCCTGTCAGGGAGAGGATCTCCCGGACAAGGAAGAGACCGAGACCGGTGTGTTTTCCAAAGCCCCGCTCGAAGATCTGTTCTTTCTCATCCGCCGCGATACCGACCCCGTTGTCTTCCCACACAATGACGAGATCCTTTCCCGCCATGTGGGAGGATACCCGGATCTCTGTCACCCGCTCCCCGTGATGGACCGTGTTGTCGAGGAGGTTTGAAAAAACTTTTTCCAGCATCGGGTCGGCAAATACAGCGGCTCCCTGTACATCAGTTTCCAGCGCAATCGCTGCCGGTACCTGGGAGCGGGGTATAATCTCATCCAGGTGTATCCATTGCGGCTCGTGGGTGCCGAGTTTCTGGTAAACCCGGGTGAATTCGATCTGCGACCGGATCGCCGTGACGTTGGATCTCACTTTTCGCAGGTAATCCACCTGCGCAGGATCGGTGCATTTTTTTTCTGCGATCTTAAGGAACCCGAGGGTAACGGTAATCTTGTTGAGGATATCGTGCCGGGTGATGTTCGTAAGCAGGTTGAGCTGGCGGTTCGCCCGCCTGAGTGCCATCTCGGCATTCTTGCGTTCCGTGACATCGAGAGCTACTCCCCGGAAGCCTGCCAGGTTCCCGTCCTTGTCCGTCACCCGTGCCGGGCGGATCTCAAGCACCAGATCGCGCCCGTCCCGGTGGTGGGTGGGGACTTCGAACGGCAGGCATGACCCATCCGACGATACGAACCGCGCCAGTTCCTGCACCGCAAAAGGTTTTCCCGGTTCCGCGGTCAGGTCGGCAATCGTTTTTCCGATCAGTTCTTCCGGTGGATAGCCCATGATAGGTCCGGTCATGGGACTGATGTACCGGATATTCCCCTGTATATCGATCTCCCAGATCACGCCCGGCGAGGTTTCCACAAGTGACCGGAACTTCTCCTCGCTCTCCCGGAGCGCCTCTTCTGCATTCTTGCGGTCGGTGATATCCTGGTTCGCACCGTGGGTCCTGATCGTCCGGCCTCCTGCATCCTTCGTGATCCCGATACGCACGACGATGTGCCGGATCCCGCCATCCCTGCGGATGATGCGGTGTTCCCGCTGGGACAAGTACTGAGGATCGGTTGCCAGTATGGCTTTTTGTGCCTCTTCGGCAACGACATACCGGTCGTCCGGGTGTATGAATTCCCGGGTGTACGTCTCCGGTGTCATATGGTTTCCACCTTCACGCTCTGCGGTGGTGCCATAGAGTGCGTAAAACCGGTCATCGAACGTGAACAGGTTCGTCCCGACGTCATACTCCCAGTTCGCCAGGTGTGCCATGTCCATCGCCTCTCCAAGCAGTTGCCGGCTTTTGTGGAGCTCTTCTTCTGCCGCTTTGCGGTCGGTGATGTCTTCGATGGTGGAGAGGATGTGGGGTTTTCCCCCCATCAGGACAATGCTTGAGGAGAACTGGCAGGCCCGGACCTCTCCTGTTTTGATCCGGCACGCAATTTCCATCCCGTGAATATTCTGCCGGCTCCGAAAGGATGAGATCATCTGCTCCCGTTCAAGGGCCTCGGGAAACAGTCCCAGTGTTTCTGACGTTTTTCCGATCACTTCATTTCTGGCATACCCGGTCTCGCGTTCAAACGCCTCATTGATATCTACAAATATTCCCTCTGCTGCAGATACGAGCGTGAGCGCAACCGGGCTGCTCCGGAAAACGGTGGCGAATTTTTCCCCTGATTCCCATGCCTGTTCTTCAGCCCGCCGTCTCTCGGTCACATCCCGCAGGGAGATGAATATGGCATCGGATTCCTGGAACCGGATCTTCTTCCCTATGCACTCGACCTGGATCTCGCGCTGTGTCCCGGTGATGAGTTTGTAATGGACGAGATAGGCATCGATTCCCTTGACGATGCTCCTGAAATCCCGGAGTACGTCTGCCCGTGACTCCGGGGCGACATACTCGAGCACATTCTTCTTCCCTACCATTGCCGGGTAATTATGAGCTTCGACAATACTGCCGGCAGCCCGGTTTGCAAAGAGCAGTACTCCGGTGAGGTCTACGATCAGGATGCCGTCAAGCGAGTTCTCGACCAGGATCCGGAACTTCTCCTCGCTCGCACGGATCGCCTCTTCCTTCTTTTTTCTCACAGCCTCCCGTATCTTCTGGGAGAGCTCGGCAAACCGGGCCTGAGTGTTACTGCCTTTCTGGAGATAGACATCCGCTCCGTTGTTGATCGCCTCGATGACGACCTCCTCGCACCCTTTTCCGGTAAAGAGGATAAACGGGATATCCCCGAACCGCTCCCGGACGGCCTTGAGAAACGCGATCCCGTCCATTCCCGGCATCCCGTAATCCGAGACGATGGCATCGTACGACCGGATGTCGGAAGAGTCCAGCGCCTCCTGTGCCGAGGTCGCGGTTCCGACCCTGAACTCGCCCGACTGTTCCAGTAAACGCCGGGCTATCACAAGGAGAGTTGGTTCATCATCGACATAGAGGACAGAGATCATCGTGCCGGCCCTGACATATAGTTGATCTACAAAAGAGTATGCTGATACAAAAAGATTCCCTAGGAGGATGTCTTGCGACCGATCCCATCCCCATGACACGATAGTCTGTTGGATGTTACCCGGTTGCCCGGACAATTCCTGCGGTTCCTTATTTCCCGTCTGTCTTTGTCAGGTTTACCCGCTCCAGTGCCCATGCAGCCTGGCGGGCAAACGCATTGAGAATCTGTTCCTGTTCATGGGTGATCACCCCGCCCGGTTCCGCGGGTTTCACTCCCATAATTCCCAGTACCTTTTGTGAACTCATGAGTGGGATATACCTGATAGGTGATCCATGGAGCGTGTCAGTATCGTAACCTGCAACAACGCCATGCTGGAACGCCCAGGTAGCAACTGCGATATCATCCTCATTGAGGGTGAGTGTCTCACTGGCAGGGCAGACTACAAGTTGATTTTCTTCCGGGAGAAGGAACACGCATTCCCACTGGAAAATTTCCCTGATGTTTTTTGCAACAGCAGTGATAATTGCATCAATATCAGCAGCCCGTACAAGATCCTGCGCGAGTGCATAGAGTGTTCCCGTCTCATGTTCACGTACCTCTGCCGCATCGGCATGTTCACGAGACCGCGTCACGAGGATGCTGACCAGCGAACCGACAATTATCATGCCGGCAAACGTGATGAGAAATTCCGAGTCGCTGACCCTGAAGGTCAGGTAGGGAGGGATGAAGAAGAAATCAAACGCCAGAACACCTATGACTGCGGTAAAGATTGCCGGGCGCAAACCCCTCTTCCATGCAATGGCAACGACACCAAGCATATACAGCATTGCGAGATTTACCGGTGAGATGAATGTATGGATCAGCCAGCCGATGGCCGTGATGATGGCAACGAGGCCCAGGCCGGCAACATAATCTTTTGGCGGTGATGCCGGGAGAAGTGGTTCAATATCCACGGGAGGCGGGGGTAATTTTTCCTGGCTGCTGATAACATAAATATCGATGGTTCCGCTGTTGTGAATGAGCTGATCCACAACAGATCCAAATACGAATTCCTGCCAGCGCGGACGAAGGGTCTTGCCAATAATGATCCGGGTAACATTGTGTTTGCGGGCATAATCGATAGCGGTGGTTGCCACGTTGGTCCCGTAAACCGTGGCAGTCGTGCCACCCAGCGTTTCTGCGAGATGGAGCGTTTTCGATACCTGTTCCTGTGCCTCCTTCGAAAGATGATGGTGGGATGGTTTCTGGACATAGAGGGCACTCCAGGGAGCCGCCATCCGATCCGCCTGCCTTCGGGCCGTACGGACCAGCCGTTCGGACAACGGTCCCGGCCCGATGCAGACCAGCAGGCTTTCTCCGGCGGCCCAGGGCCCCGGGATTGCGCGGGTCTGCATATAGGCAAGCATCTGGTCGTCGACCCGTTCAGCTGCCCGGCGGAGTGCAAGTTCCCGGAGGGCGAACAGGTTGCCTTCGTTGAAGAACTTCTCCAGAGCCCGGGCCGCCATCTCGGGAACATACACTTTTCCTTCCCGGAGCCGCTGCAAAAGTTCCGGCGGGGCCAGGTCCACCAGTTCGATCTCGGTTGCTTCATCGATCACCCGATCCGGGACAGTCTCCCGGATAATGACGCCGGTGATCTGGGCAACGACATCGTTGAGGCTCTCGATATGCTGGACATTCAGCGTTGTATAGACATCAATACCCGCATCGAGCAGCTCTTCGACATCCTGGTAGCGTTTCGGGTGGCGTGAGTCCGGCGCGTTGGTATGGGCGAGTTCATCGACAAGCACAAGGTGTGGATGGGCTGCCAGGATGGCATCGAGGTCCATCTCCGGAATCTTCACATTCTGGTACTCGATCATCTTCCGGGGGATAATCTCAAGCCCCTCTACCAGAGCTTCTGTCTCGACCCTTCCATGGGTTTCAACATACCCGATCCGTACGTCAATGCCATCGCGCTTGCGTTGATGAGCCGCATGCAGCATCTCATAGGTTTTTCCCACACCTGCTATGTAGCCCAGAAAAATTTTGAGTTTTCCCCGGCATTTCTGCCGCTCCTCATCCTGCACACGGGCGAGCAGGGTATCGGGATCCGGGCGACATTCAAATGGGACTGCCATGGTTTTTACACACCCAATAGGACAAGCAGAATATCGATCAGCTTTATCCCGATGAACGGAGCGATAAGCCCTCCGATCCCATAAATAAGGATATTATTCCGTAATGCTTCTTCGGCTGACATGGCCCGGTACTGAACCCCGCGGAGAGCGAGAGGGATAAGCAGGACGATGATGATCGCATTGAATATCACGGCTGAGAGGATACCATTGTGAAGCCCGAGGATGTTAAGAGCGCCAAGCGACGGATAGGTTGAGGCAAACGCGATCGGGATGATCGCGAAATATTTCGCGATATCATTGGCTATCGAGAAGGTGGTCAGGGCACCCCGGGTCATGAGCAGTTGTTTGCCAATCTCGACGATCTCGATCAGTTTGGTCGGGTTGGAGTCAAGATCGATCATGTTCGCTGCTTCGCGTGCCGGCTGGGTACCGGTGTTCATGGCCACGGCGACATCTGCCTGGGCGAGTGCCGGGGCATCGTTGGTACCGTCACCGGTCATGGCTACCATTCTTCCCCCGGTCTGGTACTCCCGTATCAGCTTGAGTTTACTCTCGGGAGTGGCCTCTGAGAGAAAATCATCCACTCCCGCTTCAGCAGCGATCGTGGCTGCGGTAAGCCGGTTGTCACCGGTGATCATGACGGTCTTTATCCCCATCTTCCGCAGCTGGGCAAAGCGTTCCTTGATCCCGCCTTTCACAATATCTTTTAAATGAATGACCCCGAGAGCTTTCCCGTTTTTCGTAACCACAAGGGGAGTGCCACCGGCACGGGCGATCTTGTCCACTTCCTGTATGAGCTGATCCGAGACCTCGGATTTGCCGCACTTCCGGATGTGGGCAAAGACGGCATCCGCCGCACCCTTCCGGATATGGAGATCTCCCTGGTCGACGCCGCTCATCCTTGTCTGGCTGGTGAACGGGATAAACTGCATCTCCGTGCTCGATTCAGTCGCACCGACCGTCCTGCCGCGAAGCCCGTACTTTTCTTTTGCCAGCACGACAATACTGCGACCTTCCGGTGTTTCATCGGCAAGGGATGCGAGCTGGGCTGTCTCGGCGAGATCCAGGATATCTGTCCCATCCACCGGGATCAGTTCGACAGCCTGCCGGTTGCCAAGCGTGATCGTACCGGTCTTGTCCAGCAGGAGGACATCCACGTCTCCGGCAGCTTCGATAGCACGACCTGATGTGGTGATGACATTGCGCTGGATCAGCCGGTCCATGCCGGCGATACCGATCGCGCTGAGGAGTCCCCCGATGGTAGTAGGAGCGAGACAGACAAAGAGCGCGACCAGTACGGTAATCGTGACGGTTGTTCCGACACCTGCCGTTTCAACACTGTAACGCGAGAATGCATACAATGTTACAGAAACGACAACAAATACTGCGGTCAATCCGATGAGGAGAATGTTAAGTGCAATCTCGTTCGGGGTCTTCTGCCTTTTCGCTCCTTCAATAAGACCGATCATGTGGTCAAGGAACCCTTCGCCGGGATTCGCGCTGACCCGGATGATGAGCCAGTCGGACAGAATATTTGTACCTCCTGTGACCGCGCTCCGGTCGCCTCCCGATTCACGGATGACTGGTGCGCTTTCCCCGGTAATGGCACTCTCGTTAACCGATGCGACCCCGTCGATCACTTCCCCGTCCACCGGTATCGTGTCCCCGGCTTTGACATAGATGAGATCGTTCTTCCGCAGGGCTGATGAGGATATCACCTCGATGTATTTTTCATCAGGTTCCCTGCCCTTTATGAGTGTATAATCGGGATTGAGTTTTTTTGCCTCGGTATCACGCCGCATCTTCCGTAAGGAATCCGCCTGCGCTTTACCCCGGCCTTCGGCCAGGGCTTCGGCAAAGTTGGCAAAGAGCACCGTGAACCAGAGCCATGCCGAGATCGCGCCAATGAATCCTGCCGGAGCCTCGCCTCTTCCGGTCAGCGCCTGCAGCCAGAGGAGGGTTGTGATCACGCTGCCGATCTCGACCGTAAACATGACCGGGTTCCGGATCATGGTCCGTGGATCGAGTTTGCCAAAGGCGTCAATAACCGCCCGCTGGTAGAGTCCCGGTATTGCATGGGTATCAGACATGGATCATCCCCCCTGCGGCCATATTCATGAATTCGGCTATAGGACCGAGCGAAAGGGCGGGCAGGAAACTCAGCGCCCCGATAATGATGATAACAAATACGAGCCAGATGATGAAGAGCGGGCGGTGATCCCGCAGGGTACCTTCCCCGGCCGGGACGATCTTCTTTACTACGAGTGACCCGGCAAGCGCGAGTGTCAGTATTGCCACTGCATATCGTCCAACGAACATGGCGAAGGCTGTTGCAAGGTTATAGAACAAACTGTTGGCAGAAAGCCCGGCAAATGCACTGCCATTATTCTGGGAGGCCGAGGTGAAGGCATACAGGATCTCGGAGAACCCGTGCGGTCCCGTATTGAAGACCCCGGCACGGCCTGCGTCTGTCATCACGGCAAGGGCTGTGAGGATGAGGATCAGGAATATCGGGATGAGGATAATGATAGTTGCAAGCTTCATCTCGTTCTGTTCAATCTTCTTGCCATAGAGTTCCGGTGTCCGGCCTACCATCAGGCCGGCAATGAACATGGCGAGGATGACGAAGACAAGCATGCCGTAAAGCCCGGAACCAACACCGCCATAGACCACCTCCCCGAGCTGCATATCGAACATCTGGACGAACCCGGCGAGCGGCATGAACGAGTCATGCATGGAGTTGACCGCCCCGGTAGAAGTCACGGTAGTAACGACCGAGAACCATGCTGAAGGGACAATCCCGAACCGGACTTCCTTGCCCTCCATGTTCCCTCCCGGCTGGATGAGCCCGGGGGTCTGGTCGATGCCAAGGGGAGTGAATGCCGGGTTCCCGCCGAGCTCGGACCAGATCGCGATGCCCGCAAGCGGCAGGAAGATGATGGTCATGGCCATCAGGAGGGCTATGCCTTTACGTCCGGAGCCAATCATCTTCCCGAACGTGTAACAGAGAGCGGCAGGGATGAAGAGGATCGCGAGATTTTCGAGAAGGTTGGAAAACGGCGTAGGATTTTCCAGCGGATGGGCGGAATTGGTATTATAGAAGCCTCCGCCGTTGGTGCCCAGCTGCTTGATCGCTATTTGGGATGCCACCGGCCCGAGCGGGATTGTCTGCGTCGTGACCAGCACACCGTTACTATCCTTTACCGGGTCGAGGAGCGGGACCGTAAGCGGTCCGTTGAATGTCTGGGGAACCCCCTGCGACACCAGGACAAGCGAGATGATGAGGCAGATGGGGAGCAGGATCATGATACTCCGGAAAAGGAGAACCCAGAAATTGCCGATGGTGCTGACCGACCGGCGGGAGAACGCGAGAATAAGTGCCAGCAGGACAGCCATACCTTTTGCGGCTGACAGGAAGTTCTGGACGGCGAGCCCCATCATCTGGGTGAAGTAACTCACGGTGACTTCCGGCACATAGGCCTGCCAGTTAGTATTGGTGGCAAAACTTACCGCGGTATTGAGCGAGAGATCCCATGGCACGGCCCCGAGGCCGGCAGGATTGAGCGGGAGGAACTGCTGGAAGAGCTGGAGGAAAAATACGAACAGGACGCACGGTATGCTGAATACCAGGAGGGCTACGGCAAACTGTTTCCAGTCCATCTCCTCGCCGGGGTTTATCCCGCCCAATGCGAGAAATTTCTGTTCGATCCGGTCAATGACGGGAGACAGGAAGTTGGGCTGGCCCGTATATACCTTCACCATCCATGCACCAAGGGGAACTACCAGAAGTGCAATGATGATAATGAAGACGATAATCTGGAGCCAGTCAGAAATCCTCATGCCAAAAACGAGCGGCTCAGGGTTCTGGTGTGCCGTGGTTTGTTGCGGTGCAGAAATGCGGCCGGCACTGAGGTCATCGAGTGCAAGGTTCAGGGAGAGGACGTTGACATGGGGTTCTCCGAGGATACCGAACTGGCGGGGTTCGGTATGCTGTGCAACGAGTGCCTGGAGGTCTTTCTCGTTCAGGTTCCGTTCCCGGGCAATGCGGGGAACCTGGTACTGGGCGGCAGCGATCGATATGTCCGGATCGAGACCGCTTCCCGATGCGGTGACCAGATCGATAGGGATAGACTGAGTATTCGTTGGATCAGCTGCATGCAGGGCATCGACCCGGGCTTTCACCGCGTCAGTGAGCGTGGGATTATTCGGCCCGAGATTCGATCCCGATGAAGCACCGGCGTTATACGGCACAGGCGAGGTTGCAGATGGACGGCCCCAGAAATAGTTTGCCGAGGTAAAGGGCTGGCCGACAAGGGCCGAACCAACAACCTTCCCGTTATGTTCGAGTACGTTCCCATTCGACTGGACCGGGAAGATCACCTGGGCGACACCTGTTACAACCAGCGGGTAGACAATCCCCAACAAAAGCGTGAGTACAAAAAAGAGCACGACCGCTGGTTTGATCTGTTTTTTAATCATTGCCTGAATAGGCTCGGTAGTCATGGAGAGACCGCCTCAACTGTGATGCGCTTTCAATTGCGAAGCGCTCACCGTACCAGCGTGCTGATTTTAACTATATATTTCCATTCCCCTTATAATGGTGCAGGCAAACCGGTGAAACTGGGAAAAATATGACGAAAATGATGGTGCTGATGGAAATATTCTTCCATCCTGCTTATTGATAAAATATTTGACCGCGCGGTACATTCCTGAGTATAAATTCAGGAATCTCTCTGTTGGATGGCCGGCATTCATCCTTTAAACCGGTAATATTTTCTCTGGGGCAGGCCGGCTTCGTAGATGGAATCGATGGTGGGATCATACTGCCATCGGGTGATATTGCCCTCAGGTGATTGCGTAACGATCTGTCCTCTTTCCCCCCGTGACCAGGTGCCATACGCAACTCTCTCGCTTTGGCCCAGGTAAAAATCATCGCGGATATAGGTCTGGTTTTCGAAGAGGAGCAGGTGCAGGTCCGATGCGGGTGGTTCGCCACTCACCCACTGCCCGACAGCCGGGTCCGGCGAATTCGGGAGGACATGCATACCGGGTAAATAGAAGCATCCTGCTGCCAGCAGCGTTACGGTGAGAATCAGGAAGAGTGGGATCCTGGCTCGCATACGGGAGAATGGATAATTCTGATACGTTTAATCTTTCGATCCACGGTGCTTCTGATGATACCGGTGTTTCATGGGAAACAATGGCGAGCGGGCACACACGGGTTCTTCGAGGTACCCGTAATGACCAATCCGGTTGCCAGGTTATTCAGGCTCGATACGGCACAACGGCTTTGCCAGATGTCGCCGTGCAGTTGGCGGTACTTCGTACCACCCGGCTTTCAGCGTGCGGGGGATCTCCCGGACCTCCGGCGCATCTGCCCGGGCCCCGCACTTTTTGCATTTGTACCCCTTGCCTTTTCCGTTGCTTGTCATGCGTTTGCTGCACGCGGTACAGACCGGGGGCCGCGTTGTTGTGCACTTCGCGAGAGATGCAACCTGCATCTTTTCTAAGTTGATGCTCCCTTTCTTGCAGCTCCCGCACGCAAGGATCTCGTCCCCCGGCACGAGCTGCCGCACGATGTGCCGGAAGTTCTTCGTTGGTTCGTAAGCCATGCACCGCACAACGTTGTCTCCCTCGTGGGTGGTGAACGAGACATGACCTCCGGTGCCGGTTTTGGGTGCATCGGCTACCCTGCCCCGGACCCGGTACGAGAGCCCCTCGCGGAGCGTGCCGATCTTTCCTTCAACCAGGTGAGCATCGGTTCCCTGGTTGGTGACCCAGATCTGTTCCAGGGCCGGTTTCTCGGAATGGATCATCTGCCGGGCTGCCATCACCCATCGCGGGCTCTCGCCCCGGATCCCAAAGAGGACCGGGTCGGGGGTGTGCGGGACGCAGACCACGACATCGTTTGCCACATCCACGGTATCCCATGTATGCGGAAATGTTACCGCCTCTGCGGCAAACAGGCTCGCCCGATCAACTTCGCGGGGAGTACCGAACCGCTGCGGCTCGCGGTACACCAGGATCTCGGAGGTCTTGTCCGCAAGCTCGCTTGCCACTGCGGCTGTAGCACCTATCAGTCCCCGGCGGTTTTTCCAGCCTTGGTACCGGGCGCCGGCAGTATCCAGGATTTCCATTGCCTCTTCGACCGTGCAGAAGTCCGTGACTGCTTTCCGGTAAAATGCCGAATCCGGTTTCCGGTCGGTTACGACGACCCCGGGATTGGTGTTTTCGCATGCGAAGTCGGCAAGTTCCTCCACGATCCCGCACGCAAGATCGAACGCCCGGTCCGGGTCGCCGTCAACGTCGAATGAGATTGCCGCATTCCCCCGGGTCTTGAAGGTCACGTTCGGGTTGAGCCGTACGAGCCGTGCCTCGCGCACACGCATATGCTCCCGGATCAGCCTCCGGGCCAGCACCGCCCCGAGGTAAGTGGTGCACATTCCCGCAGGTGAGTCCGTGTCATCAATGCCGATCAGCATGTCTATATTAATATATGGGCACGCTCCATCCATTTGTATCTGCATGTCCCAGGACCGCCAGCTCCAGCTGGTTACCAGTGTCATGATAACGGCCGGCTTCGATGTCTCCGAGCGCTTCAGCCTCCGCCCCCGGAGTTTTGACCTCATCGCCCGCAACAACCGGACCCTGCTTGTCATCAAGGTAGTGGCCCACATCGATTCCGTGAGCGAGGAAGTGGCCTTCGATCTCGAAGTCATCTCCCGGCACCTGGGCGGCGTTCCGCTGATCGTGGGCGAACGGGCCCGGGACGCGGAACTGGAACGCGGGGCCGTGTATGTCCGGTACGGCATCTACGCGGTCAGCCCCTCTACGCTCTACGATTATTTCGTGGAGAAGATCCCCCCGCTTGTCTATGCATCCCCCGGTGGATTGTATGTCAACATCAACGGCGAAGCCCTCAAGGATCTCCGGGAGAAGCGCAACATGTCGCTTGGCGATCTCGGGACCGTACTCGGCGTCTCGCGGCGGACGATCAGCAAATACGAGAGCGGCATGGGCACGACCCTTGAGGTGGCGATCCGGATCGAGGAATTTTTCGATACGGGCGTTGTCGAGTCCATCGACCTGATCGGGCACGAGCCGCCAAAAGCGGCGGAACCGGGTCACGCTGCTACCAGTGCCGGGCTCCGGAGCCCCATGGAATTCCTGGAGCAGATCGGGGTGCGGATGCACGCGCTTCATGGCGCACCGTTCCAGGCCCTCATCACCTTTGAAAAGCACACGATCCTGACCGGCTATGGGCCGGCCCAGAAAGTGGTAAAGCGGGCAGCGCTCATCGGCAATCTCTCGCAGATCGCAAAAAAGCACGCAATGTGCGTCATCACCGATTCCACAAAGGAGAAGAAGATCGGAAAAACCCTCGTGATCAGCGAGCAGCGCCTCCACCGCATCGAAGACGGGTTTGAATTGCTCGACCTTCTGGGCGACTGAACTTTTTTCAATAACGTTTATATAGAACCGCAGACCAATTTTAGTGCTAAAAGTGGTGATTTTTATGTCACAGCAACTTGGAGGACAACAGATACTTATTCTTAAGGAAGGCAGCACCCGTACCCGCGGCCGCGACGCCCAGGGTATGAACATCACCGCCGCAAAGGCAGTGGCAAGTGCAGTCAGGACCACACTCGGTCCCAAAGGTATGGACAAGATGCTCGTCGACACTATCGGCGATGTAGTCATCACCAACGACGGTGTCACGATCCTCAAGGAAATGGACATCGAGCACCCGGCCGCAAAGATGATGGTCGAGGTAGCAAAGACCCAGGATGATGAAGTCGGCGATGGAACCACCACCGCAGTCGTCATTGCCGGGGAACTCCTCAAGAAGGCCGAAGACCTTCTCGAACAGGACGTCCACCCGACGATCATCGCAGCCGGCTACCGCCAGGCAGCAGAGAAGGCACAGGCACTCTTGAAAGACCTGGCCTTTGATGTGAAGGCAACCGACAAGGTGCTTCTCCGGAACATTGCAGGCACTGCAATGACCGGCAAGGGTGCAGAGGCCAGCAAGGAAAAGCTCTGCGACCTCGTTGTCCGTGCAGTCATGATGGTTACCGATAACGACGGCAAAGTCGACATCGAGAACATCAAGGTCGAGAAGAAGACCGGCGGCTCAATCGAGGACTCCGAGATTGTTGAAGGCGTACTTATCGACAAGGAACGCGTCCACCCCTCGATGCCCAAGAAGGTCACCAATGCAAAGATCCTTCTCCTGAATGCAGCAGTCGAGTTCAAGAAGACCGAAGTCGACGCCGAGATCAATATCACCTCCCCCGACCAGCTCCAGGCATTCCTCGATGAGGAAGAGCGCATGGTCAAGGGCATTGTTGACAAGATCGTCAAGAGCGGTGCAAACGTCCTCTTCTGCCAGAAAGGCATTGACGACATTGCACAGCACTACCTTGCCAAGGCAGGACTCTTTGCAACCCGCCGTGTCAAGAAGAGCGACATGGAGAAACTCGCCCGGGCAACCGGTGCAAGCCTCGTCTCCTCCATTGATGCGATCAGCAAGGAAGAGCTCGGAAAGGCAGGCCTTGTCGAAGAGCGCAAGGTCGGCGGCGAAGAGATGACCTTTGTCGAGCAGTGCAAGAACCCGAAAGCGGTCTCCATCATCGTCAAGGGCGGCACTGAGCACGTAGTCGACGAACTCGAACGCGCTATCCACGACGCACTCCGCGTTGTCGGTGTCGTTGTCGAGGACAAGAAGGTTGTCGCCGGTGGCGGCGCAATCGAGACCGAGCTCTCGCTCCGTCTCCGCGAGTATGCAGCAACCGTTGGTGGCCGGGCACAGCTCGCCATCGAGGCATTTGCATCAGCACTCGAAGTCATTCCGCGCACCCTTGCAGAGAATGCAGGTCTCGACCCCATCGATATGCTTGTCGAGATCCGTGCAGCCCACGAGAAGGGCAAGAAGACCCACGGCCTCAACGTGTTCGAAGGCAAAGCCGTTGACATGAAGGCAGCCGGTGTTGTCGAGCCCCTCCGCGTCAAGACCCAGGCAATCTCTTCCGCAGCAGAAGCAGCGGTCATGATCCTCAGGATTGACGATGTCATTGCATCCTCCAAGAGCCCGTCACCCGAAGGCGGTATGCCTCCGGGCATGGGCGGTATGGGTGGAATGGGCGGCATGCCTCCGGGCATGGGCGACTACTAATCCCGCAATTTTTTCTTTTTTTTCTGATTGCATTTTCCGTGCAGTAGTGCGTTCGTAGTTTGGATCCTTGTCCCGCGTGATTGGAAATACGGCGAATTACCGGGATCCTGATAATGAACGATCTGTCCTGAGCCGGGACCGTCTAAACCGCCCGTTTGTTCCGGAAGGTTTTCATGTCCAGGTCTTGTATCCCGGCTGACCCCATGGCCCGGGCTGGTTCTGGCATTTTACTTGTGCGAGTGGTTCACGGGGATCTCAAACCGGAAGTGCTCTCCCGTGGTATCTGAAAAAAAGAAAAATCGTTATATGAATCAAAACGTGATCAGAGTGTTCCGCCGGGTAACTCTCATTCCTTGACCGTGATGATGCATTTCGTCAGGGGGAAGGTCGGCTCAATGATCTCGTAGGTATCTGCCTTGCTGAAGGTATTCGACCAAGTGGCTCCCGGAATGATCTCGCCTGATTTGACCATCCCTGCATTCTTTCCTGTTACTTTTATCGTATGGACAACCTTGTCGTCATTCTTCCAGGTAATCCCGGTTCCCGGGAGCACGGTGAGTTCTGCGGGGGTGAAGGTGTTGTTCGTGATGCTGATAGCGGTGATCTTTGTCTGGGGCTTCAGGCTCACCCGGGGTGTCGGGATCGCGGTCGAAACGCTGGTGGTCACATTCGTTGCAACCGGGGTTGTTTCCCGGGTTACGATGGTTGTGGCCGGTGGTGTGTCTACCGTTGTTGGAACCGGTGTCGGCTCCGTTGTTGCAACCGTTGTTGCAATGGTGGTCTGGTTGGCTGTTGCCGAGGCCGGTTGGGCCTGCTGGGTGCATCCGCTGATAACGACCAGCAGAATCACCAGAAAACAGAATCCGAAGAATTTCTTCATGTGCATAACATTGATTTCGCCGCGTAATTAAATTTCTCCCCAGTATATCGGTATTTTTCCCTCAAGCGCGCCAATTATCGGGAATTCTGAAATTTCCACGGTATTCTGCGCAGATTGCAGATGAGATGTCCCTTTTGATATCGTGCACAAGCCTGGATCAGCTTAAAGAACCCGAACGCATCCAGTATCTCCCATGAGCGAGAGATTCATCTTCACCCGGTACCGGACTGACTGCTACCATTGCAAAAAAAATGCAGACCAGATCATCAAGGCTGTGCCGTACCAGGCCCAGGTGGCCTGTGAAGCGTGCGGGGCTACTCGGGTTTTCATTCCCCGTGTCGAGGATGTCGATGCAGCAGGAACGCTCACAAAGATCGGGAAGTACCCGGTCTGGGAGCTGGTACAGGATACCACGTGCAGGAATTGCAAAGTTACCGGTCCCCACGATATCATCGTGAGCTCCCGTCACCTGACCGTGCGGTGCAGGAACTGCACCTTCACGCATTTCTATAAATTCGACCTGGAGTATATTGCAAAGGATGCATTGAACGTGCAATAACCTGGATCTTCCGTCAGGCACTGGTGCACGATGTGAGGAGCGGGTAACTGTTTGCATACCGCTCCAGGATCTCTTCCATTTCTGTTTTGAGTCTCTGGTTTTTTACCAGGAGGAAGAACAGGATCTCGTTGTCCGTGATGGTCAGCGGATCTGTCCCGGTGAGCTGGTCCAGCCGGGAACAGCGCTCCTGTACGTATCCATCCTTTTTTGTCCGGGGAAAATGCTGGTAGATCATCAGTACGGAGTGATTGTCCATCCTGTCTGCGATCCGTTTCACTTCCTCAAAGAGCAGGTGTTTTTCCGAGGGTTTGTTCTCCTCAAGCCCGATATCGGGATCGAGGAATAAGAGCGTTTTTTTCGGAATCCGGGTGAGGAGGTGCTTAAAGTACTGGCTGCGATCCCCGTGGGAGAATTCCTGGTCACAAAAAATATGGGTAAGAATCTGTTCCTTGTTGAAATACCCGCGAATGTGCTGGAAATAGTCGAGATCATCGTCGATCTCCTGGAGGCGTTCCATCTGGGCTACGAGATCCTGGTTCTGGCTTCCGGCTTTTCCGGCTTTTTTGGCTTTGGCCAGATCCTTCCGGGGACTTTTCTTTCCGTTTGGGCCCTCGTCCGTCCCGGTCAGCATGGGGACAAACGTAAAACTGTCGAAGGCCGGGCCCGCCTTCATGATATGGCGCACGAGATCGAACTTGAAAAGGTCCCGCGTATCGCCAAAGTATATCCGGTTCATGCAATCAGCTTCGCGGAGATATATAAAGGGATAATAAAAAAAGGTTGTGAATTAATCTTCGCACCGGAAGAGTCCCGGGTTCCGGCTGCGTTCTTATTTTTCTTCCCGGATCATCGTTATCGCTTTTTTCGGGCATTCGTTTGCACAGATGCCGCAGCCCTTGCAGAAATCCAGGTCGATTTTGAGTTCCTCATCGATCGTCCCGTCCGGGCAGTAGGTCTGGCACAGCCCGCATTCATTGCATTTCTCCTTGTCCACGACCGGCCGGAATACCCGCCAGGTCCCGGTCTTTCCGGCTGCGCCGACAACGGGCCGGCTTATCGCGAGGCGATCGCGTTTCGTGCTGCTCATGGGGTCATCTCCTGGTATGCGGCCTCAGCGGCCTTGACATTGCGCTCATCGGAAAACATCTCGCGGATCGCGACTTTCGCGGAATCTGCGGATATGATCCCCATCTTTGCAAGTGCCCCGAGAACAGGGGTGTTCAGGATGGGGCTCCCGGCAACCACAAGGTTCTCTTTGAGGGCGATGCCGGTCAGGTCCACGTGACCGGAAGAGAACCCGGCAAATTCGCGTGCATGGGCGCTGTTGACCAGAACCTTTCCGCCCTTCTTGAGGCCCTGGAGGACGTCGACGACGTCCATGACGCTTGCGTCGAGAACGATCACCATGTCGGGTTTCTTGATCTGGCTGTAGATCTTGATTGGCTTGTCATCGATCCGGACAAACGAGACAATGGGTGCACCCCGGCGCTCGGCGCCGTAGAACGGGCACGCTGTTGCATATTTCCCGTCGTGGATTGCGGCAAGCGCAAGGAGCCGGGCTGCGGTAACGCCGCCCTGTCCGCCCCGGGAGTGGATACGGATCTCAAACACGGTCGTTCACCCCGAACCAGAACTCCTCGCCCATACGACGGCTCCGCACGAAGTCCGCGATGTCGTCGTACGTGACTTCCTGCCCGCCAAGACCGGCGATAACGCTGAAGATTGCTTCCTTTGTCTGCGCCATGATCTCGGTTGCCAGTATTCCCCCCCGGCCAAACGAGTAGTCCCGGTCGATGACAACGACCTGTTTGCCTTTGAGGTCCAGTTTCGGGAACGGGCGGAACCATCGGATCCGCATGGAACCGGCTTTGATTCCTTCCTTGCGGAGCAGGTCTACTGCCACTTCGGACTCCTTCCCGAGCGTCCCCATCGATACAACCACGACGTCTGCATCTTCGCAGCAGTAATCTTCGGTGAACCCGTAGTTCCTGCCAAACCGTTTGCCGAATTCTTTCTCGGTTGCTTCGATCACTTTTACGGAGTCCCGCATGGAGCGTTCGATATCCCAGCGGAACCTGAAGTGCTGGTCGGGCCCGGTGAGACCCCCGTATGCTGCGGGTTTGCTGACATCGATGGCATGCGCAAGGTGCAGGGGCGGGATGAAATCGCCCGGTTCCACGGTGTCGAGCGGCTGCATGATGTGGGAGAGGGTAAACCCGTCAAGGTTCACCATCACCGGCAGGAGCACATCGTTGTTCTCGGCGATCCGGAATGCCATGATGGTTGCATCGTACGCTTCCTGCACGGAACTGACATAGACCTGGAGCCAGCCGGTGTCGCGTTCCTGCATGGCATCGGTGTGTTCCGCCCAGATGTTCCAGCCGGGTCCAAGGGAACGGTTGACGTTTGCCATGACGATGGGAAGCCGTGCTCCCGCTGCCCAGTTGGTCATCTCGTGCATGTAGAGCAGGCCATGGGAGCTCGTTGCCGTGAATGTGCGGGTCCCGGTGATGCTGGCCCCGATACAGGCAGCCATTGCCGAGTGCTCGCTCTCGACTGCGATGTACCTGCTCTTCAGCTCGCCGCTTGAAACGAACTCGGCGATCTGCTCCACGATCTCGGTCTGGGGGGTGATCGGGTATGCTGCAACGACACCCGGAACCACCTGTCGGACCGCTTCTGCCACTGCCTTGTTCCCGGTTGCGATCTTCTTCATGGTTCTGCCTCCTCTGCCGCGAGTTTTGCCAGATTTTTCTGGAGGCGCTGTTTTAAGATCTCGACCGTCTTTGGATCAATGCCCTTGAACCGTCCCTGCGGGGTAAGGTAGTCTTCGAGCGGCAGGGGTTTTCTCATTGCGGCTTTTGACGGGGGGCTGATCGTGAGTTTCCCGTATTCGCGCTCCCAGAGCACCCACATGCCGGTCTTCACGGCCAGTTTGCCCATCTCGACGCTTTTCTCGGTCGAGTAGCGCCAGCCGGGGGGGCACGGGGCAAGGATATGGATGAAGGTGGGTCCACGGAACGTGAGGGCCTTCTGGACTTTCTTGAAAATGTCCTGCGGGTACGCGGCGCACGCCGTTGCCTGGTACGGGGGGTTGTGTGCGGCGATGATCGCATCGATATCTTTCTTGGCATCGGTCTTCCCTGTCGGGGTTGTCGTGGTCTTCGCCCCGAGGGGGGTTCCGCTGGACCGCTGCATGCCGGTGTTGCCGTACGCCTCGTTGTCGTAACAGATGTAGAGGAAATCCGTTCCCCGTTCGAATGCCCCCGACATGGCCTGGATACCGATGTCGAGCGTGCCTCCGTCGCCCGCGTATACGATCACGTTCGTCTTTTTCCCTGCTGCGCGGAAGGCATTGCTCATGCCGGAAGCACAGGCAGCTGCCGCACCAAAGGCGATGTTGTATACCGGTACATTGAAGGCAGTGTTCGGGTAGATCCCCTGGATGACGCTGGTACAACAGGCGGGCACGACCAGCGTGGTGTCCGGGCCTGCCGCCTTGAGCACGTACCGGAGGGCGAGCGAATCGCTGCACCCGGCACAGGCCGAAGTACATTTCAGTATGTATTCTTCTTTGGGAATTTCGGCGATGGTATTCAACTCCTTGCAGTGACTAGTGAATGATCGAAGAGCGCTATTTCTGCGACCACTAGGATCTATCATTATTTATCATCATGGCTGGTGAAAAAAGTATCATAATTGTCATGAAGCCGGGTGCCTGTTCATGAGGAATGGTGTCTCCTCCGGTGGGGGGATGGCGCGGGGAACCGGGGGTCATATCGGATCATTGGTACGGAAGCGAACAATAGCGAGGATCAACCCTCTCTTTGTTACGGATGTTCAGGTATTCCGGGAGAAATAATCGATAGTCCAAAAGATCCTAGCCCTCCGACAATGTGACGCAGAAAGGATGGGTATTGGTCAAAGTGCCCTGAAGGTCATCAAGGATGGGATAAAGAGCGGGAAGGAGGTTGACCCAAACACACCAGCCATCAGCCGATTGATACGGTGAATGAGTAAAAAAACGCACCTGAAAATCTCTGCTGTTTCCACCAATCGCCAACAAAAATCTGGATATTTCTAGAGACCTGGTGCTTCAGTATCTTTAACCGGATGACTGCCTGAACTATCAAACTGTTTTTTCATCAGGTACGTTGTCATGGCGATAAGCAACCCGAAGACACCTGCTGCGATAAAAACTGCGTCCAGGCCGAAATACACGAGGATGATGCCAAGTACAATGGGAGAAGCACTCTGGCCAACGTATTTCATGCAGTTGTGAATCGAGATCACTCCTCCTCTTGAGGCCGGGGGGGAGACCTGAATGATCTGCACGTCAATGGCAGTCTGGGCAAGGACAAGGCCTGCTCCGAACAGCAGTAATAAAAGAAACACTGCGGCAATGGAATGAAAAACCGGCATGAATAGCATCGACAGCCCGACACAGGCAAAACCCGCAGCACTCACCATGAGCAATGAATACTTACCGGCAAGGGGCCCCACACGGGATGCAAGCAGTATGCAGGTGATCCCCGGAATTGCGAGCATAAGTCCTGATCCCCCTGACGCATATCCAAACACACTCTTGAGCATGAAGGGCACGTAGATCATCATGGCAAACAGCATGAAAAAGATCGAGAAACCCATGAATATCGTATAGATGACTGGCAACTGCCTGAGACATTTGAGCGCTTCAATCATGCCCATATGATCACCCGTGTCAGTCGGGACTTTTGTCTCAGGAAGCAATGTTATCACCACAATCGCAAATGGCAGGGAAAGTGCATAAAACAGGAACGCATAGTTCCATCCCAGCATAGCAAGGCCACCTCCGATCACCGGGGCAAATACTGATCCAAGGGCAAATGATATGCTGATCTTGCTCATGGCCGCCACCCGATCAAGGCCGGTGTAGACATCTCCTATGACCAGCATGGCCATGGATGTCATCCCGGCCACGCCAACACCCTGTAAAAACCTCAGGACAAGGAGTAATGGGAAATCAGCAACAAAAAAACTCACCAGCCCCGTAAGGCCATAGAGCACAAGGCCTGGCACCAGTATTCTCTTACGGTTTACACGGTCAATGAAATGTCCTAGGATGAGGGTGAAGACCGCCGTTGAGATCGTAAACACTGACAGGATCAGCGCTACATTCTGGGCAGTGGTCCCCAGGGGTCCCACCATCTCCGGCAATACAGGTGCCAGGAGAGCCCCGCCGGCCATTGCAAAGAATGCAACAAGACAGAGCATGAGAATGTGAATATTTTTAAATTCCATGCTCTCTCCGGCTATTTCTCCATTATCCGGGATACGTTTGCGATCATATCCTCAAAAGAATTCACAATTGTTTGCTTTTTATCAGAATCAAAACTGGATAAGAGGATATTCTCCCATTCTAATGCTATCTTTTTTAGATCGGGTTCTATCGCTCTTCCTTTGTCGGTTAGAAATATTCTATATGAACGTAGGTCATCATCGTTCCTTTGTCGGAAAACATAGCCTTCCTCAACCAGTTTTTGTACGGCTCTTGTGACGTTAGCTTTATCCAGATTAATCGACTGGACAAGTGATTCCTGATTTACGCCATCTTTTTTAAAAAGTGGCATTAAAAGGTAAAACTGCCCGGATCCAATATGGTAAGGTTTCAATTCTTTGTCAAGGTACATCTGACCATACCTGTAGAGAAATGAGACGAATTTTCCAATGAATTGCCTATTGCTCATTTGTTCACCTTTTTTGTCCGTATGCGAGGATACACGGAGTCCAATGATCTCTATTTTGTCATCCACCCTTTGTCAGATCAACAAAGTTGCGGACGCAATCATATAGTTGCGCCAGCAATCATTATAGGGTTTTTGATACAACCAGGTGTTTTGGAAAAGAGCACGATACTGTGCAAGTAATCTTTCAGAACAGTGACATTTTTTTAGGATCCCTCTCTCCCAAAATAAAAGTGCGGGTATAGGATTCGAATCAGGATTACGAATATGATCAATTAGTCATAGTTGTGGTAAATCCAGTACAAAAAATCCGGATCCAACCCACTCAAAAAAATCGCGATCACTCTCGTGCCAAAAAATTTTCAATCGACCCCTCAGCCCCTGCCTGAAAATTTTCAACCGACCCCTGCTTGTATTTCCCGGACCATCACGCCGGAGAACGAAAATTTTTGTCGCTTGTACATGCATTTTGTCGGATAATTATCCGATAATCGCCTCATCAACTGACACCTCATGATCGCGATTGAAAATTTTTCAGCAGGGTCTGGGCAAAAAAATTTTGGGAAAAAGAAAAATTCGGCAGAAAATTGTGTACCAAAAATGCACAAAAAAGTGATCCCGGGTCCTGCTTCAGGAACTCTCCAGCATGCTTTTGACCAGCGAGCTGGTGGCAGGATCGGAAAAGAACCGGAAGGCAATCTCTCCGGCTTCCGTAATCCGGTAGGTCTTCTCCTTCCGGTTGCCCGCCGGGTTTTCCTCTTCAATAAGTCCGGCATCGCGAAGCATGCCCATAAACCCGGAGAATGTCTGGTGGGACAATTCAGCGGCCGGCTTCTCACCCTTTTTGTAGGTTATAACCGGCTTTTTTGGATCCCCGGGTTTTTCCTTCTTTGTCCGGGACGGGACATAGGTCGACCAGAGCTGTTTGTACAGGTACTGCCGTGGCACCCACAGCGTTGGGACTGTCAGGACCGCTCCCCCGGCGGTCCCCTTTTTCATCTGCCTCCGGTTGAGAAGGATCGCGAGAATCGTCTGGTGGTTGGGATTGGCAAGCAGGGAACCGGTGGTGCGGTCCGGCAGCGGAACCCTGCGGGCGGTCTTCTCATCAAAGGCTGCGTAGACCTCCCCGCCAAGCCAGGGCGCAAAGGCAAGGAGCGCAAGGCAGAGTTCTTTTGAACCGCCCGAGAGATCGAAGGTGAACCGGGCATCCGGGTACTCCCGCCGGATTTTCGCAAGCGCTGACCGGACAGAACCATACGCCGGCGGAAAGATCATCACCCGGGTGAAGGGTATCGAGAGCGATGCCGAGATCTCCTGCACTGCCGAGACGGCATTTCGGACCGCGAGCCGGTGGCTGTCCGTTACCGGATCCGAAGATCCCTCATGTACGCTGCTGTCGGTAAACACCATGGTCCGGGAGATCCCCGGGAGTTCGCGGAACATGGCCGGGTATGCGATGGCGATCTTCTCACCGGCGCTGATGATGTGGACGTGCTCTGTCCGATCCATAGATCCAATTCAGGCACCCGGGGTTAAATGGTTGTTTGTCGGGCGCCCCGGCCGGGTGGGGAAATAAGGAGGGCAGATCACTTTCACCCCGCCCGGTTGAGGGTTTAAACGCTACCTGCTGCAACATGGTATGCGGGGAGATACGAAACCCTCTCAGGACGAGTCAGGTGCCAGCGATTCGCACGTCTCTTCCCGCCCTCTCAAAAATGGTACTGTCCCACGATTGCCGGGATTAACCCCTCCGACAGCATGGAACATAAAAACCCAGTCAGACCTTAAAACCCAAAAATAAAACCTCTTCTCTCTTTTACCCTGTCTGACCAGAAAAGGGAATACTTCATTTAATCGCAAGGATCGCTTTTGCCTGCTCGGTAGTATATACCCGCCCCTGACTGATGTCGTCTTCAGCTTCGGCAATGTCCTTGAGATCCTGCTCATCAAGATGGGCTTTTGGATCATGACATTTCCTTTTGATAAGCTCCGGCATATGACAACAAATCTCCCCCCGCGAGATTATCAGACCTGCACTCCTGTCAGTTTTGCCGGTTTGCCGTCCTATGATTGTCATGGCTCGTTGGACCGGCTCATTGTTGTGTCGGCAAAACAACAATATATTTTTGCGTCGTTGTTCTAATGTCTTCTATGGCTCTTCGCTCTCTCAATCTTCCCGGTGTTGGAACAAAATACGAATTCGAGACAGACAAGGGTGACACGGTCGCGATTTTTTTCACGAAGACCGGCACGATCCAGATGTATACGCTCCAGAAAGGCTGCCACACGCCAAGCGCTGCCGAGATGACCCCCGTTGAAGCGCGGCGGCTGGGCAATATCCTGACCGGCGCGATCATCGAGGCAGACCAGGAGAGCGTGGAGATCGCGTTCTCGGCGCTTGCCGACCTGCGGGTCACCATCCATACGTTCTACATCCCCAAATCTGTAGTCGGGAAGACGATCGAAGACCTCCAGATCCGGGCCAAGACCGGGGCGACCGTTATCGCGGTCTGCCGCCAGGATAAGAATATCATCAACCCGCCCCCCTCGTTTGTCTTCGAGACCGGGGATGCGGCGCTGGTTATTGGCGAGAGCGACCAGATCAGACTTTTCGAGCGCGAAATCATGGTGGAGTAATGGAAGGGATAGTACTCGCGCTCTTTCTCTGCCTGCTCCTTGCGCTCGTGACAAAATACCTGTCCCTGCCGGCCATCCCGTTTTACATCCTTGCAGGAGTACTGCTGGGAAAAGCCGGGCTCGGCATGGTCCAGGCCGACGAGATCAGCAAGTTCTTCTCGGAAATGGGGCTGCTCTTTTTGCTCTTCTTCATGGGCCTTGGCATCAAGCCGGAGCGGATCATGGCAAACCGTTCCGCTGTCCTGACGAGCGGGATCATCGATCTCAATGTCAACATGATCATCGGTTTCATCGCCGCGTACATGCTTGGCTTCTCGCTCTCCGAATCCCTCATCGTTGCATCGGCCTTCTACATCTCGAGCACCGCGATGGCAGTCACGTCCCTCATCGAGAACCGGAAACTGATGCTCCGGGAATCGGAAACCGTGATCTGGCTGATGGTCTTCGAGGACCTGGTCCTGATCGTCGTGCTTGCCCTCATATCGGCGGGGAACCAGAACCTGATCCTCTTCTTTGTGAAGATCCTGTGCGTGCTTGGTGTCCTCTATGCGCTCGCCCACTACGGCAAGGAATTCCTCGTCTCCATTCTCGACCGTGACGATGAACTGCCTATCATCTTTACGTTTGCCGCTGTCCTGATCACCGCATCGTTCTCGATGTATCTCGGTGTCCCGGAGACGATGATGGTGATAGCGCTCGGTGTGGCCTTTGCGACAACGGATCCCGATGCGTTCGAACAGCACGCCCGCCCCTTCAAGGATGTTTTCCTGGTGGTATTCTTCGTGTTCTTCGGCGTCACCATCGACTTTTCAGGAGGAGTGAACTGGTTTGTGATTGGTGTCATCTCCGTCCTTGCGGTCCTGAGCAAGCTCATCTCCGGCGTTCTCACGGGGATATACATTCACGGTTCGGCCATGTCCGGCCTTGAGATCTGGGCGAACACGATCGGCAGGGGCGAGTTCTCGATCGCGCTTGCGGTCCTTTACGGTACGCCGCTTGTGGGAACTACCATTGCCGTGATGGTTATCGTAACCTCGATCATCGGGTCCTTTACGGCAAAATACAGCACTATCCTTCGCCACGGGATAACGCATATGGACCGGCGGAGAGGCCCCTCACGGCGCGTGCATTCCGGGCGCTGATCACCGGACGGCCCGTTCACCCTTTTTTAAAATAGACACGAGGTCATTTTTACACCACACCCTAGTGTACCTCCGGGGCCCTGCGTTTCTCTGATAATTCTTTGTAGTACCGGAAAATTTTTCCGGGCCGTGCCGGATGTTTTAAACCCAGATGTGAATTTACCCTGCAAAGGGAATTCTGATCATGAATTATAAAGAAATCCGGGTTATCGCAGCAATTCTTGTTCCCGGGGCGGTTGTGAATTGTCTTTGCTTTGTCCTGGCGAACGCCGTTTCCATCCGGTCCGGGTTGAATTTGTCATCATCGCCTACGGTCTTCTTGTCATGATACTCTCATTACGTTCGGGAGAAGTTGTCGGGATCGGGATCCTTGCCGGGGTACTGGCTCTCTCTCCAGCGATGAGCGAAAAAAATGGTGAGGTTAAAATGCAACATAAAAAGGAAAAATTCGGATTAAGAAATCACCAGCACAGCGAATCCCCCATCTTTTGTCTGGATAAGCGAGACGGGGTAGTTTTCCCCACTGGTTGAATTAATCAGAACCTGATCCCAGAGCAATAAACCGTTTTGGGAGAATCTTGCGATATGAAGTGGACTGGTGTAAACATTTGAGGCATATTCCTTACCAGATCCGAAATATCCGGAGGTAAATACATACCCCCCATCAATTGTCCGTATCAGCGGTTTTGATGCCGTGATATTTTTTTCAGCGATTATTTTCCCGTTCCTGTCAAAGGTCACCAACCGTGTCAGCGCAGGGTGATCACTGAGTCTTTCAGTCCGTGTCCTGTCCTCACGAAGGTAGGTAACCTCAATAAGACCCGGTGACGGTTCATAAAAGGATGTGATCTGCTCATCCCCAAGGCCTTTACCTTTATAATTCCAACGAGTGGATCCATTGGCATTAATGCATGATATGCCGTCGCGAGTGCCATTTTTTGTATCGAGTAAGCTTCCAAGACAATAACCCCCATCCATGGTCTGGAATGCTCTACGGTATCCGTCGACAGGATTTTCCCACATAAGACCTCCGGATGAATTATATTTCGAAACATTCTCACTCAAGAAGAGAATATTCATATCTTTTTCAGATATGAAGACGTCTCCCGATTTATTTTCCACCCTCTTGACCTGTTCAACGTTTCCCGATGAATCCAGCAACAGGACATATCCCTGAGATGTGGTTGCTATGACATGTTTGTCCGGGGTTTCCGCAATGGCATTTGCACTCCCGGCATCCTTGAAATCATAGGTGCCATAGCTTGTGTTCAGAACGGTATCCCACAGGGTTCTTCCCGTTCGGTCGAGTCTGACCACACGCGGGAAAACCTGATGTCCTGGAACACCCTTGGGATTATCCGATATAAATCCGGCAACAAGATATCCCCTGTCAGAAGTTTCAAATATCGCATACCCTTGATCCCGCATACCCGTATCAAGACTGGATACCCATTCTATCGATCCATTTGAATCTGTTTTATAGACAGCGCCATGTGATTGACCTACCGTTTCTCCTGCGCATCCTGCAATGGCAATGAATGTAATCGTAAGAATCAGGATCAAAGCCATGTTCTGTTTATTATTCGGTACTTGTATGTTCATAACGGGTCTTCCGGCAAATTTGTGTGGGGGATTCTTATCAGATTCTTTTCATGAATAATGCTATACCATCGATATAATCTCCATCCTTATTGCCATAATCTTCGTTTTTAATATCTGAACTTATCATGGAATTTGCTGGGAGATCCTCTTTGAGCGCTGCTTTTCCTTCGTTGGCAGCTTTATCTGTTTGAGTATGAGTGGAATCTAAACCATTCCAAATCCAGTATTCATGATGGCAGAAGGAAAAAATCCGGTCGGCTCCAAGCGTATCCGAATGCCCCCCATCAAAAATGGGACCGTGATATCTTCCGCCTGTTTTTTCGCCTGCTATAAAGTTCCTTTTGAATACATGCTCCCAGGCATTGGTCCCAATGGATGTCCACTTCATAGCGTTTTCAGATTTTCCCCTATAGAATGGAAAAATACATATAAAATACTGAAAATATCGGGTGTCATGAAACCTCCGTAATACTATCAAGTCCAATCGTCGATCTATTCAGATAAAATTTTTATAAAAATTTAATCCTACTTTGCAGTCGCTACCCATGCGTAACCATCTGCGTAGTTACCTTCAGGATGCTCAAAGTAAACTTGCCCATAATTCGGCTTAATCATCGAATACAACTCAAGATCGGCCATAAATTCAGCCCTTCCTTCATTCGCCCCATGCTCTGTTGATACGTGAGTGCAGTCTTTGGAACTCACATCCAGTATACTTTGGACGGGGTTGGGGCAGACAAAATTTTCGTGATGACAATAGGAAAAAATCCAACCGCCTTTGAGTGTCTCCGAATGCCCCCCATTAAAAATGGGACAGTGATATCTTCCGCCAGTTTTTTCGCCTGCTATAAAGTTCCCTTTTGCTACATGATCCCAAGTATTGAACCCAACGGATGTCCACTCCATAGCATTTTCAGATTTTCCCCTGTACCCATTCCCAGCCGATCCCCCAGTGTAACCCCACTTCCCACCAGATGCCTCCTTTAAATAAGCCATGAACAAAGTTGGGTTTTGATTAAGAAGAACCACATTCACCGGACCCGAATTCCCGGTCTCTGTCCTGTTCTGATGCTCGGATACGAGTCCCCACAGATAGATATCATAGTTTTCAACTTGTTTGATTTGTGCCGTAGAGGCGTCTCCGATCTGCATCCCGGATAGTTGCGTGGATGTAATAATCCCGCTATCGGGTAAGACATAGAAATTCTTAGGACTGCCAGAACCGGCAAACGAATCTGGAATTGTAACGTTGATATATCCATGTGCGAAATAGTCGCCAGGTGCATCCATGGTATAATCCCCGGAAACCGTACACCGATCAGTATTAAGGCACATCATATCAGAACCCCGGTATACCGCAGAGCGATTCTCCATCGCGTTTGTGAAGACCATGGGTGTAATATTAATCTGCGGCAGATTCTGGGTGGATGACGTGGTAAATGTATAGTGGATTACATTCCCGTCTTTGACAGCAGTGGCCTCAGCAGAGAGATTCAATGGCTGGTTTGTGCTTCCCTTATCGGACGTTGAACTGGACATGATTGCGAGATCCAGTTTGCCCGAATGAGCGGATACTGTCCTGGTCGAGGTGATATCGTTTGTAACCTGATCCGTACACACGGTATTAGCCCCATATCCATTGCAAAGAATTCTACCTCCACTTCCGTTTCCGAAATCCCTCCACATATATTTAAATGATGGTGATTCGGTTCCCGATCCCTCGGAATTTTGGGGAATTGCCGGAGACATGAATACATTATTCCCGACCGAAGTAACAACCGTACCGCCTTTTTTATCCATATAATATACTCCGGATGTTGAAGGGGGTGATGAACCTGCAACCAATCCGGGGCTTTTTACGGTAAATTCCGTAACCAACTGTTGAGGATCGGTTACAACAATATTTTGTTGAGTGGTTGAATCAATCGTTGATTCAAGTGTTGTGGCATAGACATTGGTTGCAGGGAGCCTGTCATTGCCCGGCACAGCAATCTTTGTTGCCATGTTGTCATCCGCTTGGAATTTCGGTTGGCCATTGGCATAATAAACTACCGTCATGGGCACATCCCCATCCATGACATGCTCAATCGTCCCGCCCCACGGTACCGTATTGTTCGCATTCGCTGCATCCGCAATTTTTCCCGGCTCGAGCGGGCTGAGCGGTTCGGTCACCACGACTTCAGGCACCGGGATATTATCATGGGTCTCATAGATCGTCTCACATTCCCCGGGGTTATCCCCATTCGCTGCGAGCATTTCATTTGACAACTTGTAATCCGTCGTAACATTCGCGAAATATGTCGCGGTCACATTCGAGATATCCCAGACAGGGATGAACGTTCCGTTTAGCCGGCATTCTTTTGTGTTCGCACAGGTTGTCGGGTTGCCGGTGTATACCAGAACATCTTCAGTGGATCCTTGCTTCCATATCCTGGGTGTTATGGCCATTGATTTCAGTTGCTGCGACGCGGTTGCAACACCGGAATACTGGAGGACGGCATTCTCGCTTGTCAGGTTCGCCTTTGCGCTCAGCACGACATTCGTCCCCGTGCCGTTCCCCCATTTCCCGGATATAATACTGAAATTGATGGCCTGATCGGGGTCGATATTGTTCTTCTCCATAATCATCGAGGTCGAGTCAGCGGGATTCGTTGAGCCGCGAATGGAGAGGGTCCCGACCCAGGTATTGTTGTCTGTCTGCCGGACCGAGAAGACCGGTATGCCGCCACGAGTGGGTGCCAACGGCTCGCTGAGGAACAGTTGTTGCTTGGCGGTGACGCCGGCACTACAGCCTTTGCCGGCAAAGCACATAGCCCGGGGCAGGGTGGGGTTGACCTCATCGTACCATGCGTCTTCGGAAACGGACATCACATCACCGGCGTTACCGGGTATGGAACCCGGCTTGGAGACGGTAGCATGGTAGGGCACGGTGCCATCAACCGCCGACCCGGACGGAACCTTATGGATAAGCGAGATCGGGAGTTTCGCACCGGCCGGGAAGATCACCTGGGTAGCGTTCTCGTCGTTCGCCCAGAGGATCTGTTTACCGTTCTGGTCAAAGACCCGGGTGACATCGTTGTGGGTATGGTCGAACGATGCCCCCATCGGGATATAGACATCGGTGCCATCCAGGGCCCGGACGGATTGGTCTGGGCTGAGCGGTTCGGTGACCGCCGCTTCTTTCACGGATTCCCGGAGGGCAAACCCGTAGTCAGGCCCGAGCATGACGTCAGTATACCCGGTATCTGACGGTGGCGGAGACCCCGGCATTGTCTGACCCCACTGGACAACCGTTCCGTTCTTAGTGAGTGCAGCGCCGGTGGCCGTGCCGACATCGATAGCCATGTATCCCGTGCCGGCAGGTTTACCGGAGACCTGGCCGGCGTCATCCTTGCCGGCCGTGAGAATTGCGCTTGCGGGATCGAGTCCGATACTGAAATCGTCGCCGGCTTCGATATCGTGATACGTGGTTGTTGTCGGAAGGTTACGCTGGCCATAGGCATTGTCACCCCATGCAACGAGCGTGCCGTCAGTTCGGAGCGCAAGTGCGTGGTTGTTACCGGCCGCTATCATCTTCCAGCCGGTCCCGGTCGGGACATTGCCGGACACGGAAGCCGGTGGCGCTGCCGGGTTGGCAAGCGTTTCGAGGTGAGTCAGCCCGGCCGGGTCTTCATAGATGGCGAGCAGCCAGTCGCGGTGCTGGGATACTGCGACATACTTCTTACCGGTTCCGGATGGGTTCCATACCGGCGTCGTACTGCCGGGGGTCCAGGTGACCAGAGTCCCGTCAGTTTTAATTGCCGCACCGTTCGTCACCATCACCCAGTCCGTGCCCGGGAGGTTTGGGGCCGGTACGAATGTTTCCAGGGTACCGTTACGCCGGATCGCGGAGAGCCCGCCCAGCCGGGTGTAATCCGTCCCGGAAGGCCAGGTGGTGATAGCCTGGGTATTGCCGAACACCGCGATGTTTGAGCTTGTCGCTCCCGTGACCGTGATGTAATCATCGCGGACGGTGGTATGGCTGCCGGTCGGGCCGGAGGTTACCAGGGTGACGCGGTAGTTTCCCGGGGCTGTATAGACATGCGTGGGGTTTTGCAGGCTGCTGGCTCCCCCATCGCCGAACTGCCAGTTCCAGGACGTTGGTGAGCCCGCCGTTGTATCGGTGAACTGGACGGTGAGCGGTGCATTACCGGATCGGGGAGTTCCCGAGAGTCCGGTGTTGCTTACATCGAACGCATAGACCGGCCCGGGATCGGTTCCGACAACAAGAATCCCGTCGGCAATTGCGGGTGATCCAACCCAGGCATCCCCGAAATTATACTTCCATAGTGTTCGGCCGTCAGCAGCATTCACGGCCCAGAGATCGTGTTCGCATCCGAAATAAACGACATCATCCGCTACGGCGCTAATGGTATAAACATCGAAATCTTTGGTAATCTTCCAGATCTTTTGGCCGGTAGTTGCATTAACCGCCAAGAAGTTGTGAGTGTCGCTTGCGATATAGACGACGCCATTGGCGACTGTGGGTTTGTGATATATTGGGCCGTTTGTGTTAAAACTCCAGATTTTTTTGCCGGTGGTTGCATCGATGGCGTAGAGGTTCTGTCCGCTTCCGTAATAGAGAACGCCATTCACAAGAACGAGCGAAGTAGGGAATTCAATGGGGTCAGGTGCAAAATTCTGGATCCTCTCCCCGGTGATTGCATCGAGGGCATAGATCTTTGTGTTATCGCTGAAATAGACCACGCCATTGGCTCCCTGGGGTGCAGAGCAAGACGGGCCACAGGAATCGTAACTCCATTGCTCCTTACCGGTGCCTTCCGTGATGGCATAGATCTTATTGTAATCGCTGAAATAGACAACGCCGTTCATGACAATGGGTCTTGTGGTTACGGAAGACCCGATAGGAAACATCCACATCGTAATCAGTTTTCCGGGAGTACCAGGTTTGTAACCATAGAAGAGATGATTCGAATTCCCGACAAATACCATCCCGTTGTCTACAGTCGGGCCGCCCCGGCCGTCATTGCCTGTGCCCCAAAGATACTGTTTGAAGCGGCCGGTGTGGAGGTCAAGTACATAGGTGAAGTACTCACCATCCTCATGGAAGGGACCGTCGTCGTTACTACTGATATAGACAATGCCGTCAGCTATGGCGGGAGGGGACGAGAATTTAGCCCTGAAGTTGCTCCAGAGCGGGGTTATATCCTGCGATGCCGGGGATACGGTACTCCCCCATGATCTCTCGCTTTGCATTGCCTGTTCAGCTGCAGAATAATAACCGGGTTCTGATTCTGCCGGCGATGGTTCGAAAGTCTCATTCGCCAGGGACTCAGCGGGAATTTCGGTCACCTGAACATTGGTGGGCGTTACGGTGACGGGTACTTGAGTACCGGTTTCAGCAACGGTTACTTCTGGAGCAACGGACGGGGAAGATCCTTTACCAGTTACTGATACATTGGTTGTCGCTTCGGTGACGGGTTGAGTAGTGGCACTGATCCCGGTTCCTGGCATCTTGGTACGGTCTTCTGGGTCCATAACTTCTGTCGTATTGGATACCATTACGTTGACGGGATTATTTTCACCGGCTCCAACGGGTTGTGCCGGGATATCGGTGATATTGAGCGTATCCAGCTGCGTTTTCGCAGGATCCGCTGCCATAACGGGATAAACCGCTACCGACAGAAGAAATATGATTGCAAAACCAAGGAACAGAATGAGGGATGCACGGGTGGGTTTCATTTTTCACTCCTGATAGCCTCCCGAAAAAAAACACGA
>Ga0265296_1000084_pt1 | contig 188476 bp, 163 predicted proteins | sample MunlanPumphouse1_FD_189073 | JGI IMG/M metagenome (GOLD analysis project Ga0265296, IMG submission 189073) | Groundwater microbial communities from a municipal landfill in Southern Ontario, Canada - Pumphouse #1 | ecosystem: Environmental > Aquatic > Deep subsurface > Groundwater | place...
GATCAGCCTGTTATCCCCGGAGTAACTTTTATCCGTTGAGCTTCGACCATCCTATATTGGATCGTCGGATCACTAACTTCTGCTTTCGCAACTGCTCGGGTTGTCGCCCTTGCAGTAAAGCTGGCTTATGGGTTTGCCCTACCACTCCCGTTTCCATCGGGAGCTAGCCAACCTTTGTAAACGCCTCCGTTACATTTTAGGAGGCGACCGCCCCAGTCAAACTACCTGCCAGATACTGTCCCTTAGCCGGATAACGGCTTAAGGTTAGAATACTAAAAACATCAGGGTGGTATCTCACTTGCTGGCTCTGTCCTAACCGGAGTCAGAACTTCAAAGCCTCCCACCTATACTGAGCAAACGGGCTTAATATTCAATACCAAGCTGTAGTAAAGCTTCACGGGGTCTTTTCGTCTAGCCGTGGGTAACCCGCATCTTCACGGGTCTTGCAATTTCACCGAGTCCCTCGTTGAGACAGTCGTCAACTCGTTATGCCATTCGTGCAGGTCGGAACTTACCCGACAAGGAATTTCGCTAGAAATATTACTAACTCTATCAAGTTAGCGGCGATCTTGTCGCCCTGCATGTCGCCATGCAGTCTGAACTCTATCTTCACTCCCGCCGAAACGGAGTGGTTGGCGTTTGGTTTCTGAGGATTCTAATTAAATTATTTTTAGATTTTTTATGATTCATTTGCTCCGATAATTTAAGTATCTTAATTAATCCTTTTCTCTCTAAATGCTTATTTTGACTCATCATTCTTACACACTGAGCAAATAACCTAAAATCATTATTCTTACTGGTTTGTAAGTGGTGTTTCTCAAAGAAAGGGATAATCACACGCAGAAGATCTGCTCTTTTTCTAACAGCATACCGGTATAAATGTTCTTTATGATTATCATGCCTTTGATTTAGGTATAAATTACCAACTCCAAAAAAGTTTCTAACTTTTTTCAAAGAGGATAAACTCTTCATACCTTGCGTGACGGCAAATTCATGCCATGCTTGCACACCCATTCTATAGCCACGTCTTATTCGTAAAGACTCTTCTCGATCTGGTTGTTTTATAAAACCAATCGAGAAACAGCCCTCACCATCTACAAATCCAACTATCCAACCTAATTTAATTAGTCTTTCCTGCTGATTGTCTGCACTAGTAGCATTATTACTTGTCGACATAATTTAATTATATCAACCTGTAGCTCTAGATTCAACAGAGTTTCCAGCATATAGCCAACTATTTTAAGACCATAGCACTATTGCGCTATGAGGCAGCTATTCCTATTTACTGCTAACCATTTACCTGTTTATAACCGTCCCAGTCCTTCTGAAATCCTATAATACACCAGAATTCCAGAACCTTAGGACGGTTATAGTTACCGCCGGCGTTCATCAGCGCTTCAGTTCAAGGCTACGCGCGCACAGCGCGCAACAAACAACAACTAACTAGCAACTAACAACACGGCTGGTTGTAAGTTGCTAGCTATAAGCGGCGTAAGCCGCGTGTTGCTAGCTGCGTGCTGCGCACGCTCACCTCTTGCCTTAACGTTCTGACACTGGCCAGGCATCAGCCCCTATACATCGCCTTACGGCTTAGCAGGGACCTGTGTTTTTGGTAAACAGTCGGTTGACGTCTTTTACTGCGCCCCCCACTAATTTTGTCCCAATCCTATGAACGGCGCTGTGCCCTAAATGGGGCAGGGCTACTCGCCCTTACGCCGCGAATATCTAACGAACTAAGGATCGTTATCAACCATTAATTCGTTGATTAGTTACAAAATTAGTGGGGGGAGGCCTTATCCCGAAGTTACGGCCGTTGTATTGCCGAGTTCCTAAACGAGGGTTCTCTCGTTCACCTGAGGCTACTCGCCTCACCCACCTGTGTCGGTTTGCGGTACGGATGCCAATAAGTTGGCCCTAGAGGTTTTTCTAGGCTCTGATGCTAGTTTTATCGAGTCGGTGTTGCCACTTTCTCTGCGCCCGCTCGGTCTGCTTATGTCTGACGGATTTACCATTCAAACACAGCCCTCGCCGGCACGCCCATAACCAAATGGCGCAAAACCTTAATCAAAGCGTCTCCCCATTGGAACTTAATGGCAGGGCAGGAATATTAACCTGCTGCTCCATCGTCTACGCCTTTCGGCCTCGACTTAGGTCCGCCTCACCCTGGGACGATTTGCGTTGCCCAGGAAACCTTGGGTTTACGGTGGACTAGGTTTTCACTAGTCTTTTTGCTACTTATACCAACATTCTCACTCCTCTGTACTCCAGAGCGGGTCACCCCTACTCCTTCAGCGCAACAGAGGACGCTCCTCTACCACCCCGCACTAATTCTAATCTCAACTATTTAAAATTTTACCAACATTCCCCTATAAAACTTACGGCTTATTGTAAAATTGTGTTGAGAACAAAATTAGTGCGGGGTCCACAAATTCGGTATTCAGCTTGAGCCCCGATACATTTTCGGTACCAAGTCGCTGGACCAGTGAGCTGTTACGCTATCTTTAAAGGATGGCTGCTTCTAAGCCAACCTCCTGGTTGTTTGAGCGACGAGACCGCCTTTTACACTTAGCTGAAATTTAGGGACCTTATTTGGTGATCATGGGCTGTTTCCCTTTTGACCAGTGAAGCTTAGCCCTCACGGTCTGACTCCATTCCTTTTACTATCTGACATTCGGAGTTTGGTTGGATTGTCTAGGCTTACGCCATGACAACCCATTCAGTGCTCTACCATCAGATAGAAACAGAACAGGCTAGCCCTAAAGCTATTTCGAGGAGAACCAGCTATTTCCGAGTTCGATTGGAATTTCTCCCCTAACCACAGCTCATCCCCGCGTTTTGCACAGCGCGTGGGTTCGGTCCTCCACGTGGTTTTACCCACGCTTCAACCTGGCCATGGTTAGCTCACCCGGTTTCGGGTCTAGTGATAGCAGCGTTTGAGTAAGAAAAGCATTGCGCGCACAGCGCGCAACTTACAACACGCGACTACACCGCTTCTAACACACAACACTCAACTTATAACTTGTGTTGCTAGTTGTTGGTTGGTCGTTGTCTGTTGTCTGCTGCGTGCTGTACACGCCTCACTTTTCAAACTCAGTTCGGCGGTTAAGCCTCGCTTTCACTTTGACTTCGTCCCTTAGGACTTAATCCGCTACTACCAGCTAACTCGTTGGTTCATTCTTCAATAGGCACGCCATCACGCACCACTCTAACGTTAGTTCGCCTATAACCCGGTCACTACACCAGCCGCCAAAGATTGTGTCTTTAGTTTCAACTGATTCGTCCGCGGCCATAAGCAAAACCGACGTTAGAGTGGTCAGCGCTCTGACTCCTTGTAAGCAAATGGTTTCAGATACTATTTCATCCCCCTCACCGGGGTACTTTTCACCTTTCCCTCACGGTACTAGTTCACTATCGGTCATGGAATGTATTTAGCCTTAACGCATAGTCGCGCCAGATTCCCACAGGATTTCACGAGTCCCGTGGTACTCAAGAATAATAATATAAAAGTCCAGAATTCCTTTCGCTTACAGGGCTGTCACCTTCTTTGGCTGACCATTCCAGGTCATTCGACTAGGAAAATCCTGATTTATAAACTTCCCTTAAGGACCACTCATCCTTAAGACATTACCATCTTTCAACCCTGCACTCAGCATTGGCTGAATGGGCCTTAAAACTATACGCCGCACCTATCAAAAGACATGTACAGAATATAATTTAAGCTAAGTACAGTTTGGGCTGTTCCCGGTTCGCTCGCCACTACTACGGGAATTTTTGGTTTAATAACTACCATCCACCAAAGCTTTAGCGTGTCTGGTAGTAACTAAACCAATTCGGTGTTTTCTTTTCCTCTGGGTACTTAGATGTTTCAGTTCCCCAGGTTACCTTCATAACCCTATGTATTCAGATTATGATGTTACGATCTTCCATCGTAACGGGTTGCCCCATTCGGACATCTCCGGATCAAAGGTTGCTTGCCACCTCCCCGAAGCTTTTCGCAGGCTGCTACGTCCTTCATCGTCATTCCATGCCAAGGCATCCACCATTTGCACTTGTTGCGATTTAACCACAAGAATGAATACTTAATATTCATCTTTTACTAATAATTGTTCGTATAACTTTGCTTGATTTATATTTACCTATTCAATTATTAAAGAGCTTTCCAAACGTATGACTTAAGCAACAAAAAATCGCTTGTTTCCAAGCGACATTCCTAGAGACTTTAAAAGCACACAAAACATATACCCTAGGTGGGCCGCTTGTAGAAAATTAAGGATAGTCTGTTGCTCATAGTTTTTGGACTGTACTACTAAAATACAGCTTTTATAGTATACGGGATATTAAGCTACCGTGTCAAGAGGTTTAAAGTGTGAATAGTTAAAATATTAAAAAATCAACGGTTTTTGGCTAATATTAGCCAAAAACCGTTAAATTGCTAAAAACCTAACCCCAACATCACTAATTTCCTAACTTTCTACTAATAACAGATCTAATAATCTTCATAATACCAGGTAACCCAGCTGATCAAGAACGATATGAAAATGTCTTTTCTTCATTAGATAATAATCGTTAAACTGGATTTGTCCGCACTAATTCTACCAGGAAGCGCACGCCCACGCCACTGGCGCCCTTAGCCAAATACTGCCCATCTATAGTTTTCATCGGGCCGGCAATATCCAGGTGCGCCCATTTATATTTCTTGGCAAACTGCCACAAAAACATCGCGGCCGTAATAGCTCCGGCATAGCCTGATTTGCCAATATTTTGCACGTCGCCAAAAGTTCCTTTTATTTCTTCTTCATATTCCTCCCACATCGGTAGCGGCCACACATAATCGCCTGAAATATCTCCTACTTTATGCAATTTGTCTTGCAACTCCTTATCTGGAGTCAATAAGCCAGCAATCTGTAAGCCTAGCGCCACCGGACAAGCACCGGTAAGCGTGGCCACATCAACTACCAATTTGGGCTTAAACCGTTCAGCATAAGTCAGCGCGTCAGCCAAAATAATCCGGCCTTCAGCATCCGTATTTAGTACTTCAATGGTTTTGCCGGAAAGGCTTTTTAATAAATCACCCGGACGATAGCCGGCGCTCCCGGGCATATTTTCTACGGCCGGCACTAAACCCACCACATTAACGAGTAATTTAAGCTGGCTAATTGCGCCTAAGGCCGCCATCACTGCCGCGCCGCCGGACATATCTAAATGCATATCGCTCATACCCTTTTCGGGTTTAAGGTTCAAACCGCCGGTATCAAAAGTTACGCCCTTGCCTACAAGCACATAAGGCGCTTCATTTTTTTGACCGCCGTAATATTCCATAACAATAAACTTAGGGTCTTCAGCAGAACCGTTGGCCACCCCCAGAATCGCTCCCATTTTAGCTTTTTTAATTTCTGACAACCCCAGCACCTTAACTTTAAAACCAAACTTCTTGCCAAATTCAACCGCCTTATTGGCTAATAGTTGCGGGGTCATTTCCCCACCGGGAATATTACCCAAATCACGCGCTAAATTTATTTGCTCGCCAATTATTTGCCCGAGTCTAACTCCGGCAGATACGGGTTCAATTTTCTCTTTCTCGACCGCCAGCACCAATTCCTTCACAAAAAAACCATTATCGGGCTTTTGTTTATAATGTAAAAATTCGTAATCAGCCATCAGCGCGTTTTCCGCTATCAACTGTCCCAAACGCTCACTACTTAAGTCCAGCACAGCCAAGGCTTCCATCGGGACTGTTAATTGTTTAATTTTTTCAGCTTTAGCTACAGCCACCATATGCCGCGCCGCCAACACAGCCTTGCGTAAATTCCACTTTGACTTATTCCCTAGTCCTAACAGCATTAACTTGCCCTTACCGGCGCGCAGTAAAACTTTAACTTCTCCCTCTTTGCCGCTAAATTCGTGCTGCTTAAAAAGTCTGGCCACTTGTTTCTTCTCGCTTTGTTTAAGCCATTTCCAAAATAACTGGCTGATTGGTTTGTCTTTAGTAAAGTAAGTCAACACTAAACTTTCAGCCTTAACTTTTGCTTTAATATCTCTAACTATAAATTTCATATATACCCATTAACCTAATTAATAAAAAATGGCAGGCTATACATAATATAAATTAAATAACATTATTTAGCAATAAAATAGGTTGAGTCTTAAAACTCAACCTGGTTTAATTTTTCGATATCTCGGCGGCAATTTCCAGAGCATTATTCAATATATTTAAACCGCGGGACTTTTTGGCCATCAACTTCTACATCTTCCAAAAACATTTTTACTGGCCTTACCCAATAATTACCCTTATTAGCATACTTACCAGTGATATGCTTATAAACCACAAACTCCTCCATGGTTTCACTATGCCGCGCTAAACCAATAACTTCCATAATGTCGCCCTTGAAATGTTGATATTTACCTAATTTTATGTCCGTCATAAATGTAAAGTCAATAAACCGATTACCATTGCCACTAATTATAGTTGACAATACATGAAATCTCAATTAGAGTGACTAAAATCCAAATCAAAAAAATACAAACACTAAAAAGAGGAAAAACAAATGAAAACAATACTAGTAATTTATGAAGACAGTCTAACCAGTAAGGTAATTGAAAGAACCTTACAAAAAAACAATTATGAAATCGAGAAAGTGCAAATGTCTGACTTAAGTCTCGACCAACATTCTAATCCAGATCTCATAATAATCGAGTTACCAAAAATAATCGACATGGGGATAAAACTGGTAAAGATGATAAAAGAGACCAAATCTTCAATTAAAATACTAATAACTTCAGCTCACAACCAGTCTGACATAGACAAGGCAAAACAGGAACTAGGCCTAAATATAGAAATCATCCAGGCTCCTTGGTCAAAAAATGACTTTCTGTCGCTAGTCAAAAAAATGATTAAAAAAAAATAATAAGTAAATTAAAGATTTCTCAAAACCCCGCTTCTTTTACAAAGACGGGGTTAATTTTATATTTGGTGCCGGGGAGAGGACTCAAACCCAGAAGTAGCCCCGCTAAGCAGGACACTACTGGGCAAGCCTCCGCGTGATTACTTGACCCCGTACAAGTGGTGGGCGAGGTGGGACTCGAACCCACAATCCTTACGGAATACGGTCCTAAGCCGTACGCGTATACCAATTCCGCCACTCGCCCACCATCTATACGGGGCTGTTTATACCAACCCCGAACCATGTTGGGTTCGGGGTCCGGCACCCGATGTGGTACCGGGTTTCACCACTCCGGCAAAATTACTACGGGGTAAATATACCAACTTGCCCCGTACTTCCGCCTGGGGCGGATAGTGCGGGGTTCCCTGCCCCGCTGAGCGGTGCTCCACCCATATTAATAATAACCTATTTATCTCCTATTTAGTACCGCAAAAAATGCCAGTTGTCAATTTAGACCGACTTATAGTAAAATAAATGTATTCATAATTAAACGTAAACCTATGGGGGGTAGGAAAACGTCGCGAGTTATTGTTATCACGCTTTTTTGTAGTGTGATTTTTTTATTACCAAGCGTCAGCCAGTCCGCACCTGAGCATTTGGTTATTAGTGAAGTGCAAACTACCGGCGGTGAAGGCCATACCACTAATGATTTTGTAGAACTATTCAACCCGACTTCCACGCCGCTTAACTTAAAGGGTTATCGCTTGGTAAAACGTACAGCCGCGGGCGTAAGTGATACTACTCTTAAATCTTGGACCGACGATGTTATTGTTCCGGCTTACGGTTTTTATCTTTGGGCTAATTCTGATTATACTTCCATATCAACCGCGCCCGATGCCACTACCAGCGGTAGCTTAGCCGATAACAACGGCGTTGCCTTGCGCCAGGGCGCGGCAGACACCGGCACAATTATAGACAGTGTGGCTTGGGGAAACAGCACCAACACTTTTATTGAAGGCGTAGCGTGGACAACTAATCCCGGACCAAATCAATCATTAGAACGCCGGAAACCGCTGGCTGGCGCCAGACAAGATACTAATAATAATACCGCTGATTTTACTATCCAAACCAGTCCAACAGCGCAAAACAGCGCTACCGCGCCAGAAACTCCTATCCCAATCAACAACAACTCAACTGGTACCTACCCGATGTCGCCAACCAACAACCCCCAAAGCGGCGAAGTGGTTATTAATGAAATTGTTAGCGACCCGGGAAGCGGCGGTGAAGAGTGGCTGGAACTTTATAATCGCTCAACCCGTGTAATTGACTTGTCTAAGTTTACCCTTGAGGATGGCAGTCATACTATAAACCAGTTAAACGGCAACCTGGGCACAGATGGCAACAGCCGTTTTACTGTTCTAAAATCACCCAAGGGTAATTTAAACAACGACGGCGACATTGTAATTTTAAAATTCGCTGACACTATAATTGACCAGGTAACTTACGGCAATTGGGACGACGGCAATATGGCTAACAACGCGCCAGTGGCGCGCGCTCCTTGGGGTATTGGCCGCTTACCTGATGGCCAAGACAATAACAATGACCAAACAGATTGGATAATTACTAATCCGACCATAGGTGCAGCTAATCAGGCCAGCTCGCCAGCCTCAACAAATTCGGACAATAAGTCCGCTGGTTTAACTTTTTCTGAAATATATCCTAATCCGCCCTTAAGCGACGAGACCAATGAATTCATTGAATTGTTTAACAACAGCGACCAAATTATCAATCTAAATGGTTGGATTATTAAAGATAAAATAACCTCTTATCTAATTAACAATAACGACTGGCCATCAACCATCATTGAGTCCAAAAAGTTTTTTCTTTTACCACGGCCTAAAACCGGAATTGCCTTGGATAATGAGGGCACGGAACAGCTAACACTTGCTTCGCCCGACAATAAAATCATTTTAAAACTTAACTACACTGGTCCGGCTAAAGAGGGTACAAGCTACGCCAAAAACGAACAAGGTGGGTGGCAATGGACTACTCAGTCCACACCAGGACAACTCAACAAAATAATATTGATTGATGAACCGCCTCATTTAGGATTTTTTATACCTAAAAAAGGCGTGGCAGGTGAATTAATAATTCTAGACGCTTCCGACACGGTTGACCCGGAAGGAAGACCAGTCAGCATTCTTTGGAGTTTGGGCGATGGCGCTTTCAGCACCACCATCACCCCCAGCCATATCTATAATAAAGCCGGGCGCTATACTGTAAAATTAAAAGCCTCTGACCATGCTGGCAATGAGTCCAGCGACAGCCAAATCATAACTATTGAAAATTCCAACACCGTGAGCGGTAAGGTCGCCGGCGTGACAAGTGGACCAATTGAACTTACCGAAATTATGCCTAATCCTCAAGGCAGTGATAATAACGAATGGCTGGAGCTATACAATCCTAATCTAACCGCTACTAATACGGCGGGATGGAAATTAATTATCAATGGCCGCGGTTACAACTTGCCCGAGCACGACATAGCGGCTGAATCATACTATTTAATTACCAAAAAAGACGGTAAATTCACTTTAATTAATGGCAAAACTAAACTGATCTGGCAATCGCCCACCGGCCAAAATAACCAGGAAATCAATTATAATTCCGCCCCCGAAGGCCAAAGTTTGATTATGGAGGAATATGGCAATGTCTGGACAACCACACCTACGCCAGGCGGTGAAAATATCTTAACCCGGGCAAGTTCGACCAACTCTGATAGCTATCAAACCCTGCCGCTGGCTGAAATTAAATCTTTAGACAGCGGCAGTAAAGTCAGCACCGAAGGTGTAGTGGCTCTGGAACCAGATGTGCTCGCCAAAAATATTTTCTGGCTTGGCGGCGAGGCTGGCATACAAATTAACTTGAGCGGCGGCGGTTGGCCTAATCTTAAAGTCGGCGACCTGGTGAAAATTCAAGCTACATTGTCGCGAACGGCTACCTACGGCACTCGGTTGCTCTTACGCCAACCGGAACAGCTCAACATTATCGGCCAAGTCCAATTACCTGAACCAAGTCTGATTAATCTTAGTGACATCGGTGACGATAACGAAGGCCAACTTATAACCACCACCGGCAAGGTGAGTAAATCATTGGCTCGCAGTTTTACTCTTACAAATACTGACAGTAACCTGACAGTTAGTTTAAAAAACTCAACTTTAAAATGGCCTAAAGTAAAAAATAACGACGAGCTAAGCGTAACCGGATTTGTTGCTGTGACTAAAGACGGTATAAGGTTACTCGCCCGGTCGCCGCAGGACATAATAACCAAATTCAGCGCGCCCGCCGCCCCAGCCGTACTAGACTTGAGCCAACCGGCCAAATCAAACAACCTGCCGGGTTATATATTAGTGGGCGGGGTTATACTAGCCGGACTTGGTATTTACCTTTGGCAAAAATTCAACTGGCCGCACCTTGTTGATTTGATAAAAAACCGTTTTAAAAAATGAAATAGAAATAATTATTGTCTTTAATAAAAATTACAAAACTACTCTTTTGTGGAACAATTTTTAAAATAGCCTTGCAATAATTCATCTATTATGGTATACTTATAGAAAGTTAATTTATCCTACTTTTTTAATCATTAACTATAATTAATATATGAATCACGAAAATATAAAGGGTCCTGAGGATGAAATTCAAAAAACTCCTGAGGGTAATATTGAATTTCCTGAGGAAGTAAAGCAATGCATTGCGCAGGAGAAATCAAAATTAGTGGAAGAGATAAATAGGTGTGATAGTGTCAAAAAAGAGTATGACCGTTTTAAAACCGGAGGAAAGGGGTATCGCGAAGGTGGTCGGGTTAATGCTGGTCTTACTAGTTTTATGTTTGGGATACCGATTTTGTCTGCAGCATTAATGACAGGAGGTAAGAATCTTAGTATTGAAGCGGGTGTTGCCGCGGTTCTAACGCCCCACATCATTGAAGGAGTGAGAGAGCTTGCTCATTATGGAAAATATAAGTATGCAGAACATAAACGCAAAAAAACGGTAAAAACTCTTTTGGGAGGTACTAACGCCGAGTCTGTGGTAGCATAAGAGGGCAATTAAAATTAATAACAAGATACTATGGATATAGAAAAAAAACTTAAAGAAATCGGCGTTTCAGCCAACTGCATTGCCACATATGAATCAGTAATAGCGCTAAGTGGCGAAAAAGATGCTAAGTCGGCAGCGGCGATTGCATTTATGATTAGCGATCTAATAGATATCGCCACAGAACAAAAAGGGATAGAATTTGCAAAAAATTATATTGAATTACAAGCCAAAAGATTGGATGCTTTCTTTTTGGCTGACCCTAAGGCTCACAAAGAAGCACTTGAAGGCCTAGCTGATCTTTTGGGGGTTGAAAAATAAAAAAACAAATAACCTTATTGCTAAACTTAACACTCTTCTATTATTTATTAATTATTTAACCTCTTGATTTTATAATAACATCCCACACTGATAGTGTGGGATGTTATTGGTTTTAAACAATTAGTTTAAACTCTAAAAATAATTCATGGTGCAATTATTTGACGAAATCTGAACCTCTTTTGAATGAAACTGACGGCGCGCTTCACTCCCCTTTACCATCTCGACCGATAATACAAACCTGGCAGTAAGCCTAAAAAATACCAAGTTTATTGGCCCAATTTAATAAAACTAATTGGTAATTTATATAAAAAACGGCTAACCATACGCATGATTAGCCTTAAAAAATTAACTGCTTAATAAATCTGTTAAAAACCAAACCGCTAAATCAACTTCGGTGATTATGGCAGTCTTGGTAGCCTGCGCTAATTGTCTAATTTTTTGACCATCAGTTGTTTCGGAATTATTACTTGTCAGGCTAGGAATATTTACAATCAACGACAACTGCTGTTCTTTTATTAACTGTTCTATACTTAATACCTGCTTCTTATCGCTTAGCTTGCTCACTATAATAATATTATCTACTCCTTCTTTACCAAGATAAGTTCCCGTACCGACCGTGGCAAAAATCTGACGATTGTTTTTAAGTACCAGCGCATGAACCATCGGCCGCAGGGCTGTTTTAGCCTCGTCAGATACGCTAAACAATATATTACCCACTTTCCCAAGTTGGTTCTTTAGTTTTTCAACCGCTAAGGCCTTTCTTTTTTTGTCTGTTTCTTTTTCACTACTTGTCATTTTTTGTCCCTCGCATTTTTAAATTTATTATTTCAAGTTTCAATTGTTAAAGAAAATTTATTTAAAAAAATTCCCACCGTTTAAGGTGAGAATTAAAAACTACCAAATGAAAATCCACTACGGCCCGGCTTCGCCCAGGGCCTTTTAATACTTATTGCTCTAAAACAACCTAAATTCATACTGCTACTAATAGTAGCCATTATAAAAATTGTGTCAAGTTTATTATTTAAATAATTAAAAATAACAAAAATAACCCAAACATTACAATTATTTCAGCTATGGAAAAGTATTTTATGGGCCCTTTTAAATTAATCCTTTTATGTGGGTAAAAAGGAAAGTAATCGCTATTATCCAAAGCATCCAAAGCTAGGTGACTTAAATATCCCAAGGCAAACACCATTCCAAATTTATAATCAAACACGGCCACCATCGCTGAAACTACCAAACCAAAAATTACATTATGCAAAACATTTCTTTGGTCACCCCAAGGGTCATGTCTGTTCGTAATTGTCTTTATAAATTTTTTAAAACTAAACAATGCCCCGTTTTTAAAATAAGACACCAAATGGTCCAAATCAACCAACAAAGCGCCGGCTAAAGCAGCGGTGTAATTACCAGTAATTTCACCAATAATTAATCCACCTAAAAGGTGAGTTGGCAAGAGCATCATATATCTAAATATCTAGCCAAACACAAATACCTATTAATTATACTGTGGTGTCGCGCTCAGCGCGACTATGACCACGCTAAGCGTGGTGGGCTAGGTGGGACTCGAACCCACATCCCGCAAACGGGACAGCATTTTAAGTGCTGCGCGTATACCAGTTCCGCCACTAGCCCTTATGTAAAATATTCCTCCCCCGATGAGTCGGCTGCAAGCTATGACAATTGGGACAAAGAATGCGTAAATTATTCAAACGATTATCATGCCTGTCACCGTTAATATGGTCAAGCTCCAAAGGAAGATAACCATCAGTATTCCTTTTGGCCCAACCACACAACTCACAACATTGTTTCTTTATACTGGCCGCAAACAACCGACGTTTTAATTTGTAGCTTTGAAAATTACTATTTTTGATAAGTATTTCTTCAAGTGGTATTCGCGGCTTACCAATACCAGTCATGCCACGATTCCAACCTTTCCCTCTAAAATGTTTTGTTTTTAAATTATATTCGTGTATATATTGCTTGATTTGTTCATAATTACCACCTGCTGGACGCAACCCCAAATTAAGAAGTACTTGACGATAACTAAACGAATCTTTAACAGCTTTAGTTAATTGGTCCATTGTCCATTTTCTACGTCTAGCCATAAATACATTATGGCATAAGGTAAACGCAAAGGCAATACAATACTTATATGTGTACCAGCTTACTCCGCACTGCCCCTCCGTGAGACTAATGTGGGGTTTCACACCCTAATTCTTTATTTTTAAAAATCACTAGCCCTTAATTTAGGCAAAAATAGCATAGCATTTGGGTTTTTTTATGGCAAGAAACCACCATAACAATAAATAAAAACCCGGTCCTCCATTACCGGGTTAATAGTTTCATAAATTAAGAACAAACTATTTTACTGTATTTGTTTGCCAAATATTCTTTCATTTTTGCTGGTTCAGAACCAATCGCGCACAGTGGGCATTCATCTGGTTTGTACTTAGGTAGATCAGGTTTTAATAAACTTACAATTTTAAATCCGCCTATTGAATCTTTTCCGGAACGATTAATTATAGCCGCTATTCTTTGATAAAACTCGACTGGTTGTGGATTCCCCGCTTTAATTGCATTAATAGTTTTAAAACTACTACCGCCTGTAGTCACAACATCTTCAATCGGCTGTACAAAAGCATTGGGTGGTATTATGTGGCGTTTCCAAGTTTGTAAATCACCTTCTTTTTCAGTTATTCCGTGAAAACAATCAAAATAATCAGCCAAATGACTAACTAAAAAGGTAGCGCCAAACGATGGACCAACTATCCAATCTGCCGAATTGATTCCTCCTAAACGGAAAGCTATTTGGTATGTAATGATTTTTGCGGCGGCTGATTTTTGCAGAACAAACGTACAGTCATAATACTCACCACTGTGCAACCCGCTTGTCAAAAGCGCATGAGGTTCATTTTTATCTCCAGAATGAATCCAATGAACAAAATACGCCTGCAAAAAGTAGTCAATTTCAAGTCTAGTTAAAATACGACCGCCTATATCATTAACGGTTAACTTACGAACTTCTGAGAAAGAAAGCTTACAGATATCTTCTATCAGCATCCTACACCTCCTTGCTTCGTAGTTAATAACTTACCCCTTACTGAAACAATAACCTGATGCATCTCCTGTGCTTTTTGACCAGCAGCTGCGGCAAACTTTTTTGGATCATCTGAAGCAAATATAATCGCGCGGCTGTTATTAAAAATGACATTCCTAAATTCCGAATTACCTATTGATAAAAACGCTTGCGTAATTACATCTTCCATTAATTGGTCTTTTGTCTGCGCTCCCACTGCCGGCGATAAGATAATCATATTGTCCCCAGCGATCTCGCGCACAGCCTTGCCTTTTTCGGGCCGATTGGCGCCAACAACTAAACCACAATTATTATTCGCGTTCCAGTTGTGAGCAACATTATAAGCGACTCTTTCATAAAGGGGCCTGGCTGAACTACAAATTTCTCTATACCAATCCTCAAGTGTTATGGAGTCTGGTTTGTCCGCCGGATCAAATTTGAAAGTATATAAACCTTGAAACTCGTCCGCTTCGTCATTGGAAGTTAAACATACCACAATTATTCCCTTATCTTGCCTGTCCAGAAACGGTTGCAGAGAACCTATTCCCATATAAGGCGCTACGGTTACAAAATCAAAACCGCAGTAGTCAAATAAGGCCACTACATAACCGTCGTTGGTATTTCCTATGTCCCCCCTCTTTGCATCCGCTCCTACAACTATAGTAGGATCAATAGAGTTAATATAACCAGCGGTTTTCTTCATGACTTCAAATCCACCTTTAATTGATTCGTAAAAGGCAGAATTGAGTTTGTAAAAACCAGCCACATCGCAAGTACTTTCAATTATCATCTTATTGAAATGCAGTTGCGCAGCGGCATCTGTTGTGCGGGTCACGACTTTTCTAACCTTCTTGATATCACTGTCGAGTCCCACACAAGCAAACTTCCCAACCCTGAACTGACTAAGTGTCAATTCACGGAAATTGCGTCCATTTGTCATATTACTACCTCATATTGTTAAAGAATTGATTTATTTTTGCTGCTTGTTTGCCCATACCTTAAAACAAACGCCCACAAAAGTCAAATAAACTAGGCGCGTTAACCCTCTCACATCTTCTCTGTATCAACGTATTAACACATTAATACAAAGAATAAAAACTAAGAGATACAAAACTTTGGTGGGTGAACTAAATTAAATTGCCCAATAAATAACCGACCACATAGGCCACGCTGGCGGCTACAGCGCCAACACCCAACATCTCCACTCCGGCCAGCCACCACTTTATTCCAGTAATATGGGTGCGCAAACTACCAACCATAAACAAACAAATTGCGGTTGCCACGATGGCCCATTTAAACGCCTCGTTGCCGGCCAAACCAAATATGTACGGCACTAGCGGAACAGCTCCGGCAATAACAAAAGATGTAAAAGTGGCAACTGCGTTTTTTATAGGTTTATTATCTTCATCCCCGACGATTTTTAATTCACTTATCATCATTTCATCCACCCAAACTTTTTTATCGCGCGTTATAATATCAACGACTCTTTCCAAATCCGCTCCCATAAAACCCTTGGCCGCGTAAATTTCACGAATTTCCTGCTTTTCCTCTTTTGGCAATCTGTCTACCTCCCACTCTTCGCGTTTGCGCTCGGTTTGTTCGTACTGACGTTCGGAACGGCGAGCCAAAAAATTACCGGCCGCCATCGAAAACCCATCGGCCAGTAAATTAGCCGAACCCAATATTAAAACCACCACCGGCGATAGTGAGGCGCCAGCTACGCCAGCCACTACCGCAAACGTGGTGATAATGCCATCATTGGCGCCAAAAACAATATCACCGATATATTTACCGGCCATTAACTTATGAAAATCTTCCTGGCTTTTGCCTTGGTGGTGAATCTGCCTTATCTCTTCAATTTTATATTGCGGAATAATCGGAGTCCTTTTAAAACTAATCATATAACTGCAGTATACTATGGCTCAAAAATTTAAACAAAAAACCCCGTAACCTTAAGCGAGGCTCTAAATTCTAGCAAAGCCAACTGGAGCTTTAGCGTAAGTTGGAGCGGGTAACCCGCCCAAATTTCAAACCAGTAAAGTTTTTTCTAATCGCTTTTTAATAAAATTTCGCCCCCAGCCCGTTTTTAAAAATCTTTCCCTGTTTTGAGCATCTTCTTTAGCTAAACACGCCTCATAATAAATCAGCCTAAATGGTCGACTGTTTTGTGTAGAAAAAACTTTACCGGTCTGATGTTTTACAAACCTTTTTCTTAGGTTATTAGTAAAACCAGTATATAACTCACCATCTTGCAGACTTTTTAAAATATAAACGTAAAACATCTTGGTTTGAAACTTGGAGCGGGTAACGAGAGTCGAACTCGTATCTCGTCCTTGGCAAGGACGCATAATAGCCGCTATACTATACCCGCGCAAATACTCAATCCCTATATCACTAAATCATTTTACCACTAGTTGTAAATTTTGTTCATCACGCTCTAGCTCTTTAAATATTTAAGTGTTCTGGTGATCTAGTATCCAAATGCTGTTTCAGTATAGCAAAAACCTTACTCTCGTCAACGCCGAGAATGGACAAGGTTTTTAGTTTAGCTGAATGCCCGGCCTTTATTTCAATTTGATTAACGGATAAACCTAATAGCTTAGCGACCGCATCACAAACTTCCGCGTTAGCCCGGCCATCAATTGGTGGCGCTGATACTTTGATATGCAAAACATTGCCAACTAAACCAACGATCTTGGGATGACGCGAATTGGCTGTAACTTTAACCATTAAAAGCATAAAAACAGCTAGAATTAAGAATCATGAATTATGAATCAAGAATAGTAAGTTGCTGTTTAGAAATTAAAAATTACACACTTATAACTATATTCCTCAACTCTTTGGGTACTCGCGTCAGGTTTTTTATTCCCTTCTCCCCAACTACCACCATATCCTCAATCCTCACCCCGCCCCAACCTTTTAAATAAACCCCGGGCTCAATTGTCATAACCATGCCGGGTTTTAATATATCTTTGCTCTTGGGTTTAAAATTCGGCCACTCGTGAATGGCAGTGCCAAGGCCATGTCCTAAACCATGGGTAAACGACTTTTTACCAAACTTTTTGTGTAAATAATTTCTAACTTTTCTATCCACCAGACTGGTTTGTTTTTGACCTTTAGCTAACATAACTAAACCTCTATTTTGTGCTTCCAAAACCGCCTTATAAACCTTAATTTGTTTTTTACTTGGCCTACCAAAAATATAAGTCCTTGTCATATCTGAACAATAACCATTTACCGTTGCCCCAAAATCAAACATCACCAAATCACCTTTTTTCAGTTTAGTTTTACCCGGCTGGTGATGAACATTGGCGGTATTTTTGCCAAAACTCACAATCGGCTCAAAAGCCAAAGCTTTAATGCCATAATGTTTCATTCGGCTCACAATAAACCCAGCCAAACTAATTTCAGTGACTCCAACTTTTAACCTCGTCACCGCCTCATTCAAAACCATTTCGCTAATCCTTTGGGCCTTAATAATACTATTAAGCTCTAATTTAGTCTTAATGGCTTTTATCTCTTGAATAACCGGTAGTTGATACTTATTCATATTCATTAAATAACTAACCATTGCTTTTCGGCTCCTTACTATCAAAAACAATCGGCTCTAAAAATTCAGAACGATATTTAGATGTCATACTAAATGTGCCATAGGGTGATTTTTTCACCTTATCCCAGCGCAAAGCTTGAGCTCTGGCAGAACCAATCAAATCTTTCTCTAATAAGGGCCTAGTGGCTAATTTCTGGCGAGCTTTAGACAAAGCTGACTCATTCTCAACAATCAACAAGCCATGAGTTTTTATGTCTAGTTCTGGCCTGACTTCAGCCATTAAATGTTCAAATCGGGGGCCGCTGCCAACATCGCCGGTAACTGAATCGCCTATAACTTCTAAACGATTATAAGAAACAGGAATATTGTCTTGTTCTAATTTTTCTATTAACCATTTCATTTTGTGTTCTTTGTCTCCCGGCACATCATCGTCAGTAGCACACTCAATAAACTTATCCGCCAAACCAGTGTACTTTAAAATTTCCAAAATAAACCCCCGCGGATTAGCCGTCATACCAACCATGGGCACACCCAAACGTTTATATTCTTCCGCCAGTTGAAAAACTGGGCCGATTTTAGCTTTATCATAACTCTCCGGGTCTTTTTTATAAATATCACGAGCTATCTGAGTTGCCATTTCGTCAAATCTTTTTAATTCAGTCGCGGCTATCTCATGGTACTCATCACCTGGCAGATTAATATTCTGACCTTCTGTTTCCAAAAAATCCTTTTCATAATAGTCAGCGTCCGCCCAGGTTGAATATTTGTCATCGTCAGGATTATCATTCAGCATCTTCATTCTATACATTTCTTTGAACATTGTGCCTAGTCTGAATCCAGCCAAATGTATATCATCAACCTTGCTGGAATCAATATTTGGCCACAATTTCCTTCTAACTTCAGGGTATAACAATTCTTCTAAGTTTAAAAAGGTCAGATCAATATCAAAAAAAGCCGTCAACGGCACAACCCCTTCGGCCGTACGAGCCAGACGAATTTCAGCGTTCTTCCCTTCAAGATTTTGCAGATGTGACTTAACTAACAGTGATTCTGATTTTTCTTTGTTAATTTCCATTTCCTCTTTCATATTGTTATTGTTTCCAAAATATATTATGGCTAATCATATAAAAAGTCAATATTGTTAGTTACCGACTACTTCTTTGTTAAAATTATCCTCTCCATACTCAACAAATCTTTTTAAAAAACCATAGTGGTCAACTACTGTCTGCTGGCGATGGTCATCACTCCCATAAACCACGTTCCAACGATTAAATTCCAAGACAAATGATAAAAATCTAGCTTTAATCAAATTATACAAAAAACTCAGTTCTTTTGAAGACAGGGGATTAAGCTTCAAATATGTTCCTACAAACAATTTACCTTGATAAGGATTCCAATTATAACAAAAGGTTGTTAAATGAAGACTAACTGCTAAATTCTGAATATATGGACTAAAAGCCATATCGGAAAAATCAATAATCGCCTGCAAGTTATCGGCACTAACCAGCCAGTTGTGAGGTACTATATCATTATGAATTAAACCTTTTGGCAAATTATCAAATTCATTTTTACATTTTTTAAATTCAGTAAATACATCAACCAGGACACCTCGGTCAAAACCTACCGGCAAATATTCCAAAGTGTTTTCCAGTATAAGAGTATTTTTTAAATCCCATTCATAATTTTGTCTGGTTCTACTGCCGTCTGAAAACTTTTTTAACAATAAATCCATCTTACCGGCCTGCTCGGCTACTGATACCACCAATCCATCAGATAAAATCTTTTGGTCCATATTCTCACCGGCAATATAACCCATAACTATTGAATATTTGTCTCCTATCACGGTCTCCAATTTACCCGCTTTATTTTGTAATATATGCGGTGTTTTTAAACTCATCTGAAAACAATAGTCCATCACCTCCAATTCAAACAAAATATTCTCCGGTCTAATACCTATTCCTTCAAAAATTTTAATGACAAATATGTTTACATCGGTTTCAATATAATAGTTCGAATTCTCATAGCCAGAAGTATAAAGAAAAAACTTCTTTATTTGGCCTAAGTCCAAATAATTATCAAGAATACTTTGCAAAAAACCTTGTTTATACTCTTGACGCATAATCTTTTCTAAAGCTTACTCAAAATAATTTTGTGTATTTTTCCGTTGGTCGCCAGCAAATCAATATTCGCCATTACCTTACCTTGTCTATCATAAATTGACCAAGGTTTATTCTTAAAATCCGTCACCTTACCGCCGGCTTCTTGCACCAACAAAATGCCGGCCGCCGCGTCCCAGGGTTTGGTGCCGGGAATAACAATGCTTTCGGTGCGGCCGGCCGCTACCCAAGCTAACTCAATGGCCGCGCTGCCCAATTGACGCATGTCTAAACTTTTTAATTTAAAATATTTATAAAGTTCCACTGCTCTTTTTATGTGTTTACTTTCAGAACCGTGGCAATAAGTTAAAAATGATTTTTTAATATCTTTAGTTTTTGACACTTTAAGTTTATGGCCATTCAAATAAGCGCCCTGGCCTTTTTCGGCCACATACATCTCTTTTAAATATGGCACATAAACCGCACCAACAAGCGGCTTGGCTTTATAGTATAAACCTATAGAAACAGAAAACAATGGATTGTGAACGCAAAAATTAGTGGTGCCGTCCAACGGGTCCACCACCCATAAATAATCCGATTCTTTATTTTCCCCCTCTTGAGATAAGAGGTGGTTAGGGGGCGTTATAATTTTTTTCCTATTCATAACTCCCTTAATCCCTCTTACCTTAAGAGGGATATCATGTGAAAACGTCCTCATTAACCCCGATTCCTCACTTAATATACTAAAATCTGGTGTATACTTTTTTAGTTCTGACAAAATTATTTTTTCCGAAGTTAAATCAGCTTTAGTCACAATTTCGTGCGACTGTTTTAGTTCCCAACTAATAATGCCTTTACTAAATTCTTTGACTAAATAATCTCCGGCTTTTTGAGCAGCCCGAGCAGCAATATTTTTGTAATTCATAGTTAAAACTCCATTTCTTCGCTTAAATTAGGCAATAAATATCTAATTCCCAAGGGCGTTAAAACTTTATCAGGAATAACTTTATAGGCGTGTCCCACCGCTTTTAGATTACCATCGTGCACTGGGAAACAACTTTGCGGTTTTACTTGCTGTACATAATCCAGAGCTTCCATAATGTCTAACCACGGCGCGGTGATGGGGAAAGCTAAAATTTCCACTGGTTTATTAGGCACGGTTAAGGCATCGCCTGGATAAAAGAACCGATTAGCAATAAAATAACCAGTATTATCAATAATAGGGATTATTGGATGAATTAAGTGATGTTTAATCCCCACACCCTCAACCAAAACCCCCTTCTCGGTTGCGCTTTGTCCGTTTTCAACTACAACATAAGGTACACGTTCTTTATCTAATAACAACCCAACACTATGATTGGTGATAATCTTAGCTTGCGGGTTATTTTGCAACACGGCTTTCAGCGACGGAATATGTAAATGGTCGCCATGCTCGTGGGTAATTAAAATAATATCAATACCTGTTACCAAGTTCTGTTCAGTTGTATAATCGCCCGGGTCAGTTAAAATTTTTAAGCCGTTTTCTTCTATTAACAGGCAACAATGGCCAAATTTAGTGATTTTCATAAGTTATTTATTTAATAACCCGCTTTAAAAAGTCTTCAATGTCCAACATTAGATCTTTTAACAACACGTGCATATCATTGGTGAAAATATCAGGAAATTGATTCATTTCTTTAATTAATTCAGGTAATGTGTAAAACAACACTCCTTTGGCTTCGCGATCCACGGGTTTAATACTGCCATCATAAATACCAAAATAGGCATGAACTTTATTGGCAATAATTATTTTCTCATCGTTTATTACCTTCTCTAGTTCATATATCTTGCTACGTGAATGTTTTACTACGGAAATAGTGGTTAAATAGTCGCCCAATAATACTAAGGTTTTTTCAAAGTCATTACTACCTTTCAATACTATTGAGGGGGTTTGTAACTCCTGTATGGTTTCCACCATCACCGCATAATCTGGGGAGTCGCCATAAGCCACATGCCCGCCTACAGATTTGTCCAACATACCGGGGTTGTGTTTTTTATCATATGATCTTTTTTGCACCAATAACTCACCATTACTATTAAAAATAAATACATTAACAACTTCGCAAGCTTTTGATGGTTTACCGGTTTCCTTAAAAACCTTAACTTGGTCTGAATAAAACTCATCGCGCGCCATGGGTATGGAGCGCTCGACATCATTTAATAAAAATGTGCTTAATATTTCGCTCATATTATTTACCTCTAAACTTCTTAAGTATAGCTAAATTTCTGGGGTCGTCGCCAGTTTCATCTTTTGGCGTTTCAATAACAAAGTTGGCATTTTTTAATCTTTTGTCCTGTACCAAGGTTTTAAAACCAGCCAAGCCGATTTTACCATTGCCTAAATGTTCGTGCCTGTCTTTGTGTTCGCCCAAACCGAATCTGGAATCGTTGCAATGAATTAATTTTAACCTGTCTAAACCAATAATATCATCAAACTCCTCTAAAGTCTTGCTAACCGCGTCTTTGGTTTGTAAATCGTAGCCCGAGGCAAAAACGTGGCACGTATCAAAACACACACCAATGGTATTTTTTAATTTTTTATTACCCTGTTCCACTTGTTTAATAATTTTGGCCACTTCTTCAAATTTATCACCTATTACCATGCCGGCCCCGGCTGAAAGCTCAATTAAAAACTGGGTTAATCCAGTATAACCACTAAGCATTCGCTTTAACCCCTCCACCACATAAACCATACCCTGTGCCTCGCCCACCTCTCGCGAGCTTCCCAAATGAGCCATCACATATTCACAGCCTAAAACCGAACCCCGTTCCAACTCTTGTCGAATCACACTGGCTGAACTGTGGCGAATATTGTTTTTAGCAGACGCAAAGTTTATATAATAGGGCGCGTGAATATAAGTTTCAACCTGTTTACATTTTTTACAATTATTTTTAAATGCCTTAACCAAACCGGGTGTTAATTCCGGAGCTGGCCCGCCTTGGGGTGAACGCGAAAAAAACTGAAATACCTCGCAGCCTACGGCTTGGGCGCGTTCGGGCGCCTTTTCCACCCCGCCGGCTGCTGATACATGAGAACCGAATAACATATAAACAGAATTACGAATTAAGAATTAGGAACCAAGAATAAAATCACAAAGCTCTGACTCTAACCAATAAATTAATTTCTTAAAACACAGACAACTGGCTGACTTTGACAACCAAACCCTAGTGGTATAAATTGCCCTATAGTCAATGTAACAAAAAAACCAACAATAACAAAGTCGAGGCTAAAATGGCACAAGTTAAAAAGGTTACAAAAATTAAAAAAACCGCTATCAGTCTAGAAGATTTTAACAATCTAACCACTGGCGACATTATAATTGATGGTTGTAATCTGGAATGGCTAGTTGTACCCAAAGCCGCCTTAATTACAATAGACGCCTACCAATGCTTAAAACCATCATGCCATCCCGACACAATGATTGTTATTTGGCATAAAGGCAAGTTAGTAGATGAGAACCATAAAATAATCACCGAGCTTAATACCGGCGAAGAACAAATAAAACTAGCGGCTTAATATTTATGAGCAAACAAAAAACCCATTGGACTATTGCTACACCAATGGGTTTTTATATTAATTACTTAACCAGTTTCTGCTTTAACCACTCAATCACCCGCTGGTTTAACAAACGACTTTTTAAATAAGCGCGATAATCATCACCCTGAAGATACCCCAAGGTCCGGGAATCATTAGTGTACTGCGCCAGCAGCGGCGCCAGTTCGGCCTCAATTGTGCTGTCTTCAATGGCAAAATTTTGCGCCCGCGCCAAAGCCCGCGTTAGCAAGGCCAGCTTAACTCTTTTTTCAGCTGGTGATTTAAATTCCTGTCTTAAGGCGGACTCGTCTTTTTTAAGATGAGACAAATAATCCGGCCATGACAAACCTCTCTGCTCCACTGAATGCGACAGCTCGTGAACCATTGAGTCCAATTCCTGCTCAACCAGCATTTCCGGCAATTCGGTAAAATTAGCCGCCTTAAGCATTTCTTCCAGCATTTCACGCTCGACTCTTTCTTCCTCGCGAAACGTATGATCATCTAACATATTCTTTTTCAACTGTTCATTCAAATCGGCCACTGATTTAAAACTGCCCAATGAGGCGGCAAAAGCATCGGTTAACTCCGGTAATTGACGCTCAAACAACTGGTTAAGCTTTAATTTAACCTGCGCCTCTTGGCCCGCCAGCGGGGGACGGTAATTATCAGGAAATTTCATGCTAAAAGTTTTTTCCTGGCCCGGTTCAACCCCCACCACCGCTTCCTCAAAACCAAAAATAAGCTGACCTTTGCCTAGTATGGCTTTATAATGCGATTGTTTGCCATCTTCAATTACCACCTTAGCAAACGAAATTTCAAAGTCAATATCTACCAAGTCGCCCAACTTGGCCGCTCTAGTTACGGCCGCCTCACTGGCTCGCCCCTCTCTTATATCAGTAAGCAGCTTGGCAATCTCAACCTCGCTAACGCTCACTGGCTTGCGCACAATCTTTATTTTGTCCCATTTTCCCAAATCAACCTCCGGCAAAACCACCACTGTCAAAGAAAAACTCAAAGGCGAAGCTAAAATTAAATTTACCTCCGGCTGGCCAATAGTTTCCAAATTATTTTCCGTTGCTAATTTCGGATAAAGTTCACGCACCGCCTCCAGCATGGTCTCTTGGTTTATGGTGTCATCACCCAAACGACTCTTTAACATTTGCAGTGGAACCTTACCGGGACGAAACCCTTTAACCACCTGTTCGCTGTTTAAATGCTTGAGGGCGCGGTCGACATATTTAACAGTTTCTTCCGGTGTAAGCGCAAAGATAATTTTAATCTTGCTGCCTTTAATTTTTTCAATTACTTGCTCCATGATAAAAAATCAAAGTTTAAATACCTGCCCGACGCTAGCCTTACTCAATTAACCAATAGTTGTTTAATTACCTTATATATATTCACCGCTAGATTATGTTTAAGACTTTGGCTTTGGCAGGCGGGTCAAAAATCAAAATTGTTGATTAAAATACAAAATATTTTTTTAATTTTACATTGCCTGCCCGCCATCAGCTTCTTGCAATCAACGAGTTTAATAAAATATATTGTGCTAATAAATTGTAGCGTAGTTTATAAGGTACAGGCTTAGGCCGGCGGGCCTGCCCACCGCTCGCCTTACCTAGTTAACCGATTATTATAAAATTACAGTACTATTACCCGCCTGCCTAAGCCTATACCCAATAAACCCGCGCTACCAGAACCATAACTCATACTTTATTTCAGATTTGTTGATTGCAGGAGGTCACTGGCGGGCAGGTTTACAGTTAGAGCTTATCTAGAATATCAGCTTTAGCTGGCGGTCATTTTCCATTTTTCGTACCCGAGGTCATCCCTACGAGAGATATCCCGCAGGGACACAGATCTCCGCCGGCACGCCCCGCCAAAGGCGAGGCTCCGCCGAATGGCGGGCCGAGGGAGGCGGATGGACCTTGGGTGCACGCCTTGGGCGGAGATTTTTTAATTTTAAATTAGAAATGCCGCGACATTCAATATTTTAATCACCCCCGCAAATTCGCTCAGCTTGCGCCGGGCGAGACGTAGCGCTAATCACGGTCATTATACCAAAAGAGCCACGAGCAAAAGCGCAACCACATTCAAAATCTTGATCATGGGGTTAATGGCTGGGCCAGCCGTATCTTTATAAGGGTCGCCCACGGTGTCGCCGGTAATCGCGGCCTGATGAGCCAAACTGCCCTTACCGCCAAAATTTCCGGCTTCAATGTATTTTTTGGCGTTATCCCAGGCCGCGCCGCCAGTCGTCATTGATACCGCCACAAATAAACCGGTTACAATACTGCCGACCAATACGCCGCCTAAAGCTTGCGGACCTAAAATAAATCCTACCACAATCGGCACCACGACTGGCAATAAAGCCGGCGCGATCATTTCGCGCAACGCACTCTTAGTCACAATATCAACCGCCTGGCCGTACTCGGGTTTAGCCGTGCCGTCCATAATTCCCGGAATTTCCCGAAACTGACGGCGCACTTCCTCCACCACTTGGCCAGCGGCCTTACCAACCGCCTCCATCGACCAAGCGCCAAATAAATATGGCAACAAACCGCCAATAAAAAGACCAACCAATACTTTGGGGTCATCAAGTAAAAAATTAATAGTTACGCCGTAATTGCTAAATTCTTGCACATAAGCCGAAAACAAAACTAGCGCGGCCAAGGCGGCCGACCCAATGGCGTAACCTTTAGTAACAGCCTTAGTGGTATTGCCAACGGCATCCAACGGATCAGTGACAGCGCGAACCTCGTCCGGTAACTTTGCCATTTCCGCAATACCGCCGGCATTGTCCGTAATTGGCCCATAGGCGTCAATCGCCACAATAATACCGGTTAAAGACAACATACTCATGGCGGCAATCGCCACGCCATAAATTCCCGCCAAAGAAAAAGCTGATAAAATCGCCGCCCCAATCACCACTACCGGCCAAGCGGTTGATTTCATTGACACTGCCAAGCCGCGAATTATATTAGTGCCGTGGCCGGTGGTGGAAGCCTGCGCAATTGATTGAACCGGTTGGTGTTCGGTTGAAGTGTAATATTCGGTAATAACAACCAACAAACCAGTCACCGCTAAACCAATCAACGAACTTAAAAAAATATTAATCTCGCCATAAAGGCCGTTGCCGGTCATTAATTTTGGTGTCACAAAATAAAACGCTGCCGCCGCCAGGACACCGGCCGTTATTAACCCTTTATACATGGCGCCCATAATTTTCTGTTTATCAGTTAACTTAATTACTAAACTGCCAACCAGTGAAGACAGCACTGAAATTCCACCCAGTACCAACGGATAAATAATGGCGTTGTCAAAATTTTTAAAAACTAACGAACCCAGCAACATCGCCGCCACCGCCGTAACCGCGTACGACTCATACAAGTCTGCCGCCATGCCGGCGCAATCGCCCACATTATCTCCTACCAAATCAGCAATTACCGCCGGATTGCGCGGATCGTCTTCGGGAATGTTGCTCTCTACCTTACCCACCAAATCAGCGCCGACATCAGCCGCTTTGGTATAAATGCCGCCACCCAAGCGGGCAAATACCGAAATCAAGCTACCACCAAAACCCAAACCGATTAGGGCTGGCAAATTTCCCCCCGACAACCAATAAAATCCCGCCACCCCCAACAAAGCCAATCCCACTACTAATAATCCGGTTACGGTTCCACCCTTAACCGCCACGCTAAAAGCTTGAGCCATACCGCTTTTAGCCGCCTCGGCCGTACGCACATTGGCCCGCACCGAAATATTCATACCAATAAATCCGGCTAAAGCCGAAAACAAAGCTCCCACCAAAAACGCTACCGCCGTTGACCAATTCCAAAACAACCATAATAGAACAAATACTACGGCAGCGATCCAAACCACTGTCTTATATTGACGAATCAGGTAGGCTTTGGCGCCGGCTTGAATAGCGGCTGCTATATCTTTCATGCGGTCCGAACCAGTGGGCAATTTTAAAATGGCGCGGGCCAAAAACAAGCCATAAACTATTACCACCACCGCGGAAATTATGGCAAAAGTAACGTAATTAAACATAGTTTTTGCAATTAATTATATTGCTTAAATTAATCTTTTTGATTATCTTCGGCCGCGACCTCATTGGCTGGGGACGCTCCTTCCGGCATCGCGGCTAATTTTTCCGCCGGCTCGCTCGTAGCCATCTCGACCGGGTCTACTGTTGCGGACGAATCAGGCGCGCTACCGGCCGCCGGCTCAATATCAACTGGCCCCGAAACCGCGCCGCTTATATCTATTCTCCAACCAGTTAACTTAACAGCTAGACGAACATTTTGACCACTCCGACCAATCGCTAAAGATAGTTGATCTTCGGCCACCTCAACTTGAGCCGAGTGTTGATTTTCGTTCAAAGTTACGGTTTGAACTTTAGCGGGCGACAAGGCGGCCGCGATAAATTTATGAATATCTTCCGACCATTCAATTATATCAATCTTCTCGCCGCCGAGTTGGGTAATTATGGTTTGAACGCGCATACCGCGCTGACCAACACAAGATCCGATCGGATCAACATTAGACTCGGTGGTGTAAACCGCAATTTTGGTGCGACTGCCCGCTTCACGAGCAATCGCCTTTATGATTACTGCCGCCGAAGCTATTTCGGGAACTTCTTGCTCAAATAACTGACGAACCACTTCGGGATGAGTCCGCGACACAATCACTTCTGGTCCGCGCGCCGTCGCGTTCACCGCCACTAAATAAAATTTAAAACGAACGGCGGGCGCGTAATGCTCGCGCGGAATCTGTTCGCTATAAGGCATAACCGCGATCGTGTGCCCCAAATCAACAAAAACGGTTCTGCCTTCCACACGCTGAACCGTACCAATTACCACCTGCCCCTCTTTGTCTTTATATTCGGAAAACACCACTTCGCGCTCCGCCTCTCTTAAGCGCTGAATTATAACTTGCTTGGCGGTTTGGGCCGCCATGCGGCCGTATTCCGCCGGCACTATTAATTCAGTTTTAATTTCGTCGCCGACTTGAACATCGCCCTTAATTGATTTAGCGTCACTCCACAATAGCTCTTTTTTTTCATTGATAGTTTCTTCATCTTCGGCCGGACCTTCCACCACCGTCTTGATATCAAATACGCGGGCGCCGCCGGTAACCGGATCAAACTCAACTTTTATATTTTCATTCTTTTGGCCAAAATCCTTGCGGTAAGCCGCGGCCAGCGCCTGTTCAATAGTTTCCACCACCGCCGCCACGGAAATATTTTTCTCTTCGCAGATTTGCTGAATAGCCGTTAAAATTGGAGAATTCTGCTGCATATATCTAAAGCTTATAATAAATCGTATGAAACCGTCCCCCGCTGTACAGCGGGGGGTATTTATAACAAGGCGTTTCATCCGCCGTAGCCCCAGCGGCGGGACAAAGGAAGATAAAAATAACTAGGTTACCTTAATCAAGTAATCTAGTCATAATTTAATTCTACTCTAACAAAGCTTGGCTGTCAATTATATTCGTGGACTTGAACATTATGCCGTAGCTTGCACAACCGGCTTCTAAATCATAACTAGGTGAACTTATCGTCTAAATAAAGGCTTTGATAATGTTTAAGGTCAACTATAACCCGCTCCGTATTAACCACAATAGCTATTACCTCTAAGCGCACTGGACCGTCAAATTGGGGATGAGAGACCATAAATGATTGGGCGGCTAAGCGCAATTTCTTAAGTTTAGCGCGGTTGACAGCGTTTTCAGGATAGCCAAATTTTATCTGCTGTCGAGTTTTTACTTCAACCACCACTAGACTGCCATTATTGCTGGCCACAATGTCTATTTCGCCATAGCGACCGGCATGCCAATTTTTAAATAATATCCGGTAACCCAAGCCGGTTAAATAATTCACCGCCGCCGCTTCACCGGCGCCGCCTAATTGCTGGCGTTCATGCATAAACTAACGACTAACGGGCCAGTAACGTGATTGCCGGGCGCGTTCCAATTGTTGTCGTCTCTGCTTAGGAACTACTTTTAACAACCAATAAATAAGTCGCACTAACCAAATAATGCCAATCAATAACCATAACAAAAACCAAAATCGACTGCCTAAAACCGGTGTCTGGGTCTGGCTAAAGATAAACGACACTCCAAACATAAACGCTAAGGTCGCGCCCCAGGCGCCGAATCGTCCCACAATAGTTCGCCCCAAACTGTCTTTGACCCACATACGCTTAATAATCAGCGCCCCTATCCCCCCAACAATCCCTCCTATTATTACCACCTGTACTAACAGCAAAAACTTGCCGGCTAAGGGGCCGGGGTAAGAGGCAAACCAATAACGTATATCTATAAACTGATTATAAAACTCCAGCCACATAACATTTATTGTTTAACAAAGACAATTCCATAATGATAAGGACCGGCGGCAAACTCTTGATCAATAACGAAACCGTATTTGTTTACAATCTGTTTAATTACTTCGGGGGCCAGCCGGTTGCCTAACGGCGGACCAAAAGGGGTTGGCTCAATTTTCCAATCAACCACCAACAATTTTCCCCCGACCCGTAATAAACGTCGGGCTTCTTGCGCTAAGGCGTCATTCTGTCTTGACTGAAACATTATATTAATAAGCAAGGCGTGATCAAGGCTGTCAGGCAATATCTTGGCCGCCCCGACGGTTTCCAAGTCAGACCAAACCGTTTCAATATTAGACAAGTTTTCCAGTTTAGCTTTACTCACAACTCCTTCCAGGGCTGATTTCAAAATATCAATGGCGTAGATCTTGCCAGTGGCGCCAACTAAGCGCGCGGCCGGTAAAGTAAAATAACCCGCGCCGCCACAGCCCAAGTCGCCGACCTGTTGACCCAACTGTACGCCAAGTTTAACTTTTAACAAATCTTCCGGATCAAGTAATTTGGCAGTAATAATTTCCGTGCGCATATTTTTCTACCTGATTATTTACTAATTTATCCTTAAAGTCTGTTGCCATGAACTCTTAGTAAGGTAATCTACTATTCACACTATACCAAATACCGGGCAACTGGTCGATAACTGCGGCGATGAATGTTGGTAACACCCAATTTAGCCAAAGCGATTTGATGTTGCTTAGTGCCATAGCCCTTATGCTGACTAAACCCATAGCCCGAACAGTATTTATCAAATTTCACCATTAAACGGTCGCGATAGATTTTGGCCATAATTGAAGCCAAGGCAATAACAACTATTTTGGCATCACCGTGAATAACCGATTTAATTGGTGATTGGTTTATTGTTGGCGGCAACTTGGCAACGTAATCCGCCAAAATATAATTAGGTTTTAATGGTAATTTATTTACAGCTCTTTTGACCGCCAATCGATTGGCTGGCCCCACTCCTAGTTGATCAATTTCTTTGTTGCTGACCACTCCCACCGCCCAAGTGATTTTATCTTTAAGCTGATTAAAAATTTCCTGACGACGCCGCGGGCTTAATTTTTTTGAATCATTGATTAATTCCAACCACGGCGCCACAGCAATCTTGGTTGATTTAGGTAAAATAACCGCCGCCGCCACCATCGGCCCGGCCCAGGCCCCGCGACCAACCTCGTCCACCCCGGCAATTAATTTATATCCTTGGCGCCATAATTGTTTTTCCAAATATGACAATCTCATAGATTATCCCGGTGACTAATTTGCTAAAAAATTTACAACTGAATATTGCATAGTTATTTTGAATTATCATCAGCTTTTTGTCCGATATATCGTCTAAGTTCTTTTAATGATTGCCTAATTTGATCAATTCTTTGCGGTTCTAATATCATACTAAATTCAACCTCAAGTTTTTTTTGCTTATTTATTTTAAACTTTATAAGTTGATCAACCCCGTTTTTATCTATTTCAGCAATAATTCCGTGAGCCATTGCATGTCTTAACTGTACTAATTCTTGAGGAAGGCTAATATCGGGGAAATATTCATTAAATTTTTTTGTAATTTCTCCGAAGCTTGAATTGGAAAAAGATTTTGGATAGTCATTATAAATTTTCTTTTTTGTGTACGGAGGTTTTGGTAATTTATTGATTTCTCTATCTTTTTTCGCGATAGCGCAGCGCATTAAAAATTCAATAGCCATAATGTCTCGCCAAATTTCTCCCAAACATTCAAAAAATTTTTTGACTTCGTCTTGGTTCATATCCTATTTCCAAAAATTTAATTTCTCGCCTTTTACCGTTTTATAATTTACAACTGAATATTGCATAGTTATTCAAGCGAGAAAACTAATATTACTATTTTTATTAAGATTCAAAGATATCTGTCTAATATTTTCATATAAAAACTCAATGTCCTTGATTAATTCATTGATTTTTTCTTGACTGATAATAGAAATAGTTTCTACGCTGTTTTCTTTTATTAAATTTAAATAGCCGTCAAGACTAATGCCTTCAGGAAGAGTTATTGTCTTTCCTTTGCCATCTATTGTCTGAAATAATTCCAGCTTATCGTAAGGAGATCCTTGAGGATATCGCTCAAATTGATTTTCAATATCACATTTTTTATTATCGAGTAAAAACAAGTTCCCAAAAGCGTATTTTTCTATAGTATTTTTTATTGTTTTATTTTCAACACCCGCTTTCTCTAAAAGATCAAGCAAATTATGATTTTTGGGAAATTTAGAGTTTGTTATTCCAATAATAGCCTTGAGATAAATTTCAATTCCATGCTTAAAATTAAAAAGGATCGGGAACATTAAATAAACAGGTTCTTGTGAATAATTTCCATATATCTCTTTGAGGCAATATTCGAGGGGTGAGCCTTCAGCTATGGCAAATTTATTTAATCTTTTACTTAAGATGCGAGCACTTATTAAGGCACACTGAAGATAAGATTGGGCGATTATCAACCAATCATACTCTCTTTTATGGTCAAATTTTATTTGTCTGGACATTTAAAAACTTATTTCCAAGAACTTAATTTTTATCTTGTTATTTTATAATTTACAACTGAATATTGCATAGTCCAAAAAATTACAAACCATAATCGGTATTATTCATCCTATTTCTCCTATTTTCATTAATTCGATTTTGTTCCATTTGGTGATAAAAATGAGCCGATTTGTTAATAAGAGCTATGTCTTTTTCTATTTCCTGCAAAAGATTTTTGAGGTTCAAAATAGAAACTATCTCTATAAAGCATTCTCCATTCGGTAAACTAAAAGTATTATCCAGTGCATTTATTCTAATAAGTGCTCCATCACAATTTTGCTGATTTTTACTATCATCTAAATAAAACACTGTGCCGTCAAAAACTACCAGCAAATAGTACACTCCCACTTGTTGATTATTTTTTCTGAAGGCTCTAAAAAATTGTAGATTTTGATTTACTGCTTTATACAAAAAATCTCCACTGTCTTTAGATTTAAAAAATTCTCTGTACTTTGCATAAAAATGTGTTTGTTTATTTCTTTCCATTTCTGAAATATCTGCAAAAGGGATATTATTAGTAATGAGAGTACTTTCAATATCCTCCATCTTGCCTTTCTGGTGTATTCTTGTTGCTTCTGGAATCGACTTACATTCAACAAATAATATTGCATCATAGTTATGATTATCTTGATGTTTTCGCGCAATAATATCTTTTTCGCGTGGCTTTTGAGTGTTCGGGTCGGTATAAAAAACTTCAGATGATACTTTCCACCCGTCGTCTTTTAAAATCTTTTCCACTTGTTCTTCTAATGTATTTCCATTCATATTTTTATTTCCAAAAACTTAATTTTTCTTTTTTCGTCCTTTTAATAAATCCAACCTCTTGGCGTTTTTGCCGGTAATTACTTTTTGCCATCCGTGGCTTGCATTTTCAGTTGTCCGATTTTTTCGGACACCTCGCTACCCTCCGCTTTTAGCTTGGTTTTTAGATCATTCCAATATTTTCTTGGTCTATCGGTTTGCGCCAATATTTCCACCACATCCATAACGGCAAAATGCCATAATTCTTTTTTCTCGTCCCAAAATCGGCGGATTTGTTTGCCCTCAAAAATTGCTATTGCTTTATTTTTTGAATGTTTTTTCATATTTTTAAATTCTATTTCCAAAAACTTAATTTTTCCGATTTTGCCCATTCAATAAACTTTTCCGCCACGCCGCCCGGTCCAAGTTTTTAAACTTTGGTATATAGACTAAATCAGTACCAATATTAATATTGATATTCATATTTTTACGAACCAATCATGTAATCAATTTTACACTTATAAACCCAAATAAACAATGCCCAAGAACTACGTCTCGGGCATTTTAGCTACAATATTTTAACTAATTTCATTAAGCCTTACTGGGATCAATTTCACTTGGATCCCAAAGCACCCTGCCTTCCATCCCTCCAGCCGCAACCACTACTAGGCCGGTAACCTGCCCCGAAACTATACTTGAAGACAGAATCATAATTTGGTTAGCTATGTCTCGGGCTTCAGCTATTTTTCGCAGCGGCCTGGTTAATAAAGCCCTAGTAACCGCTTGGTGATTAGACTTAAATTTTTCAGTCATCGGCGACCAGGTCCAGCCTGGCGCTACGGCATTAACTCTTCCTTGCGGAGCCAAACGAGTAATCTCATTTTTTAAAGTCAGAGTTAAACCAATTAGCGCGGCTTTAGCCGCCGCATATTCGCTGTGTCCGGCTTCTCCAAAAACACCGGCTGTAGAACTTACAAAAACCAACGACGGGCTGTCAGTTTTATTTTTGGCTATAGACTTAAAAAATTCCCTGGCGGTTAACCAGGCGCCGGTTAAATTCGTACTGATTACTTTGTCCCAGCGCAAGGTATCCATATTTTGAATAGCCATATCCTCTTCTGGAAAAATACCAGCGTTAGCCACCACAATGTCAATTTGGCCGAATTTTTTAACAGCCTCGTTAAACAAAGTAACCACCTGCTCCTCTTTGGTCATATCAGCTGCCACTACCAAAGTTTCAGTGCCGAGTGGTAATTGCTTTAACAATTTTTCAATATCCGCCTTATTTTTGCCATAATGCAGAACCAGTTTAGCTCCCTCCTGGGCAAACACCCGAGCTGTAGCGGCGCCAATGCCACCAGAAGCCCCGGTAATTAATACGATTTTGTTTTTTAATCCTAAGTCCATAATATTTTTCCTTTGATTTATTGTTAGGTTTGTTTTCTAATTTAATATTTACCCCTAGCTTCAATCGCCTGAGCAATTCTTTCCAAGGCTACCACATAAGCGGCGGTGCGCAAATCAATTTTCAACTGCTGCGCCCGCTCCCAAACATGTTTAAAAGCCTGAACCATAATCGGCTTTAATTTTGCCAATACCTCGCCCTCATCCCAATAATACTGTTGTAAATTTTGCACCAATTCAAAATAAGACACCGTTACCCCGCCGGCGTTAGCTAAAACATCAGGCACTACCACTACGCCTTTTTTAGCCAGTTTCACATCAGCCTCCGGGGTAGTGGGGCCATTGGCCATTTCAAACACTATCCGGGCTTTTATTTTGCCGGCATTATCTTTGGTAATCTGATTTTCCAAAGCCGCCGGTATTAAAATATCAACTGGTAACAGCAATAACTTACGATTGTCAATTTTAGTCGCTTCTTTATAACCCGCCAACGAGCCATGCGCTTTTTTATATTTTTCCACTTCGGCTACGTTTAAACCCTTGGAATTATAAATGGCAGTGGTTGAATCAGACATAGCCACTATTTTTACGCCAGCTTGCCACAACAAAACTGCCGTCATGCCGCCGACATTACCCATACCTTGGACCGCCGCCGTGAGCTTTTTAGGATTAAGCTTAAGTTTGCTTAATAATTCAGTTAAAACATAAAAGCCGCCTTGGGCTGTAGCCGGCACGCGCCCCTGCGAACCACCTAAACTTAACGGCTTGCCTGTAACCACGCCGGGCACTTGGCGCCCAACTACGCGCGAGTACTCGTCCATTATCCACCCCATTATCTCTGGTGTGGTATTTACATCCGGCGCCAGTATGTCTTTATCTGGACCAATAAATAGTGACAACTGCCGAGCAAAAGCGCGGGTCAACCTTTCTAGTTCACTCGTGGATAATTTTTTAGGGTCAACCGTAACACCGCCCTTAGCCCCACCCAAAGGGATACCCACGACCGCGCATTTTATTACCATCCAAAATCCTAAGGCTTTAACTTCGTCCAAATTGGTTTTGGGGTGATAACGTATTCCCCCCTTGTAAGGACCGCGCGCCGAGGAATATTGCACGCGGTAGCCTTCAAAAACTTTAACCTCACCATTATCCATCACCACCGGCAAAGCCAACTGCAAAATCCTTTCTGGTTTTTTTAGTTGCTCAATAACCGACCCGGACAAATTCATCTGGTCAGTAGCCCGCTTAAGTTGACTAAGCGCATTGTTAAATACTGACATAATAGTAAGATTAAAATTAAAAAATCAAAATGTAAAATGATAAATTAAAAGTCAAAAATTTTTAACATTTTAACATTTTAACTTTGTTATTTTGATTTTTGATATTTGCATTTTGAATTATTTCCCGCCCGCACGCTCCGCCGAAGGCGGAAGAATTTAGAAATTTTTTAACTGGCTTTAACTGTTGGCAATTTAGCTACCCCCCAATCAATGTTTACACCGCGAAACCCTTTGGTTTTTTGTAAATACTCATAAGCCTTAAGCGCGGCCGTGGCTCCCCAGCCGGCTGAAATTATTATTTGTTTGTAAGAAATGGTAGTGATGTCGCCGGCCGCAAAAACCCCGGCTTGGGAAGTTTCCGCGTCCGGCGATATTTTAATTTGCTGGCGACTATCAAGTTCAACCAACCCGTCTATTAATTTGGAATTAACCACATAGCCAATTTCCACAAATACGCCATCAACCAACAAACTTTTAACTTTATTATTATCGCCAATCTTTTCAACCACCAACTCACTAACTCTGGTGGTGCCTTTAATTTCTTTAACCTGACTGTTCAACACCAACTCTATTGGCGGCTGTTTCAGTTGCTCCACTAAAACCGCCTCGGCTCTAAAATCAGCTTGGCGATGAATCAAATATACTTTAGGGCATAGCTTAGCTAATAATAAAGCGGCGTCAACCGCTGAATTCCCGCCACCAACCACTGCCACCACCTTACCCTTATAAAGCGGCGCGTCACAGGTGGCGCAATAACTTACGCCCTTACCGCCGAATTTTTCCTCACCCGGTACGCCTAAATGGCGATGGGTTAAGCCGTAAGCCAAAACAACCGTATCGGTTATGAAATTATCCGTATTAGTTTTCACGATAAACTGCCGGCCGCCATTAGCGTCAGTATCTTTGGTAATACTTCTAACTTCAGCCATTATAAACTCCGCTCCAAATTTTTCCGCTTGGTCCTTGAATTTATACATAAGCTCGGGTCCGCCAATCATACTTACCCCGGGATAGTTTTCAACCTCCTCGGTGGTAGCGGCCTGACCGCCAATATCCTGGCTTATTACCAAAGTTTTCATGGCGCGACGACTAGCATAAAGCGCGGCTGTTAAACCAGCCGCCCCCGCCCCGACAATAATCACATTATATTCAGTAGCCGCCAACATATTTAGATTAATTTGGCCAAAGCCGATTTTAGGTTGTCTTTGCTTTGCACTCCCACAAATTGCTGAACCACCTGCCCGTTTTTAAAAATTAATAATGAGGGAATACTTAAAATATTATACCTCTGGGCGGTGGTTAAGTTTTCATCCACATTTAATTTAGTAATTTTAAATTTACTAACATCAGTTTCACTGGCCAGCTCTTCAATAATCGGCCCCTGAATACGACAAGGTCCGCACCAGGGCGCCCAAAAATCAACCAACACCGGAACCGAACTTTTTAAAACCTCCGGCTCAAAAGATTGGTCTGTTAATACAACTACTGCCATATTATAATAAATAAATAATTAGTAAATTAAGTGAAGTGCTCCCCGAGCTTATGGGACAGGAACGCTCTGGTATCCCACTGTGGTGTTCGGGCTTCAGCCCTTTCGGCTGGCGGAGCGCGCCTGTCCGCCGGTGGTGGAAACCCCGTACCGTCACGATGAACATCGGGACTGGTGCGTGGTTAATTAAGTAATTTTAAATAAACCCGCCACAATTCTTTCCAAATCTTTGATTTCAACTTCACCAACAACCGGCTGAAGACAACCCTTAGCCTCAAACTCCAGCAATAAAATGCCAAGTCTAGCCAAAGAAGCGCGAGCCGCCACGATCTGCTGCAGGACTTCGGCGCAATCTCTTTTATCATCTATCATGCGACCAATACTGGTAACTTGTCCGCTAGCGCGCCGATATTGATCACTAATGTCTTTGATATTGCATTCAATCATATACTAGGTACTAGTATACAGTAGTATAAATATATGTCAAGTTATTTAATTTGCTATATTTTACGACGCTTATAATATAATTGTTCCACGTGGAACAATTAAGACAATATTGTCGTAGCCCCACTAAACAAGCTGGAAATGACAAAGAATAATAATTTTAATGAAATTAAGACTTACCCGTTTGGTGCTAAATAAAGGCTTTCTCGTTCCGTTATTCTCACCCGATGGCCATTGGGTGAGAATAACAAACACGTAAATCCTAAATATATTTAAACCTTGGTGGCCTGAACCAGAGCATAGCACGATTCAGGCCTACCATGAACCGTGTTGCTTTAGAGCAACTCTGGTTCATGGTGGACCCGATCGGATTCGAACCGACGACCTTCTGCATGCCATGCAGACGCTCTAACCAACTGAGCTACGGGCCCACAAAAATACCAAATCATTACTGAGCTATGGGTCAAAGTGCAGATAAATTATAATAATTAATTACAATATGTCAACTTGTTCCACGTGGAACTTTACTAAACAAACAATAAAATATAACAACAAGCGGAAAAACCACTACAGCATTAAAAATACGTCTAAGTCTGACTGGTTGTTTAACTAACCTATATAACCACTCCAAACCAAGGCTTTGCCATGCTTTTGGGGCCCTTTTAATAGCCCCAGCAAAATAATCAAAACTACCACCAACACCAATCCCAACTTTACAAGGTAATAGTGGTAAATAATAATCAAGCCAGTAATCTTGCTTAGGGGAACCAAACCCAACTAGTAATATGTCTGGTTTTTTTGCTTTTATATCATTTACCAACCAGTTATTATCCTGATTATTAATCGGCATTGTTTGGTTTACATTAAAAAACGGCCCTTCAGCATAACCTGCAATTTTACAATTTGGATATTTTAATTTTAAGTTTTGTGTCGCTTTTTGTAACACATTATCATTATAACCTACAAAATACAATGTAAAATCGTTTGCTTCACTTTGTTTAGCTAACTCCTCAACTAAATCTGCCCCAGTCACTCTGCCTTGTTTAAGTGGCTTACCTAATAAATACGATGCCAAAATAACACCAGCCCCATCAATACAAACTAGCCTGGCGCGGCTTATTATTGCGTGGTATTGCTTGTTTTTGTGTGCTCGTAGCAAAATTTCAGGATTAGCTGTCACAACAAAAGTCCGCTGGTTTGATCTTATATATGCCTTAATTTTTTCAACTATTTCACCCAAGTTACAATCATCAATTTTTATATTAAAAATGTGTAACATACTAATGGTCGCTTCATAATTATTAGTAATTTGGTGATGGACCGAGTGGGAGTTGAGCCCACGACCTCCGCAACCCGCCCTGTTAGACATTTTTGGACCTAGGGAGAATCGAACTCCCGTCTCCACAACTTGCCCCGTTAGAAATTCGCTTTTGGACTCACCGGGAATCGAACCCGGAACTCGGCAATGCGAATGCCGCGTAATACCGTTTTACTATGAGCCCACATCATTTCTAACGGGGTGAACGAATGTGGTGTCATACCACTAGACCATAGGCCCTAAATAAACATTATAGCTGATTATAAGCCTCTTTGCCCCTGGCACGAATTGAACGTGCATTTATCCCTTAGGAGAGGATTGTTCTATCCATTGAACTACAGGGGCATAATCGCTAGTTGATGTAAAAATCGTCTTATTTCATTAACCTTGAACCTTATCCATTGTCCCGCTATGCGGGATCCGCCTTGGGGGAAAACTACAAGGGCCTACCTAAGCCTATATCAAAGGAACACTGAAACACTGGAACACTTAATCACTGAACCATAAGCTTATTGCCGAGTTTTGTTTATTTGTTCAAGTGTTTCAGTGTTTATATGATTAAGTGTCATAGTGATACGGTAAGGAGAACGGCGGGCACTGCTTAGCGGGGCGGGGCCGGCCCGCCTTTGACGGGCTTGATAATAACATACTACAATAGGGGTGGTTTTACTAATTTTTAAAATATTTTTATATGTTTACTAAATCGGAAAACTCATCCAAAATTGAAACTGTAATTGGTCCGTCGGTTTCAATTGACGGCGGTTTTGTCAGCCAAGGTGATGTTAAAATTGAGGGGTCGGTAACGGGCTCAATCGTAACCAATGGCAACTTATTGGTGGGAGAGCAGGCCCATATAACCGCCAATATTCAAGCCAGCAATGCTTATATTGCCGGTCATATTAAGGGCAATTTACAAGTCAAAGAGCGGCTGGAGTTGGCCCCAACCAGTAAAATTGACGGCGATATTTCAACCAAGGTTTTGATTGTGGCGGAGGGGGCGCAAGTGTCGGGTAAATTTAATATGGGAAGTTTATCCAGCCAGGCTTTAGCAAACGACCGCAATAGCCACAAAAAACCCGTTGCTAACGCGGCCGTATGAAATCGGGCTTAACTGACTATGCCCTATTTTTATTTATATGACAGCTATCTTCAGGATCGCAGTTACTCTAATCAGTTAATTCGCCTGGAGACAACAATCACCGATCTGGGGTTGCAAGGCAAGGTCGGTCGTTTGACACTGCTTAAAAGTATTCGTGATTTGATTGAAAACGCGCTGCGCGACAACACCGATACAATCGTCGTGGTTGGCAATGATATTACTTTCAGCCAAACCGCGGAAATCTTGGCGCTTCACCCTAAAATAACTTTGGGTTTTATTCCGCTGGGCCCCACTAATCAAACTTTAGCTTATTTATTGGGTATACCGCTGGGCATTTTGGCTTGCCACACTTTATCAAGCCGAATAGTTGAAAAAATAAATTTACCCAAAATTAACAATCAGTCTTTTATTAAATCGGCCGAAGCTCAAGGTGTGGCCACTTTTAATTGTGAAAATCATTATCAATTATCAGTCAGTTATCCGCATTATTATAAAATTTGCAATTTAGATGTTTGGGGCGAATCAGACCAAGCCATTAGTAACCCTAAGGACGGCTTGGTTGAGGTGGTTTTAACACCCCATAAACCAAAGTCGTGGTGGAACAAATTTAAAAAAACCCCGGCTTCGTCACCGACTGTTTTACCATTAAAAAATGTCCGCCTTGACGCGGTTGGTGACAGCCTTAGCTTACTGATAGACGGACACCGAGTCATAAAAACCCCGGCCACGGTAGTTGCCACCGGGGACTACTTACGAGTAATCGTCGGACGTGATAGAAAGTTTAAATAACACTGGAACACTGGAGCAAATTTGTTCGTAAGCGATTATGCCCTGTAGTTTCCGCCCACCTGCCCGCCATCGGCCTCTGGCAATCGATAATTATTATTTAGTGCTGTAGCTTTCTATTTAATAGCATCGTTTACCCCGTTAGAAGTAACCCCAATGGCTGTCGGGATACTCCACCACCAGTGGAGACTTCTAACGGGGTTTACTTTGTACAGGCTTAGGCAGGCCCCGCTTAGCGGGGCGGGCGGGCGGTGGCGCTTTATTATCAAACTGTAATACTGGCGGCTAAATTAACATCTAAATCAACATTTTTAACAGTGGTGTCGGCCACTATCATCTTGGTTTTGCTCAAACTTATAACTTGGCGCGGGCTTATTAGGATTGTTTTATTTTTATTTAACAAGGGCAGATTAAAGGCCTTGTTTTTCACCACCAATCTCACAACTTGCCAAGTGGCCGGATCAATCTCTATGCCGGTAATCCGTCCCAAATAAATATCGCTTTGCGTATAAACCGGGATGTTAAAACAATTTAAACTAAGCGGCATGTTTTTTTATAGTTAAGTATTGTTGCCCGATTGTAAGCAGGGTATTAACTAACCAATACAACATTAAACCGGCTGGTAAACTTAAACCAAAAATAATTGTTATAACCGGCATAATATAAAGAGCTTGTTTGCTCATATTGGCCGCCAAGTCATCGCCCATGATTTTAGTTGTTGATTGGTTGGGGATTATCATTTTGGCCTGCCAATACTGGGTAAGCCCAGTTATCACCGCAATTATCCAATTCGGCTTCGCCAACGACCAAATACCCAAAAAAGTGTCAGCCAGATGACCGGGATTAGCTATAAAACCATAAATTAAATTTAAATCACTGGACTCCAAACCGGAGAGGAACACTTGATATAAGGCTATTAAAAAAGGCAGTTGTATGATTAAGGGCAAACAAGAAGAAAACGGACTAACTTTTTCACGGCTGTATAAAGCCATTAACTCACGGCTTATTTTTTGCTTGTCGCCGCTATATTGTTGGCGTAGTTTGGCTACTTGGGGTTGAAGTTTTTGCAGGGCTAGTTGTGATTTTAAGGTTTTTTGCGACAAGGGGTACATTATTAATTTCAGCAACACTGTCAAAACAATAATAGCTATTCCCATATCTCCCACTAAACCATAAACAAAGACCAACAAATTAAACAAGGGTTGATAAAATGCAGTTTGCCAAAATAATAACATAATTTAATTTTTATATAACAAATCTACCCCGCCTTTTGACCATGGATGGCAACGACTTAAACGACTCAACCCTAGAGCGCCCCCTTTTATTGGGCCGTAGCGCTCAATCGCCTGATAGGTATAGTCCGAGCATGATGGATAAAATTTACAACCGGCCTTTGGCCACAGATACCTGCCCCAACCATGGTCGGGTGATAGTGTTTTTTGGTAAAACCTTATTAAAATTAGGATCGCGATATTTAGCAACCTTTTAAACATATAACCTTATCGGTTTAACTGTTTTATTTAATCTGGGATAACAATTTAACTAATTGGGTTTGCACTCCCTTATAATCTTGTAACAATATGTGACGGTTGGCTACCACCACTAAATTCAAACCAGTGGCAGGTAAATTGGGTAAATATTCTTTTATAACCGCGGCCAGACGCCGCCGATAAAGATTGCGCAAGTTAGCTTTATGACTAACCTGGCGTGATAAAACTATCCCAACCTGAATTGGTTCAGTGGTTGGCGTTTTAAGCCAATAAATTATTATTTCCCGGCTTTGCCGCTTTTGGCCGCGGCGGTAGATTCTTATAAAATCCTTAGCTTGCCTCAAACGATGTCGCCGGCTGAGCATAGCTTAAACTGTTAATCTGGCCCGGCCGCGGCGGCGGCGCCTGGCCAAAACCCGACGACCGGTAGCCGTTCCTTGACGAGCTCTAAAACCATGACGCCTACTTCTTTTTATTTTCTTTGGTTGGTATGTCCGTTTGGGCATAATTAAAAAAATTAAAGTAATACAAATATACTTAAAATGCGGGTTTTTGTCAATTAGTATATAATTAGTGTGGCTATCCCCTTATAATCAACAGTTTATGAACAAGCGCGCTGTTTTTTTAATAACCAATTTGCTTTATATTAATAATAGTCTTAATTTACATTTCCATGAACAATCTTGATTTGTGGCGCTCGGTACTAGGAGAATTGGAATTGCTTATCAGCAAGGCTAATTTTACAACCTGGTTTAAAAATACCAACATAATCTCTTTTGTTGATGGTCAAATTGTGGTGGCGGTTCCAAACGCCTTTACTAAAGCTTGGTTAGAGAAAAAATACCATGTCTATATTCTTAAGGCTTTGCAAAATGTTGGCGGCAGTATTGTAAAATCAGTAACCTACCAAGTTGAATTAGTAAATGGACCGACCAACAACCCCAAAACCACCGAGTTGTCCCCAACTATAAATGTAAATTCTAACACTGGTAACAGCTTTGGTTTAAACCCTCGTTATATTTTTGAAACTTTTATAGTGGGTAAAAATAATGAGCTGGCTCGAGCCGCGGCCATAGCGGTTACGCAAAAACCCGGACAAACTTATAACCCCTTGTTTATTTATGGCGGGGTTGGTCTTGGCAAAACCCACCTCATGCAGGCGGTGGGGCACGAAATTCTTCGCCAAGACCCCGGCAAAAAAATTATTTATGCGCCGTGCGAGAAATTTACCAATGAATTCATCCAGGCCATTGGCAGCGGCAAGATTGAACGGTTTAAGACCACTTATCGCTCAGTTGATGTTTTATTAATTGATGATATTCAATTTTTAGCCGGTAAAGAAGGTACGCAAGAGGAATTTTTTCACACTTTTAACACTCTTCACCAATCAAACAAGCAAATTATATTAACATCTGACCGACCGCCAAAGTCCATACAAACCCTGGAAAACCGGTTGGTTTCTCGTTTTGAGTGGGGTATGATTGCTGATATTGCCAGCCCTGATCTAGAAACACGTACTGCAATATTAGAGCAAAAATGTCAAGAAAAAGGGTATAAACTTGACCGCGAGATTGTTGGTTTTTTGGCTAATTCTATACAAAACAACATAAGAGAGTTAGAAGGAGCTTTAAATCGTATAATTGCTTATCATCAACTTAATAATAGGGTTCCAACTCTTGACAATGTTAAAGATTTGTTGGATAATATATTATCTAAAAATAAAACTTCTCCGCAAGTGAGTCCCAAAAAAATAATACAAATCATTTCCAATTATTTTGATATTGGAGTTGATGAAATATTGGGTATCAGCCGTAAAAAGCACCTGGTTGTACCTCGTCAGATTTGCATGTATCTGATGCGGGAGGAATTAAAATCCTCCTTCCCTTCAATTGGGGGTGAGTTAGGTGGTCGCGACCACACCACCGCTATGCACGCTTGTGCTCGTATTAACAACCTGCTAAACACTGACTCCAAAATTCAACAAGATATAAACAGTTTGCGCCAACAGCTTTATCAAAATTAATTTTTCTTTTTTATTTACACCTTATAAACATTTAAATTAACAACTACTGTAGATAATTATTTTTTATTTTGTTGTTTTTAAAGGCCAATTAAGGTTATCAACATAACCACAAGGATTACTATTATGAAATTCTTATGTACTAAAGACAATCTAATAACAGGGTTAAGCGCGGTTGTGCATATAGCCAGCCGTAATTCAAGTTTGCCTATTTTAAATAACATACTTTTAAAAACCAGCAAAATCGGTTTGGAAATATCAGCTACCAACCTTGAGGTTGCTATAAAAACAGTGGTGCGGGGAAAAGTTGAACAAGAGGGCGCCATAGTTGTTCAAGGTAAATTGATTTTTGATTGGGTTGTTTTGGCCGCCTCTGAAAAAATTGAGATTGAAGCTGATGGAACTAATTTAAATTTATTGGCCGGCAAAAGAAAGGCCATAATTAGGGGGGTTGCCGCCGAGGAATTTCCGGTAATACCGGAAATTGAAAGTGGTTTAAGTTTTTCGGCAAACAACCAAGAATTAACCAAAGCTCTTAGTGGGGTGGCGTTGGCGGTAAACAACGACGAAAGCCGCCCGGAGATAAGTGGAATTTTTTTAAAAAAACAAAACCACGTTTTGTTTTTTGTGGGTACTGATAGTTACCGTTTGGCTGAGGCAAAAATAACAACCACTAACGAACAAGATGTCCAAACCATCGTACCATTAAGAACTATTCAGGAATTAGTAAGAATCGCCGCCGGCAACAACGAAGAAACAACCGTATTCGTTAGCGACAACCAAATTTTGTTTGTGATTGGCGACACTAAAATTACTTCTCGGGTTATAGCTGGTCAGTATCCTGATTATCAACAAATTATTCCCCAACAACACAACACCAAACTGGTGGTTGAAACCAATCAACTTATTCAAGCTGTTAAAGCTGCTAGTTTGTTTGTCAGGAGTGGAATCAACGACGTTAAATTAATTTATAGCAGTATTACTAAAGAACTAACCGTGGCTTCTAACAATGCCCAGGTGGGCGAAGGCGCCACCGAGTTAAGTTTAATTAATAGCGAAGGAGAAACCGTGGAAATTGTGTTTAATTATAGGTATTTGTTGGATGGTTTAACAGTTATGGTGACAGATCAAACAGAGATAAAAATTAACAATTCAACTACCCCGGCGGTTTTAACCCCAATTAAACAAACCGATTATTTTTATATAATAATGCCGATTAGGCAATAATGATGCTCCACGGCCCACCTGTTTAAACTAAGCCGGGCCCGCTCTCACACCTATACCCAACCAGTAAACAGTAAACAATTTTAAATTTTAAATTTTAAATTTTTAATAAATTTACTACCCTGTCTTTTTTTATCCGGTCACCGCACCTACTATTAAAAAAATTTTAATTTTGCGGGATGCCGCTATGGCGGCACCGGACATATTTTGCCACAAATAAAACAAATCGTGTTTATAGTTTTTAATTAAATAATTTAGTAATTTAATAAAACCACCTGCCAAAGCTTGAACTAAAAAATCACTTAATCACTGGAACACTAGATCACTTTATTGCTGGATCAAATTTGTTCACTAGCGATTATGCCCCGTAGTTTCCGCCCACCTGCCCGCCATCGGCCTCTTGCAATCGATAATTATTATTTAGTGCTGTAGTTTTCTATTTAATAGCATCGTTTACTTTGTACAGGCTTAGGCAGGCGGGCCTGTCCGCTTTTGGCGGAAGGCGTGCGCCCACGGCCCATCCGCCGCCGGAGATCAGCCTAGGGCTGACAAGTGTTAAAGTGTTATAGTGAGGGCGAAAGTGGATAAAACTAAGGAGAAACCTTAAACTCAACCCAAGGACCAAATTGAGCTGTTCCGGTGTTAGCGGTTAAAACCAGAGAGAATGTTATTTTACCAACAACACTTTTGTTCCAAACAAAAGTGTTGTTGGTTTGAGGAGAAGGAATCACCCCCAACCATTGTGACGGGGAGTTGTTTATAGAATAATATAAATCAAGTTGTTTTAATTTTTCCGGGCGCTGATTATTAATTTTTATAATTAATGGCCAAGTCGACAAATTTAACAGACTGCCGTTAAGCGGATAAATAAAACTGGTGTTGGGGGCGTCGCTTGGCCAAGCCGACAAAAAATTAAAGTTAACCGACGCTTCACCAGTATTACCAACCTCATCGTCAGCCACAACCCTTAGCTGGTGGAAGCCGGAATTAATAAAATCACCAAGTTGCAAGGTGGTGGCGTAGGGGGGAGAATTAAGCGTTTTTACCAAAATATTATCAATCCAATAATCAACTTTTTTAATAGTATAGAATGAGGTTATTTGTGACGAAAATTGATAAGAATTGGTGCTAATAACCTCGTTATTAACTGGCGAGGCAACAAAAACACGAGGTTGGTTGTTAGTGGTGTGCAGATTGTCATAATCAACCGGCGGGAACTCGTCTTTTAATCCTTGTTGGTGCGTCCAATTTTTTACAGCCCCCTCCCACAAAGAGTATTGCGGGTCATTGGCCGGGTTGGTGGGGGTGGGCCCCTGGGGGTCGCCCGGAGTGACATATTGTAGGATGGTGTGGTATTGGCGAAAGGTTTTTTGTTCGCGCAGTTGGATGGGCGTTAAATCAGTGGCTAACAAACCAGAAACTTTGTCTATCATAACAGTCTGTCCGCCTAAGTCGCCGTTTAGCATTGGTTTGTCAGGAGTAATTGGTTCGGGCGGGATAAAATATTGGATTGGCAGCTGTTTAACCGCTTGACTAAAAAAACGTTGCCAGATTGGGGCCGCTACCACTGAACCATCAGCGCCTTTTGACATTGCTCGGTTGTTATTGTTTCCCACCCACACTCCGACCGCCAATTGCGGGGTATAACCCATAGTCCAGGCGTCGCGATATTCATTAGTAGTGCCGGTTTTGGCGGCGACCGGGCGGTCGGCTAAGGTCAGGCGGTTTTGATTTCCAAATATAAACGAACGAGCCTCATTGTCAGACAGGATATTGGTTAGGTTGCGAACTGGTTGTTCATTGATTACTCGTTCACCAGTCGTGTCACGAAACTCTTGCAGAGTCCGACCTTGACCGTCCTCAACTTTGATAATTGAAATTGTGGGTTTGAACACTCCCTCGCGGGCAAAAACAGCGAAGGCGTTGGTGTGTTCCAGTAAATTAACCTCCGCCCCGCCCAACACCAAAGACAAACCAAACCGACTTCGTTCTTTGAGAGTGGTGTAACCGAGTTTGTCAGCTAAATCAAGAACTTTATTTATTCCGGTTAAATAAAGAAATTTGACAGCTGGTATATTTAAGGAGCCGGCTAAAGCGTGTCGCAAGTCAACCGGGCCGCGCTCTTGGCCGTCATAATTACTTGGCGTATAAACACCAGTGTCAGTTTTAAAATCAGTAGTGACGTCATAAATGATGGTTTGAGGGGCAAAACCCGCGGCCAAGGCGGTGGCGTAGGCAATCGGTTTAAAAGATGAACCGGGTTGTCGTGGTCGCAAGGCCACATTCACTTGCCCTTGGATGTCATTGTTAAAATAATCAGCCGACCCCGCCATAGCTAATATCTGTCCGGTGGCCGGGTCAATAGCGACCAATGAGGCGTTGTTGGCTTGGTAACGTTTTAATAAAGGCAACGATTCAGTAATGGAGTCTTCCGCCAGTTTTTGCATGCGTATATCAAGCGAGGTAATAATTTTTAAGCCGCCTTGTTCAACCATTCTTTCGCTGTATATATCAGCCAATTGTTCTTTAACATAAAAAACAAAATGGGGGGCTATAATAGCTTCACGGTTGGGTTGGAATTCCAAATTAGCTTGTTTAGCCGCCTCGGCTTGGTCGGTGGTTATGTAGCCTTGAGCCGCCATTCCATCCAGTATGTAATGTTGGCGATTTATTAATTCGTCGATATGAATGCCCCACGGCGAGTAATAAGACGGCGCTTTAACCAAAGAGGCTAAAATAGCGGCTTCGGCCAGGCTTAGGTCTTTAGCCGATTTGCCAAAAAAAAGTTGAGTGGCCGCCTCGGCGCCATAAGCATTGGAACCATAGGGAATTTCATTAAGGTATAGTTTTAAGATTTCATCCTTGCTAAAACGTTGTTCAATTTGGTAAGCCAAAAAAATTTCTTTAATTTTGCGAATATATGATTTTTCATCACCCAAAATAGCTTTTTTAATAAATTGTTGAGTGATGGTCGATCCGCCCTGAACCCTGGCTCCACTAACCATATTAACAATAACCGCCCGTAACATTGAGGTTAAACGAAAACCGCGGTGTTGGTAAAAATTACGGTCTTCCGCTGTCAAAGTCGCTTGTTTTAAAAAATCGGGAAAAGCATTAAAATTTACTACTGTTCGCCGCTCTTCCCCGTGGATATTGTAAAGTACGGTTTGGCCGGTGCGGTCGTAGATTTTTGTGCTTTGCGGCACTGCCCGGTTCATAATACCGGCGGGGGTGGGTAAATCCCGACTAAACCAAGCTAGGGTTATTAACAAAGTTATTACCGCCACGCTAAAACCAGCCAGGATTATCCGCCCCAACCAGTACCACCATTTGAAATAGCTGCGGCCGAGCCGTCGATGTTGCCACGCTCGGGGAGTGGCGGTCCGGCGGTGTTTTAAAAAAGGTAGTCTTAATTTCATAAATGTGAAGAATTAAACCTCAATACTTATTCGTGGGGGTTTCCCTTATTACCCAAATCCCTCCATGGTAGTGATTTTTCAACGCCGCCAGCAAATCTTTCGGTAGGGTTTTCCTCGTCTGCTTGTGTTTGGGGCTAGGGTCACGCAAGGTTACGTGTTTTTCGTTCACTTCTTCAATGAGTGAGGCATGTCCATGCGATCCTTCTAGGTGATAAAGAAGCGGGTAATTGAAACATATTAATAAATCATTTTCTTTTCCTATATTGTCTAATAAAAATTTCTTAAACTGTCTGACCGACCTAAACTCTTCCGCCGAATGGAATATTTCTTGTAAGGAATACCCTCGCCGTTTAAAAAATGTGGCCAGAGAATACTTTTTGAGGGTTAGGCGCGTTCCCCAGCCGGCTTTTGGTTTAGTACCTTTATATGATTTTGGTAATAAATGTTTATCCTTTGGCGACAAAATAATTCCTAAATCATAAGCGATATCTGTTTGCGGTAGTATTGGCAATTTTCTTTGATGTAAAATCATCTGCACGCAGGCGGGGATACAGCAATATGGTTTTTGGGATATGTGTTTATATTTCATATTTCTATTTTCCATGACACCGCTTATATTTATATGGTACAATAAGATAAATTATATGCCCAGTAACAAAACTTTACTATACTCGCAGCGGCACTCAGTAGATTTTCCATTTTTTAATAATATGACTCCAATTTTAACTTATTTAAATTTTATCTCACTCGGCTCGTATAAAGTGCCTAGTGAAGTTATTGTTACCGGGCATACCCAGTAACAAAACCTTATCATATTCTCTTGTGGTTACACCCGGTAATGCCCGTTAGCCGCCTGTCATTTAAACTAATTTGGTATAAAATTATTGAATATGCTAGACACTAAACAAAGAATACCCCAAATTACAGCTAGCCAACAGTTTTTAAACAAAGACCAAAATAGCAAAAGTTGGTTTGTTTTAGTGTCTAAGTAAGGTTATTGTTACTGGGTATGGCGAACACCACTACACAAATTCAACAACTGTTGACCCGCAACATTGAAGACATATTTGTAGAAAAACACCTGGCCGAGCGCCTGCGCAAGGGTGACAAATTGCGTATAAAATTTGGCATTGACCCGACTGGACCAAATATACACATCGGCCGGGCCGTCCCGTTATGGAAATTGCGGGAGTTTCAAGATTTGGGCCACCAGTTAGTTATAATAATTGGCGATTTTACCGCTCAAATTGGCGACCCCTCGGACAAGTTGTCAAAAAGACCAATGTTGGCAGTTTCGCAAATTAAACAAAACCTTAAAACTTACCAGGCGCAACTGGGTAAAATATTAGACATTAAAAAAGTGGAGTGGCGTTATAATAGCGAGTGGTTGGGTAAAATGAACTTAACCCAAGTCGCGCACTGGGCTGAATCTTTTTCCGTGCAACAAATGTTGGCGCGTCGGAATTTTAAAGACCGCTGGCGCGCCGGCAATGAAATTAGTGTGCGTGAACTATTGTATCCTTTAATGCAAGGCTATGATTCGGTGGCGGTTAAGGCCGATGTTGAACTGGGCGGGGTTGACCAGTTGTTTAATTTGCAGGCTGGCCGCGTTATTCAACCGCTTTATGAACAACCTGCCCAAGACATTATGACCACCCAAATGTTGGCGGGCACGGATGGCCGTAAAATGTCAACCTCCTGGGGTAATGTTATTACTATTATGGACGAGCCAGAAGTTATGTACGGCCAAGCGATGTCAATTAAAGATGAACTAATTCCTCAGTATTTATTGTTAGCCACTCGCTTAGACCAAAACAACCTAAATAAAATAACAGCGGCTTTGAGCCAAGGCGGCAACCCGCGTGATATTAAAACGCAACTGGCTTATGAGTTGGTTAAGCTTTATCATGGTTCTAAATTGGCCAAGCAGGCCCAAGCTGAATTTGAATTGGTTCATAAAAAAAATCAACTGCCTACTAACATACGAAAAAAGAAATTATCAACCACTCCCCAGAATTGGTCAGTGGTTGAATTGTTGGTTTATTTAGAAATGGCGCCGTCAAAAGCGGCCGCCCGTCGGTTGATTGAGCAAAAAGGCATAAAAATAAATAAAATAACCATTACTGATTGGCAGCGGAAAATAGCAGTAACCTCTGGCACGGTGATTCAAGTGGGCAATCGCCAATTTGTTAAGATAGTTTAAATACGCCAATATTGGCAGTTAACGAACCCCGTCAGAAGCTCACACGGGGCATTAAACCCCGTGTTCGCTGTTGAGAATTGGGCATTCATCCCCGCCGAATCGGCGGGGCATCCTGCTTCTAACGGGGGCGAACTGTAAAGGCGCACAAAGCCAAGGCTAAAGCGTCGGCCGCGTCATCTGGTTGGGGCGGGGCGGAAAGCTTAAAGATTATTTGCAGCATTTTTTGCACTTGTTGTTTAGTGGCATTGCCTTGGCCGGTCGCGGCCAATTTTAATTCCTGGGGTGAGAATTCGGTTAGGCGATGATTATTTTTTTTAGCCAAATAAATTATCAAGCCGCGGGCCTCGGATACCACCAAGGCGGTTTTTACATTTTTGGAAAAAAACAATTTTTCCACCGCTACGTCCGTTGGTTTATATTTTGCTAAAAACTTTTCCAGCAGGCGGCCTAGTTCAAGCAAGCGGTCAGCTTGGCTGTGTTGGGGATTAGTTTTCCAACAACCAAAGGTGATTATTTTGGGGTGGGAAAGGTTGCCGGATAAAACTGAATAACCTAGTCGTCCGATGCCGGGGTCAAAACCAATAACGCAACGCTCTTTAATCAGCGTTGTCATAAATATTGTTTATATCATCATCGCTGTTCAAGGCTTCGCGCAATTTATCCAAACGAGCAGTTAATTGTTTGTCAGAGATATTTATAAAATTATTCGCCACTGGTTCAATGGCGGAATAAGATGGCGTTAGGTTGCGTTCCAAAAGTAGTTTGTTAATGACAATTGATTTGTCAGGTGGGCTGATAATTATTAATTCATCAACAAACTCTTTAATATCGTCAGCGCCAGCCTCAATTAAAGCTAGTTCCAAATTTTCACAATCTTTAACTGGTAACGCCAACTGGACTAGGTTTTTGGTGGAAAACATCCAAGCGACACTGCCACTATCAGCCAGGCGGCCGCCAAACCGTTCTAAAATATGCCGTATATTGGAGATTGTGCGGTTGCGATTATCAGTTAAGACCTCCATTAAAAAAGCTACTCCACCCGGACCATAGCCCTCATAGGTCAGTTCCTCTAACTGGGCGCCGTCATCATTGCCGGCGCCGCGCTTAACTGCCCGGTCAATGTTTTCTTTGGGCATACTGGCATCGCGCGCTTTGGCAATGGCGAGGCGCAATTTAAAGTTCATAGTCGGGTCGGCACCTTGCCGCGCCGCCACGGTTATGAGTTTGGCTAATTTAGTAAAAACCTGACTACGCTTAGCGTCAGTCACGCCTTTTTGTCGTTTAATAGTTGACCACTTAGAATGTCCCGACATAGCGTAAACATTCTACAATAAATTAAAGCTGTTGTATACTGTTAGTGGCTTTTAAAAAGTTGGCATTAAGTACCCTCCGCGGCCCCGCCGCGGGCGGGAAATAATACCCAAATGATTAATTTCTAATTTTTAATCAATTTTTAATTTAGAATTTAGTCATTCAATAAAAATTTAAAATTATAAATTTCAGATGGTAATTTGTTGTTATGTTCTCTTTTAATATTTTGCCTGATTATCTAAAAAAGGGAAAAATTCAATTATGGCTGACTTTTATTGTCAGTTTATTAGTTTTTGGAATTTTACAATTCTCCCCGGTATTGGCTGACCCGGATTCTTTTTATCACGCGCGGCTAACCGTGCTACTGCGTGATTTTGGTTGGTTACGCGAATTCCCGTGGACCCAAAGTTCGCTTTATCAACGGATTTTTATTGACCATCATTTTGGTTATCATTTATTGTTGGCGCCGTTTGTCAGCCTGTGGCCGCCGTTGGTAGGTTTAAAGATTGCGACGGCGGTAATGGCGGCTTTGACGGTGACGGCGGTTATTTGGTGTTTAAAACGTTGGGCGGTGCGGTGGTGGGGTATAGGGCTAATTTTGTTGTTAACCGCCAGCCCATTGTTATTCAGGTTGTCCTTGGGCAAAGCGCCGTCACTGGCCGTCGGGGCGGCTATAATCGGCTATTATTTAATTACCAGCCGCCAGCTGGGCTGGTTATTTTGGTGGTCGTGGTTTTATGTTTGGCTTTATAGCGCCTGGCCGCTACTGCTGGTTATGGCGGTGGTGTATATGGCGGTGGATAGCATAAGTTCATACTCTAAAACCATTAGACAATCGGCTCAAAAAATCCCCAATCCCCAATCCCCAATCCCAAATAATTGCCAATCTCTAAGACCCAATTGGAACTTGGAACTTGGAAATTGGAACTTAAACGGCTTCATACGTCATTTTTTTTCTCCCACCAACCGTCGTTTGATTGGTGTGATTATACTAGGTTACGCCGCCGGCTTGGTGATTAATCCCTATTTTCCCACTAATCTTTGGTATTTACGCCAGCTTTTTACCATGGCATTGGTGGCGTATAATGATTTTTTGGCGATTGGCGCCGAGTGGTATCCTTACAATCCTTTTGAATTGGCTTCTAACTTGGCTTTGGCCGGCGGAATCTGGTTTTTACTGACGGTAATGGCGGTGATTAATTTTAAACGGCAAGCGGTTTTAACCCGGACGACTTGGTGGCTGACGCTAATTTTTTTAGCTTACACTTTAAGAGCCAGGCGGCAGGTGGAGTATTTGGCGCCATGGCTGGTGTTATCAAGCGGTTTGATGTGGCGCGATTTATGGCCGGTTATAGTAAGGCCCGGCGTAATGGCAGAATTGGACAGTTGGCTGCCGCAGTTTTTAAAAGGCAAGATTTTTAAATATTTTTTAGCTAGCTACCTAATTATCTTATTACCAATCGGCCTGTGGCGCGGCGGTAGCGAAGCCTACAACGGTTTGCGCGCGGGCTTTAAGTTAAACAAATATCAGGCCGTAACCACCTGGCTAAGACAAAACACTCCCAGCCGTTCCATAATCTTCCAAAGCGACTGGAGCAATTTTCCGGTGCTGTGGTATAACGATTTGCATAATTATTATTTAACCGGCTTAGACCAAACTTTTATGTATGAATATGACCGTGATAAATATTGGTTGTGGCAGGCGGCGGCAGCGGGAGAGAAACGTAATTTATATGACATTGCCCGTTATAATTTTGGCGCGTCTTATATATTGCTGGACCGCGATTATCCCAAAATGTTGCTATGGTTGAATCGTGATAAACGATTTAAAAAAGTTTACTCTGACCAGGAGGCCATTATTTATGCGCTTGATTAAAAGTTTTTTTGGCCGGAATTTCGTTCTAACGATTTTATGTTTAAACGTTTTGCTCTGGACAGCGGGCAGCGTGGTTCAGCAGCGCGTTGATTTATTAAGGGGGTCGCCGGGCATAACCTGGTTTCGCGAGGAAGTGGATTTTAAAGTGTACTTTTCCGGCCAAGGCTGGGTGATTCCCGGCCGGGTGCTTTATGATAAAGGCTACGCTGAATATCCGCCTTTAGGGGTACTTTATATTTGGTGGCCCAGACTGGTAACAGATAATTTTGAAACCTACCACTGGTTATTATGGTTAAGCAATGCGGCCGGTTATGTATTGGCTGGTTGGTTAACCTGGAGATTGGCCAAACTCTGGCAGTTGGGGGACGGTGCTTGGTGGTTATGGTTGCTGCCGTCGGCGGTTTATTACAGTTTGAATCGTTTTGATATTTTGCCAGTGGTTTTGGTTTTACTCAGTCTTTATTGGTTTAAGGGTGGAAGTTTCCGTTTATCAGGGGTAAGTTTCGGCGCCGCGATGGCTGCTAAATTCTATCCTGTCTTATTAGTGCCGTTATTTTGGCAATTATTTAAAAAACAAAATTTATCGCCAACTAGATTTGTGGTTTATAGTTTAGCGCCATTATTATCACTGTCACTGGCAGCAGTCATAGTCGGCGGCGGCCCGGCCGTCTGGTCGCCTTATGTTTTGCAAATGAGCCGGATTTTCGAACCAGGGAGTATCTGGTTTTTGTTGGCAGGCCTCTGGCCGCAAATTAATGACATCGTTCGCACTCTTACATCTTTAGCACAGGTGGCGGTGCCGATAATTTGGGGGATAGGGTCTTACTTAACCAAATTGCCTTGGCGGTTGGAGATTAACCTTAATTTAGCCAGCTTAACTTTGTTGGGATTCGTTTTTTTTAATCATTTTTATTCTAACCAGTGGTGGCTGTGGATTTTACCCTGGCTGGCCTTAGTCTTCCCGGTTAATTTGATTTATTTATTAGGGGTTTATGACCTGGTGAATTATTTGGAGTTCCCGGTAGCGGCTGAACTTGGGGGTAAGGGCAGTCTGTTTTTTAACTGGTTAGTGGTGGTGCGCAGCGGCCTGTTTTTGTTTATAATAGCTATATTGGTTAAACAATTAATAGGTGAGAGACGAAAAAGTATTTATGAAAATTTGGTTGATAATTCCCACTTATAACGAAAAAAGTACTATTATTCAACTACTGGAAGCGTTGTTTGGTTTACCCTTGGAATTGTCAATTTTGGTGGTAGATGACAATTCACCCGACCAAACCGCTCAATTGGTTCAATCAGCGCAGAGTCAATATAAAAATTTGCATTTAGTCAAGCGGCCGGCCAAACTCGGCTTGGGTAGCGCTTATCGCTTTGGTTTTGATTACGCGTTGCACCGCGGAGCGGAGGCAGTGGGGCAGATGGACGCGGATTGGTCCCATCAACCAGTTGATGTTTTAAAGTTGCTGGCGGCAATTAACAATGGCGGTGATGCGGCCATTGGGTCGCGGCGGGTAACCGGCGGCGAAATTAGCGGTTGGAATTGGCGCCGGCATTTTATGAGCCGAGGCGCGACTTGGTTGGCGCGCTTGGTATTACGTTTAAAAACCCAGGACATAACTGCCGGGTTTAGGTTTTATACTAAAGCGGCCTTAAGCCGAATACCGTGGTCGCAGGTTAAAAGCGAGGGTTATGCTTGGCAAGAGGAGACTATTTTTTTGTGTGAGCAGGCGGGTTTAAAGATAATTGAGGTGCCGGTTAAGTTTGTTGATCGCCAGCAAGGCCAATCCAAATTAGGCTTAAGAGACGTTGTGGAATTTTTTAAGGCGGTGTTTAGATTAAAATTAGTTAAAATTTTAGCTACTAAAAAACACTCCTAATAAGGAGTGTTTTTTAGTAGTAATGTGAATTAGGGTTGGCACTGTCCTGGCGGGTAGGCCGCCCCGCGACATACTAAGAGGACAGGGGTGGTAGCAGGAGGGACAGCAGGGATGACACCACAATCAGCATTTTTGTAGCAAGTTTCGCCTTGTTTGCGTGATCCGGCTGCAAAAGTTTCAGTCGGCGTTCCACCACCCAGCGATGTAACGGTTTTTAAGTTTTTTACAATAAACGACGAAATAATAAACGACGCCATTATGATTATGAGTCCGATTATAGCGCCGCTTAAAACTTTTTTGGCTTTGGTAATTTTTTCCTCATTGCCGGCCGCGGTCATCCAGCTAAAGCCGCCGTAGATTATTAAAATGACCGCCAACACGCCCACCAATCCTAGAACCACATTAATGATAGTGGCCGCCACTAATACCGGGTCAGCTTCGCCAATCGGCAAACCTGCGGCTTTGGCGGTGTTTTTCAGGTTGTAGTCCTGCACTAGGGCAGGAGGATTTGGGTTTTCAGCGTAAACCGTTTTAACGTTAACAACTAGCGTAAACGAGAAAGCCATTAATACGCTAGCCATTAAAATTATTAAAGCGATTTGCCCTTGTTTATAAGGACGTTTCATAGATTATTTTCCTCCGCTGTCAATACCCCGCGGCTGGCCGCGGGAAAAAAATAGGGAGAATCCTCCGAAGTCCTCCTTGGGAGGACGAAGGAGGAGTATGGAGCTTCGGACGAATGAACACTTTTTGAAGAGCCGCCGATACCTCGTCGGCTTGCCGCGAGGTAGTTCATTAAGGAGTGGCGCCAGTGGCATTAGATAAGTTGCTGATGACAAATGAGGCAATGGCGAAAGCGGCAAAGATGATTACTAAGCCAACTACGCCCGCTCCCAGTAATTTTTTGGCCTCGCCCACCTTTTCCTCGTTGCCGGCCGCGGTCATCCATTTAAAACCACCCATCAGAATTAATACTACCGCGACAACACCTAAGAAACCTAAGATGACATTGATAATTTGCGCTATAGTGGTAATTAAATCCTTGTTGCCGAGGTTGACGTTACCCTCCAATGGGGTTAGCCCGTAGTTTTGCGCCAATACGACTGCTGGCAGGCCGTACATTACAGCGCCCGTAACAGATGCAATTATTTTTTTCATGATGTCACCCCCTTTCTTAATTTTACGCCCGATAGAAAAAATCGAGTATAGTTATTTGAGTAATTAAATTATAAAATATTATTTCGTTTTAGTCAATTGCTTTTGTTTTATAGTTACTGTGATGCGCATTCTTTACCAGCTACCCATTGCATTCCCGAGTCTGGCACATAACATTTGCCATTGATTAATTCATATGAACCGCCAATATAATTGCACCCCCAGATAGGGTTAGGATCGCCGACCGGCGGAAAAAGACCAGCCTTGCACATACCTTCTAAGACACCCCCCTTACAGCCCTTAAGTCCGCCTAAGTTTATTGTGCATTGTCCAATTTGTTGGCAGTTGTAGCCTAGATATTGCTTGCCGGCTTCTTCGGTCGGTGAGCCCCACCAACCAGGAATATTTTTACCGGCTTTTTTACAAGTACTGCCAGTTTCTAAACGGCAAATGAAATCTTTTTTAGCCCAATCCCAGCGGATACAGGCCCACTTAGGTTCAAGTTCATTGCCGCTCACCTGCGGATAGTCTTCCCCGGCCCGGAAATCAACTGGTAAATAACACGAGCCGTTGCTCAATTCGCCAAATACGCAAGCGCCATTGGTTATCATCCGGCTGATTGGTTTAAATAATTCGGGGACGCAATTCTCAACCCGGGTGTTGTATTTTGTAGTTTTGTATTTTAATATGCGGTTTTTATAAGCTCCGCCGGGAGCGCCGTCAATAGTTTGAATACAAGCCCCGACGTCTTCGCAATTGTAAGCCCCTTTTATTATTAGTTGGCCTTGGGGTTTAATAATGTTGTTATTGGCATCTAATTTAGGCTTGCCACATCCAGCCATCGGTTCCATTTCGCATTTTGCGCCATAATCTTTTCCTAGCGGCAGCCTAAAACAAGGTATTTCAGTCGTGGCTTCCGGGGTTGGTTGGAATTGCTCAACCACTGGTTGCTGGCCGGAGAATATCTGGTAAACCGGCCGGTAAACAAAATTAATTAAGCTGTAAGCGCCCAAAACCACAGCCAAGCCAACAACGCCGTACCCCAAGTTTTTTCTGGCTTTGGTGATTTTTTCCTCATTACCGGCCGCGGTCATCCATAGCAGTCCGCTATAAATAAATACCAGTAAGGTTAATCCGCCCAATCCGCTTAAAGCAAAGCCCAAAATCCGCTCACCATAAAATTCAAGCGGACCCTTGGTTATATTAAGCGGGTCAAATAATATGCTTTTACCAATAAAGTTAGCAGGTGTGCCGCCAGTCAAGGTCTTGATGGTGGTGGAAAGAATAGCGTAACTACCCACTGTTACAACCAAGCCAATTAGGGCGTAGGCAATCATTTTTTTGCCTTTTTGAAAAGTTTCACTATTGCCGGCGGCGGTTAAAATCCGATAACCGCCTAATACCACAATCACCAAGGTTATCGTACCGGTTACCACCATCAAACCGGCGGCCAGCCGGACAAACAGATCGTTGGGGTCAATAGTTCCTAGGGGATTAAACAATGGCGGGATGGATTCTTGGGCGCCGGTTATTAGTGGCCAGCCCAGCGCCAAGATGGGAAGCAAAAAAAGCGCCCCCCCCAAAAAAAGATTGATTATTTTTTTATAACTCATAAATAATGTTATGGTTGGCAACACGTTTCGCTCTTATTTGTATCGCAGCTTCTTGGGCCCATATTTTTAGCCGCTGGGCAGTTTGTTTGACAGGTATTGGGAGAAGTACATGCTACATTACAACACTTCCAGTCTGGTTTACAGTTTCTTTGCCCTAAATCCTCATCACCAGTAAAACAGCTTTGGTCAAAACATTTGTTTGGCAAAGTGCAAATATTTGACACATCACAGCCCAAAGATTCTTTCCACCATTCTTGAGTTAATATTTGTTTGGGAGTTTTTCCAACCGGCGTTGTTAGAATTCCATACAGAGCCACAACCAAAAGATAGCCAGCTAAGATTATTAAAACACCGAGCAAAGTAGAGGTTATTAATTTACGGCCGGCGGTAAATTTTTCCTGATTGCCGGCGGCAAATACCATGCTTTGCCCGCCCCAAATAAGCATAACCAGCGCCAGGCCGGCGAATATTGACAAAATAACTTTTTGCAGCACTACGAATAAACTAACAAAATCGCACATTGTGCAATTGCCGGTGGCTTGGCAAGCCTCTGGCAAGTTGCCCACAATACCTTTTTTAAGTTCAAAAGTCTGGGCAAGGGCGGGCGATGGCGTTGCCATTGAAGCCAATACGGTCAGACCGCCAAGCAAAAAAAGGGTAGCCAGTAGGACTTTAGTTGTCCGTTTCATACCATTAATTTAGCACAAAAGGTTAGAATAGTGAATTAGGAATTAAGAATTAAGAAGCGAGAAGATAGGAAGGAACGTTTTAGAGCTATAGTTTTTATTCTTAATTCGCAATTCATGATTCTTAATTCTATTTTCTTAAGGTCTGTCCTACTTGATTGACGGCAAAATCAATGGCTTGTTTTAAATCTACGCCGCCGGCCGCTTGTCGGATCATATTTTGAAAAATCTCTCGCATAATTTTGGATTTAGAGCCGTGGTACCAGCTTTTAGCCGTTAGCAGTTGTTTAGCTGGTTTTCCCAAGTCAATATCTTCCAGTTGTTTATTAATAAGACTGCGCAGAGCGGTTGGTTTTTGAGCAGAGGTAAGATATTTGTCCGCCACTTCAGATTTGGTGGTTACGTATTGAATAAAGTTCCAGGCTTCATTGGGGTGCTGGCTTTGTTTAGGAACGGTTTCCAGGTAGTAACTGGCATAATAGACTGGTTTGTCAGCGGCATCAATTTGGGGAAAATTAGCAACCCCGATGTTAATTTTGGGCGACAATGTTCGCAGTGTAGCTAAATCGCGCCAGTAGGCAAAAACAAAACCAATTTTACCGGCCGCGAACAATTGCCAGGCGTTGCTCTGGTCGCGCGACCAGGTATAAGTTTCTTTGCTGGGGTTGGCAAAATCAGTATAAAACCTTAGAGCATCGGCGCCCGGGAAAAAATCTTGGCCGCCAACTTTGACCGCTTGGTTAAAAGTAGCGGCGGTGCCGGTGTTGTTAGTCATCGGCGTGCCGTTCTGCAGCATTAGAGCCGATAGAATATCATCCGAGTACGGCACATTGTCGGCTTCGCCCACGGCGGCGCCATGCTGGACAAAAAAACCACTTTTATCAAGTACGGTAATTTTTTGCGTAGCGTCTTTGAATTCAGTCCAAGTAGCCGGCGCGGTTGATATTTGGGCATTATTCAAAAGGTCGCGATTGTAAAATAACAACAACGTGTCAAGACTGATTGGCAGGCCGTAGGTTTTATTGTCAAAAATTGCGTCACGGGCAACAACATCAACAAAAGTGTCAGTTAAAGCCTGGGGTTTAATGGTTGAGCTGGTTTTAAAATACCATTGAGCTTCTTTTTTAAATAAACCTTTAATTTCAACAGACGGTAATTTTAAGCTGGCCGGTAATGGCGATAATTTGTCTAACCAGCCGCCCAGACTGGAGTTAGGCAAGGACACAATGTCGGGGCCGGTACCGGCCGCTAAAGCTTCCAGCAGTTTATTCTCTAATTCTTCCGCCCGCACAGTTTGAATATTGACACTTATGTTGGGTTGGCTGGTTTTGTAGTCCTTAATTATTTGATCAAAATTAGATTTTTCACCCTCAATTCGCCACCAATTTAAAGTTAGAGGTTGGGCCGCCTCTTTGGCTTTAGGGTCGCCACCCTTGCAACCCAGACCCAGCAGACTGCCGACTAATAAACCAGTCATTAAAATAATTAAACCACGGTGCGAGCGGAGGATACTCATATGATTTGTTTTAAATAGTCGCGAAATTCATCTTTTAATTCAGGGTCTTTGAGCGCCAAATCAACATTGGCTTCCAGCCAGCGCAATTTTGAGCCCATGTCGTAATAAATGCCGTCCACTAAACAAGCATAGATCGGTTTTTTGCTTAGCAGTTGATTAATCGCGTCCGGCAGCCACAACTCTCCGTTCTTGCCCAAAGGGGTGTTTTCTAATTCAGTGAATATTTCGGGTGTAAGAATATAACCGGAAATGCTGGCTAAGCGCGAGGGCGCGGCCACGGGACCGGGTTTTTCTACAACCGATTTTACTTTATAGACACGGTCACTAATTGGTTCAGCCTCAATTATGCCATAATTTTTTGTGCCTTCGTCGTCAACTTTGTAGGCAGTTATAACCGGTTGTTCATATTGTTCATAGACCTCAATTAATTGTTGGAGGTGCGGCCGGGGGCCAAGCATTAAATCATCGCCAAAAATAACCGCAAAGGGTTCGTTATTAATTAAGTGTTTAGCGTTTAATATGGGCGTGCCGTTGCCGTAGGGGCCTTTTTGGCGAATATAAACAAAATTAGCCAGTTCAGCGATTTTTTTTACTTGTTCCAGGGCCTCAGTTTTGCCTTGACGCGCCAGCCAAGCTTCCAACTCCGGCATGTAATCAAAATGGTCCTCCACCGCCCGCTTGTTAAAACTAGTAACTACAATAATGTCTTCTATCCCTGAAGCTACCGCCTCTTCCACAATGTATTGCAAAATCGGCTTGTCAACTATTGGCAGCATTTCTTTGGGCAGGGCTTTGGTGACTGGTAAAAAGCGTGTGCCAAAACCGGCTACCGGAATGATTAGTTTGCGAATTTTTTGGGGCATACCCTTCTTACCGCAACTTCACTTGCCGTTGACCAACAAATAAAGCGATAATTTATAAAAAAATTTTAAAAACATAGTGATGATAACACCCTTTTACTTGTTGCCGGCATCAGGTTTGTTTAGTGGAATTGGCGGTACCGAGCATAAACTACTTTTACCTTAGCACAAAAAAGGTTAAAATAAAAGGTTGGGCGGCGGTTTTTAAACGAGCAAAACCGAGCTTAGTCGGGAAATCTACTAAAGCGGTTAATGGTATTGTGAAGCTCCGCGGCCTGCCCGCCGCTCGCCTCACCTAATTAACCGATTGTTATAAAGTTACAGTACTAATATTTATAGTTAGAGTTTATCTAAAACATCAGCTTTGGCAGGCGGGCCTGCCCCGCTAAGCGGGCAGACGGTTTTATTAAATTACTAGATTATTTAATTAAAAATTGATTAAACCCGCCTGCCAAAGCCGCTATGCCAAATACGCTCGGGCTATAAATCAAGAGTGGCATAGTTTGGTGTCAGTTTATCTATCAGGCAAGGCGAGCGGCGGGCAGGAATTTAAAATTTAAAATTGTTTACTAGTTGGGTATAGGCTTAGGCGGTTTCATTATTAACTTTTTAGTATGTAGACGTAAGTCCTAACATAGTCAATTAAGCGAAGCGTTAGCGGAGTTTAATGGCGGAGATGGAGGCCCCGCAGTAGGACTTCGCCCACTACGGGGTAAAGATTCTCACTTAGGTACAATTCCGTAATTATTGGTTTTTCTTGACCCCGTAACAGAGCGGAGGGGGTGGGATTTGAACCCACGATACCATTTCTGGTATAACGGTTTTCGAGACCGTCCGATTAAACCACTCTCGCACCCCTCCGCTCTTGTACGGGGCGGGCCTGCGCCTTCAACCACCCACCGCTACGCGGGGCCCCGCCATAGGCGGTGGTCGGCCACCCTTCCGCACTTCTACGGGGCGAGACCAGCGCACTGCTTGTTCCGTATTTTTTTATGGTGCTGAAGGATCGCTTAATTATTAATAATGCTCACAGTATATTTGGCGCAGGCCTCATTGTCAATTAGGTAATATTAGCGACTTCAGGCGGAGGTAGTAATTTTAATAACCACAAACTCATAACGTATAAAATTATTGCTATGGCGATTTTTATCAGCAGTGGCAATGGTAATAATAATCCAACTGACATTATCAAGGTAGCAACAATAATTTTTTTCCACCGCGCCGGACTGGGCTTAAGGCCTAAGCGCCACAGCGTGACCAAACCGACCAGAGCCATAAACGCTTCCACCGCGACTGTCATCCAAGCCGCGCCCCAGTAAGAATAAAGCGGAATAAAAATCGCGTAGCCCACCAGCCCCAGCGCCGCCGCCGCGGCATAATAAGGAATCATCCGGCGCTGTTCATCGAGCGCAAAAATTATATAGCCAGTGGCGTTGCCAATAAATATAAACGCCGTGGCCAAACTAAGAACGGCCAAAATTCGACCGGCCACGACAAAGTCGGCGCCGGCCAGCCACACTATTAAATCAGTGCCGGTTATAATACTGCCGGCGATTAGGGCCAGCCCCCCGGCCAGCAAAATATCAAACGTACCCTGGTAAATATTAAGCAGTTCGTTTTTATTTTTATTGGCTTGCGCCCGGGCGGCTAAGGGCAAAATCAATCCGCCGATAATGGCCGGCACCGCCAGCATGACCTCTAGAACTTTGTAAGCCGCGCCGTACACGCCAACTTCGGCCTCGCTCCGCACCCACGACAAGATTATCGTATCGGTTTTAAAATAGATTAAATTAAGCGCGATGGTGGCCGCTACCGGCCAAGTGCTTTGCCACAAGTACCGCCAGATTGCCGGATTGATTTGCCATTTAAAAGGGATTAGCTGTCGGGCCGCAATTAAGGTTATGGCAGCGGTAATTAAGCTTGATATTGTTAGAATAATAAAATAATAAGTTAAGCTGGCTTGTTGCGATACGGCCCACCAGGTTCCAGCCAGCAGTATTATTCGCCCCGCTAGTTCGCTTGCCACTAAGCGGCCGGTGGCCAGTTTGCTTTGGAAAACACCGCTAAAACACTGACTGATGGTGCTGGCAAAAAACGCTAAACTAGTTATGATTATTCCCGCCTTAACCAGCGGGGAATAAGGCAGGAATAAACTTATGGCTGGCGCCAGGATAAAGGCGATTATTCCGGTGATTACGCGAAAGCTTAGTAAGTTGCCCAGTAATTCACTGGGTTGGTATTTTTGTCTGCCCAACTCGCGCGCCACTGTCATGGTTAAACCAAAATCAATCAGAATACCAAAGAACTGTAAAAAAGCCACCACGCTGACGTATTGGCCATAGCCGGCTTGTCCAAGTTGCCGGGTCATTAAAGCTACAATCGCCAAACCGAAAATTGTGCTGACAATTTTGCCGGATAATTGAATAATCGTATTTCGGCTGATAGCATTAATCATACTAGTTGGTTGGCCATTGATAGGTTTTAAGGTTAATAAAATAATTGTTGTCTCGTTTAGTAACTTTAATGCCTTCGCGGCGCAAGAGCAAAGCTTGTTGCGTTCCACTCAGGCGCGGGTGGATTATGGATATCATACCTTGCTGATTAATGACTCGCTGCCAGGGGACATTGGGCGGACAAAGCCGCAAAGCCCAGCCGACTAAGCGCGCGCCTTGCGGTTTACCTAAGATGGCGGCGACTTGTCCGTAAGTGGCCACTTGCCCGCGTGGAATTTGTTTAACTAAATTGTAAACTGCTTTATAAAAACTCTCCGCCATATTTAGCAGTATAGCAGTTTTAACCAGGGGTTATCTAAAAAATAAACCCCCTAAGCATATGACTTGTGCCAATGCTTAGGGGGCCTGAAAAAATAGGCTAGGAGTAACGATTTAAGTCTTAGCTGCAACTGCATGGTTTTTAGAGTTGTAACAAATGGCCGAGTTTTTTCTTTTTTGTCACCAACTCTTGCCTGTTCCATTGCGAGACTGGCATCTCCAAGGGTGCTCGTTCCAGTTTTATGCCACTCTGGCGAAGTAACCTCATTCTTTGAGGATTATTAGTCATCAACTTTATACTTTTAATGCCAAAGTGATGTAGGACGTCGGCCACATCTTCGTAGTGTGTGCGGTAATCCTCGTTAAAACCCAGAGACGTATAGGCATCAACTACCAGCTCATGTTTTCGCCTCTGGCCCTCGGCATATACGATAAAATGATTTCTTAACCCCACAGCCTTACCGTGTTGTTCAAACGCAAATATGATTAAACCATTTTTTTCTTCAGCAATACGCCGTTTGGCTTCCTCTAACTGCCAACCGCAATCACAATACTGGGAGCCAAAAAAGTGAGCCCAAATACACACTGATTCAACTCTCACCAGTGGTTTTTTGACTTTGGTAGGGTTTCCTTTGGTCAGGACGGCATACTGCCCGCCAGGAAAAGCAAAGTACCAAATCTTAAATAGACTCACTTTCCCGTCTGGAAGTTTAAGAGGCAGGTTCACTGGGCCAATTAGTTCAAATCGTCCAAATTGCTGAACAGTAGTAATTACTTGCTTTAATTTTTTCATGATATTTTTCCTTGATTGTTAATGTAAGTAGTAATTGTTTCGATTTTATTACTTCATGTTGAGATAATGTAATAATTACGTCAATATGAATATTACTTTACAATTAAAAAAGCCCATATTTATTAACATAAATTCATACAAATTAAAATAGGTGTCAATTTTATTGACAATTATTATGATCTAGGATAGGATAACTACACTATGTCTATTGACGCCAAAGAACTACAACAATTTGGGCTAACCGAGAAAGAATCCGCACTTTATTTAGCTGCCCTAGAACTTGGCAGTACTTCCATTAGCGACCTGGCTAGGAAATCACAGCTAAAGAGACCCACTACCTATTTAGTGGTAAACCAGCTTGAAGTTATGGGTCTTTTATCTCAAACAAGGATAGGCAAAAGATTTTTTTATTCAGCAGCGCATCCCAGACGGCTAGTTGAAAGAGTTCGCTTTCGTGCCAATCGTGCCGAAGAAATGATGCCCGAGCTGGTCGCGCTGTGTAACAATTCCTCTAATAAACCGAGGCTTCAAGTCTTTGAAGGGCTAGAAGGTGTGAAGCTACTGTACCAAGAATTATACGAATCGCTGAATAATAAACAGGAAGCGCTCTGGTTTGCTAACATAGGTGCCCTGCGTCAGTACGTGCCCGAAGCCATCACTGAATACAAGAAAATTCTCCGTAAAATTAAAAATCCCAAAATCAGAGAACTCAACTGCGGCGATAAAGAAGGTAAACATTGGCTTGAAGAAACTAAATCATTTCGAGGGCCACGCCATCAGGTGCGTATATTGCCGCCTAATTTTGAGTTCGGCAGTACTGATAATCTTATACTGGGCAATAAGCTTGTTATATTTTCTCTAAAAGGAGATGTTTCGGTTATTGTAATTGAGAACAAAGAGATCGCCTTAACTTATCGAACACTTTTCGAAGCAGCCTGGAGGTTAGGTAAGTAAGTCTAAGCATACTATCTAAAGTGAGGCGCAGCTACGACGAGATCTGGCGAAGCCATGACGGGATCCCGCCAGTTTTCTCCTACATTTGGAGCGGGTAGCCCCAGTAGAATGTGCTTCGCACCTCTACGGGGCGCGGCGGGAGTCCCGCAGTATAGGCTTTGCCTAACTACGGGATAAATCGAACCCGCGTGATGAGTTTGTCCCGCAGCGACGAGATGAACGAAGTGAATCCGTCCGGCTGCGAGGATCCCGTTGCGTTACACCGCACAGAGCGGGTAGGGGGAGTCGAACCCCCCTCATCGGCTTGGAAAGCCGAGGTAATACCGCTATACGATACCCGCTCTGTGAGGACAACATATGGCGTGGTCCTCGAAAAATAAAGTCGCTGACACTCCAATTTTTCGGGAGAAAACTCACATAATGACCGTTACCCGCCTGCCCCGCTAAGCGGGGCCTGCCTAAGCTATATCCCCATGAAGTGATCTCATTAAATAAATACAAGTTGAACGTAGACGGTTTGTTAATTGTCCGAGGCGAGCGGCGGGCAGGTACGATACCCGCTCCAAATGTAGGATTTATGATTATAGGTGCGGGAGAAAACACCTAGAATTTAATTTATACGACATCCGCTTCGTGCGTATGAATAGCGGGATCCTAGAAAATTAGAGTCGTTGCGCTCCTTAATTCTTGGGAGAAAACCGACACCAGTCCGCCAAGGCCTGTGTCATATTAATCGCTCTTGATAATTGGATTAATAAAATTTTAATTGATTTGCCAATTGTGCAAGACTGATAGTGGTCGGGTATGATACCACACTTAATAATAACAAATAAACTACAGTGGAGTCATTTAATTGTTCGTGGCTTCAGGTTTTGCCACAAGGCTGTCCGTTTGGGTTTTTTGGGATTGCTCCCTTAATTGTTTAACCTGAGTAAGAATCTGCGTTAGTTGTTGTTCCAAACTGTCGTAGGTTAAATTACCAACGGATGCAGGCTGGAGATTGGCGCGGTTGGCCAGACTGTCAGACAGCTCTTCCACATCTTCGGAAATTTCTCCCATGTCCTCTGATATTTCCTCTACATCCTCGGAAATCTCTTCAACTTCTTCTGTTAGTTCGTCAACATCCTCGGTAACTTCTTCAATATCCTCGGCCACGTCTTTTAGGGTGCGGGTTTGTTGGTTAACACTGTATTGAATGAAAATAGAAAGATAAATCGCTTCCAAAGATACAGCGGTAGTTAGAATCAACAGAACTTTTTCAGTGCTGACACCAAATCCAACCAAGGCCAAGCAGGCTATAAATAGCATAGTGTGGATTATGATTGATGATTTGGAGCCAATCCAAGTGGTAGCTTGACTGGTTCTTTGGTCAAATTTGGAGGGAGATACCGACATAGAATACCTTTAGTGAATAATCAGTATTTATTACCAGCGTGCCGCGTTGAGCGTGACTGTGACCACGTTGAGCGTGGTGCCTGGGGCCAGAATCGAACTGGCGACGCCAGCCTCTTCAGGGCTGCGCTCTACCACTGAGCTACCCAGGCGTGGTGGTATTTTACCTTAGTGCGTTTTGGCGGGGCAAGCTGAGCCACCGCGTCACGCTGATAATAAATTTTAAAGATTGGCAATTATAAAACCACTTAATACCAGCAAGAATCCTATTAAAACGTTACCTTCCGGTATGGTTTGAAAGACTAATCTGGCTAAAATGATTTCAGTGATCATTAGGGCTGTCCAGCTGGTTAAGGTTACAAGCCAAATGTTATTAAAGATTTTGATACCGTAGAGGTATCCACTGATAATTATAAAACCGCCAATTAATGTGGCCCAAAAATACCAACCCGAAGGTTTTAATATTAACCAAAGACTATTACCACCGGCACTGGCTTTGGCTCCAAATATCTGGGCCACAATCATGAGTGATTCGCCTGCTGCTATTATAAGCAAGGTTAATATTTTTTGCCACAACATAGGTTTGGTGTCGCGCCCGAGCTACGACTATAACCACGCTTAGCGTGGTGGGTATTGGGAGTTGTCGTCCCTACGGGAGATCACCCGCCATTCGGCCTCAAGCTCATGGCCGGGAGGCAGGGTGAAACCTACGACCTGTCTGCTGTCCAGCGGGACGCGCTATTCTTAAACTGACTTTTAAAGAAATAAAACTTAGGTTGGTCGGGGTGGTGGGATTTGAACCCACGATCTCGTGCTCCCAAAGCACGCGCGTTAAACCACTACGCTACACCCCGATAAGTGTATTACAGTGAGTTGTTTATTTTACGCTGTAAAGTGTAATGGGACCTGTCCGATGTACATCGGACCGCGCTAGCCTCAACCAAAGGCTGATCCGCCTCTGGCGGAAACTGCGCCAATCCCCGATGAATGTATTACATTGTTAATTTTGGGTCCGGCGAGACTCGAACTCGCAACCAACTGCTTAAGAGGCAGCTGCTCTACCACTTGAGCTACGGACCCATGGATGAAACACCTTATGTTAAGTATCGCTTAATAACCTGTAACCAATCCTCCTTGGGAGGACTGCTCTACCACTTGAGCTACGGACCCATGATTGGCTTGTAGCATATAGCTTATAGTAAATAGCGTGAGGGGTCTCTCACTATTAGCTATGTGCCATTAGCTAATTTGCCCCGGAGGGATTCGAACCCCCAATAATCCCGCCGTGGCGGGACCGTGATATCATAGTCTGCCATAGTCTTTGACCTGAACCAGAGCATAGCACGGTTCAGGCCTACCATGAACCGTGTTACTTTAGAGCAATTCTGGTTCATGGTGCCCCCGGAGGGATTCGAACCCCCAATAGCTGGTCCGAAGCCAGCCGTGATATCCATTTCACTACGAGGGCGTAAAAAAATATAGTCGGGTTAATAATCGTGCAGCATTATAAGCGTAAAGCACAGATCACGATAACACAGGATCTATGAATATTCAAGTTTAGGTTGATTAATATTTTTTAATCAGCATCAGCTGATAATTTAGCGTAAGCTATCAATTGAGATAACGTGAGCTTCCGCCGTGGCTTGGGTGATTATATCCTGTTTTAATAAATCCCGAATACTGTGGTCCATGGTTATCATGCCTTGGGCGGCGCTGGTTTGAATGACAGATTTTATTTGTGGCGTTTTATTTTCGCGAATTAAATTGGCGATCGCTGAGTTATTCGTTAGGATTTCTCGCGCGGCCACTCGTCCGCCGCCGACCTTAGGCAGCAGACGTTGAGAAATAATGGCGCGTAAACTTGAAGATAATTGCGATCGAATTTGGTTTTGCTGGTGGGGCGGGAATACATCAACGATGCGGTCAAGGGTTTCAGCCGCATTGTTGGTGTGTAAAGTGGCAAATACTAAATGTCCGGTTTCGGCCAGCGTGATGGTAGCGGCGATAGTTTCAATATCGCGCATTTCTCCAACCATAATCACGTTCGGATCCTGCCGCAAAATATGCTTTAGTCCTTCATTAAAAGACAACATATCAGTACCAAGTTGGCGCTGTTTGATAATACTTTTAACCGGGGTAAAAACAAATTCAATCGGGTCTTCTAAAGTAATTATATTTACCGCCCGTTCATTATTGATTTGTTCAATAATAGCAGCCAAGGTAGTTGATTTGCCGCAGCCGGTGGGACCTGTTACCAACACTAAACCGTAATCAAGACGTGTCAGGTTGTAAACCACCGCTGGCATGGTTAGATCTTCCAGGGCCGGAATTTTAGTAGGAATAACACGTGCCACCAGGCCAGGATTGTCTTTTTCAAAATGCAGGTTAATACGGAAGCGGGTGCCGTCTTTAATTTGGAATGAAGTATCAAGCTCGCGTTCAGTTTCAAATTTCTGTTTTAGTTTTGGCGCCAACATAGCATTGAGCAGTTCAGACAGGTTTTTGCCGGTTAGAATAGGATAATCAAGCTCTTTTAATATACCATCCACTCTAACAATCGGTGGTTTGTTAACCACCATATGCAAGTCAGAGGCTTTTAAACTAGCAGCCTCGCTAAGCAGAGATTCAATAGTCATATGTTTAATCGATTAGTTAATTGTAGGACTTTCGCGTTTGAGCCAAGTTCGAGGCAAAACCGAGCATTTGAGCAAGCCGTAGTAAACCCCGTTACACCCCGTCCTGAAGGACCGGGCATTTTTGGGGAAGATTTTTAATTTCCCATTCACCCCGTTAGAAGTCTCCACCGGCGGTGGAGTATCCCGACAGCCATTGGGATTACTTCTAACGGGGCATTCTGGGTGTAACGGGGTTTACTACGGTGAGCGAAAAGCCGAGGTTTTAACGAAGAAATTGGCCAAAGCCGCTTGCGGGGTCGGGCTGCGCCCGCCCCTAAAGCGGCAAGCGCGTAAGTCCTAAATTGTTTAAAAAATGAAATTCTCAACCGCAGCCCCGCCTTGGCGGAGCGAGGTATTTTGGCGAAGGAAGATAACCGACCAATCAATTATAGCTAAAAAAGCAGGTTTTAGGCTATTGGTTAAAATAAAGTTCCTCAATACCCTGTTTTATAAGTTCCACTGGCGGCGCCAGGAATGTTTGTTTATTAAAACGGTAGGGTCGGCCATAACCCAAGCCCCGTTTGCCAGTGCGGCGACTATGGCGGTCGATGTCCACTCCGTTAATATGGATAGTGGGCGAGGCAAAAAAATTATATAACTCGGCCTGTTCCATAGTATCTATACAAATAAGTTTTGGTTCGTCTTTGATTCCTAGCGTCTTAAGGCTTTTAACAAGGTTAGCTGCCGTTTCCTGCCACCAGCGGCAGTCACGGGTATATAAAAGCTCAATCCCTCCATTGGGGGCAGGCCCGGTGACAAAGTTGTAGTTACTGTTCATATTTTATTTTCCTTCGTTCCGCTAAGCGGGGCTTCGTCATAATACCCTCCCGATTCCGCCAGCCGGCGGACATCGGCCCAGGAGCTTCATATTATTGGTCAAAGCCGACAAGTTCCGGTTCAAGTTCAATTTTGACTCCTAATTTTTTATAGGCGGTTTTAATTATTTGTTCCGCCAAGGCCATAACGTCGTTCGCGGTTGCCCGGCCGGTGTTGAGAATCACCAACGGTTGTTTGGGGTTGATTTGCGCCCCCCGGTTAGTTAGGCCCTTAAAGCCCAGAGTTTCAATCAAAAAGGCCGTTGGCACTTTGATTTGCTGACCGTTGACGAGCTTGGCTTTGTCTAATAATTTGGCCAGATCGTCAGGCGTGAATTCTTTTTTAAAACCAGCTTTTAATTTGTTGTATTGCGGCTTAGTCAAATATAAATTTTTAAAAAATGACCCGGCACTGCCGCCTCTGGCCCTGGTGGGAAAGGGGTATTTACGATTTCGGATGTTTATGACGGCGGTTCTGATTTCTCTTAGGTTTGGTCGTTGAGTAAAATGTTTTTTTAAATCACTGTAGCGCAAATCAGGTCGGCCGTTTTTTAGCAGTTGCATGGTTAGCTCCAGGATGATATAGCGCCCCTTGGCCGTAGAGTTAAAGATGCTGGTACGGTAGCCAAAGCGGCACTGTCGTGAATTTATTATCCGGATGTCGCTGGTCTGCAAATCAAATACTTTGACGGTTTTTAAAACCCGGCTTAACTCCTGGCCATAGGCGCCAATGTTTTGTACTACGGCCCCGCCGGCCCGGCCGGGTATATGGGAAAGATTTTCTATGCCCCACAATCGGTTTTTGACGGCGAACTTAACAACATCGTCCCACTTTTCGCCCGCCGCAATCTGCAGCCAGTACTGATTGTTGGGCCGGCGCTGTAATTGAATGCCCCGCAGCCGCAAGTTTATAACCAGGCCGTTAAAACCGGCGTCGCTGACAACAATATTGCTGCCCCCGCCCAACACCCAGAGTTTTAATTGTTTTTGGCGCGCCCAAGCCACGGCTTGATTTAAGGCCGACAATTTATTGATGGTGATAAAAAATTTGGCTCGGCCGCCGATTTTAAAGGTTGTTAAAGGTTTTAACGGTTTGTTTTTTATAATTTTCATAATGTAGTTTGGCTTTTACCACGATTTCTTTCATACCTTTGATTATATCAAACTAACAGTCCGGAGTCTCTCATTGTTAACATAAAACCCTCATTTGGAGAAGGGTTGAATGATGTCTCGTCAAACAAGGCAACCCGTATGACGGGTTGGGGTGGCTAATGGGAATTGAACTCCCGTAATCGCTGCCACAGAGCGGTGTTCTACCATTGAACTAACCGGCGTTTAATGAATTTTTCTATGTATTTTACAGTTTCGTCTTTGGCTTCAGCCGGGCCTTGGGCTACCCAGAGAGCAAAATTATAAAGTTCGGTTTTGTCGGCTTTTAACCACTTGCCGTTTAAATACAAAAAAACCAACAAGGCAGTGACGGCTATTCGCTTATTGCCGTTTTGAAAAGGATGGTTTTTATTTAACAAATAAAATAGCATGGCCGCCTTGCTGATTAGGCCATGGTAAAGATATTTTTTATCAAACTTTTGCCAAGGAACAGTCAGGCAGCTTTCCAAAACATTCGGATATCTGGTTGCAAAAGGCGGAATCGGTTCGTCCCAATTCATGGTTTTGGTGGTCAGGGTGTGGGCGGTGTATTTGATCATTTCCACTGAAATATTCTTAATCATAAACTATTCCTTCCCCAGCTTTTTTAGAACCTCGCCGTATTGTTTAATAACCTCAACCACGCCGCTGTCAATTTCTTTTTTTACCCTATCGGTTAATTTGGTAGTTAAAAAATCTTTAATGTCCTCTTTTTTAATAATATAATTACGCCCCACCTTTTCACCTTTGATTTGGCCGCTTTTAACTTTTTTAAAAATAGTAACGCGGCTCGTCCTCGCGAGGTCAGCTAATTCTTTGACAGAATAGTATTGTTTTTGAGTTTTTTCCATATATTGCGTTAACCTTATATTATTATGTTAACATATGTTAACAAACTAGTCAACAGTTAACAAAATATCTAATTAAAACACAAAGCATTAATCATTCACGTTAAAAATTGGGAAGCTTGATTAAACAGCTTATTCCAAACAAAAAATTCTCCTTTGGGGGAGAGATTGTCTAATGGGTGGCTGAACGAATAGAAGTGGAAAACTTTATTGAAGTTTGGAACGTTGGTATTGACAGAAATATAAAAATAGTCTACAGTTATTTGTTCTTTAACAAAAGTTGTTTTTACTGATTTATAAATAAGTGGTGATCTGAGTTGTTTATTTATAATTTAGTAAAAACAACTAAATAATATCTATCCACAAAAATAGGAGTACAACAGTGAAACACAAATTATGGTTTCTGTTTTTTGTTTTGTTTTTATCCAGTTGCTCGACAACGGACGAGCCAGATTATACAAAGCAGTTACCACTATTAAAGGGTCATATGAATGACTATGCTGATTTGTTCAGTCAGTCAACCAGAGACTCTTTGGAAAAGCAGTTAAAACTATATGAAGAACAAACATCCAATCAAATAGTTATTCTTAGTGTTCCTTCTATAGGAGAAAAGACTATTGAAGAATATTCTTATTGGGTGGCCGAATCATGGAAGATTGGTCAAAAAGGAAAAGACAACGGTATTTTAATTACTGTTGCCAAGGAAGAAAAAAAAGTTCGCATTGAGGTAGGTTATGGTTTGGAGGGAGCCTTACCTGATGGCCGCTGTTGGTACATTATAAAAAGTCGTTTTCTTTCTGAGGTCAGCGGTAAATATAAAGATTTTGATAAGGCCATTGAGCAAACCGTAGAAGCAATACAGCTCAGCATAGCCGGAGAATTCTCAGCAGTAGAGAAGAAAGTTGAGGACAAAGAAAATTCTTTATGGTTTATAGGAGCTCTTATTATAGCAGCTGCCTTAGCTGGATTTATTGGGTTACTCTTGGATAAAACAATAGTCAGTAGTGTGGCCACAGCTATAGTCTATCCTTTAGTTTGGTTAGCCTTCTGGCCGCCAGACGCACTGGTACTTATTGGTTTAATAGCCTTGGGTGCTCTGATTGGTTTTATAGCCAGGTATTTTATTGAAGCAGGTTTAGAAGGTAGTGGTGGAAGTAGTGGCGGGGGCTATTATGGTGGTGGTAGCAGTAGTAGCGGTTTCTTTGGTGGTGGCGGTAGTTTTGGCGGCGGCGGTGCCAGTGGTGGTTGGTAATTAAATTCAAATAAAAAAGGAAATTAAGATGAAACTCACAAAAGAAGATAAAAAAATTATTTTTCAGGCGGTACAAAGGAATGAGGCTTTTACCTCAGCAGAAATCGCTTGGTGCATAACAGGCAGGTCCAGTTCGTATACCGACGCAGCTTTAATCTGGGGTATTGTATTGGTCGCATTTGGGATTGTGCTCCAATTAGTTATGGAATTGAGTGGAAGTTGGGACGGCGATGCGACTTTGTCGTTGGTGGAATCGGTTGTGTTGTTCGCGGTTGGTTTACTAGTTGCTAAAATTCCAAGTTGCCGTCGATTAGTGATAGATAAAAATAGAATGAGAAGGCAGGTAATTGAACGAGCTCAGGCTAGTTTTTATAGAGGAGGTGTTCAATTAACGAAGGGTCACAATGGTGTGCTGGTTTTCGTCAGCGTCTTTGAGCGTTTGATTATTATCATTGCGGATAAAGCTATTGATGATGTTGGAGTTTTAAAAGAATTTATTAAAGTGGTAAATAGCGAAAACCCAGATAAAAAATCATGGGGTAATAAAAACACTGTTATTCAAAAGTGTATCAATCACATTGATGCTCTAGGGGTAATATGCGGTTCTAAATTACCTCGCCAGGTTGGTGATGTGAATGAGTTGTCCGACGATGGATTAAATGAAAAAGAGGTATAAAATAATATTATATAAGTGAAATTTCCTAGAGTCTGCTATTTATAGCGGACTCTCTTTTATTTTGGCAACTTAACAAGAGTTTGCCGTCTCAGGGTGGGGTACGAATTTTGTTAAAAATTGGGAAACTCAATTCAGTAGCTTACCTAAAACAAAAAACTCTCTCTTGAAGGAGAGATTTTTCGATGGGGTGAGTGAGGGGAATCGAACCCCCGTAACCGCTGCCACAGAGCGGTGTTCTACCATTGAACTACACCCACCATATATTGTTCTTTAAAAAAACTCTTGCACAAACATGACAAGAGGATAATTCGCCCGCTGTGCCAAGTTTAAGCAGTATAGGTTAAAGTGTATTAACAAGTCAATCATCCGGTCTATAAGATTTTGGATTAGCGCTGATGATTTACCGGCCGTTAATTTAAAAAACCACTGCTGAACAAAAAACAGTGGTTTTTTAAAAGTACAACAAAACAAAAGTTACTGGGCGTTATTAGTTACAATTGAACTGGCTTGGGCGTTGTCAATTACCGATATCCAGATTTTACCGGGATTAAGAATTAACGGTTGACCGCTAGAGTCTTGCCAGTCAAAGAAACTGTCGCTATCGGTTTTAGTCCATTGGCCCTGATACATTTGACCGTTGGCAAAAAGCAATAACTGGCCGCTACCGGTTGTCTGTATATCAACCCGTTTCAAGGCGTCGTTAGGATAAGGGGTAATTTTGGTGAATAGGACAATCACGTTTTTTATAGCCGGAGCCGTATTAGTCGCGCTATCAAATTGAGTGGTGCCGCCGGTGGTGCGAGCGTAGGTGTCTGTAACCGATTGATAAGTGTAAACCACTTGGTATTCCGACGGTTGATAAGGAATGGTGATATTGAGCACGGGCTTGCCCGTCGGCAAATCCTTGTTAAAATTTAATTTTGGGACGGCGCCGGTCTGGCTCCAATTTTTATTAGCCGCGTAGTCCCAAAAGCGTTTAGCGGTAGTGAACAAGTTGTGCGGCGGTTTTTTAGAATCGTCGCGCGTGTAAGCGTCAGCATTAAAGAATTCATTAACGTCCTGAATATCACCATAACCCTTTTGCAATTGACTTAAAGCTTTTTCACTACCGCCGGAGTGGCTAAAGAAGGGCGCTAGCGGGCGAATCCAATCGTTAAAGAACGAGCGCGCGCTGCGGATAGGTCCGACTAATCCGGGCGGCAGTTCACTTTGGAACACGGTGACAAAGCGGGTGATGCCGCCTTCGGTGGGTGACTCAATCACCAAATCGGCGCTATTCAGGCCGGCTTGCGGACGAACCGTAGGAAAATTTTCTATGACAACGGCCCAGGGGCGGCGCTCCGCGTTAGCCGTAGTCGTGGCTAGGCCCGTCAAGGGAGCGACCGCGGTAAACTGTTCTACCGGTTTAAGTTTTTTGGGGGCGCGGTAAGAAATGTCGGCGGTTTGTAAACTATAATTATTGAAGTTTAAAAATACCACCAAACTACTAGTCAGTAAGATGGCAATTATACCAATGCCAAACCAAGCCAACCAGCGCCAGTAAACCGCGTCTTGATCCGGTATTTTAATCGGCGCTTGGTAATCAACCAGTTGGGGCGCCGCTAAGTTATTAATTTCCTGATAATTAAATTTGCTGGCCGCCTCCCTAGCCGCCGTGGTTTTTTGGGCGCGGGAAGTTTCTTGACTGGTCGTTATTGGCTTGGTTGGCGCGCGACGGGGGCGGTGGACTGATTTTGGTTTAAGGCTGTTGGGGCTAGCCTCCTGTCTAGCTTTGGTGGGCATAGGTTTTATGTTAATGGTATTTAAGATGCTTATAAACTTTATTATAGCGCGAAAATTGGCAATGTCTAAAATTTAATGATTCGGTTTTTTTATTCTACTACTACTTTTACCTTTTTATCTTTGCAGTATTCTTGAATTAGTCCGAACCCCAGTAGTACCCTGCTAAGCGGGGACACGGGGCATAGCGCATTTCACTCTGCCAGTTGGAGGGCGAGCCTGCCTGCCGGCAGGCAGGGAAGTCCCCCCGCGAAAATTCGGAAAGGCGGCGGAGCCGCACCGCTGACAATTTCAAGTTTTTCTTTGGCGACAAATTCTTAAAATTTAATTTATTTGAGAGTAAAGGTACAACCGTATTTATCGTCGTGCCAATTGTAATTACATCAAACATTTTATTTTTTAATTAAAGCTGCTATAACGATTAAAATAATAAAAGGCGCAATAGTCCAGATCGGTTGGAATATTATGTTAAGAATTTTTGAGGGGAATTTTATAGTGGGAAATATAAACCAAAATTTTTCTATTTTTGTCTGCTCTATAACCTCCCCTTTCATTTTTAAAAGCCAAATGAGATCGGCGACTAAAATCAAATGATAAATACCTACCCACCAAAGCTCACTCTTTATAACCATGAGGGTGGCTACAACAAAAATGGTACCGACAAAAATAAAGGACGGGAATACATAAAGAAACCATGGTAAATTTACCGCTCGCTTGAATTTCTCGCTCGTAGCCCAATGGCCTTGCCACTTTTGTATCGTTTCCGCGGGAACAAATTCATTCATTGGCGTTTTCTGAGATAATTCTTTCCATTGTGCCGCTTTATTCTTTCTTAAGATAAAAATAGCTACACTTAAAAAGTTTTGATGCAAACCAAAAATTAACAGAAGAACTGAGATATTCATTAATATATTAAACAATGTATTCATATTTTATAGTAAAATTAGTTTTCGACTTTATGATTAAAAATTTTTCTTTTTCTCCTTTCAAAACCGCCAATTCGTTTTTACCCCCAAAATTGAATACCAATTAGTCGCCGAGCCCCGCACCAGAACAAGTTCGGTGTGGGATAAACTCCACGAGGCGAACCAAAACTCTTTGACTTTTCCTGTCTGGTGCCTCGGGAGGAATTGAACCTACATCAGTGGCTTAGAAGTCCACAGTTCTATCTTCACCCCTTTATTTATCCCCCCGAGAGGAATTGAACCTCTATACCCGGCTTAGAAGTCCGGAGTTCTATCCATTGAACTACAGGGGGGATAAATAAAGGGGCAAGTTGTCCGCTCCGTCGTCGCTCCGTCATCGCTTCGCCAGATCTCGCAGAGCGACGACGGAGCGGGAAACTACGAGGGCATAGGGAAATGTAACCCCAGTATATCAACTTCGCTAACAAAATTAGCGAGCGTGAGTCGAAAGACTGTTTAATAAATAAATGGTGATTTAACTTTGATTAATTTTACTGATTTTGTTAAGAGCGAGCTATAGCGAAGTAGTTATACTGGGTAAAATTCAAAAATCTCCGCCCAAGGCGGATCTACCTAGGGTACGAAAAATGTAAAATTATTTACAAATGTGTTTTATTTTTAAATTTGATAAGGGCTAATCAATTTTATTACTAATTTAAACTAAATTCAAGCTTATTTTAAGTGTAGCGTTTAGTGGTAATAATATTAGCGTGGCCCAGAGTTTGTTGGATATTTTTTATGGTGTTGCCTTGTTTTATAAGTTGATTGGCAAAAACGTGACGCAAGGTTGAGGGTGTAATTTTTTTATTCAGTCCAGCCGCCAAACGATAGTGTTTAATTATTCTTTGTAAGCTGCGAGGGGTTAAGGCAAAATTATGACGTTGCTTGCGCACGGGCGAGGTTTGAGCGCGATCATGACTAATGAATAAGGCTGGCTCGGTATCATGCCGCGCCTTTAGATAATTGTTTATAATATTTTTAATATTAGGCGGCAATGGTATTTGGCGTACCCGACCTTTAGTACGGCTGATCGTAATAAAATTTTCCTCCGCCTTAAGCGCGTTACGTTGCAGGTGGGACAATTCGGAAACTTTTAAACCCGCCGCCACCAATAAATTTAAAATCGCTAAGTCGCGTTTTTTTATTAATTCACTATCTTGGCTTTGTTCACAAAATTTAATCATTAAATTAACCTCGGCCGCGCTGACCGCCGGTAAAATGATTGAACGCAGTCGCTTTAACGACAAGTTGGTATAGTCAGGCACCGGAATGCCGGTTTGTGACAGGTATTTTAAAAAAGCCCGCAGTCCGATTAAATAATAATTTTGCGTGGCCGGCGACAAGTTGTGCCCGCTATTGGAGGTGGATTGCTTAAGCCAGGCCTTATAGTTTTCCAAGTGCTGGCCGGTGAGGTCGCTGGCTTTATCAAGTTTAACCCGGGCCTGGTCCGACCATTGCCGGAATTTATTCAGATAAATGCGGTAATTGGATGCCGACGATTGGCTCAACTGGCGCTTAAGTTTAAGCGTTTGCAGAAAATTGTTTATGGTTTCGTTTAAACCAGCCGGGTTCGCCATAGTATTAATATTTTACGACACTTGTCCTAAAGCGTCCAGTTTTTAGTACACCGCCAAAATTAAAAGTTGTTAGTACACCGCTGTTAGTACAACCGCTTGACATCTACGGCAAAATGAGCTAAGTTAGTAAGTTCTTTAACAAACGTTTACAATCATCTTTTTGGGCACATAAAATACTCAAAAAGATGGTTGTAAACAATACAGAAATAACATAATTCCATAAAACACAAACTAATTTAGGAGATCTTACAATGAAACTAGTAGCTAACAGTGAAGTCACCGGAAAGGCAACAGTCGCAATAAGGTGGTGTTTAAGTAAGGAGGAGGTCGCTACCTTACGTGAAAAAAAAATTACTGATCCTTATCTATTGTTCGTTATTGTTCATGATAAGGTAAACGTTGATCGTCAATTGGTTCGCCTTAATCAAATAATGACATATCTATCCTTTAATCATCCGGGCAGTAACACTGTATTTGCCACAATTGTATGGCATGGTAGCAAAACAAAATTAAAGGAATGGTGTCTGTACACTGATAAAGATGGAGATTGGAGAAACAAGTTTTATGACAGCGAAGCAGACATGTTGGTGGCAGGTGATTGGGGTGAAGTCCGGATAGATGTCGATGTATCACCGGAATTCTTTGCCAAGGAGCCGCCAGCGTGGGAAAAGCGATGGGTGAATTTGTGGTTTGAAAGGAAAATGCCGCGTCATCAATGCAAGTATCGTAAACGTCGCATGCTCGCTTATTCTATCCAACCGCCATTGGTATTGGCGTTTATCATATTTATTTCCCTGTTCCGTTTTCTCGCTGCAGTGTTTTGGATTTTATTCCGGACCAAGACTGAAGTCAATCTTAAACCAATTGTCCGACCATTTGAATACGATAGTAATGATGTGTGGTGGCAGGCTAAGACTGCACGTAATTTCTATGCGGAGAATAAGAACTACAAAGAGAGGTCTCGTCTTGTGTGGTTATATCATCCAGTAGTTATTATCCTTGCGTCAGCGCTACTTTTTATTAGTGACAGGACTTTCGGAGGTTTATTTTTAGCCTCGCATTTCTTTTCAGCCTGGTGGTTGTACATTTTACTGAGCCCTATTGCTATAACCTTGGTAGTGTTTGTAGCATTCATTATTACCGTGGTTATTTTTAACTTTGTTAAGTTAATTGGCTTAGTGTTTGGAAAAACCTCTAAAGAGGAGAAACAAACTAAAAAAGAGGATAAACAAAAACGTAAAAAAGAAGCGGAACAAGCTGTAATTGAGACAAAGCTTGAATTGATTGAAAGCGATTTATTGCCACTTACATGTGGCGAGGAACAATTGATTCCTGAACTCAAAGCTCTTCCTAAAGAAAAGCGGACCATTTATCTTCGTTTTCTGGATCTCAGATCAAAATTATGTAAACCGTTTGCAGGAGCTTGAACATTATTTTAATCCCAGACTTATTAATATAAGATGAGCTGGGATTTTTATTATGAATAGCCCTTGAACTCTACTTTATTATTTATATAATCCCTAGCTAGATATTTGAGTAATCTATTTGCTCCCCCGCTCCCTTGCCAAAGTTTAAGCTTTGTGGTAGATTGGTGGCGCATTATTATTAACCGACGTTAACTTTGGTTGGCGGATTTATCCACCTCGACTAGACTAGCGTTTATAAGGAGAGCAATATCATGCTCGACAAAGACAGCAAGGATAAGATAATTAAAAAGTTTAAAATTCACGACCAGGACACCGGGTCGGCGGAAGTGCAAATTGCCATTTTGACCGAGGAGGTTAAACGTTTAACCGAGCATTTGCAAAACCACAAAAAGGATTTTTCCTCGCGCCGCGGTTTGATTAAAAAGGTGGGACAGCGTCGCCGCTTACTTAAGTTTTTGCAGCGTGATAATTTGGAAAGCTTTCAGCAAATAGTAAAAAAACTTAAATTAAAAGTTAAGATTTCGGCCGTGGCCGACAGTTTAGGTGAGGTCGCCGAGGAAGAAGTACCAAACGAAGAGTAAGCTTGGATAGTGAAATTATGTTAAAACATAAAGATCAACGAGTTGGCGTATTTATTGACGTGCAAAATATGTATTATTCGGCCCGTAATTTATACGGGGCGCGGGTGAATTTTGGTAATATTTTGGAACAAGCCGTATCAGGCCGTAAATTGATTCGGGCCATTGCTTATGTTATCAAGGCCGAGGCGCCGGAAGAGGTCAAGTTTTTTGAGGCCTTGGACAAACAGGGTTTTGAATTAAAAATGAAAGATCTGCAGGTGTTTGTCGGTGGCGCCAAAAAAGGTGATTGGGATGTGGGGGTGGCGATTGACGCTATCTCAATGGCGCCCAAATTGGATGTAATAGTTTTAGTGACCGGTGACGGCGATTTTGTGCCCTTGGTGCAGTTTTTACAATTTTTGGGTCAGCGGGTTGAGGTAATTGCGTTTGGCGACACGGCCTCCGCCAAGTTAATTGAGCAGGCCGATGATTTTTTTGACTTGGCAACCCAGCCGAATAAGTACTTGTTTCATTCCAGCGTTATTGATAAAAATAAAAATGTAAAAAAATAAAGCTCCGCGGGTTTATCCAGCCTTCGTCCTCCCAAGGAGGACGGAGGCGAATAAGTTTTCATAATTATTAACGGTAATAAATAGTAATCTAGCGAATTGCGGGTTATTTGAAGAGAGGTGGTTTAAGGTTTTTGGCTTAAATTAACTCCTTTCAAATAACTATCCGCGGCGCCGGTTGACTGTTCAGTACCAAAGAAAGGATAGTTTATGTCACAAGTTAAGAGTTTTGAGCGCGAGGTGGCTGGCCGCAAACTTACCGTTGAGTTTGGCAAGTTAGCCGGTCAGGCGCATGGCGCCTGCACTGTTCGTTACGGCGATACAGTTGTTTTAGCGACGGCGGTTCAGGCTGAAACACCGCGCGAGGGAATAGATTATTTCCCCTTGATGGTTGATTATGAGGAGCGGCTCTACGCGGCGGGCAAGATTAAGGGTTCACGTTTTATAAAACGTGAAGGTCGTCCAACTGATGAAGCGATTTTGACCGGGCGTTTAATTGATCGTTCGTTGCGCCCATTGTTTCCGGAAACGGAACGGCGCGATGTACAGGTAATGGTAACGGTGTTGTCGGTTGATCAGGAAAATTCCGTGGACGTGGTGGCTTTGTTAGGGGCCTCGTTGGCCCTGGCCGCTTCGCCAATCAATTGGGGCGGTCCGGTGGCCGCGGTGCGGGTCGGGCGGATTAACGGCGAATGGGTAATTAATCCATCACATACCGCTCGCGCCAAGTCAGATTTAGAAGTTTTTGTTACCGGTACCGCGGATGAAGTGGTAATGATTGAAGCGGCGGCTCAGCAAATTCCCGAAGCGGTAATGGCGGAGGCAATTGAGTTTGGTCATAAGCAGGTGGCGCGACTTCTGCCTTTTATTAAGGAGATTATTGCGGTCGTCGGGCAAGCCAAGCCCGCCGCGATGGCAATAGAGGCCGCGACGGTTGAGGCCCAAGTCAAGTTGCGCGCCAAAGTGGACGGGTATTTGCAAGGTAAATTTGAGCCTTTGTTCGCGGCTCGCGCCAAGTCAGATTATCGCTCGATTTTAAAAAAGATACAGACTGACTTGGATGAGGTATTAAAGGCGGACAACGAAGTGTCCAAGGAAGATCGAGCGCTCGGTTTAAATATGGTTCAGGAATATTTAGATAAGGCGGCGCGTCAATTAGTCTTAGATAAAGGAATTAGAGTTGACGGTCGCCGGATTGACGCCATTCGTCCTCTTGCCGCCGAAGTTGGGGTGTTGCCCCGCACTCATGGCACTGGTTTATTTCAGCGCGGCGAAACTCAAGTGTTATCAATTGTAACTTTAGGTTCACCCGGCGACGAGCAGACTTTAGATGGTATGGAAGAAGACGGCAAAAAACGTTTTATGCATCATTATAATTTCCCCGGCTTTTCCGTGGGCGAGACTAAGCCGGTTCGTGGACCAGGACGGCGTGAAATTGGTCATGGCGCTTTGGTGGAAAAAGCCTTGTTACCGGTTATACCAACTGACAAAGCCACCTTCCCCTACACAATTCGGGTGGTGTCGGAAGTTTTATCCTCCAATGGTTCATCGTCGCAAGCTTCAATTTGCGGTTCCAGTTTGGCTTTGATGGACGCCGGCGTGCCGATTAGCGCGGCGGTCGCTGGAATTGCGATGGGTTTGATAATTGATTTAAACAACAAGTCGCGTTACGCCATCTTAACCGATATTCAAGGAATTGAGGATTACTCCGGCGATATGGATTTTAAAGTGGCCGGCACGGCGGCGGGGGTGACCGTGATTCAATTGGATATTAAACTCGGCGGCATCGCGCTAACGATTGTTAAGGAAACTTTGTTGCGCGCCGGCCAGGACCGCGCCAAAATTTTGGATGTTATGAACGCGGTAATCAGCGCCCCCCGTCCGGAGTTGTCGCCCTACGCGCCGCGGATTGTGTCGTTCCATATTCCAGTTGACCGAATTCGCGACGTTATCGGCCCCGGCGGTAAAATGATAAATGAGATTATTGATGTCACCGGTGTAACCATAGATATTGAGGATGATGGTTTGGTTATGATAACGTCCGTTAGTTCGGAGGCATCGCAAAAAGCTATTGACTGGATTAAGAATTTAACCCGTGAAGTTAAGGCGGGAGAGGTTTTTACCGGCAAGGTTACCAGACTAATGAATTTTGGCGCCTTTGTGGAGATTCTGCCTAAACAAGAAGGCCTGGTTCACATATCAGAATTGGCTTGGCGGCGCGTTAACAATGTTGAGGATGTAGTTAAAGTTGGCGATACGCTAGAGGTCAAGGTGGTAGAGATAGATGATATGGGGAGGATTAATTTGTCGCACAAGCAAACTATGCCTACACCAGAGGGCTATGACGAATCAAACAATGGTTTTGATGACCGTCGCCACAGCCAGCCTCATCGCGGCGGACAGCGACGTTATTAAGGCTGGCTATAGTTAAAAGGTGTCACGGGTAAATCCGTGGCACCTTTTCCAACGGTCCGAGTGGGGTATGCATCCTGCTCACGGCGGGACGCAGCTTCATTCATCAGAAAGGTAAACCTGGAGTACAAAGGCGGAGCCCCGCTTAGTGGGGCAGAGGTGGATAGTATTTTAACAAGTCAATGGTTTGTGGATAACTTGTTAAAAGTGTGGATAATGAGTAAAATTGTTGCTCACCATATTTTATTGTTTTTGTTTAATATTAGCTAAAATTAGCCCATTGACCTAAGTCAAAAAGTATGCTATACTACTTATGTTAATTAAAAAGGGATGGCATTTAAGGCTTACGCCATAAACATTGTTTAGGGCTTAATCCTTCCCTACTTTCCTTTTTACCGCTAACTGGTGGCGGGAATAAATTAAAATTAAAAATTTTTAAAACAAAAATAAAAAAACGGCAGCTATCTATATGGTAGACTGACCATACGGAAGGTGGGAAATTGCGCAGACCCTTTAAAAATTAGCCAGTGTGCGCGCCTAAGGTGCTCTAAGGATTCACCCTAATAAACTACTTTATATAATAATTGTGGTTTATAGGTAGGAAGAGCATCGTATTAAGCGCCAGTCTCGCCATTTACTTATAATTTTTAAAGGGCGCCATGATTGGCGCTTTTTAGTTTGCTTAGTCCTTTTCCGGCAGCGCATAAAATGCTATAATAGCGCTATCTTAAATTTATAGTTTATTTATGGACAAATCGTTTATTGCTGAAATGAACCAAATACTTGTGAAAACCAAGGCTAAGCTGGGAGCCGAGTTGGTACAATTTGGTCAGCCCCAAACTCGTTCGGGGCATGAGCTTGAAGCCAGTTTCCCTGACTACGGTGATAAAGACGATGAGAACGCGGCCGAGATTGCGACCTTTTCTGACAATTTAGCTCTTAAGCATACTTTAGAAAAGGCGTTGGATGATGTGGTGAAAGCTTTGGCGAGAATTGGCAGTGGCACTTACGGAGTTTGTAAATATTGTGGACAGGAAATTGATGTTCGTCGCTTACGGGCGCGGCCGGAATCAAGTTCATGTGTGGCCTGCAAGATCAAGCAGTTGCATAAAAAATGAAGCGACCAGTTGGTTTATTCAGCAATTGGTGGTGGGCCGTAATATTATTCGCAGTTGACAGAGTACTCAAGCGCCTGGCTTACAATGAATTAATATCCGATCAGGGAGGGCTTTTTTATTTGACTTTAAAAATTAACACGCAGGCGGTTTTTAGTTGGCCGGTAGCGAATGGAGTGATTCAATTGCTTGGTTGGGCGGCGGCGGCAGTGGTGATAGCGGCAATGGTTAAGGGGCGCGAGCGCTGGGAGCCGTTGACCCGCTTTGGCGGGCAGTTGATTATAGTGGGCGGTGTCAGTAATTTATTGGATCGTTTTTATTACGGCGGCGTGATTGATATATTGGCGGCTTTTAATAATTTATATTTTAATTTAGCCGATGTTTATTTATTAGGCGGCGCGGCGTTGCTAATTGTCAGTAAAAGAATTCGGTTAATTTAAATGAATGGCAATACCGCTCCCGCCGCGGGCGTGTTTTATATGATTTATGGGTTTATCTTTACCCCAGTCAAGCTTCGGTGCAGGCTCTAAATCCTGACTGGTCCTGAATTTATTTCAGGACAGGACAGGCTTGATTCAGGAATCTCGAGAGATGCCGAAATCACCGCCGCCCTCGCCGAAGGCGAGGCTCCGCCAAATGGCGGGCCGGGGGAAACGGTGATTGGCGGGGCAAGCCACCGCCGTTAGCGGGGCAAGCAGTATGACAAAAAGCCAACCTGTAATTCCTATTATTGTTCAATTTGTTTATGTCAGCCAAGGTTTATACAGTTCATATATTTGGACTTTCAGCTATCACTATTGAAGTGGAAGCTGATATGTCGTCGCAGTTGCCCGGTATATTTATTGTGGGGTTACCCGACAAAGCTGTGGAAGAGGCGCGGGAACGTGTCCGATCGGCTTTAAAAAATTGCGATTGCGAATTTCCGCGCACTAAAGTAACTATAAATTTGGCTCCGGCGGATGTAAAAAAAGAGGGCTCGGCTTATGATTTACCGATCGCTTTAGCGTTGTTATCGGCTAGTCGCCAACTTAAGTCGGATATTGACTGGCGCGGCGCTCTTTTTATGGGTGAGTTGTCGTTGGACGGACAATTGCGTTCGGTTCCCGGGGTGTTGGTGGCGGCGCGGGCGGCCCAGCGCTTGGGCTTTAAAAAAATTTTTGTGCCGGTAGCTAACGCGGCGGAGGCCGCCTTAGTAGATAAAGTAGAGGTTTACGCGGCCCGTGATTTACGAGAAATATTAGCTCATTTAAGCGGACAAAAATTATTAGATCGCCAACCATTAACAGTGTTGCCGCTCGTGGCCAATTTTGTCGTTGGTGAATTTGATTTGTTGAATATTCATGGGCAGGAGCAAGCTAAACGAACCTTGGAGATTGCGGCCGCGGGCGGTCATAATTTACTAATGTCGGGCCCGCCGGGCTCTGGTAAAACCTTGTTGGCTAAGGCTTTGGTGTCTTTATTGTCACCGTTAGGGCGCGAAGAAATAATTGAAGTAACGGAAATATACAGTGTGGCCGGGTTAATGACAGCGTCCAAAACCATCAAAGCGACGCGGCCCTGGCGGGCGCCACACCATACGGCTTCGGAAGTATCTTTGGTGGGAGGCGGTTCAACGGTGCGGCCGGGAGAAATTTCTTTAGCTCACCGCGGGGTTTTGTTTCTTGATGAATTGCCCGAATTTCCGCGGTCAGTTTTAGAAAGTTTGCGCCAACCCTTAGAGGACGGTGTGATTACAGTTTCTCGCGCCGCCGGCAGCGTGTCGTTTCCGGCTCGATTTATTTTAGTGGCGGCGATGAATCCTTGCCCGTGCGGTTTTGCCGGTGATCCGGCTAAACCTTGTCTTTGTACTCCGGGGCAAGTGTGGCGCTATCAACGCAAACTTTCCGGCCCGTTATTAGATCGGTTTGATTTGCACGTTCAAGTGCCGCGACTGCCGTTTGAAAAGTTAGAATTACCGGGCAAAGAAACTTCGCAAATTGTGGCTAAACGCGTCCGGGCGGCGCGCGGACGCCAACAGCAGCGTTTTGGCATAGGCGTTACCAAGTTGAATTCAGCTATGAGTTTATTGGATATAAAAAAGTTGATAGTTTTACCACCATCAGCTCAAGATTTACTGCGCCAGGCGGTAAACAAGTATCATTTATCAACCCGCGTTTATCATCGCGTGTTAAAAGTAGCCCGTACGATTGCTGATTTAGCCGGTGTCTTAGACATTGACACCAGCCACGTGGCCGAGGCGTTGCAGTATCGTCCGCGAGTTAATGAGTAGCGGTTGGAATTAGAATTAAGAATTAAGAATTGCGAATTAAGCCACCCTATGGGTGGTCACCCGAAAGGTGAAATCAAGAATTTAGGAGCACTTAATCCCCCTGAACACTTTAACACTTAAACAAATTTGAGCCAGTGATTAAGTGATCTAGTGTTCCAGTGTTCTCGTGTTTCAGTGTTATAGTGATTACCTAGTGTAGTTAAGCGGGTTAGTGCGGCGATTGTATACCCGAACTTCAAAATGCACGTGTGAACCGGTGGAACGGCCGGTTGAGCCCATGGCCGCGATTTGTTGGCCACGCGCCACCCGATCACCAACCGTGGCCAGCAGTTTACTGTTGTGGCTATACAAGGTTTTAATACCGCCGCCATGGTCAATAATAATGTAGAGTCCATAACCGCCTCTATTCCAGCCGGCCACTTCAACAATACCGTCTTCGGCGGCATAAACCGGGGTGCCGATTTTGTCAGCAATATCCAAACCAGGGTGCCGCCAGCTAAAATATTGGGTAATTCGGCGGTTGACAGTGGGCCATTGCATGCGACTTGAACTAAGGGGGGCCGAGGGGCCAAGAGTAAACTTAGATTCTGGTATTATTGTATTTACTCGGCTAGTTACGGCCGGCGGGGTGTAGATCGGTTTGGCGCCGGGAATAACCAAAGTTTGCCCCACCGTTAGTTTGCCACCTAGATTATTGAATTCGTTTATGCTGTCGGCGTTAACGCCGAATTTTTTGGCGATTTTAGAAACCGTCTCACCTCGCCCAACCCGGTAACTAAGTCCATTGGTCGGTAAAATAGTTAATCGTTGACCAATGCGTAAAACACTGCGCAGACTTAGGCGGTTTTCCCATAATAAAGTGTTAACATTCAAGCCGTAATTTTGCGCGATGCTGGAAATAGTATCACCTGATTTGACTGCATAATATTCAATTCGTTCCCGGCCGGCCACTCCCGGTTGAGTTGTTACCAGGTAAGGTTTTAAAAAGGCGGCCCCGTCCTCGGTTAAAATAATCATCGGCTCGCCGGCGGTGTTAACATTGGTTTGACTATTATCAACCGTAGCGCCATTAGTATCGTCAACGCCATTTTCGTTTAAAGCGCCGGGTTCGTTAAGTTGATTTAGAGGTGTGTCATAAGAGCTGGTAATTAAAGGGTAAAGTAAATTACCTTGACCAAAACTTTCGGCCGCTTGGGTTTGGGTAGCTAGGTTTTGCCAACTTACCAAAGCTCCAATTAGTATAATTAAATATAAAACAACGGCATGATGGCGGAGCAAATATGTTATATTAAAACCATCTTCTAAGTTTTTGAACCAGCGTTGCCAGCGTAGACTAATGTTGTATGGTTTAATAATAAACCAGCGCCACCATATTTTAGCTAGCGGTTTAATTATTTTACTGTATAACAAAACTAGAGATCGTGATGATCTCTGCGGAGTTTTTAGCCAGCGTATGATCCATAGGGCCAGCTGCCACAAAATATTTTCTAATCGTCGGTTTATAAGGGGTATCCTTTTTTAAGCCCGCCAGTCTGGTTTGGCAAAAAAGCAGCAGCGCTGGTTTTAGCTGACTTAAATTAAACTCGCCACAAGCGAGCCTAAATTTACCATTTTAGGGTACTTTGGTCAATGTAGCGAATTAGTTTTAAAAATATAAGAGATGGTTTCAAAACCCTTTTCGTGGCGTCCGTAAGGTGGATTGAACGAGACAAGGAAGATGAGCAAAATACCCGGAAACGTAGCAGTAGCTACGATGAGGACATTTTGGGAAATCTGACGCAGTCGCAGTCAAAAAACAGAGATTGCAGCAGAAATAGGGTTTTGAAACCATCTCATAGTACGCTTGGTTAAGTTGTCGTTTGTAGGGTTAAAATGTTAGTATAAAATATAGCTATCAATTATAATTCTTTTACCCTCCTCCGCCCCGCTGAGCTCCGGCTCCGCCGTAGTCCGGCGCGGTATCTTCAGTGATCTAGTTGGTAATTAATATATGAAGTCGTATAACCATACAGAAGTTGAACTAAAGTGGCAGCGTCGCTGGCAGGATGAAAAAATCTTTGCGACTGGTGAGGACACTAAAAAAAAACGCAGCTACATTTTGGATATGTTTCCTTATCCGTCGGCCCAAGGTTTGCATGTCGGCCACCCCGAAGGTTATATCGCGACTGATATTTATGCTCGCTACTTAAGGCTTAAAGGAGTAAACGTATTGCATCCGATGGGCTGGGACGCGTTTGGTTTACCCACGGAAAACTTTGCCATTAAAACCGGACGGCATCCTAATGAAGTTGCGCGGCAAAACATTGATAATTTTCGCCGCCAGATTAAATCTTTAGGATTTTCTTATGATTGGGATCGGGAGATTAATACCGCCGACCCGGCTTACTATAAATGGACGCAGTGGTTGTTCTTAAAATTGTATGAGCAAGGGCTGGCTTACCAAAAGCAGGCGCCGGTTAATTGGTGTCCGTCTTGCCAAACTGTGTTGGCCAACGAACAGGTGGCCGGCGGCGAGTGCGAGCGCTGTCATAGCCAGGTGGAGCAGCGTCAGATGAAACAATGGTTTTTTAAAATTACGGATTATACCGAGCGTTTGTTAAAAGATTTAACCGGCTTAGATTGGCCGGCGTCAATTGTGGAAATGCAGCGCAATTGGATTGGCAAAAGTGAAGGCGCGGAAGTAAATTTTTCAATTATTGATAGCGACGTTAAAAGATTTATTTTGCTTCACGGACGAAGCGCTTCATCTGCCAGCCATTTTATTCCGCCGCTAAAAATTGAATTAGAAAAGATGGGTTATGAGGTAGAAACTCCGGATTTACCTAACACCGATTTACCTGATGATATTGAACAAACGGAATTTGTTAAAGCTAATTGTAAATTGGACCGACATACGGTTATAGTAGGGCACTCTATGGGCGGCGTGGTAGCCTTGCGTTTGCTGGAACAAGGCATAAAAGTTAATAAGGTTATTTTAATTAGTACACCGTTTACCGGGAAATTTTTGGATAGAAAAGACAGACCGTCTGTAACTAAAGCTTGCCAAAGGGGTTTTGATTTTGAAACGATTATCAAAAATGCCAGTAGTTTTATGGTGTTGGGAGACAGTCAGGATCATGCTGTGTCACCAATTGAGGCAGAAATGTTCGCGGAAAAATTAAAAGTTAAGGCTAAGATAGTTAAATCAGAGTCGTCACATTTTTGTTCCCAGAATGAGCCTGAGGTGTTGGCCTTTTGTACTAACGCTATTAGAATTTTTACTACTAGATTGGATACTATTTTTGGCGCGACTTATTTAGTTTTGGCGCCGGAGCACGAGGCTATTAATAAATTACAACCGCAGATTAAGAACTGGCCGGAGGTTGTGGCTTATATTGAAGCGGCTAAAAAGAAAACCGAGCTAGAAAGGAAAATTGAAACCAAAGACAAGACTGGAGTCGAATTGAAGGGTGTCTTAGTCGTTAATCCAGCTAACAATGAGTCCATACCTGTGTATGTGGCTGACTATGTATTGATGGGGTATGGTACCGGCGCCATTATGGCCGTGCCGGCGCATGATGAGCGTGATTGGGAATTTGCCAAAAAATTTGATTTGTCGACTAAGCAAGTAATAGCCCTGGAAACAGGGTTAAAAAGAAAAAACGAGGAAAGGCGTGATGGCGGTTGTGGAATAATTTTTGATTCAAAGTCGCAAAAGTATGCGGTACTTGAAGAAGAGGGCTCTGGTTTTTTGGGTTTTTGCGCGGGTGGATTAGATACCAATAAAAATGAGCAGACGGAGGTAATTAGAGAGATTAAGGAAGAAAGCGGCTTATATGATTTTTGTCATATAGAAAAAATAAGTACAGCCTTTTCCCATTTTTATAATAGTTTAAAAAATGTAAATCGTTTTGCTCATGCAGTTTGCTATTTATTTATTCTAAAATCAACAAATGTCAAGCCAACCAAGCTTGAAGTCCATGAAAAGTATAGTTTAGTTTGGAAAGACCCGGCAGAAATAGAGCAAAATTGGACTAAACAGAATCGGCAAGCTGATACTGAGTATTGGGTATATTTTTTGCACCAAGCAGTAGTCCGTGCGGTAGAACTTGGTTTTGATAAAACTAATACAAATTATAAGTTTAGGGCCACAACTGATTATGGACTACTAATTAATTCCGAGGAGTTTGACGGTTTGAGTTCTAAAGAGGCCATTTCCAAAATTGCGGAAAAAATTAAGGCCAAGTTAACTACTGAGTATCGCCTGCGCGATTGGCTGATTTCGCGGCAACGTTATTGGGGTGCACCAATTCCAATTATCTACTGCCCGCATTGTATCGATAAAAAAGAATTTCCGGAACCCAAATTTATTGTTAATTGTGCCGATCATGACGGCTTTGAAAATATTATTAGCGGTAAAAAGCATGTGGTCACCCGAGCTCTTAGCTCAGAAGACGACGCCGCAAACTATGCGCAGACTGTGCCTGGCGATATTTTGGAAATGATCGATAATAAGACAAAACAGCGAATCTATGTAAAAGTAGTAGGCGCTCAGACATTCAAATCGTTAGACGATCTTTTTAAAGAACGCAAAATCGCCGAAGCGACATTTAATAGAAAATTCTCGGCCAAAACTGAATTAAGTAATGAATACGAAAAAAATAGAAAAGGCTACACAAAGCAGATTGATACGTATGGACTGGTTGCTTGGCAAATTGAACTTATCACTAAAGCTGTGCCAGTGCCGGAGCCAGATTTGCCGGTTACTCTGTCCGATGACGTGGATTTTCGCCCGCATGGTGAATCACCCTTAGCGCGGTCAGAGTCTTTTCATAAGGTTAAGTGTCTTAAGTGTGGCGCCTCGGCCCGCCGCGAGAGTGACACTATGGATACGTTTGTGGATTCAGCTTGGTACTTTCTGCGTTATGCTGACCCGCATAATGTTAAAGAGGCTTTTGCCAAAGAGAAAATTAAAACCTGGTTGCCGGTAAATTTATATGTCGGTGGCGCTGAACACGCTGTCATGCATCTTTTGTATGCCCGGTTTATTACCAAAGTGCTGCACGATTTAGGCTATGTGGATTTTAGTGAGCCGTTTGTAAAATTGCGCAACCAAGGCTTGATTATGGGCGAGGACGGACAAAAAATGTCTAAGTCGCGCGGTAATGTAGTGAATCCTGATGAAATTGTGGCCAAGTACGGCGCTGATACTTTTCGGCTTTACGAAATGTTTTTGGGTCCGCTGGAAGATGTTAAACCCTGGAATACGGCCGGTATTATTGGTTTACGGCGATTTCTGGAAAGAGTTTGGAATTTAATATTGAACTATAAAAATACCTCTAAGGCCGAGGTAGCCCTAGAGCCAACCGTAAACTTGCGGCGCGCGACTGCCCAGACTATAAAAAAAGTAACAGCTGATATTGAAGCTTTCCGTTTTAATACGGCTATTAGCGCGTTAATGAAACTGGTTAATGATTTATCGGTTACTCCGGCGCCAGTTGACACTAAAGAGTATGCTGGCGCCATACGCACCTTGTTAATATTGCTTTATCCGTTCGCGCCCCACATAACAGCCGAACTTTGGAGTCGGGCTAGTGTGCTGAGGGATAGTTATTTTCCAGATGATGCTGACAAGCAGATTTGGCAGTTGGCTTGGCCGACCTATCATGAGCAGGATTTAGCAGTGGATTTTATGGTGGTCACCGTACAAGTGAACGGTCGCATGCGTGTCAGCATTAATTGTCCGAGTACGGCCAGCGAGGCCGAGATAGTTGAACTTGTTAAAAATAATCCAGTCGTGGCTAAGTATTTGGTCGATAAGACCATTAAACGGGTTATTTATGTAGCTGGAAAATTGATAAATTTGGTGGTGGAGTAGCTTAATTTAAAATGTAAATATCTCCGCCAAAGGCGGATCTGCCTCTGGCATGAAAAAATTAAAATGATAATGCAAAATGTAAAAATTATGAATTTAGACATTTTATAATTTTGGTTGCCTTGTGCAACCATCCCGCCGCGGCGGGATAAAAGCAAAACTTTTATTGTCATTTTTCATTTTGATTTTTTATTTTTAAACTTTCGTGACAGTATTCTCTAAATCAGCTCGGGACCTGGCTAAAATTTGTAAAATTTTAAAACAAGGTGAAGTCGTGGCCGCGCCTACTGAAACCGCCTATGGTTTGTTGGCGGACGCGACTAATCCGCATGCCATCACTAAAGTGTTTATCATTAAAGGTCGTGCCGAGAAAAAAGTTTTACCGTTGGCGGTTTCTAATTATACAATGGCGCAAGAGTTGGCCGTATTTTCACCGCTAGCTAAAAAATTGGCCCGGGGTTTTTGGCCCGGTCCTTTGACTTTGGTTTTACCGGCGCGAGTCAAACTGCCGCCTAATGTAGTATCGCTAGATAAATTTGTCGGCTTACGGATGAGTGGCTCAACTTGGCTTACCCAATTAGTTAAAACTTACGGCCGGCCGTTAACCGTAACCTCGGCCAACTTATCAGGTCAGTCGTCGCTTTATGATGCCGTTGCCGTACAACAAAGTTTGTCCCGGCGCGGTCTTAAATATATAGTGCGGTCGCGCCGCTTGCCGCTTAGGCCGACTTCAACCATTGTGAAAGTGGCCGGCCGCCGTTGGCGCATTATCAGACTGGGTGCGATAACGCCGGCTAAATTAAGAAGTGTGATAAGATAGAATGAAGTCGCCTTACATGTGGTCAGCCTTAGGGTGAAATTACGAATGACGGGTTAAGAATTAGAGTATTAAATAATTTTAAATTTTAAATTCTTAATTTTTAATCAATTTTTAATAATTTAGTAATTCAATAAAAATTAAAAATTTGTAATTAGAAATTTTACTGTTATGCCTTTTCAAGGCCACTTTAATTTAGGCGGCTTATTGCCGCAGCGTTTGTCGCCGCAGGTTAAGGCGCTGTACTGGTCGGCGGTGCTGCAAAATTTGGCGCTCGGTATGCTGTTGCTGTTTGAGCCGATTTATTTATGGCAACAAGGCTTTGGTTTGGCCGGCATAATGAAATTTTTCCTAGCCGTTTACACGGTATATTTTTTCTTGGCGCCGCTGGGGGCTAATTTTGCCACCCGGCGCGGGTTTGAAAATTCAATTTTCCTGTCAACGATTTTTCAGTTTATTTATTATGTCTGTTTGTTTTTAATTGCTCAAAGTTGGTATTGGGCCATACCGGCCGTGGCGCTTTACGCTTTGCAAAAAAGTTTTTACTTTCCAGCCTATCACGCTTACTTTGCCCGTTATTCGGATGAAACCGAAGAAGGCCGTGAGGTTGGCGGCATGTCCGTGTCGCTGGCGCTGGTTTATGTGGCCGGACCATTGCTGGCCGGTTTTTTGCTGACTTTTGGCTCCTGGTTTTGGTTGTTTTTGGCAGGCGGGTTAATTTTATTGTCGTCCAATTGGCCCTTGTTGCGCCATCGGCCCGAGTTTACGCCGCGCCAATTTCCTTATGGGGCGGCCTATAAGCGAATTTTCGCGCCGGTCCTGCGCCGCCCGTTGCTGGCGGGCTTAGGTTTTGGCGAGGAGCTGATTTTTATGACTTTGTGGCCGGTGTTTATGTATGTGCTGGTGGTTAATTACGCCACGGTCGGTATTTTTGTGGCTGTTTCAACACTGATTATGGCTATAGTTACCTTGTATGTCGGCCGGCTTACCGATACCAGTAACAAAAAAACGGTTTTGCGGGTTTCGGTGTTATTTAATCAATTGGGTTTACTCGGCCGTTTAATTGTGAGTTCGCCGTTTTTAATTTTTTTGGTTGATGCCTGGACGCGCGTTACGCATAGTATGATTATTGTGCCGATTTACGCTGTAACTTACCAGCGCGCCAAGCATCAGTCGTCAATGGATACGGCCGTATTTTTTGAAATGACTTTGAGTTTGGGTAAAATTTTGGCGGCGTTGATACTGTTAACTATTTTTACAGTTACAACCAGTTGGGGCGCGATTTGGCTGGTGGCGGCGTTAATGGCGATTTTATACGCGGCGCTGTAGGGAAAATGAATAAAGAATTACGAATCAAGAATTAAGCCCAGTATAACTACTTTGTTATAGCTCGCTTTTAAAATAAAATTTATAAATCAAATAAGTAACCTATCTAATCATTATCTCTTATTAGTTACTTAATCTAAGCTCGCTAAATTTTATTTAACAAAGTTGTTATACTGGGTAAGAATAGAACATCTAAATTCTAAAACCTAAATTTTATAAATAATACTCAACAGCCAATTAATAACTCAAAAGTTAAATATCAAAATGAAAAATTTTTATTTTTGATTTTTACATTTTAAATTTTTTATCATGTCTCTTCCTTCTAGTCTTTTAGCTTGGACCAAACAATTGGTTAAGCAGTATAATCTTCGTCCCGGTCGCCGGTTGGGGCAGCATTTTTTAATTGACCGCCAAGTATTAGAGCAGATTATGGCGGCGGCCGAATTAAAACCAGCAACTCCGGTTTTGGAAGTTGGCGGTGGTTTAGGGGCGTTAACCCTGTCATTATTAAATACCACTCCCCGTTTAACTGTCGTAGAGTTGGATAAAAATTTAGCGCCGCTGTTGCAAAAACTGGGGTTGGCTGCTGAACATTTTAAAGTTATTAGTGGTGATATTTTAAAAGTCAGTGACAAAGTTTTACAACAGTCGCTTAGTCTTGAGCCTGATGATGATTTTTATATAGTGGCTAACTTGCCCTACGAAATTTCCGGGGCTTTTTTGCGGCGATTTTTATCCGGCGTCTGGCGACCAGAGATTATGGTGTTGTTATTGCAAGCGGAAGTAGCCGAACGTTTGGTGGCTAAACCAGGAGAAGTAAGTTTATTAACCCTGCAAGCTTGGTTGGCAGCTGAAGTAAAAATAATAAAAAAAGTTAGACCAAGCTCATTTTATCCGCCGCCGCGAGTTAACTCTGCGATTGTTAAATTTAAGCTGCGTACAGTAGAGGAACGAATCGCTTTACTAAGTGGCCTAAGTGAGGAATATTTTTGGCAAGTGGCTAAGGCCGGATTTACTGCCCGACGAAAATATTTAATTAGCAATTTACATCGCCAGCTTAAGTTTGATAAATCAAAATTGATTGAGATTTTTAAAAAACTTGATATTCCGCTTTCGGTCCGGGCGCAGGAGCTGTCTTTGGAGCAGTGGGCGGAGTTAGCCGGAGGGTTGAATAAAGAATAGCGAATTACGAATCACGAATGCAGAATTAGGATTATTGTAATTCCCTTTTTGGCATTCATTTATTTGACATTGAATTGGCATTTGTTATTTGAAATTTGATATTACTGGTTCCTGTGTCATTCTGAAGCCGATGTCCATCGGCTGAAGAATCTAGATCCTTCACCCCACCAAGGGCGGGGTTCAGGATGACAAAAGCGTAAGTCCTATCAGTATTTTTTGTTCTTTGACTTTTCGCTACTTCCGTGCTATAATTAATGTACTTATTAAGAAAAATTTGTAAATTTTATCCAGTTTATTTGGCTGTTCAACCAATATGTCGCCAGAAAATCAGACTGGCCAATCAAATAGTTGGCAATTGGGGCTAGGCGCAGTGGCGATTTTGGCGTTAGTCTTGGGGGTTTGGCAAATTCGGAATTCAATTAGCGCGCCGTTTGCTTTTGTTGCTAGTAGTGATGCCAATCAGACCAATCAGCCGCCTAAAGTCAGTGATGACATTGAGGCTTTAAAAACTAAGGATAACGATACCGACGGCTTATCGGATTATGATGAAATTTATTTGTATCAGACCAGTCCGTATTTAAAAGATTCTGATTCCGACGGGATTAGCGATAAAACCGAGGTGGAGCGCGGCACTGACCCCAATTGTCCCACCGGTAAAAATTGCGGACCAGTACAATTTCAACCAACCGCGGCAGTTGATAATAATCCGCTGAATCTTGGTAACGCGCTGGCGCCGACACCGGAACAAATAAGAGCTTATTTAAAACAAAGCGGCGCGACCGACAGTTTATTAGCGAGTTATAGCGACCAGCAGTTATTGGATTTGTATAAACAGGTGGCGGGCGAGGTTGCGCCCCAACCCGCATCCGCGCCCCCAACCGCCGGTGAAAAAATCAGTTTAAAACCTGAGGAAAAAGCCGCTTTGCAAAAAATGACACCGGCTGAAATAAGGCAGTTTTTAATTAAAAGCGGGGTCAAAGCCGACGAGCTTAATAAAATAGACGATGTGACCTTAAAAGCGATGGTGGAGCAGATAATAAATGGGCAATAATTTAAAATGTAAATATCAAAAATTAAAATGACAATGCAAAATGTAATAATTTTAAATTTTAATCTGTCATTTTCCATTTTGGTTTTTGAATTTTTAATTTAACCATTGTGTTTCCATCAGTCAAAAAAGGTTCTAAATTAAAGCGTTTGGTTGCCGCCCTGGCAATTGGTTTGGCAATGCTGACTATGGCCACGCCGGCTTTGTTAACTCCGCGGCCGGCGCAGGCGCAATTTACTGACGTTGCTAACTTAGCAGTTAACACTGGTAAGTGGATATGGGAAAGAATGGTAGAGGTTGGTGACTGGGTTTATAAACATGGCGCGGCCATAGCTTTTCGTAACGCCGCCCGGACTTTTACGCAAAAAATCGCTTATGACTCGGCTAATATGTTAGCCTCGGGCGGCCAAGGCCAGACTCCTTTATTTACTTGGAAAAATTTAGGCAAATCAATTTCTGATGCCGGTGATGAGGCCGCCGGCAGTTTTTTGGACGGCATTGCCTCGGGCGGGGTGTGGGGTAAGTTTAATATTTGCGAACCAACCGGACCCAACGCGCCCTTTGCCAAATTAATGATAACTATGCCGGCGTTTAATTTAAATTTAAGCGGTGCTTACAAACCCATTAAGCCGCGCTGTACCCTGTCTAAATTTAAAGACAACTGGAACAAAGTTTTAAACGACCCCGAGGCTAAAAAAACTTTTCTAAAAGATTTTTCGGTTGTGTTTGATCCTAAACAAAGTGAGTTAGGTGTGGGGTTGAATGTGCAAACCAACTTGGTCAAGGAAATTGAACTAAAAAAATATTTAGCAGAAAAAAATGCTACCGCCAGCGGCGGCATTTTGCCAATCACGCAAACCATTACTCAATTTATTAAAACGCCGGCGCCGCGCATTGAGCGGGCCGCCAATATGACAACCGAGCAGGCCTTAAAAGAACCACTGGTGTTTACCGGTGATATTCTGGCTGACGCTTTAGGTGTTTTTACCAATACTTTAGCGGCTAAGTTAATGAAGCGGTTAACACAGGGTGATATTCCCAATCCGGCCGGCATAGGGCCGTCATCATTGTTTGGCGCGGCTTATGGGGCCAGCGGGGTGGAGTATGCGCAAGCCATTAATGCCACGCTTTTAACCGCCCCTTTGGCCGGCGGCGATGTGTTGGATATGATCAGTGAATTTTCCGGCTGTCCCAGCGATACCCAGTACGCGGCCATAAATAATTGTACAATCAACAGTAAATTTGAGCAGGCCTTGCGCAAAGCCGAAGACGGTAACGCGTTAACGGTTAAAGAGGCTATTAACAAAGGCTTAATTAGCGGCGGCTGGGTGTTTAAGCAAGAAAAACCGCAAAATGTTCGCTTGCCCGATGCTTGGTACTTGTCTGATATTAAAAAGTTGCGTTTGGCCCGTATTTTACCGTTGGGTTGGGAATTGGCAGTACAAAAAGTGTCTGGCCAGGATGTGAGTTTGAATGATGTGATGAACGGATTCACTGATACCAAAAGTCCGTATTATCATTTGATTGACCCCAACTGGATATTAAAGGCGCCGCTGTCGCAGTGCCGCCTTAGGGGCCCCGGGCAAATTATACAATCGGCCGGTGGAACGCGTAATGACACTTGCGTTGATACCCAAAGTTGTATCGCCGAAGATGAAGACGGTACTTGTTCGGCCTGGGGCTACTGCACCAAAGATAAAAATATCTGGCGCCTGGGGGGCGATAGTTGTGAATTTCCCAAAGGCTCGGGCGTCTCACCCTATGCCTCCTGCCAAACCTTTACCGCGCCCGGCGGCAACAGTGTTTCTTATTTGCAGAATTCACTGGCTAATTTTGACGACGGAGTTTGCAGCGGGGCGGTCGGCTGCAGGTGGTATTCAACCTTGTTTAATAGTTCGCCGTCGGCTACTTCCGCCAATCGTTATTTGTTAACTAAACCGCCTTTATATTTAAAGAATTTAGATAAATTAACTTGCGATGCCGCTAACGAAGGTTGTACTAAATTTTTGCGGCTTACTAATATAAACGCCGTCGCTTTAGGCAGTGTGGCGGGCGCTAATCCGGCGGAAAAAGTGGTTAATCAGGTGATAAACAGCAGCGACACTTATGATAAATATGCTCAAGTTCAATCAGTAACTTTAAAATCCGCCCCGGTCCAGTTTAAATGTTATGACACTGACGCCGGCGGTAAGCTTATTACTGGCAATGATTCGCCCGAGTGTAAAAATTATTTAAACCTGTGCCGCGCCAATGAGGTTGGTTGCGATCTTTATACGCCCAAGGACGGCTCGCCGGCTATACCGGGAGTATTTGAACCAACTAACACTTGCCCGGCGCAGTGTGTTGGTTATCAGGTTTACCAACAACAACCGACATTTTTTGAAAAAAATCCAACTCCAGCGCAATATTTTATTCCCGCGACTGCCCAAAAATGTTCAGCCACCGCCGTGGGTTGCGAAGAGTTTACCAATGTCAGCCAAAATGAACAGCGTGAATATTATAGCCAATTGCGGCAGTGCATTAAACCGGGGGCCAAAGCCGCGACTTATTTTACCTGGGTTGGGTCGGAATTAACCGGTTATCAATTAAAACGGTATAGTTTAAAATCATCGTCGGCCTCTTCTTTGGCGGCGCCGGCCACCACCGATAGTTCCGGCGATTGTCGTCCGAGCGGCTCGGCGCAATATCCCACGGCCGACCCGGATTGCAAACAATTTTATGATGTAGCGGGTAATGCCCATTATCGTAATTTATCAGTAACCATTACCGCTTCCGACCAGTGTACGCGTTACCGCGCCACCAATGTTAGTAAAACTGATTGTATTGGTGCTAGTGGTGTCAGCGGCGTTGGCGGCACTGGCGGCGAATGGGACGCGACAGTTGAAAAATGTTTTTACAACGCCATACCCCAAGAAGGCCAGATGTGCAATGCTTCGCAAGTTGGTTGTCGCGAGTATAAGGGGCCAACCGGTGACAATGTAAAATTGGTTTTCCCCATATCAACTTTTGGCGACAATGACGCCAAGACCAAATGGCCGATTGACGCTTCGCCGACCGGTGATTGGAAATCCGGCACTATATCTAATGATTCGTCAGCCGCTTTTGGCCATTCGTTTGATTCCGGAACCGACAGGATTATTTATAAAGATGTCGCCGTTGGCAATATTACGCCTGACCAGCAATATGTGATTTCTTTTTGGGCGAAAAAGAGCGCCTTGGCTGGTAGACCGCAATCATTTAATAGCGCGCCCTTAAACTCTAGCGCTTTAGTACCCAGTAATGTCAGCGGCGTTAACTTCTGGTGGCAGGGGGTTAAAAAACAATGGAGCGCCGTGCCTGGCGCCCAGGCGCAGACTTCGCCAATTTCTTTGACCGCCAATCCACCAGTTATTTCTAATTTAATAAGCACTCCGCCGGCCAGCTCGGCCACTACCAATTTAACCTGGACAGCTGATACAGCCCCGACTGACCAAATAACCGTTAGCATTGATAACGGGGTCCTGCCACCGACTACTTACCTGGCTGATTCGCGCTGTGCTAACGCTGGCTCCAAAACTGATACGCCTTGTACTAACAACGACACTTGCCGTGTTCTAACTTCTACTTGTCGGCCGGCTGATTTTAAATGTAAGGGCGGACCCCAAGACGGGTTAGCTTGTCCGACCGAACAGAATTCCGAGTGTCAGAATACAACCGCCACTTGCGCTAGCGGCAAATGTTCCAACAATGATACTATAAGCTGTACCGGCACTGATGCTACCCCCTGTCGCAATACCACCGCGACTTGTGAATCAACCACCAAGAAGTGTTCCGGTCCTTATAAACAAAATGAAATATGCAGTGTTAATAATGACTGCGTTGACCAAACCCCGATTTGCCAAATAAATACCCCAATCCCGGTCAAAACCGGAACCGTGGCGGTTAACTTGCCTACTCGTATTTACAGCGATTATACTTTACCGATCGGCGCTACTTATAATTTATCAGTGGCTTACAGCGGCGGCAGTACGGTAACTAAACAAGTGGCGGTTAAGGTTAATAATCCATTGGGTCAATTTAGCCTAACCAGTCCGCTTAACGGCGCCACCAACCAATCAATTACGCCGAAAATTGAATGGACCGCTTCGGCGCGGGCGACTAATTACGCCTTAACAGTGGGCAGCGATTCTTATACTTTAGCCGCCACTGAAGTTTGCAGTGTTGCTTCTTGTTCGTTCACTGTTCCGGTCAATCGCAAATTACAATACAACCAAGCTTACGCCGTATCAATTCAGGCGGCCACTGATATTGTTACAAAAAACAGTGATAATAGTATTTCCTTTACCACTGAACAAGCCTCGGCCGGCGTTTTTGGTTTTAACGCGCCGGCGGATGACCCGCTGACGACCGGTGGTGAAGACGAAAGATTAAGCATTCCAGTATCTAATATGGAACAGGGGTCAATTCCGGTAAATATCGCCTGGTCGCCCTCTAGTAACGCGACTTCGTACATTGTTACGGTTTACCAGCAAGAAGACGCTGGTATGAGTTTAAAATGGAGTACAACCACAACCACCGCTACCGCCGTGGCAGTGGATAAAGGTCTTTTGAAATATGATACTTATTGTAGAATTGAGGTTACAGCCTTAAGCGGGGCCGCCAGTAAGAGCATTAAACTAGAAGGTTCAGCTGGCAACAATCCTTGTCGCACGCAACAGCCGCCCAAGTCGGCGACCGTGACTGACCCAGCCTCGGCCGCCGTCATAAAAACCCTTAACCCGATTTTTAGGTGGCAAAGAGGGTGGTGGAATATATCATATAAAATTGAGGTTCAAGTTAATAATGGCGTGAGTTTTGTTGATTTGTGCGGCCGGGATAATTTGACCACTACGGTATTAACCACTCCGGAATTATCAGCCGGTTGCGGCAACAATTTAACCTTTAAGGATTTAGGCAGTTATCGCTGGCGGGTAATTTCAAAAAACGCTCATCCTAATGTGGCTTATTCAGTAGTTTCGCCCGGTGCCACTGTGGATTGGAGTTATTTTAGTGTCAGCACTTTTGAACCGTCTTACGGCGGCAGTGGCGTAACTTATGGCAGTTTGCCCAGCGTAGTCGGCTCCAACAAAGAAAATCCGACACCGCCGGCGCTTAAGGGATTGCAAGCCGTTTTGAGCGGCAGTTCAGGCCAGTACAGTCCTGCTAAATGTACCGATCCCAATAATCCGCCGGTTATAGTTGGTAAGCAAGATTATAAAGTAACGCTTGCTTGGGATGCTTACCAAAATCCGACTGACAAAAAACAGGCGTTAGGGTTTAATTTGTACCGCGGTATTGGCGGTCAGGCGGTTACTTATTTGGGCTGCTTAGGCGCAACTGAGGTTTGTAAGCCGAATACTCCGGTTGGTGCTATCACCAATACGACTTACCTTGACAGCAGTAGTAGAATTAAAGATTTAACCGCCAACCGTTTTGTTTATCAACTTCGCGCTTTTAATACCGGCGGCGAATCCAAAGGCATTTCCGTGGCCGTGGCTACATCTAATCCGCCCATTAAGCCGTCTTGTGTGCCGACCGCGGTTACGCCGGATAAAGGTGATATTGTGGTTAAATTAATGGTAGATGGCCAGCCAGCGGCTGGTGTAAGTTCTTATGAATTAAATAGTGCTGAACATGCAGATGTGGCTATTTCAACCTCAGGCGATAAAATTTCTGGCCAGGCTCCAGGTGATTATTTATTTAATTATTTAGGCGGCAGTTTAACTGGTTTTACTAATGCGGAAATTTATTCTCTGGAGGCCAGCCCCGGCGGCAGTATAAATTGTGTGGGCGCGCCGTGCGGCGAGGTGCAGGGCATTTTGCAAGCCGGACAAACTTTAACTTATACTATTAATTTCGTTACTCCGCCGGCGCCGCCAGCCTCCGTTCCGCCCAACACCAACTTGGATTTTAGTGTGGCCAGCGGCGGCTTAGCCAGCGATTGGCAGCTTTATACTTTTGGTCCTTATGAATTGCCAGCCCCGGTTGATACCGCTAATGGCGTACGGGTTAGAATTAGCGCCGCCGACCGGTTTGTGATTGATAATGTTATCTTACAGCAAGTGGCGGACACGGTTTATGTGAATAAAGGGTCTTGGAAAATGCCTAAGGACGCCGCTGGCGGTGATTTGTGCAAACTTAAAGATATCGGTTGCAAGGCTTATACCGACCGGCAAAAAACCACTTATAATTTAACCGGTTTTAGTAAAATCTGCCGCGCCGAGGCAATTGGCTGTGAGGCCTTGGTTGATACCCGTAACTCTGATTCAGCCAAAGAGATTTCGGCCGCGGTTAGCGGGCAAACAATTTATACCCCGGCTGACCAGCTGGTGTACCGGGTTTACGACACCAAAAAGGCCTGCGCCGCCAGTATGCAGGCCTGTCAGCGTGTGGGCGAGCCGGTATTATCAGCCACCGGCCAAGCGCAAAGTTGGGGTGATAAATTTGTAAAGCTTAATCCGGACACTTTCAGCGGAAATAATTCGCCGCTTTGTTCAGCCCGGCAAAATAGATGTCAGGTATTTAAAACCGGCAGTGTTCCCCATTATTTTAAAGACCCGGGTAATAATGTTTGCGAATATAAGCAGTTAACGCCGGCTGACCAGTATGGCTGGTATAAACAAGGCACGAGCGAGGCTTGTAACTTGTTAGCTAATGCCAGTTTTGAGAATTTTGAAGCAGCTAATAATATAACTGGCCAGCCAATCACCAACAGCGGTACGGCCGGCGATAATATTGAAGATGCGTTTAAATATTGGCAACGAAATAATAGCAGTTCAACTGAACAGGGGGCTTATTTATATGCCCTGCCGTCGTTTGGTCAGGGTTATTATAATGGTAATACCATTTTGAAAGTCAAGAGCGTGGCCCAGCCTTATTCTGGGGTATGGAGTGAGGTGGTGGAGTTGCCAACAGTGGATACGGCTAACCCTCGCTACTTTACAGTGGGGGCGCGTTTATACGTACCGCTTGGCGCTAAAATGGATACGCCTTGGATACTTAGCCAGCACTCTTATAATGGTGATGAGCCTACACCAGTCAATTGCCCCCAGCGGCTGGTTAATGGTGTTAATGTTAGTTCTTGTCATCATTATGAGTATGAACCAAATGAACCAGGGAATGATTATACCGTAACCGAAGCTGATAAAGGTAAATGGGTTTATAAATCCGCTACCATCAAGGCGGACCCGGGAGTAAAGTATGTGTCTTTAGGAATTATTGTGGCGACTGACAAGGATTGTGCGAATGGCAGATGTAAGTCTGATCAAGAAATTTACGTTGATGGCGTGAGTATAACCGAAGGCACCGCGCCTTATGCTTATGCTTGCCCCAGCGAAATGTCCAGCTGTAAAGCTTACCGTGATCCGGCCTTAACCAATAGCACATATTATTATTTGGACAATAAAAAATTAGACCGTAGTTCTTGCGGCGGTAAGGTGAGTGAAAAAGACGGCTGTTTACTGCTTAATGATTTGTCGCAGTCCGGTGAGTTGCCTTGGAACGCTAACCAAAGTTATGGCCAAAGCCGTAATCAGGATGGTGTCGCGGTCGCGTCTGTGTCAGGTGTGGGGCGTTGTTCCAATGACCCTACTCAAACCAAAACCTGCACCAAATCCAGCGATTGCGGTTCAACCACTGCTTATTGTGATTATAAAGCAACTAATGATAGTGTGGCGCCGGACACCAATCTGATTCTTAAGGTGCGGCGCGATCGGGTGTGTTCGGAGTGGCTGTCTTGCCAAACCAGCACCACTGTAACCGATCCGCAAACCGGCAAAACTCGCGAAATTTGTTATTCACTGGGCCGTTGCGACCAGGTTAGCCAATCCAAAGCCGCCGGGCAGTGCGCTAATTGGCTGGAGCCAGAAGCGCAACAACATCCGTTGGACGAGGCTGATTATGTCGGCCGCAATGTTACCTGGGCCGGCCAGGAATATTCCGGTTATTCCATACCGGGCCTGTGTTCGCTGGATATGGTTAGTTCCACACCAGCTTGCGGGGTGGCTATTAGTAAGGCCAAAGCCTGTCGTATTTATCCCGAGGGTGACGCGCCGTTCCCGGCCAAAGTGGCGCGGTTTGATAGCGATAAGGCCGATACCGCCAAAATTATTACCCGTTCCCCCGGCTACAAAGACGCTAATGTGTGTCAGCCGGGTGAGGATTGCGAATGCAGTTACCAGCGCGCTAATTATACTAGTGAAACTAAGTTCTTTGGTTACAAAGGCACGCCGCCATCGGTTATTAATAAGGTGACTGAAGATTGTGGATCAGGTCAGACTAATCAAGAAATTTTGGAAAAGTGCGCCGAACAGTCAAAGTTAAAGCAGATTACTTTGGCGCGCGGCTTAAAGGGTTATTGTTTGGAGACTGATTCGTCGCGGCGCATTAATGCCAGCCAAGATCAAGCTTGTTTAACCTGGTTGCCGATTGATGTGGTTCAGGGCGAGACCTCCATTTTTGACGACAAACCCGAAGCCGGTTTTACTCCCCAGCGCACCGATGGCAACTTGCTTTATTGTCTGCAGGCCAATAGCAATGCTAATCGCGGTACAAATAAATATGAAGTCATTTCTAATAATATGGGCCGTAAGGTAGAAGTAAATAATTTTTTTGGCGGCGGTGGAGCATCTGGAGTTGGTGATGCAATGTTTGACATGATGAATATAGTAAAATGTGACGGCGCCGATGTTTGCAAAGAGCGTGGCACTTTCAGCACCGACTCCGAATATATATGGAGTCATGTTGAACATGGGTTTGGTTTTAGTTTGTCTTTAAGTGATTTTGAAAAACAGTTGGGCGGTATACAAGCGATTGATGCTATTAAGATTAAAGGTATATATAATGTATACCCCTTTGAACTCAACTTAAGCCGTTCTGTGGAATCGGCTGGAGATTCTTGGTCTGGCGGTTCAGGTGGAATTGGCATAAGAGTCAAATTTAACCCGGCTGACCCGGATAAATTTCTTGACGTGCAATTGTATCATACCCCGGCGAGTTACGGGTTCTTTAGGTTTAAAATAGTGATTTATCCTCGCGAATGGTGTTATAGTTTGGCGCAAGTAGTGGATAAACAACAAACCATCCCCAACAAAGCCCAAACTAATCGGGTGAATACTAGCTCAACTTATTCAATTTCTGGTTTAGGTTATAAATATGACAAAGATTCGCAAGGTAATCCGATTATTCCACCATTTGGCGCGGTTTTTAACAGCCCGTTGCAACCGGAAAATATTGATAAAATTGTGGCTGTTGTTCAGGAACCGGCGCAACAAAATAACCGATATCAAAATAATTCTGCCAACGCTATCTTTAGTTGCCGCACCGATCGCAGTGGTTTTGCCTGCGGCCAATGGATGTGCTTGGTTAATGGGCCGGGCGATATTAATGATGCTAGCAAGGTGGGGCAGGCTTGCAAAGTTACAGCCAACGCAACTTCATATTGTGGTTTAACACCAGCTTGCCCAGCCGGGGCTACTTGCGAAGCAGATTATCAAAAAGACCAGCCTTATATTTGTACCGGCACTAATCCGGTAATTACTATCCCCGGTAGCGACGGCGTGGCTGTGCTGACTAAACTTTATGAGCCAATTCAGGAGATCTTTGCTAAAGTTTATAAGCGTTATGACTGGAGTGGCAAAGACAAAGCTTATCGGGAAATAACGGATAATAATCTTCTTCCGTCGTCACCTGATATTAGTAGTGATCCATCATTAACCGACCCGCCAATAATAAGCAGTGTGACGCGCGACGACAAAGGCCGGGTTACGGGCGAAGATGTTAAATATAATTTCAGTATTTCCACTGTTCAGCAAAGCCGCGCCACTGGTGAAATTAAAGGCGTTAGTCCGTTAGCCGTAACCGCCGCCTTTTACGCTTATAATCCGAACGGCAACCAGATGCCCCTCAGGTTTGTGGGGGTTGATTGGGATAATAAATTACAGCCTGATAAAAATATTCAGGTACTAGCCTCGTTAAAGAATCACAAGCCGATTTGCCAAGCGCAATATGTCTGCGCCGGCGACCCCACTTTGTCTTGCGCTGATGTTAACGATACTAAACAGTGCGGCAATAAAGGGCCTTGCCAGCGAAATAAAGATTTTAATTTTGGCGACAGCCCCGATGCCTGTATAGACGACGAATCCGACCGCGCCGGCTACTTCTTCTACACCAATGTTTATACTTGTTCCGGGTCTGGTCATCCTAATTGGGATTCTAATAAGGGCGCTTGCGTTTATGAACCGAGCGTGGCCGTGCGCGATAACTGGGGGTGGTGGAGCAACGGCCAATATGACGACGCTGACGCTATTATTGCTGGCGCCACTGCCAATAATAAAACTTGGTTAGATTATAGTAAAAAGTCTGATACTACTGATACTGCTAATCCGGTCAAGATAATCGTAAAACCCAAGAGCCAGTAGTTAACAAGTTTAGGACTTGTGAGTTTGTCACCCCGAATTTATTTCGGGGTCTATTTTAATTTACTTGAATACGGTAAAAATTACTTTTTGCATAACCCCTTTGTTTTTATTTTAGCTATCATTTATTTCCATGAAAGTTTGCATAAAATATCAAAATCTGTTATAATTAACTTATAATTTAGGTTAAAGTGTGGTAGAATTTAATAACACTTGATCACTTTATCACTCAAACACCGGAACAAAAGGACACTTGAGCATTATTCATGGGCAATGATAATTAATGTAAATATCAAAAATCAAAATGCCTATTATAACTCAAAAGTCAAAAGTAAAAGCTTCGCTTTTAGTAGTTTTGCGATTTTCATGCCCGAGGCAGATCCGCCTTTGGCGGAGACTTTTAACTTTTGACTTAAATTTAATATTTACATTTTACCCAGTATAACTACTTCGCTACAACTCGCTTTTAACAAAATTAGTGCAATTAATATATTAATCAGATTTAAATTATCATTTATTTACTAAACAGTCTGTCAACTCACGCTCGTTAATTTTGTTAGCGAAGTTGATATACTGGGTTTAAATTTCCTGTCGTGCTAACCGATATTAAATCAAAACTTAATCAATTGCTGTGGGCCGTGGTGGGCCAAAAACGGCGGCTTTATGTTGTGCCGCTGATAGCGGCCGGAATATCAGCTTTGTTACTAGTTGTGCCACTGCCGGCCTATGCCAGTTTATGGTCGTTGTTAGCGGAGTTAGTCTTATGGATTGCCAAGTTGATCGGCGGGTTGGTAATAACTTTGATTGATATTTTAATACAGATTGTTCAGTATAATGATTTTATCAACGCGCCGGCGGTAAGTAAGGGGTGGGTAATAGTGCGCGATGTGGTGAATATGTTTGTGATTGTGCTGATGCTGGTAATCGCCTTTGCCACCACTTTTCGCATTGAGGAGTATCAATATAAAAAACTATTAAGCAGACTGCTGATAATGTCGGTGCTGGTCAATTTTTCCAAAATGCTGACCGGCTTTTTTATTGATTTTGCCCAAGTGATAATGCTCACCTTTGTCAATGGTTTTAAAGAGGCGGCGGCCGGTAATTTTGTCAACGGTTTTAAAATTCAAGCTATGTATGATTTCGCGCAAAATACGGATGCCGCCGGAAAAGCTGACTCTGGTGATTTTTTGGTGGCCGCGCTGTTGGCGCTGATAAGTTTGACAATAACTTTGGTTGTGGTGGGGGTTTATGTGGTGGTGTTTTTGCTAAGAATTGTGTTTTTATGGATGCTAATCATTCTTTCGCCAATGGCTTTTGTGCTGTCGGCGTTTCCCGGGCAAGCTAAAAAATATTCTACCGAGTGGTGGGAATATTTTGGCAAATATTTAACTGCCGGCCCGATTCTGGCGTTCTTTTTATGGCTTAGCTTGGCGGTAATGCAGTTTGATAGCAGCGCCTTTGGCACAGCTTTTAAGGCAGAAACCAAAGAAACCGCCGGGGTGGGCACAGTGGCGAGCAGTGGCGCCGTGGGCGCTTCCATTTCTGCATTTGGTCAGTCTGATGTTTTGCTGTCGTTTATTATTAACATAATTTTATTGCTGGGCGGATTATGGATGACGCAGAAACTAGGCGTGGCCGGCGGCAAGCTGGCCGGGGCGGCTTTAGCCAAAATCCAATCCGCCGGCGCTTCAATCGCCAAAGCGCCATTCAAGCCAGTAGGATTTCTCGCCAGTCGTGTCTGGGGCACGGCTAAATACAATTGGAATTTGGCTACTTCAAAGTTGATGGAGGGGCATGAAGGCAAAAAAGTGGGAATTTTAAGGAAAGCGGCCTTTGCGGTTCTTAACCCAGTGGCTGCCGCCCGCGGTTGGGAAGCCCGTACTGAAGAGATAGAAAAACAAGCACAGGAGATAGCCGGCGCTTATGGACGTGAAGTTACAGAGCAGTTCCGTACCGGCGGTAAGCTCAAGATGCCGTATGCCACTTTTACCGAAAGACGGCACGAAGACGAGTTTCAGAAGGAATATCAGAATATGACTAAAGAAGAATTCATGGAAACTGCCCTTAATACCGAAAATTTGGGTGGTCTAGAGGGTAAACGCCGTAGGCGCGCCATAGTGAAGTCAGCTGCTTCACAAGGGTATCTAGATGATATTATGCGTTTGGGCCACTTTGCCAATAAATACGGCAAGGCTGATGGGACTGTATATGATGACGAGACTTTGGATAACTTTCTTTATGGCTACATGGGGCATGACCAGGAAAGTATGCGCGTGATGACGACTGACCTAGAACACCTTGGTAAGGGTACCCATCATTGGGAGTATCTCGGGCATGCTTATTTTGACCCCAAGTCCGGCGCTTACCATCGTGGCTACAACGTGAAAAGTAAGGATGAAAAAGGTAATGACGTCCTAGAGAATACTTGGCAGAAAGAATATTCACGGCAGGAGATTCAGAAGGTTGGTGGCCGTATTCGCGTTCAAGACGCCCCGCATAATGAGTTGAGTATTAAAGGTGATATGTGGAAAGAAGGTGAGGAAGATGAAGATGGTAATGTGCATCATGCGGGCGAATTTAAGATTAATAAGGCAGGGACCGAAGCTGGTCAAATAGCCGGGTTTAGGTGGGGACACGGCGAAGGAGGTCCTACCGGTTTCCAGCAGTACATAATGAGTGCAACTTCAGATGCTTCTACTCTGCGCGATATACACTTTGCTCAAGGTAGAATGAAGGAGGCTATGCTCTCTAAAGAGGTGGATGGAAAGACTGGGGAGGTCATAGTTGATTCAATGGAGCAACTAGAGAAAATCCAGCATTTGTTTGATGAGATTCCAAATAAAATTTTAAGATTTTACGCCCAACTAGCAGATATTAATGATCTCAAAGAAATAGAGGCCCTGAGCGGGTTTGTAGTTAGGGTAAAGGACAAAGAAACAGGCCAAGAAACCTCCCATATTATAGGGGAACCAGAACATAAACCTCCTATAGCTGCTGAAACTGCTGCTAAACTTGCACGGGATAAAAGTATTCCAGGTAAGGATGAAAAGGAATTGGCTCCAAGAGAAAGCGCAGTGGCTGATGTGATCTCTCAAATGATGTTGGGGCAGACCAATTCGCTTGATGCAATGGCAGCTGCTCTGGAGGGGAGTAAAAAGTTCGAGGATGGCACTGACTTTAATAAATTAGCAGAACAGGTCGTGGGGGCATGGTCGAGCAAACGACAAGAGTTTTTCGAGCCGAATGATTTAATGGGCCAGTTTGCTGGCAGGGGTGTTATGGGTAAAGATATGGTTGATTTTGTTAAAGAAATTAAATCGGCAATTGTGCGGGGTTTCCTTGATGCTGCTATGATAAAAAAGCATGGGATTAGTAGTGATGATACTGTTAAGTTAATTAGGAACGCAGTGAGGTCTAAGATTTTCCCCGACCCCGAGAAACCAAATGAGGCCAGGGCTGGCAGGCAGAAGATTGAGTTCAGCGAACAGGAATTGGGACAGTTACAGCCGCAGATTGATCTGACTATTCGTTCCTTCCTTCCTTTAGCTCCCTCCCAATCTTCTCCTTAGAAAATTTTTTATGATAGCTGTTTTGTGACCCCCATTTATTTGTTATCAAATTAGAATCAAGGTTATAATTATGACGCAATTACGGCGGTTAGACGACCTGCGGTATATTGACCCTCAAGAGCTTAATCAACCTGCAGTTTTACAGCAGGTGACGGCCTTGACACGGGATTCTTATACTACTTACGAAGCTGATGAGATTGATTCGGCTATTTTGTCACTTGAGCAAGCGGTGGAATTGGTGGATGACGAGCTGGGTAAAAATTGGAAACTACGCCCTAGTTATGAAAAACTGTTGGCGCTGTTACGTTTTGGGCTTTTAATAGTTCGTTTTAGCGAGAAAGATGTTCGTGAGGTGTTGACTGGCAATCTGATTTTTTTTCTCAAAGAGGAACCGGATTTGCGGGAGCGTTTCCGCAGCTTGGTCTTTGTGCAGGGTGACTATAATATGGCTAAGCGCAAGGAACTGCTGAACATTTTGACCGTTAATCGTGAGCAGCTGGCCGGACACACTGTTGAGGAGTGGCTTAAGGACTACAACAACACAGTAGGTGCTAGTCAGAGAGGTGGGTTAACCCAGGTGAGCTATTTGAACCAAAGTCAGTTGGCAAAATCCTTGCATACCACCGAAGATAGGGAAATTTTACTGAACCTTTTGCAAACCTATGATTGGCTTAGAGAGGGTGGCGCTTTGCCAGTTGAACTTATTGTGCCAGAACGTAAGTTAACCGCGGTCGGCCGTGAGCGTGTGCCGCACGCTGCAACCGTTGTTACTGGTAAACCTGAGGCCGATATTATTGCGCCAGCGTCTAATGCTTCACCAGTGACTGTCTCTGCTCCAGTTGCCTTAGCAAAGCCGCTCGCCGTCTCGGCTACTCCAGTAGCCACCCCGCCTGTCGAGGTTACCCGATCAACTTTCGTGCCGCCGCTTAAGCCGGTGCCGCAGGTGATGAAGTCCGCCCAGCCCGCGTTTTTGTTTGATGAGACGGATGAGCGGGAAGCAGACCGCTATCGCGAGCAAATGGCAAATAGCAAATGGCGAATGGCAGGAAGTCTAGAAGGTAAACTTAGGACTAGAGCCGAGGAAGTGGTTAAGGAGCGTAATTTCAGTTTTAAGGACGAGGTTAGCCATAAGCGGTTTGTGCAGTTGTTTGTGTCGTTTTTGAAAGATGTGCGGGATGTTATTGAGACGCGGGAAATGCTGCTTAAAAGTACGGATAGCGGCGGACTTGGTTTAACCAGCGACAAAACCGAGAAAGTTATGGAGATTTTAGAGCAAGCGAAGAAGGAGTTTGAATCAAGAATTAAGAATCAAGAATTAAGAACAGAAGAGACAAAGCCGTTAGATTCTTCAGCCGATAGCCCTCGGTTTCAGAATGACAAAGTGAAGCAGGTTGATATAACATCTAAACCCAAAACCGAGTTGGATAAGATGATTGAGGCCGAGGCAGTAGCACTGGAACACTTAAACACCCCAAAGAACGTCACTGGAGTGACGTCTACGGGGCAGGCTGGAACACTGGAACAAAAGAGTGAGATTCTTCACTCCGTTCAGAATGACAAGACGAGGCAGAATCTAGAAATTAATCCAGAAAAATTAGAAGTTACCAGACAACAGATTTTGCAGGAAATCGTGGGGAAAATTGAAGCTGAAAAACCTCAAGCAGTAGGTTCGATAGAGTTGCGCACTACTGGGCAAGAGGGAGCAACGCGTCCGCGGTTAATGGATATTAAAGCCCCGCCCCGTGTGTTAGGGCCGGTGGAGGAGTTAAGAACCTTATCAATGGTTGATTTTCGTCGCTTAGCTAAAGAGCCGGTTGAGGTCTTAAATAAAATTAGTAAAAAAATTGATATTATTGGTGAAACTTCAGTGGGCAAGCGGGTGGAGGCGGTGCGGGCTTGGCAAAATTCGCCGGTATATCAGTTGTATTTAAAAATTGGCCGCCAAAGCATTGATAGTGGCAAATCAGTGGTTGATATAATTGCGGAATATACCAGCCAAGGGGAAGTTGTTTTGAGCGAGGGTGAGTTCAACGCCATTGTTGATTTTAATGAACGGATCAGATTCTAGAATTATGAATCAAGAATTAGGAATTAAGAATAATACAGCAAAAATAAAAACATTTACAGTATGGAAACTCAAAACTCAAATCGCAAAAGTCAAAACCACAACGTAAAAGCTAAAAGTGATTTAAAACACAGATGTTATTATTATTCCATTAATATCATTAAGTTTTTAAAAACCCTGCCTAATGATAAAGTATACTGGAGCATATCAGACCAGCTATTAAGGAGTGCCACTAGTATTGGAGCCAATGTAATTGAGGCAAAATCAGCCAGTTCCAGAAGAGATTTCATTAAATTTTATGACATTGCCCTAAAGAGCGCCAATGAAACCAAATATTGGTTAGCCTTAATGAGAGACGCTCTTGGCATAACCGCAATCCAGGTTAATCCTTTGTTGATTGAAGTTGAAGAACTATCTAATATTTTAGCCGCCAGCTTGTTAACCTTAAAGAACAAAAGACAATGATTTTTACTTTTGCGTTGTGGTTTTGAGATTTGACTTTTTAGTTTTAACTTTTCCTACTGTGCAACAATTCGTCGTGCCCCAATTTATAGACGTTGAGGATAAAATTTTTGGCCCCATAACCACGCGGCAATTCATTATTTTGTTAGTGGGGGCGTTTATTCTTTTTATTGAGTATAAAATATTAGATTTTACCCTGTTTGTTCTACTGGGGGTAATAACATTGGTAGTTTTTGGAATTTTGGCCTTTTTTAAGATAAATGGTATGCCGGTTCACTATTTTTTGTTAAACTTTACTCAAAGCTTCAAACGCCCCAAGGTGCGCATTTGGCAAAAGGATATTAATGAGCAAGAGCTTAAACTAAACCTGCATCGCCCCGTGATGGTTACTAAGGCCGTAACGGCGCTAAAGCCGCCTTTGGAAAAATCTAAACTCACCCAACTTGGTATGTTGGTTGATACGGGAGGAATGTATAGAGGAGAGGAAGAAGAGATTAGTAAGAGGAGTAATTAATGTAAAATGCAAAAATCAAAATGGAAAATGACAAATTAAAATTTAAAAATGAATTCAAGAAAAGATTATATTCTTTTGTACTAAGCTTAATTAAGTTTATTGAATCTCTATCTAAAGGGGCTGTCAGCGATGTAATGGGTAAGCAATTATTACGCAGTGGCACTAGTATATTGGCCAATTATATAGAGGCCAATTCAGCCAGTTCCAAAAAAGATTTTATTAACTTTTTTACTCATTCTTTAAAATCAGCTAATGAATCAAAAGTTTGGCTAACACTCTTAAGAGATACTAATAAAGGCAGTAAATCAGAGGTTGATTATCTTTTAAATGAATTGATAGAAATAGCTAATATTTTAGCTTCAAGTATATTAACTCTTAAAAACAAAAAATAATTTTGCATTTTTAATTGTAATTTTGATTTTTGATATTTACATTTTGAATTTTGACTATGCCCAAACGCGAATTAGCCGGTAAAAAAAAGTCGCTCCCGTCAACCACCAGGTACTTGGATATTGGCGAGATTAGGGATGATGCCGTAGTTTTAAGAGATGGCACCTTGCGGGCCGTGTTGATGTGTTCGTCAATTAATTTTTCGCTGAAAAGCGATGACGAGCAGAAGGCAATCGTGCAGGGCTATGTAAGTTTTCTTAATTCTTTGGAATTTCCTTTACAAATTGTGGCCCAATCGCGCAAATTAAATATTGACGGGTATTTGGCCAATTTAAACAACATCGCCAAACAGCAAACTAATGAATTGTTACGGGTGCAGATTAATGATTACACGGCCTATATTAAAGAACTAATATCACTGGGCGATATTATGACTAAGCGTTTTTATGTGGTGGTGCCGTATAATCCGGGTAGTGACAAACGCCGCAGCTTTTGGGAGAGATTTGTTTCCATTTTTTCCGCCGCTAAAGCCGTTAGATTGTCGCGTGATAAATTTAATAAATATTTGGAATCTTTGGAAAGACGGGCTGGTCAGGTAGAAAGCGGCCTGGCCTCAATGGGTTTAACCGCGGTCCGACTTGATACCCAAAGTTTAATTGAGCTTTATTATACAAGTTACAATCCGGAACTTAGAGAAACGGAAAAGTTGGCCGGAATGGATGAGATACAAGTGGAAGCAGATTAAAATGACAAAATAGAATTACGAATACCGAATCATGAATAGCGAATTATGAATAAAACCAGCGATACCATAAAGTCTTTTACTGATTTAAATAGTTGGCGCGAAGCCCACCAACTAGTTTTGCTGGTTTATCAGGCGACTGGCAGTTTTCCTAAAGAGGAATTATTTGGTTTAACCAATCAAATTAGGCGCGCCGCAGTTTCAATTACTTCCAATATAGCTGAAGGATTTAGTCGTCAAAGTTATTCTGAAAAAGTGCATTTCTATTCTATCGCTCAAGGTTCTTTAACCGAAGTTCAAAATCAGTTGCTGATTGCTCGCGATATTGGTTATATAAAGATAAATTCTTTTACGGTTTTAGCTGACCAATCAATCGCTGCTCATAAGACGCTTAGCGGATTAATAAAAAAATCTAAAACTATTCGTGATTCGTGATTCGCTATTCGGAGTATTATAATTTTACATTCTAACTTTTGACTTACCTTTGATATTTACATTTTAAATTTTCTATCATGGCTATTTCTCCGGAAAAATTTGAAAGTGATTTACAAAAATCAGCCACTACCCGGGCGGCGCCCGCGGCAGCGGGAGAGGTGTCGGCTCGCCAGCTATTAGAGGCGGAGCGCATATTGCGCCAAGGTACGGTAAAAATAAGGGAATTAATCGCGCCGGCTTCATTCAAAGTTACGCCTGATCATGTTGAGTTAAACAATTTTTTTGTTAGAACTTTATTTGTTTTGACATATCCGCGTTATATTTCTTTAGGCTGGTTTGCGCCTATCGTGAACTTGAATTTTGCGCTTGACATCGGAATGTACTTTTATTTGGTGCCCAGCGAAATTATTCTAAAACAATTGCGCAATAAAGTGGGCGCTCTGGAAGCGCAAATAATGGCCGACCACGAAAAAGGCGCGCCCCGCGACCCGGTGCGGGAGACCGCCCTGCAAGACATTGAACAGTTGCGCGACAGCCTTACCCAGGGTTCGGAGAAATTTTTTCAGTTTGCTTTATATGTAACTTTATACGCCCCTAGCCTTAAAGAACTGGATAAGATTACCGAGGAAGTGGAAAGTTTGTTCGGCTCTAAATTAATATATTCCCGTCGCGCTTTATGGCAGACGGAGCAGGGTTTTAATTCCACCTTGCCACTCGGTAATGATGAATTGCAGATTTACTTTAATATGAATTCCTCGCCGATTGCTTCGTCTTTCCCGTTTACCTCGTCCGAACTTACCAGCGACAACGGAATTATGTATGGCATTAACCGCCATAATAACTCGTTAATTTTATTTGATCGCTTTAGTTTGCAGAACGCCAACATGGTGGTATTTGCCACCTCGGGCGCTGGTAAAAGTTACGCGGTCAAGCTGGAAGTTTTGCGCTCTTTAATGATGGGAACCGATGTTATTATTATTGACCCGGAAATGGAATACAAACATTTGGCCGAAGCGGTCGGCGGGTCGTATGTCAGTATATCGCTTAATTCGGACGCTAAAATTAATCCGTTTGATTTGCCCCGTCCGGTGGGTGATGTGCGGGCCGGCGATATTATCCGTTCGGCGGTTATTACCCTAAAAGGCTTAATGCGTTTAATGTTGGGCGCTTTAACCCATCAGGAAGACTCTATTGTTGACCGGGCTTTGCTGGAAACGTACGCCAAAAAAGACATTACACCAACCTCTGATTTATCCAAAGTTGAGCCGCCGGTGATGGCCGATTTTGAGGACGTATTAAGCGGTATGGCTGGCGCGGAAGATTTGGTAATACGACTAAAAAAATATACGGACGGCACTTTTGCCGGTTTGTTCAACAAGCCCACCAATATTGATATGCGCAATCAGCTAGTGGTATTTTCGGTGCGTGATTTAGAGGATGAATTACGCCCAATCGCCATTTATTCCATTATTAACTACATTTGGAACATAGTCCGATCGGAACTAAAAAAGAGAATTTTGGTGATAGATGAAGCCTGGTGGCTAATGCAGAATGAGGACAGCGCCAAATTCATTTTTGCCCTGGTCAAGCGTTGCCGCAAATACTACTTAGGCGTTACCACGATTACGCAGGATGTAAACGACTTTTTAACCTCGCCCTATGGTCAAGCCATTGTTACCAACTCCGCCCTGCAACTATTGCTTAAACAATCACCGTCCGGGATTGATAAGCTGGTTAATACATTCCTGTTGACCGAAGGCGAAAAGTATTTGTTGTTAGAAGGCGGTGTGGGCGAGGGAATATTTTTTGCCGGCAATAAGCACGCCGCCATTAAAGTGGTGGCGTCATACACCGAGGACCAGCTAATAACCAGCGACCCGCGGCAATTGCTGGAGATTGAACAGGCTAAAAAAGAGTTTGCCGCGCAAGTGGACGAGCCGGAAATTGGCTAGAAATAGAATTATGAATCAAGAATTAGGAATTAAGAATAATACAGCAAAGATAAAAACATTTACCGACTTATTGGCTTGGCAAGAAGGACATAAATTGGTTCTGATGATTTATAAGATAACTACTGATTTTCCTAAGACAGAGCTATTTGCTCTAGTGGATCAATTAGTGGCTTAATAAAAAAATCAAAAACTATTCGTGATTCTTACCCAGTATAACTACTTGTGTTTCAGCTCGCTTTTAAAATAAAATTTATAAACCAGCTAAGTAACTTATTCAATCGTTATCTTTTATTAATTACTTAATCTAAGCTCGCTAAATTTTATTTAACAAAGTAGTTATACTGGGCTTAATTCATAATTCTTAATTCTTTCTAGTTGTGTCTCGTAAATTAATCATCATTCTTAGTGCAACAGCTAGCGTGTTACTGCTCGGTTTAGCAACGGGGTACTTTATTTGGTTTAGGAATCAACCGCCGCCGGTTAATGCTAATCAGCCAGCTGACAATAGTCAAAACAATGTTACCGTGAATAATGGCAATGTGGCGCCGGTTAACAACGATGTGCCCTTGGGTTATCAAGGCTCGGGTGCGGCACCCGGTAGCGAGACCGATGATGATTCGCAAATTAGGTTAGTGGCTAAGAGTTTTGTGGAAAAATACGGCACTTTTTCAACCGATGTTAATTATGCCAATCTGGAGGGCCTTAAGTATTTATTAACTGACAGTATGAAGGCGGACATTAATAAAAGTGTGGCGGCCGGGCAATCTAATCAGACTGGTTCTGTGTCTTTTTATGGCGTTACCACTAAGGCGTTGGTGACAAAAATAATTAATCAGGATTCAGGCCAAGGCGAAGTATTTTTAACCACTCAGCGCAGTGAAGTTTTTAGTCGTACTGCTACGCCGATTTTGCGGTATCAGGATATTAAAGTTGGTTTGTCAAAAGTCAATGGTCAATGGTTGGTTAACGAGGTGGAGTGGATTAAAGGGGAATAGGAAACACTTAACCACTTTATCACTGGAACACTTTAACATTTATGGGAAATGATAACTAATTCAAAATTAAAAAATCAAAATGGAAAATGACAAATTAAAATTTAAAAATGAATTTAAGAAAAGGCTATATTCTTTTGTACTGAAATTAATTAAATTTATTGATTCTCTGCCTAAAGGGGTTGTTAGTGAGGTAATGGGTAAGCAATTATTACGCAGTGGCACTAGTATATTAGCCAATTATGTAGAAGCCAACTCAGCTAGTTCTAAGAAAGATTTTATTAACTTTTTCACTCATTCTTTAAAATCAGCTAATGAATCAAAAGTTTGGTTAGCACTTTTAAAGGATACTAATAAAGGCAACAAACAAGAATTAGGCCGCCTTTTGGTGGAACTAATAGAATTGTCTAACATTTTAGCCTCTAGTATTTTAACTCTTAAAAATAAGAAATAATTTTGCATTTTTAATTGTCCCGCTTTGCGGGATCTCGCAAAGCGATGATAATTTTGATTTTTGATATTTACATTTTACATTTCCCATTATGGCACCCAACGACCAAGCCCAAGATTATGAATCCGAGTTAGCCGCGGCGAGGCAACAGGAAAGGTTGCAGCAAATGCAAGCGGAGCAAGAGGCGCAAAAACCCAGTCGTTTACAGCGGCTGAAGGGTAATGTTGCGCAGTTAGCTAAACAGCAGGCGAAAAATATGGCTAAGCAGGCCGCTAAACAAGTTGCCAAGCAAGCTATAAGACCGGTGGCTATTTGGGTGGCAACTGGAATAGCAGCTCTTTTAGGCAATCCGATTACTTGGTTTGTTTCATTCGCGCTGCTTATCATCGTTTTTGGCTACTGGTGCGTTCAGCCGGCAACTAATATCCCTAATTGCGCTGGGATAGTAGGTTGGGGCATTGTTGATATATTTAAGGTTGTTTTTTAGTTTAATTTGTATGGATAAGTGTTGTATTTTGGGAAATTGTGAAATTGTGGTTTGATTAGTATTATTATAACGTGATTTTTTCAAAGGAATGTTAATTTATATATAAAAATGTGCAATCTAGTTAAATTAGTTGTTTTCAGATCATTTTATGGCGGAATTTTATTAAGTATTATTTCCGTTACGTTTTTGTTATTCCCATTACAGAAGATTGCAGCGGCCGACCCAATTCAAGACAGGTGTTGGTTGCAAGAAAACTGTGAGTCATATAATGGCATCTGGGGTAAAAGCGATAATTATAAAAAACTTTATGGTAATGGACAGGCTGATGACTGGAGTCAGAAATTTTGTGATAACATTGGGGCCGATAAAGTTACGGCTCGTTGTTTTGCCGGTAATCCAACCCTGCCGCTGCAAGTCGGCATACCCGGGGTTACGGAAAAATTTTGTTCCAGTTTTAATTTAGGCAGTGAGCCGACCGCTTGTAAAATTGACGATGATTGTAAAGCCAAAAGTTTAGGTACTTGTCAGCCTGGGATTAAAGGCGGGTTCCCAGGTTATGTGGCGGCCTTTTATAAGTTTTTCGTGGGTTTTATGGCGGTGGTGGCGGTGGTGATGATTATGTGGGGCGGGTTTAAGCGAATAATGGCCGCTGGCAGCGCGGAAAAAATAAAGGACGCTAATGGTACGGTTTTTGCCGCTATTATTGGTTTGGTGTTAACTTTAGTGTCTTATACTTTGCTTAATTTAATAAATCCACGCTTGGTGGCTAATATTTTGCCGTTAATGGAAAAAGTGCGGCCGGAAATTTTTGGCTTTTGTCCAAGTTATGAAAAAAATAAGTCCTTGTATGAGGCTGGGTATTTAAAATTTTTATGCGGCAGTGGCAAGAATGTGAATAGAACTTGTTTTACTGATGATGATTGTCCGCCTGACGGTGAGGTCAAAGGTAAGTGTGTGGAACGGGCTATGAGCTTTAATAACCCAGGGGATAATACTTGTGGTAAAAAGATGGTTTTTAGCGGCCGTGAATGCACCGGTATGGAATGTCCTTCTGGACAGGGTTGTTTTAAAAATCAAGCCAGCAATAATCCTCCGTATGCTTGCGACAACATTATGCTCCAGGGAAATCTCAGCGGTATACGGGTTAATAAAATGGATGCCATCTTGGTTTGTAACAACGGCAGCGTGAGTGGTTATAATTGTGGCATGAAAGATGCTAACGGGACGGTTAGTGATAATTTAGATGTTAAGAGTAAGAGCAGTTATGTTATTACTGGCTGTTGGACACCGGATACAAACAGCGAGCTTAAGTATCGTACCTTAGACACAAAATATTGTGAAAATGCCGGCGGTCTTAAGGGTATAGCCTTGGCGATTGAGAGGGAATCTACGGGCTGTGACGATTGGTATATTGTTGATGCTTCGTCTTGTTGGTCAGTCACCAAGAGAGTTACAGACGGAGACGGCAATTATGTTATATGGCCCCACTCGGCTGCACCTTTTTGTGTATATGATTTGTTTACCGCCGAAATGAATTTTCAAAAAGTTGATAAGAGCAAATTATTTTACCCTTTTGATAGCGATGGCAAGGTCAAAGCAATAAAATGTGATATAAATGTAACAAATAAAGAATTACCTGATTTATAATAATGCACGTGTATCTTCAAGCCTCTTATTGCAAGAGGCTTTTGTTGTTAAATTGGATTAATTCTTGTATAATATAATAAGGATTAAATGAATTTATGTTGGATAATCTTCGTTATTTTTGGAAAAATGTGGATAAAAAAAAGTTTTTAATAGTCTGGATTAATTTGAATTATAAATAGACTCGGTGATGTCATTTCCGTCCCGTATCAAGTGCGGGATAAATTCCAACGGGAATCTGGGATCCCTTATTTTTGAAGGACTTACAAATATAGATTCCGTATCCACCGCTACGCGGGGCAGGCAAGTACGGAATGACAAGGATATTTTTTAAATCCGCAAGTCCTGTTAATATTAAAACAGCGCCGTTAAAGTTATTGGAGGTGTTTTTTGTTGCGTGGGTTGTCATCCTGAGCGCGAGCGAAGGAGCTCATAGATTCCTCAGCCCTCCTAAGGAGGGCTGAGGAATGACACTACTTAGTACTTTCAGAGTTGGCTAAATTAGGCTTTGTCAAAAAGCTTAAATTATGCTATAATTTATTTATGCAATCACTATTAATTAAGTTTTCGCCGGCTTTATTTTGGGATATTGATAGAGATTCTTTAAATTTTAAAAAACACCGTCAGTTTGTGATTGAGCGAGTGTTGAAATTCGGCGACTCCTCAGACTGGCAGGCCATAAAACAATTTTATGGTTTACCAGCCATAAAAAAAGTGGCTCAAACCAGCCGTGATTTAGATGATAAAAGTCGTAATTTTTGGCGGATTATGTTAAAAATTAAGTAAAAATTAATGACTGTTTTAACGCCGCCGGGAATTAAATTTTTACGGCTAGAAATATATGTTGGATAACCTTCGCTATTGGTGGGAAAATTTGGACAAGAAAAAGTTTTTTGGAGCCGTTACGGTTTTAACAGTTATTATCGGTCTGGGTTTTGTTATTTATTTAATTTGGCGTCCGGAAAGGCCGTCATCGCCAACCAATGTGAATTTGCCCGGAGAGAGCGGTTTCCCAATAGGCGCTCCCGGCGGGGTAAATGTGGCTGAACCGGGTGAAATCACTTTACCGTCAACCGAAGGAGTAACTCCGCCGCCGAGCGGCGGCGAGTTGCCGCCGGTAATCGCCAGCGGCGGCATTACTCTGACCGCGGTGGTAAATGACCAAGCAACCGCTTTCCCCGTATTTAGCGGCAGCGCCGTGCGTTATTATGACCCGCGTGAATGTGGTTTTTACGAAATAACCGGCGACGGCCAGCGCGCCGCCTTGACTGATGCTGCTTATTGCAGTGTTAATAATATGACTTGGTCGCCAAATACCACGGGCGCGGTTTTGGAGTTTCCCGATGGTTCCAATGTGGTTTATGATTTTAGAACTAAGAAGCAATATTCTTTGCCTCGGGAAATGGAAAATTTTTCCTGGTCGCCGGATAGCGGTAAAATTGCCGGCAAGTTTATGGGTGACGATTTGGGAGACAGATGGGTGGTTACGGTTAACAGCGACGGCTCGGCTTTAACCGGGGTGGAGCCAATGGGCGATAACGCCGACAAGGTCAATGTGGAATGGTCGCCGAATAATCAGGTAATTGCTCTGTCGCGAACCGGTGAACCGTCCGGCGCTTTTACCCAGCAGGTGTTATTGGTTGGATTTAATCAGGAAAATTTTAAAGGTTTGTATATTGATGGCCGTGGTTTTCAGCCTAAATGGACGCCGGATGGTAAAAGATTGTTATATTCGGTATTCAATGATAAAACCAATTTTAAACCGTCACTTTGGCTGGCTGATGCGGCTCCCGATAGAGTTGGCTTAAATAAACAAAATCTTAACTTAGCCACTTGGGCTGATAAGTGCAATTTTAGCGGGAGCTATGCTTATTGCGCCGTACCAACCAATTTGCCGGACGGGTCTGGTTTAGTGCGGGAATTGGCTAATGGCGCACCGGATTCGTTGTGGCGGGTGGATTTAACCACGGGCGCGATTAATATTTTAGCTACTCCGGTCGCCGATGACGGTCAAGGTCTGACCGCGGCCAATATAACAATTTCAGCTGATGCCAAATGGCTGTATTTTACCGACAGCGACGGTAAGCTAAGGAGTGTGAAGTTGCAGGAGTAACAAAAAATATCAAAATTCAAATTTCAAATGTCAAACCAAGCACGAAATCCCAATGACAAAAAGTATGATTTAAAGGAAAGAACGTCTAAATTCGGCGAAGACTTGATAATTTTTGTTTCAAAATTAGAGCGAAGCCCCATAAACAATCCCTTAGTTAGTCAATTGGTCAGGTCTTGTACAAGCATAGGAGCAAATTATATGGAGGCTGATGGTGCGGAATCAAGGCCGGATTTTAAACATAAGATTGCTATTTGCAAAAAAGAGGCCAAAGAAACCACGCATTGGTGTAAAATGTTAGCCGCAGTTAATCCGCAGTACGGAGAGCATTTTGCTGGTTTTTATAAAGAAGCGCATGAGTTGGTTTTAATTTTTTCTTCCATTTTGAATAATATGGTTAAGTCAAAATAATTTTAGTCATTTAGAAATTGATTTGTCATTTGAGCTTTGAAATTTGGATTTTATGAATAAGCATGGTTTCTGGTTTTTACTAATTGCTTTAGGAGTTGTTGGTTTTGCGTTTTATAGTTTAAAGCAGCAATCTTCAAGCTTTAAGCCGGCGCTTAAACCGGTTAATATTATTTATCCCAAGTTACCCGGTGAAGTGACAATTTTTCCGGCTGACCCCCAGCTCGGCGAACGACAGGCACCGGTAAAAATTATTGAATTCGGTGATTTTCAATGTCCATTCTGCGCGCAAACCGCGCCGATTTTAGAACAGACGGTTAAAAACAATAAAGGCAAAGTTGAGCTTATTTGGAAGGATTTTCCGCTCCCTGATCACCCCGAGGCCTATGCCGCCGCCGCCGCCGCGCAATGCGCCGGTCGGCAAGGAAAATTTTGGGAATATCACGACCAATTATTTTTGAATCAAAGTTCTTTGGGTCAAGATTTGTATAACAGGATAGCTTCGTCTTTAAATTTAAATATGGAGAAATTTTCCAGTTGCCTAAGTAATCACGAAGCTGTACCGTTAATAAAGCAGAATATTGACGAGGCTCGAGCCATTGGGGTTGATAGCACGCCGTATTTTGTGATAAACGGGCAAGTTTATAGCGGTATAATAAGCCAGGAAGAGTTAAATTCCCTTATTAATTCAGTTAGTAAATAAAAATCATTTATACTATCAGTTGGGCAGTAATTATTTATGAAGCTATCAAATATTAGTAAGATATTAATTCTATATATCACGGTATTTTCTTTTTTGGTTTCATATAATTATGTTTTGGCGCAAACTGATTTAGAACAGTGTAAGAGCGCTGGTTATACTGGAATAGGTGATTGTAAACAAAATGAACAAGGTGATGGTATGTGGTGCGAATCAACTATTAATACAGCGGAAAAACTAAAGCCAATTATTACATGTGAAGGTTGTCCTACTTATAAATTATGTTGTCAAAAACCAGAAGATCCTAATAATGCAGCACCATTAGCTCCTAGAGTACCGGGGTGTATAGAAAAGATACCTGACGCCCAAACAACCCCACCTGAACCCATATATTTCAAGCCCAGCGTTACCATACCCGGCACAATTTTTACAGCCGGCAAAGAGATTGAGATAACCGGCGAATCTTTTGCTCAATATGTCAGCGGCTTTTATAAATTCTTTGTCGGTTTTATGGTGGTGGTTACGGTGGTGATGATAATGTGGGGCGGGTTTAAGCGAATTATGGCCGCCGGTTCAGCTGAAAAAACTAAAGACGCTAATGATACAATTTTTGCCGCCATTATTGGTTTGGTTATTACTTTAATTTCTTATACTTTGCTTAATTTAATAAATCCGCAGTTAGTTAATTTAAAAACCTTAGCAATACAATCAATTAAAGCGGAAGAATTTAGCATACGTCCGGGTATATTGGAAAATCCTGGTCTTAAAAGTACTGCTGATGAATATAAAATAATGTCATGTCCCTCAAGTGCGGAATTACTGGCTGGAGTTAAATTTTTTACAACAGGTTATTATAAGCCCAACTTTGAAGATAAAGAGCGGTACCAAAGTTTTTGGTGTAATATTGCCATGCAGTGTTCTTGCCCAAATGGTAGGGAAGTTGAATATTCGTGTCAGTCAGGGACCATGAAGTGGCAACCCTGCAAAAAGTTTAATAATGATGTACCTTACTGCAATGCAGCAGCAGAAATGCGCACGCCACCACCGCCACCAGGACAGACAACACCCACTAAGACACCGGAACCTTGGGTTACAGTAGCACAGAAAGGATGCAATATGACCGGAACGGTATTGAAGGTGTTTGGTTCTAAGCAGGATGGGGTAAATACTGCCGTGTGGTATGTGCATGATACAGGGGGCGCTATCACCGGGCGGCGGATTGATCTATATTTCGGTCAAGGTCCAAGTGCCTATCAGCAAGCCGTGAAAAGTACGGGTATTGTCACAGTAAAGAAGTGCCCAGATAACGATATAAGTAAGTGTCCATCTTTATAAACATAAAATGAGTGCGCATTCAGCTGTTGTTTATTTCTGCTCCAACTGCGACGCCCAATACCCCAAATGGGTGGGGCGTTGTACGGAATGCGGGCAGTTTGGCACAGTATCAACCACGCCGCGGGTTATTAGTAAAGTATCCAAGACTACTGCCTTTTCTACCGTTGCCAGTACTGTTCTGCTGGGCAATACAGCTGATGTACAGTTAGTCAAGCGTTTTAGTTCCGGCTTGATGGAGGTTGATAGGGTTTTAGGCGGTGGTTTGGCTAAAGCCAGTGTGGTTTTGCTTAGCGGCGAACCGGGGGTTGGTAAATCAACCTTGGTTTTAGTTTTGGCGGAAAAATGCGGCGCTGATGTTCTATATGCTTCGGGCGAAGAATCAGTTGAGCAAGTACAAGGCCGAATAAAGCGTTTAGGTTTAACAGCTGGCCGGCTTCATTTTACCACTGCCACTGATATTCGTGCCGTAGTTGAATCAGCCAAGCAACTTAAACCAGCTTTATTGGTAGTTGATTCATTGCAGACTATGCAACTGGAAGATATTGACGGCGCGGCTGGTTCACCCACTCAAACCCGCGGCGTTTTAAGTGAGCTAATTGCCCTGGCCAAGAATTTAGGCATGATAGTTTTAGTCATTGGTCATGTTACTAAGGAGGGGGTGGCGGCTGGACCCAAAGCCATTGAGCATTTAGTGGATATTGTTTTGACTTTGGATGGAGCCGAACATCAAGCTTTGCGATTTTTGCGCGCCAGTAAGAATCGGTTTGGCCCGACTGATGAAGTTGGCGTGTTTCAGATGGCGGAAAATGGATTAATTGAAGTTAGTAATCCATCCGCCCTGTTTTTAGCCGAACGTCACAGCGGGCCCGGCTCTTGCGTCGCCGCCTTATTAGAAGGTTCGCGCAGTTTGTTAATAGAAGTCCAAGCTTTGGTTACCAGAACCAGCAACATAAAATATCCCAAGCGCGCGACCACCGGGTTTGACCTGAATCGCTTGCAGATGTTATTGGCGGTCTTGGGCGAACGAACGCCAATAAAACTTGATTTTAAAGATGTTTATGTTAATTTAGCCGGTGGTTTTAAAAGTCGCGAGCCGTCGCTTGATTTGGCGGTTTGCTTAGCCGTAACTTCCGCCGCGCTTAAAAAAACCTTACCGCGCGATTTGGTTGTTTGGGGCGAGGTTGGCTTAGGCGGTGAGGTCAGGCCGGTGGTGGCAATGGAACGCCGCTTGGCCGAAGCCGGCCGATTAGGGTTTAAACAGGCGCTAACGCCAAAATTGCCAGCCAACGCCAAGTTGCCCAAAGACATAGAGCTAGTATTAATAAGAAATTTAACAGAAGCGGTGGAGTGGGTGAGATAGCAGTTGGCGTATAGCGTAGAGCAAATAGCAGATGGTGTGGGTAGTAAATATACCATGGGTCAAAATTGTCCGGTCACCGCACCTACTATTAAAAAAATTTTAATTTTGCCCTCTGCCGTTATGGCGGCATCGGACATTTTTGACATATATAGGACTTACGCGTTTGTCATCCTGAACTTGGTTCAGGATCTCGGCACCGTTAAGAAAGGCTGAGATTCTGAAATAAATTCAGAATGACGGAATGAAAAAGCCTTATTTAGTATCAAACGCGTGAGTCCTATTATAGATAAATTTGGTAGATTTGATTAAAATAAGTAGTTTGGTAGGTAAAATTGGGTCAGTTAAAAGGAGAAAACCAAGCCTTACGGGGCCTGGTTTTGGTAGATTATTTGAAATTGATCACTTTTTTAAATTTTTTGTGATCGAAACCTTCTCGCTTGCATACTTGTACAAACAAATTTTTGTTTGTTACAGTAATTTTTACATTTTTTTGTTGTACAAGTTCAAGAGTTCTTTTAATTTTACCGACTACTGCTCCTTGTGTTGACAGGTTAGAAGTGTTGATTGAGATTATATGAGGACTACTTCCGCCGTTTGGATAAGTAGCAAGTGGTGTCCAGTTTTGTCCATTTGACTTTGCCATTTTTACTCCGAATAGTAGAGAATTGTTATTTTTGTTTTTTTTAGCTGTTTTAATCTGAACTCCCCCGCAGATTTAAAATTGAGTAAACAATGGTTTTAGCTGGTGTTAAGTTTCATTCTTCCTCCGACATTTGTTTTTATTAACTTTGGATAGAGCGCTCGAGCACGAATTGATGGAGGATTCACCACCGACACGTGTTAACTCTATCCAAGTTGTTATTTTTTGGTAAATTACTTTATACCACGGATGTTTTATTTTGTCAATATTATTCAGGATGAAAATCAATATTTTTTAATTGCTGTTTGATTTGCGGCCATTTGGTAAAATTAGGGTCAGTTTGAATTGTATATTGAGCCGCGTTTCTAACAGTTACTAAAAGTTCGGCGTTTACTAAATCAGCGTACTTAAGATTAAAATAGCCCGATTGGATATCACCAAGTAAACTACCCGGTCCGCGTTCGGCCAGGTCATATTCAGCCAGGGCAAAGCCGTTTTGGTATTTAACCATAGCTTGTAAGCGTGATGGTAAATTATTTTTTTGGTCCGTAAACAATAAACAATAACTTTGTCGGCTTGAACGCCCGACTCGGCCGCGCAGTTGATGCAGTTGGGCAATGCCAAAATGCTCCGCCCCTTCAATCGCCATTATGGTGGCCTCCGGTACATCTACCCCAACTTCAACCACCGTGGTTGTTACCAGTATTGGAGTAGTGCCATTTTTAAAATTGTTCATCGCTTCAGTTTTTTGCTGACTGGACATTTTGCCATGCAACCGGCCAATTTTTATAGATTTAAACACCTCTTGGGCTAACCGGTCAGCTTCAGTCGTGACGGATTTTTGACCGCCTTCGTCGTCGTCTTCAATTAACGGGCAAATTATAAAAACTCGGTTTTGTTCAGCTATTTCTTGTTTAATTAATTGATAGGCCGCGGTTCTTTGATTTGGTTCTACGATTTTAGTAGTTATGGGCAGGCGGCCGCTCGGCATTGATTTGATTAAGGAAATATCCAAATCACCGTAGATTGACAGAGCTAACGAACGGGGAATAGGCGTGGCCGATAATGATAAAAGATGAGGGTATAGAGCTTGTGGCTGGTTCATTAAATAGCGCCTTTGCTCCACGCCAAAACGGTGTTGCTCGTCGATTATGACAAATCCCAGCCGAGCCCATTGTATAGTTTTTTGCAATAAACTGTGCGTGCCGACAATAATGTTTATTTTATCTTCAGCCAACAATTTTTTTATGCTGGCACTGGTAGTTTTTTTATTGTCGTTTGGTCGGTTTAGTAAATGATAGCCGCGTGATAATAAAGCCAACGATATGGGGTAATCTTTAAATAAATCAGCCAGGGTATGAAAATGCTGTTTGGCCAGAATTTCCGTGGGCGCTACCAAGGCCACTTGCCAGCCGGCTTTAACGGCGTTTAAGGCCGCAATGCCCGCCACGATGGTTTTACCAGATCCAACATCACCTTGTAATAACCTAAACATTGGCTTGGCTTGTCCCAGGTCTTTAATAATTTTCCAGGCGGCCTGTTTTTGGTCAACTGTTAACTGCCAAGGCAGGCCGGCCACAAAATTTTTAGTGTCAGGCGAGTAGTCAATAACCGGTGACTTAAGCTGTCGCAATGATTGGCGGGCCAACTTGGCCTGCAAGTTGATTAAGTATAGTTCATCAAAAGCCAAGCGGCGACGAGCCTGTAGGATGTCGTTGTGGTTTTTAGGAAAGTGTAATTGAATTATAGTTTGGTTTAAATTTATTATTTTAGCTTGGTTTTTTATGGCGGCGGGCAACCAATCATTTATTCCTTTGGCTAAAGGTAATACTTTATTAATTTGTGTTCTTAACCAGTGGTTGTTTAACAAGCCGTGTAATGAATAATAGGGCACCAGCCGGCCAGTATGTACGCCATAGGTTTTGCTTGGTTCGTAGGTTGGTTGTTCCAGTTGCAAGCCGTAGTTAGACAGTGATAGTTTGCCCGACAGGAGAATTATATCGCCGGCTTTTAAATTTTTTATCAGATAAGGCTGATTAAACCAAATAGCTTTAATACTGCCGGTATCGTCGCTTATTACGGCCTGGGTAATGGTTAAACGGCTTTTAAACGAGCGGCGAGCGCTTATTAGGTTAACGCGGCCTTTAATGGTAACTTTATCGCCGGCGGTTAGTTGTTTAATAGGAGTGATTTGTGAATAATCCTCATATCTAATGGGTAAGTGCCACAGTAAATCATTGACTGTAAAAATTTCCAAGGTAGCCAGTTTTTTGGCCATGGCCGGGCCAATGCCGCTGATATTGGTTATTGGGTTTAATAGCGAAAGCATAGTTAATATTTTTAATCAATTTAGAAATTTTAAATTAAATAATTCAATAAACCCGCCTGCCAAAGCCGCTATCTTAAACACACTTGAACTACAAATCAGAGTACCGTAGTTTAGTGTCAATCCATCTATCATGTAAGGCGAGCGGCGGGCAGGAATTTTAAATTAAAAATTAATCATTATAATTACATTATAACCTTGAACCATAAATAAAAACACCCCTTGAGGGTGCTTAGCTAATCATTTTGCCCCAGTAGGAACCCAGATAGTAGTCCCGCGGGGCAGGACACTACTGGGCAGGTCGAACCTACATTACAAGCTCCGCAAGCTCGCGTTCTCTGCCTGCTGGCAGGTATTCTTCACCTAACCAAATCTGCCCCCGGTAGGAATCGAACCTACATTACAAGCTCCGCAAGCTCGCGTTCTATCCATTGAACTACGAGGGCCTGAAGGAAATTTAAAAATTAAATATCAAAAATTAAAATGGTTTTGTATTTTTGTTTTTGACTTCTGATTTAAAATAAGCCCCACTATTGTAGGGTTAGTAAGTAAAAAAATCAAGGGCTGATTATTGCATGATTACTGCAGTTTTAACAAGCGCGCCAACGCCTCCGAGGTGGGCTCATCCTCGCGCGACAAATCCTCGTTCAGAAATTTTATTAAGTGCTCACGAATGTTCAGCGGATTGGTTTTTTCCAGCGGAATAGTTAAGCGCGGCTCCAACAAACTTTTTGGTTCCAAGTAGAGGTTGGTTATTTCCGGCGGGTGGTAAGCTATCCAAAATTGGTTTACCTCTTTCCAGTGCCAGAATTTTTTACCGACCGCTATTCCCGTTGATGTCAAACGGCAGTCAATTTGTCGGGGGCGGCGTTTGGTTTCATTAATAAACAAAGCCCCGCCCATCAGTAATATAAGGGCAAACAAAAAGTTTCCGCTAAATAAAGCATAACCGAGCATGGCTAGTGTTACCAGTCCGGCGGTAATCCACCAGCGTTTACTGCGCTCTGGCGCTCTAAACTCACGAAATTGCCAACGTAGGATGACATTGCCAATATTAGCTTGCGGGTCAACATTAAGGTTTATAGGCATAGTTAGTTTAAGTATAACTTAGAGTTTGGATTTTGAGCAATATTTGTCATCTGGTAATTTAACCGGTTATTGTGTTAAGATAACAACCATGATTGATAAAAAATTTTTTAACCAACTAAAAAAGCGTTACCAAACCTCCGGCCAGGGTCGCCGGCAGCTTTCGGAAATGTCTAATCAGGCCCAATCTTTGAGCAAACAAGCCATTTTTGCCAGCCAACGAGGTGATTTAAATCAGGCGGCTGCTTTATTGAAACAGGCTGAGCAACAGCTGTTTAATGGGCAAAAATTAGTGCGTCAAATTGAAGATTTGGAAAACCAAGGCAGTTATCGGGCGGCCTGGGAAGAATTTGCCGAGGCTAAATTATTTTATAATTATTTAACCACTGGTAATCTGGGCGCGATTATAAAGACCGAGTTACCCGTGGAGGTATATATTGGCGCGGTTAGTGATTTAGTGGGCGAGATGGTGCGTTATGCCGTTAAGCTGGCTACTGATGGCCAGGGCGTTAAGGTTGGCGCGGTAGTAAAAGTGGCCACCATCATCACGGCTATTTTAGGCGAGATGAATCTAACTGGCGGCTTGCGCAGTAAGTATGACCAGGCCAGGCATCATTTGCGCCGTTTGGAAGATATTCAATATGACTTGGCCATTAAACACCGCGCCTAGTTTAAGAGGCATTGTTGTTAAAGGTTTAGGCGAAGGCAAGCCGTTAGGTTATCCCACGGCTAATTTAAAGTTGGCGGCTGACAGTGTACGTCCCGCCCCGGGGATTTATTTAACAACTGTCACTGGCTTGATTGCCCAACCATTGTATGGTTTATTGGTTTGCGGAGTACATCAGGAAAATGGGAACCAACCGCAAGTGGAAGTATATTTACTTGATTGGCATCAGGATATTTATGGCCGCGCTTTGGAGGTGTCAGTTGGTCATAAAATTAGAAATTTAGTTTTCACTGATGACGTAGCCGAGCTTAAAAAATTGATTGAGCAAGACATTGCAACCGCGCGGCAATATTTTAAAATGTGAGGCACTCACTGACATTGTAGGACAACTACGTGGGGTATTCTACTGTGGCCGTCGGGGTTTTCAGACTTTTCGGCTGGTGGAGCGCGCCTGTCCACCTGTGGTGGAAAACCCCGCACCGATTCGATGTTCATCGGATCTGGTGCGTGGGTAGTACGTTATGGTAGGTTTAGTATTTGGTATCTGATCACTGATTTGACAAATAGTTACAATAGGACTAATCTTTAAAAAACTAAAATATATTTAGCAACAATTAAATAACAATACAAAAAACAAATATTAAGGTGAGCTATGTCAATTAGGAGCGTTTGTCCTTGTGGGTGCATATGCCACGTAACCGGGCATTGTGGAGTTGTTGGACCATGTTGTTACTACGCAGGAAAACTGTGGGAGAATGGCAGATTTGTAACCAGTGATATTAGTAGTCCTGTAATGAGGCGTGCACTGAAGTATACTAAAAAGATTTTGTCAAAAAAGCCGCCAAAGAAAAAATCAAAGAATAAAAAATAGTTGCCATTGTTGTATCAAAATTGAAGTGCCATTAACATGTGGCACTTATTTATTGTAGTGGAGATAGTCGGTTAGTTATTTTCCCTCATCCTTCTAAGGGGGCCAAAAAGAACCTCACTTAGATGTTGTGGCTTTAATTCAGGTAGAATTTTGATTGGTTGCCAAGCGATAAACATTCCAAAGCAGCATAGCTACCGTCATAGGCCCCACGCCACCCGGCACGGGCGTTAAATAGACTGACCGATTTATAAAATCGGCAGCTTTAATGTCGCCCTTAAGTTGATTGTTTACTTTGGTGGTGCCAACATCTATTAGGATGGTGCCGTCTTTTACCATTTGACCAGTGATTATTTCCGGTTGCCCCAGGGCCACAATAATAATGTCAGCCTTAAGTAATTCAGCCGCTTCCGGCTGGAGACTGGTTTTTACCACTAATCCAAGTTGTCCGAGTAGCCAGCTTAAGGGCTGGGAGAATTCTTCACTATTAGCTAAAATTAAGACAGCTTTGTTTTTTAATTCCAAACCGGTTAGATTTATTAGTTTAATAATACCTTCACTAAGACCGGGAATAATTGATGGTTGTCCGCTGGTCAATTTTTTTAAGTTTAGCGGGTGAAAACCATCAGCATCTTTATTAGGGTCAATAGAGTTAATAACTGTTTGTTCGGGTAAAGGGGCGGGTAAGGGCAATTGCACTAAAATGCCGTGGATATTGGCGTTTTCATTAAAAGTTTTAACAGCTCCAGTAATTTGGGAGAGTGTGGCGGTGGCTGGTAAGATGATTTTATTAACACTGATGCCAACTTCAGCCGCGGCTTTTTCTTTTAGGCTGACATATAAATGTGAAGCTGGGTCATCGCCAACTAAAATTACCCCTAGACATGGGGTAAAATCTAGAGCTGATATTTTTAGTTTAAGTTCTTGCAAAAGCTGTTCGGCAAGAGCGCGTCCGTTTAACAGAGTGGCCATTTAGTTTAATTCAGGATATAAAGGATATTGCTTAGTTAAATTTTTAACTCGCTGTTTGGCCTTTTCTAAAATTGATTCATCAACCGGTGATTTTAGAACCGAACTTATAATTTGGCCAATTTCCATCATGACTTCTTCCTTCATACCGCGGGTGGTTAAAGCCGGCGTGCCCAAGCGAATACCGGAAGGGTCCAGCGGCGAGCGGCTGTCATAAGGAATAAGATTTTTATTTACCGTGATGCCGACGGTATCAAGAACCGTTTCGGCGGCCTGGCCGGTTAAGTTGAAGTTGCTGACGTCCATAAGTATTAAATGGTTGTCAGTGCCGCCGGTTATTAAGTTGGCGCCGGACGCAGTTAAAGTTTTGGCCAACGCTTTACTGTTCTTAACAATTTGACTGGCATAATTTTTAAAGTCCGGCTGACTAGCCTCTTTTATCGCTACCGCAATAGCGGCGGTTTGGTGGTTATGGGGGCCGCCTTGCAACCCGGGAATAATGGCGGCGTCAATTAATTCCGCCAGGTTCCGTTTGCTGGTCGCGTGATAAAGGTCGTGCCAGCGGTCGGCAACATTCGGCGTCATTATAATTGCCCCGCGCGGTCCGCGTAAGGTTTTATGAGTGGTAGTCATCACGATATCGGCATAGGGAACGGGCGATTGGTGTTGGCCGCCAATAACTAATCCGGCAATATGTGATATATCAGCTAACAAATAAGCCTTTACTTCATCGGCGATGACGCGGAAGCGGGAAAAATCAATTTGCCGCGGGTAGGCGGTAGCTCCGCAAATAATAAGTTTAGGTTTGGTGGCGCGGGCAATTTTACTGATTTCCTCATAATTCAGTAAATGAGAAGATTTATCAACACCATAACCAAAAGCTTTATAGAATCGGCCCGAGAAGTTTAGTTTATAGCCATGGGTTAAGTGGCCGCCTTGAGATAATTCCAGTCCCAGTATATTATCGCCTGGTTTAAGAAGGGCAAACATTACCGCTTGGTTGGCGGGTGATCCGGAATAAGACTGCACATTGGCGTGGGCGACGCCAAATAATTTTTTAACTCGCGCGCGGGCAATTTCTTCAATTTGGTCAATATATTTATTACCGCCATAATAGCGTTTGCCCGGATAACCTTCGGAATATTTATTGGTCAGGATGGTGCCGCTGGCGGCCATAACCGCCAGTGACGTAAAATTTTCCGAGGGTATCATTTCCAGGCCGTGGCGTTGGCGGTCAAGTTCCTGATTGATTAGTTTGGATATTTCAGGGTCAGTGTTTGGTAGCCAATTACGCATATAATTATGGTACCTCCTCCGCGGCCAATTTGTCTACGTTTAGTTGTTTAGTTGGCCTGGTTTAGCTTGTTAAGCCGATTATAAAGCCTTATACTGATAAAGTAATAATTTATGAAAAAATTGTATAAAATTTTTAGTTTGTCTTTATTTATAATAGCGTTACTTAACGGTCTGCCGGCGCGGGCGGCGGTTGATGATAATAATACGGGGGTAGCGGCAGATAAGGTTATTGATGGCAATTATTATACCGTTAACACCAATGTTGAAATTGCCGGAAAAGTTACGAGTGATGTTTTTGCGATTGGTCAAAGGGTTGATTTAACCGGTGACGTTGCCGGTGATGTTTTTGTGATGGCGGGAAAGGTGCGGATCAAAGGCAAGATTGGCGGTAATGTGCGGGTCTTGGCAGGTACAGTGGAAATATCCGGTGTGGTCGCTAAGAATATTCTTGCTGCCGCCGGAACCGTGGATATTTCCGCCGACAGCAAGATTGGCGGTCATGTTACGGTGCTGGCTAATGAGTTTAAGAGCCTGGGCACAATTAGCGGCAGTTTGTTGGTTAGAGCCGTAACCATGGAAATAAATAACTACATAAACGGCCCGGTTAATTTGTGGCTGGAGAAAAATGGCAGATTAGAAGTTAAAGATCAAACTGTGATTGACAATGAATTTATTTATCACGCTTTTAAGCCGGCGTTAATTTCTACCCAGGCCCGCTTAGCCAAAGGCGTCACGCACCAAGAATTAGTCAGCCAATCGTCCAATTTTGGTCAGCGCGGTCGTAATTGGTTAATCGCTTTATTTGGGTCATTGGTGTTGGGAATGGTCTTGTTTAGTTTGACGCCTCAATTAGTAATGAAAGTTGGTCGTCAAATGTTAGTTAAACCCTGGTTGAATTTGGGTTGGGGATTGTTGTGGACAGTGGTTGTTCCGGTGCTTAGTATAATTTTGATTTTAACTTTGATTGGCATACCGTTGGCGATATTGGCAGTTTTGGTTTATGTCGGCGGAATAGTGGTGGCGCCGGTGTTGGCCGCCGCCGCGGCGGCGGATTACGCCCGGTCCAAGCCATTGCTCAAGTTTGCCAGCGGTTATTCCGAGCTGACCTTGATATTGTTAGCTTTGCTGTTTTATCATTTGTTTAGATTAGTGACATTGGTCGGCCCGTTGGCCGCCGTGGTGGTAGCTTTAATAAGTTGGGGAGCGGTAATCCGTTTGTTTAAACAGAATGGATTAGTTAAAACATAAAGATATGAATCAGAATATTTTTAAAGCTTACGACATTCGTGGTATTTACCCGACAGAATTGAATGAGGCCGCCGCGCTGGCGACAGGTCGGGCGGTGGCCAAAATAGTTAACGGCGGCCGAGTGGTAGTGGGACGGGATATGCGCCTGTCGTCACTAAGTCTTCACCAAGCATTGATAAGAGGCTTGATTGCCGGCGGCGCCAAAGTAGAAGATATTGAACTAGCATCAATTGACGCGGTTTATTTTGCCGTAGGCAGATATGAGTATGACGCCGGTATAATGGTGACGGCTTCGCATAACCCGCCGGAATATAATGGTTTTAAAATAGTAAAAAAAGGGGTCGAGATTGTGCGCGGTCAAGATATAAAAAAAATAATGGATGGCGATTTGGTCGAGCCAGCTAACTCCGGCAGTCTGCGGCAAGTAAATTTGTGGTCAGAATATATTAATTATTTAAAGTCATTTGTTAATTTATCAGCCTTGCGTTCACTTAAGGTTGTAGTTGACGCCGGCAACGGAATGGCTGGTTTGGTTATACCTCGGCTGATGACCGGTTTACCGTTTGAAGTTGAACCTTTATTTTTTGAGCTGGATGGTTCGTTTCCTAATCGGCCGTCAAATCCGTTGGCCGATGGCGCAACCCGAGCAGTGACAGAAAAAATAATTCAAGTTAAAGCTAACTTAGGAATAATATTTGACGGCGATACTGACCGTGTATTTTTTATTGATGAAACGGGCCGTTTTGTTCCGGCTGACATAACTCTAATTTTATTGGCCAAAGAGTTTTTGCGCCGTGAACCCGGTTCGGCGATTGTTTATAATTTGATTTGTTCGCGGGCCGTACCGGAGTTTATTACAAAATGGGGCGGTCGTCCAATCAGGAGCGCCGTTGGTTATGTTAATATGCGAACCAGTATGATAGCTAATCAAGCGATTTTTGGCGGTGAGCTTTCCGCCCATTATTCCTTCCGTGATACTTATTATGCTGATTCCGGTTTTGTCGCGGTTTTATTGGTGCTGGAGCTGCTGTCGCGGCAAAACCAGCCGTTATCGGAATTAATAAAGGCCTACTCGCCATACGTTAAATCACCAGAAACTAATTTGACCGTTAAAGATCCGCCAATGATTTTAGCTGAACTTAAAAAACACTATGCTGATTCTCAAATCGATGAGTTAGACGGCGTGACGGTTAGTCACCCTAATTGGTGGTTTAATGCCAGACCATCAAATACCGAACCATTGTTGCGAGTAGTTGTAGAAGCTAATAACCAGCAACTTATGGAGGTAAAGTTGAAAGAAATAGTTGATTTTATTAAGAGTTTATCACGGTAAAAAATTTTTATTATGCCCAGTAATACAACTTGGCTAGCACTCGCCCTAACCACCAGCTATCATAATTTTATGTTTTATCTAACATCATTTAATCATTTATTCTTGTATAACCACGCTTCGTGCGTAAGGGTGGTTTAGCCAAGTTGATATACTGGGTATGATTGGTTTATTTGATTCCGGCATTGGCGGATTAACCGTCGTGCGCGAGGTAATGAAAAAGTTACCTAACCAAAGTTTGCTTTATTTTGGCGATACGGCTCGTACACCCTACGGCAATAAAAGTCCGGAGGTAATTAAGCAGTATGGTTTGGAAGCGACGCGATTTTTGGTGGAGCATGGCGCTAAAGTGATAGTGGTGGCTTGTAATACGGTATCAGCGGTGGGTATAGAAGCTATTAAGGAGCACTATCCGGAAATAGAAGTTTTTGATGTTATAACTCCGGCGGTGCAGGCTATTAAGAATTTACCTCATGCTAAACGAATTGGCATTATGGGCACACGAGCTCTGGTTAACAGTGGCATTTATGAAAAATTATTAAACGCGCCTGGCCGCGAAGTGGTCTCTTATCCGGCGCCATTGTTAGTGCCGTTAGTAGAAGAGGGTTGGCTTAATAAACCCGAGACCAAACGGATTATTAAACATTATTTGTTACCCTTTAAACAGGCGCAAGTTGAGGTTTTGGTTTTAGCTTGTACCCATTATCCCTTAGTTAAAAAATTAATTATTGCCCGTTTAAGCAAGCGAACAAAAGTTATTGATCCAGCCCAGGAAACAGCCGCTGTGGTGGCCGCCTTAGTTAATAAACAGCCAGCCTTAGCCGTTTCCAGCGCTAAGCCGGAGCATCATTTTTTTGTGACTGACCTTACGGTTCACACCCAGGCCATAGCGCAGAAATGGTTACAACGAGAAGTTAATTTAGAAAAAGTAAATTTATAAATTTTTAACAAAAAATATATGGCCAAGATTTTATTTACTGAATTAGAAGGCTGGGAAGAAGCCGATATTAAAGCGGCCCTGCCGGAACATGATTTGGTTTTAAAAACCGAGCCGCTTAAAGATGAAGATTATGCGGCTATTGGTTCGGCCGAGATAGTGGCGCCGTTTATTTATACACCCATAACAGCCGAAGTTATGGCTAAGTTACCGAATTTGAAGTTAATAGCTACTCGTTCCACTGGCTTTGATCATATTGATGTGGCCGCTGCCAAAAGTAAGGGCATAACCGTTTGTAATGTGCCGTTCTATGGGGAAAATACTGTGGCCGAACACGCCTGGGCATTAATTTTAGCTTTATCGCGTAATATTTGTACGTCTTACGACCGCACCAAAGCCGGCAGTTTTTCTTTTGCCGGCTTGCGCGGGTTTGATTTAAAAGATAAAACGCTCGGTATAATCGGCGGCGGGCATATTGGTCAGCATGTAGCCAGAATGGCCCAAGGGTTTGCCATGAAGGTTTTAGTGTTTGATCCTAAGCAGGATGAGTCACTGGCTACTAGTTTGGGATTTTCTTATGTATCTTTGGCTGAGCTATTAAAGAAATCTGATGTTATAACTTTACACGCGCCTTATAATGATAAGACCCATCATTTATTAAATCGTGATAATTTACGTTTAATGAAACCGAGCGCGATTTTGGTTAATACGGCCCGGGGCGGGTTGATAGATACGCTCGCTCTAGCTGAAGCCTTAAAAGGCGGGCGGTTGGCAGGGGCGGGTTTGGATGTATTGGAGGAGGAATCGTATATCAAAGAGGAAATTCAATTGTTGTCGCCAGAATTTCACAAAACTTGTGATTACAAAACTTTGATAGCCAATCATATTTTATTGGAAATGCCTAACGTGATTATTACCCCGCACAATGCCTTTAACAGCCAAGAGTCTATTAAGCGCATTTTGAATACCACTTTGGATAATATTAAAGCTTATTTGGCAGGTCAGCCGATAAACACGGTTCATAATTAAAGTCAGCTAACAATTTTATGCAGGCCGTATATACGAACTTTTATTTATTTATCATGGCTGTGGTGTTGGCCTTAATGGAAATTCAAACCGAGGGCCGACACGGCTGGGCTGGTGATTTGCCGACTTGGCGTCCCAGTAATCAGAAGTGGTACACGCGCTGCTGGCGGCGGCTAATGAATGACAAGGATTTAACCGGTTATCACGTTGGTATTTTTAGTTTTGTTTTTTTGGTATTTCACCTGCCTTATGTTTTTGGTTTTCCCTTCACGTTGTCTCATTGGTCGCAAACTTTATCCTTATTCTTTTTGTTCGTGGTGTTGTGGGATTTTTTGTGGTTTGTGCTTAATCCTTATTATCCTTTAAGTGAGTTTAAAAAGGAACATATTTGGTGGCACAAAAAATGGTTGGCCTTGGCGCCGATGGATTATTACAGCGGCGTGCTAATATCTTTGTTTATTCAAATTATCGCCGCCGTGGTGACTTATTCTTGGCTGCCGCTTGGTTGGTGGCTGCTTAATTTGGGTTTATTTTCTTTGCTTACTTTGGTGGTGGTGTGGATTAGCCATTCGGTTCTTGATATTGATAACTGGCAGAAGAAATAGTGGTTATTGGTTGTTAAAAATAAAAAGGGTCTAAATTAAGGCCCTTTTTTCTAATTATTATTTTTTGTTTTACATGCTCAAATCATCATAGGCTACATCGACCACAAATTGGTTAAAATCATGTTTGAAGCCAGTAATTATGAGTATATCTTTGTTTGGTATTATGATCGCATCATTAAGTATTTCGTAGTCGTTCCCATAGTAGTCACGGATTATGCTATTTATCTTTTCAAAACCACTGGCTGATGTGCCAAGGTCTAAACAAAAAGATTCTTGATGAACCAAGAGTAACAGCATTAATCCCGATAGATGTTTGTAGCCGTTTATTGTTTCTTGGTCTTTTAAAATCATACTCATTTTAAAAGTTTCAGTGGTCTTAACGTTTAATTTTTCTGCCGCATAGTATTCAAACGTACCAATTTCTTTTTTTAATTTAACGATTTCTTCCCACAATTCAATAAGAATTGGGCCAATTTCTTGCTCTGTCATTTTAGAAATAACAGGCAGGAGGTTTCTAATTTTCATTTCAGTGGCATTATAACCCAAAACAAGTCTGCCTAATCTTCTTAAATTATTGTAGAAACATGATTCTACATAAGCTATGTTGTAGTCTCCTTGTAAATTGTTATGTTTACCCATTTGGCATACCAAGACAACATATAACATCTTAAGAGCAAATAACTTGACTCTTAGAATTGGCGCTTTGACTCCACCAAAATCAAAGTAATTTAAAAAATATGTTAAAGAATACATTTTTCCTCCTTAAGGCTGTTTTATTTTTATTATTTTTTAACTTTATATCATATACTATTTGGTAATTTTGTCAAGCCTTTGTATAATACCTAAAAACCCACTATTGTGGGTTTTTAGTGAAGGAAATTAATTAGGTTGTTTAAGCCAAGCCCATTCGTTCTTTAACATCCTGCAGGGTTTTTTGCGCGATTAAGCGAGCTTGGTCGCGGCCCGCGCTCATAATTTTATTAACTTCCTGCGGTTTAGCCGCCAGTTCCGCCCGTCGCTCCTGAATTGGTTGTAAAACTTTAATAATAGTTTCAGACAAAATCGGTTTAAATTCCGAATACTTTAACTCACCGGCTTTGTAAGCGTCGTCCAGTTGCTGTTTTAGTGGTTTGTCAGTGGAAAGAATTTTAAACATATCAAGCAAGTTGCGGCCGCCGGATACCTGACGGCCGTCAGCGCCGCCTTCATCAGTTACGGCTTTGGTGATTTTTTGGCGGATCGTTTCCGGTTTGTCATCTAAAGTGATGCAATGGTTGGGGCCAAGTGATTTTGACATTTTTTTATCCGGCTCCAATAAATCCATCACCCGGGGTACTGAACCCAAATAGGCTTTTGGTTCTTTAAAGTAGTCTCCGAACAAATTGTTAAATTTATGAACAATAAATCGAGTAAGTTCAATATGTTGTTCCTGGTCTTCGCCCACCGGTATTAGTTCAGCCTGATAAAGCAATATGTCAGCCGCCATTAAAACCGGATAATTCAACAAACCGGCGTTAACGGCCGTGGCGTGTTGGCGAGATTTATCTTTATATTGCGTCATTCTTTCCAGTTCGCCAACGGGCGTGATGGTATTAAGCAACCAAGCCAGTTCAGTGTGTTCCGGAACGTGGGACTGGATAAATATGACGCTTTTTTCCGGATCAAGGCCGGTTGACAATATATCTAACACCGCGTCTTTAACCAGCTTGGGCAGGTCTTTGGCATTATAAGGCGCGGTGATGGCATGATAATCAACTACCGCGAAGAAACAACGGTTGTCATTTTGCAAATAGGCCCAGTTTTGCAGGGCGCCCAGGTAATTTCCTAAATGAATCTCACCCGATGGTTTAATGCCGGAAAATATCACTTTGCCTTTGGGAAACATAATATTTAAAATTAAAAATCAAAATTATTTTTAGACTTTTATTATAACAGGTATTATCATAGGCTGCCGCTCAATTTTTTGAAAGAGGAAGCGGCCGAGTTCATTGCGAATTTTATCCCGCAGCTGAATATCGTTAACGCCTTTTTGGTCATCAGCTGCTCTCATTATTTCCCTGATTTTATGGCGGGTTTCATCAAGCAGTTTTTTATTGTCTTTCATATAGACAAAGCCGCGGGAGATGATGTCGGGCGAGCCAACCAGTTTGCCAGTTTTACTGTCTATGCTTATTCCTATGACTACCATACCATCATGCGATAAAATTTGTCGATCGCGCAAGACGACATGGGAAACGTCACCCACACCGAGTCCGTCCACGAAAACATAGTCAATTGGTATTTTTTGCGGTAAAACCCGCAATCCGTTGGCTGACAATTCGGCCACACTGCCATTATCAAGGTAACAAATGTTTTGTGGCGGGAAACCAATGGACATCGCCACCTTGCCCGCTTCTTTAAGCAAGTAGTGGTTAGCGTACACCGGAATTAGGTATTTGGGCTTGATTTGGCGGAGCAGTAGTTTAATATCTTCCATCAAAGCATGTCCGCCGCCGTGCACACCCATAATTTCCTTATGGATAACGTCGTCACATTGGCGATATAGTGAATCTTTTAATCGTTGAATTGTGCGTTCATTGCCGGGGATAACCGAAGACGAAAAAATTACCGTATCGGTTTTTTGTAGTTTAATTTGGCGGTGTTCGCCGTTGGCAATTCGCATTAAGACCGCCCGGTCTTCACCTTGCGCGCCGGTACCTATAATGATTAGCTTATTATCGGGGTAGTCGTGCATGCGTTTTATATCTATCAGAGTGGTGGGCTTGAATTTGAGATAACCAATTTCTTTAGCTATCTCAATGTTAATTTTCATTGAGTAGCCGTCGAGTACCACTTTTTTACCTAACTCTTCGGCCATATTGATAATCCAGCCGACTCGCTCCACCATGGTGGAGAAGGTGGCGATAATAACGCGGCCGGTGGCGCGTTCTATAATTTGTTTGGTGTTACGGTAAACTTCCAACTCGGATATTTGATAACCCTCTTTAGTTGAGCCTAGGCTTTCCATCATCAGCACTGACGGGGTGGCTTTGTTATTCCATTGGGCTAATTGCGAAAAATCGGTTTGTTGCCCGTTAACCGGATTTAGTTCATAGCGCCAGTCACCCGGATGAATGATATTGCCAACCGCGGTTTGAATAATTACTCCCACCGCGTCCATAATACTATGAGTAACATCAAAGAAATTTACTCTGATATTGCCAAAAGCAAATTGTTCTTTGGTGTTTTTTATTTCGTAAGCCTTTAAAAACCGGTTGAGGCGTGATTCTTCCAAACGACGTCGAACTAAGGCTAAGGTAAGCTTGCTGGCGTAAATTGGCGGCCAACCGAGTTGGGGTAGAATATGCGGAATGGCTCCAATATGGTCAAGGTGGCCGTGGCTTAAAATAACGGCGCGGATATTTTTTTCTTTGCCTTTTAAGTACCTGATATCGGGAATTATGTAATCAATTCCCGGCATATCTTCCTCGGGAAACTGCAAACCGACATCCAGAATAACTATATCCTGGCCGTATTCAAAAACTGTCATATTGCGGCCAACTTCCTCCTGCCCGCCCAGCGGTATTATGCGCAGTTTGGGGGTGGCGGCAGTATTGGCAGGGCCTTGATTAGGTTGATTGTATTTAGGCATAATCGGCCGTGGTCCGGTACGCCTAAAAAAGCGTCGGTGCGGATTAGTCGCGCGATTTGGTTGGTTTATTTTTGGGTTTATTATTGTTTCAGTTGTCATGAATGTTAATAAGTAAAAATGTTAATAAGTAAAATAGGGGATAATAAAATAGTGAATGAATATTAATTTGGTTTAGATTGTTAGATATGAGTTTGGTGCGCTTGGTCAGATTGAATTGAAACTCGGTTAATCAAGAATTACGAATTTGGCAATCCTTGTTTCAGGCCAAGCTGCTGGTCTAAGGGCGGATGGGAAAAATAAGCTCTTACATTGAACGATGGGTCTATTAACTCAATCATCTCATATTCTTTACGCTCAATTAGTTTGAATCCTACTTTTGGTAAATACGTTTTTTTGAATATTGGATAGACAACAACTGTAAAATCGGCATTTCCTCTTTCAGGTCGGGTTGTTTCGGGCTTTCGGATTTTTAATAACCGCAGTTGTCCAGCAACTGTGTCTATTCCACCAATTTCAAAAAGTGGGCCTGTGGGTGTATCTTGAATGATTTTCCCGATTTGTCCTGCTGGTTCAAGCAAACCTTGATATTCCCTGTCGTTCTGCGAGAATATCGCCGCATAATTTACAGCTGCATCCTTCTCAGTCGTGTGTTTATCCTTCAGTTCACGAGCTTGCTTAACGATTTCTTGGACGATTGTTTTTAGACTCTCGGTGTTCATTGGATTAGCATAGTTTATCGTAGATACACGTAGTTTGTTATGGATTGGTGTCGTTATAAAACGGGAGTGTTTTGATAAAAATTTAATAATATATTAATGCAAAATGTAAAAATCTTCGCCCAAGGCGGATCTGCCTCCCTCGGCCCGCTATTCGGCGGGGTGTGCGGGCGGGAAATAATAACTAATGCCCAAATATCAAAAGCTAAAATTTGATAAGAGTTGGTAATTAGTCATTGGGGTTTAATTAGTAATTAGGTCAATTAGGAATTAGTAATTGTAACGATTCTTGATTCGCTATTCGGAGTATTACAATTTTCCATTTTGGTTTTGGTTGCCTCGCGCAACCATCCCGATTTATTGATTAATTTGGTGGCCTGAACCAGAGCATAGCACGGTTCAGGCCTACCATGAACCGTGTTGCTTTAGAGCAACTCTGGTTCATGGTGCCCGGAGAGGGACTCGAACCCTCAATCCCGTAAGGGAGTACGCACCTGAAGCGTATGCGTATACCAATTCCGCCATCCGGGCTAATTATTATTCGCGCCCAATTTTGGTGTACCAGTTTTCTATATCTAAGAAACGATTAGCCGGCTGATTAATCAGCCTTCGTTCCAAACCTTGCAGTTTATAGCTTAGGGCGTACATGTAGTTTTTACTGAATAAGAATATAGCCGGACTCTCGTCTTTTAAAATTTCTTGAAATTTAAGATATAAACTTTGCCGCTTTTTGTCATCGTTGGTTTGTCTGGCTTCAGTTAACAGTTTGTCAGCCTCATGGTCTTGGAACTTCGCCAGGTTAAGTCCCGGGGCGATGATTTGAGAAGAGTGCCAAAATGGATAAGGATCCGGGTCGAGGCCGGTAATTTCACTGGCTAATATGGCTTGATAAGCGCGGTTATTGATTAAATTGCTGTGCAGTTCACTTGGCGGTATCAGGTTTAATTCAACCTTAATCCCTATTTTTTCCCATTGGTTTTTAATGGCTTCAGCCGTGGCTAGATATTGGCTTTGGTCAATTATGGTTAGAATTATAGTTAGCGGTTCACCTTGAGAATCAACAAAAAATTTTCCCTGGTTATCTTTTTTAAAACCGGCGGCGGTTATTAATTTTTCAGCAGCCGCTAAGTTAAAGGGCCAAGCTACCGCCGCCGTTTTATTTTTTAATTCTCCCACTACAAATGGTCCGGTCGCTGGCCGGTAATTATTATTGGATAGTTTTTGGATAAGCTCTAGTCGATTAGTGGCATAGTTTAAAGCTTGGCGGACAGATTTATTTTTAAGAATGTCGTTTTGTTCCGGGTTAAAAAATATAGCGGTGTATTGGGGTAAGGGAATGTCATAAAGATTAAATTTACCGCTGGATAAAGAATTGACACTGGCGGTATCAATTCCGCCTAGACCGTCCACCGCGTTCTGGCGCAAATAGTCAAGCGCGGCGGCCGTATCAGGCACAAATTTAATGGTAAGACTTTTTAAAAACGGTCTTTTGGTGTGAGTAAACGTATTTGGTTCCAGGCTATAACTTTTAATATTACCGGACGCGTCTTTATTAACAGTTTTAAAGCGAAATGGCCCGGTCCCCACTGGTTTTAAGCTAGCCTCGTTAGTCAGCCAAGACTGAATTGGTATATTGTTCCATATATGAGCCGGTATGATGCCAATAGTCAGGGCGCTTAGGAAAGGAGCATAAGGGGTTTTTAAAGTAAAACTGACGGTCAGAGCATTAATACGGTTGACACTAAGGTCGCGAAATTCATTATAACGCGGACTCATTAGGTCTTTGTTTTGCAGGCGGTTGAAGGTAAAGATAATATCATCAGCTGTTAACGGTTCGCCGTCTGACCATTTTAGGCCTAGCCGCAGGCTGATTTGATAAGTTTTACCGTCTGAACTTAGATCCCAGTTTTCGGCCAGATCAGTGACAGTTTTACCTTGTTTGCTATATTTAAATAATCCGCGATAAGTTAGTTGACTTAGGTCAAGTTCGGCATCATTAGCGGCTAATAGCGGATTAGCGGTGCGGGGATTGCCAATTATGGCTTCGCTATATTCACCGCCAATTGAGGGCATAACCACGGTAGTATTTTTGTGCCAACTCCAAATCAACCAACCGCCTGACATTACGCAAATTAAGAGCAAACTTATGACTAAAGTGCGTTCGGGCGAGTTAAGAATTTTAGGAAAGAGCGATAATTGTTTCCACGACGGCCAAAATTTTGTAACCGCTTGATTAAAACCATATTCAATGTCAGACTGGCGCTGGCCGTATAGCAGGCGCCAGAGCTTAAGCAGGCGATTGGAGATTTTTAAAACAATCGTCTTAGTGAATTGTGGTAAAGTAGATATAAGTTAACTTAAACTTAGGAACTAACCAACAAACTCCAAATTGCTAAGCTAAAAAAAATGATTGCTAAAATTATCGTACTTATGTAAAGTCCTTTTTCAACGCCTCGTTTGGTTCGGTAAACATTGCCTTCACCGCCAAAAATCCCGCCCAAACCAGTACCACGGCTTTGCAAAATAATCGCGATAATCAAAAGTAGAGAAATCGCCGCTTGAACGATTTGGACGTATCTTATCATTTCCGTCAGAATAAAGTGGGTTGCTAATCAATTTAGCAAAAGTTAAGTTAAAAGTAACATACTGCGGTTAGTTTGTCAAGGCCCTTAATTATGTCGCCAGATAATATTTTGTCAGGTTTAAATTCAGCTCAAGTTGCGGCGGTTACGGAAAACAGCGGTCCGGTTTTAGTATTGGCCGGGGCGGGTAGTGGTAAAACCAGAACAATTGTTCATCGTTTGGGTTATTTAATCAAACAACGGGCAGTTTCACCAACTGAAATTGTGGCTGTGACTTTTACCAATCGAGCCGCGGCCGAGCTTAAGAACCGGGTGGAAAATTTGGTTGGCCGGGCGGCCTTAGTTAATATGGCAACGGTCGGAACATTTCATTCCGTCAGTTGTCGCTGGTTACGCCGTGAAGCTCGTCATTTGGGTTGGCCCAGTCACTTTACTATTTATGATACTGACGACCAAATGAATTTACTAAAGTCAGTTTATAAAACAGTCGGTCTGTCGCTTAAACAGTTTCCGCCGCGGGCGGTGCTGGCTGTTATATCGCAGGCTAAGTCTAATTTGTTAAAGCCGGCCGAATTTTTAGAGAACAGTGAGGGGAATTACTTTAATCAGGTGGTTTACCGGGTTTATTTACAATATCAAGCGGATTTACGACAAAATCAAGCAATGGATTTTGACGATTTAATCAGCCAACTGGTTTGGTTGTGGCAGTCCAATCCTAAAATACTCCAGCGTTATCAGCAACTTTACCGTTATTTGTTGGTTGATGAATATCAAGATACTAATCAAGCGCAATATCAGTGGTGCAAATTATTGGCCGGCGGTTATCGTAATTTATATGTGGTCGGTGATGATTGGCAGTCAATTTATTCCTGGCGGGGCGCCGACTTTGGCAATATTCTGCGTTTTAATAAAGATTACCCTGATGCCAAAATAATCAAGCTCGAGCAAAATTATCGGTCAACCCAGACTATCATCAGGGCTTCTAACGCGGTTATGGTTAAAGCGGTGTTAAAAAGTGATAAAAAATTATGGACCGAAAACGATTTCGGTACGGCTATCGCGGTGGTGGAGGTGGATAATGAAAATAGTGAGGCGGAATTCGTGGTTAATCAGGCCGTCAAACTGGTGCCAGGCGATACCGCCGACGTTGAACTGACTTATGAATCAACAACCAGCAAAAGTTTTTTGCCGGATGTGAGAATGCCCTCGCGGTTTTACGGTTCAGCGGCGGATTTGTCGCAAACCGCCGTTTTGTATCGGACCAATATACAAAGTCGCGCCTTAGAACAGGCTTGTCTTAAACAAGGCGTGCCGTATCGTTTAATTGGCGGTGTCCGTTTTTACGAACGTCGGGAAATTAAAGATATGTTGGCCTATTTGCGATTTTTGCTTAATCCGTTTGATACGGTTAGTTTGCGCCGCTTAGTTACGCGGCCTAACCGCGGTTTGGGGGTGGCGAGCGTTGAGTTAATTATCCAGACAGCGCAAACGCAAAAATTAAATGTCTTGCAATTGGCCGAGCAAGCGATTTTAAGCGGGCAGCGCCAGGCGGCTTGGCAAGATTTGATTAAATTGTTCGCCACTTGCCGGCAAAAATTACCTGATTTGACGGTTGACCAATTGATTGATTGGGTGATGGCCGCCAGCGGATTAAAAGCCGATATTTTAGACGGCACCGACGAGGGCGAAGTCAGATTTATGAACATTCAGGAACTTAAAACCGTAGCCATTGAGCGCGCCGCCGGCCAAGGCCAGCCGGCCTTGGAACAATTTTTAACCGAGGTATCGCTGTGGCAGGATCAGGATGGGTTGGGCATTAAATCAAGTGGACTGACATTAATGACCTTGCATGCGGCTAAGGGGTTGGAGTTTAAAAATGTTTTTGTGGTTGGCATGGAGGAGGGCCTGTTTCCGCATGCTTCCAGTTTTAACGACCCGGCGGAAATGGATGAGGAAAGGCGTTTGTGTTATGTCGGCTTAACCCGCGCCAAGGAAAGAGTCTATTGTGTTTATGCGGTTAACCGCCGCTTGGCCGGCACTTTGACGTTTGGCATACCCTCGCGGTTTATTGGTGATTTGCCACCGGAATTGGTCAGTTTTAAATCATTAGCCAATCCGTTTTAAAAAAATAAAATAAGGCGGTCTAAACTTCAGACCGCCTGTCAAGATTTGTTTTATTAAAAATCATCGCCACCACTGTTCGGTTCACACTTTTCATTGTGTAAACAATTTGGACAAATTATATGGTCATAATTTATTTCTCTGTTCATGGTAGCCAGCTCACCCTGATACATTTTGTGGTCAGGTGAGATTCCATATTTGTTTGTAAAAACAGAGAATTTAAGCATACGAACGCCACAATGTCTTCTGAAAATAAATCTTTTAAACGAAACAAGAATCGGGGTGGTGGTAATTTTTTCGTCAGATTTTTCCGTTCTAGCTTCTTTTATCGTTTTAATTAACTCGTCCATATTTTTGATTTCTGGTTTGTAACCTTCTTCCTTTACGTAATATCCACCGAATAACAGGATGACGCTTGTTACCAAATAGAAATAATTAGGCAAACGACAAATATCATTCATCAATTGCGAATATTCCGACAATGTAACAAAAACTGACACTAGGATTATTAGTCCAACTAAACTGGTCACTAATCCCATAAACCACCGCAACAAAGAGAAAGTTTCTCTTCGTTGCTTAATTACTTTGATACCCAAGAAGACAATTAGACAGCCGAACAATAGTACCCAAAATGTATAGTTGTCTAAAATTCGGGTCGCATTTCCTGGTATCTCGCTATTAACAACGAGAAATAAAGCTAGAAAAAAGCCACCGAGAAGAATTAGAGCTTTTCCGAATAGTTGATACTTGTTTTTCATTTTACCCATCCTTTTTGACTTGATGATTGATTTAGTGTTTTGATTGTTAATTTTTTTCACATTACTCCAACAAACTTGCGCCAATAATGGCTAATATAGCTCCTCCAAAAAATAAGACTATTGCCACCCATCGCTTAACATCGCTGGCCTGGTAGTAACTAATTTCTCTGCCTATGCGTACAGAAAGAAAAATTCCAGCGCAACCTAGTACAATAAGTACCCAGGCTAATTTCTGTGTTAATTCCATCCGCCACCTCAACAGAATTCTTCTGTTAACATTCTATCGTCGTATAGGAAATGCTTTCCTATCCGCATTATAACCAGCATCATTATTGCACCAACTAATACTAGTTGCATTGGTATAAGGCTAACCAGCATAATTTGATTATTGGGTAGTGTAATTAACATATAGTCTTCCGGTCCGGTTAGGGCATAGGTTGTGACACCGAATGAACCTATTGAAAAGAAAATAATTCCAAAAAAATATAGCAGTTCCGGTTTTATAATGCAGAAGACTGTACCGATTGCTATTATTATCGCCCCGCCGTTAAGCATAGTGTATTTTTCTGCTTGGGTTGCGCCACCGTTTTTTACGGCCAGAATTACACCTGCTGCCATAATTAATATGACAACTACAATTTTGACAATAGACAATGGTTTTAATGAATAATTATTCATGGTAGTCCCTTTTTGATTTGTGATTTATTTTATTTAATTGTATTTTCTCCCTACTAATCCGGAGGAGAAGGTCTAAACGTCTTATGTCCGGAGACGACGTTTTAAGGTTAATGACCTTGGAGATAATCAGTAACCAGCTAACTAGCACCAATTAATATCCTAAGCTTATTAACCCTTCTCCCCTCCCGAGTTAGTAAGGAGAAATTAGGAGTGTCATTCCCAATCTAATTGGGAATCTAGAAAATCCTTCCTGGATTCCCGTTGGCACGGGAATGACATACTGACAGCTACATTGTTAAAGAACCCTTCCTTTCACCAATCACGACTTGGTCATTAAATAACTTATCAATATACGCCTAAACCTCTTATTTGTCAAGGGTCGTGGAACAATTTTGGCTAGTAGCCAAGAGCTAATGGCTAATGGTAGGGAAAATAAAACACTGGGAAACAGTGTTCTACGTTGCACAGGTCTGGCCTCTGCTTTGGAGCTGTGCTTTCTTAAAAAAATAACGCCAGAGGTTAATTAAACTATAAAGTTAGAAAGTTTAATAAACTCTGGCAGATTGAGATTGTTTTTTATTTTTATTTATTAGTTTGGCATAAGTTGCCGACAGCGGTCCTAGTTGCCTTATGATAATTTCATCTAAGGCCGATTCAAAACTGATACTACCGTCAATAATGAAGTTGGCAATTTTTTTAATAACCTCGCGTTTAAGCAAGTTATTATTTATTATACCTTTCATGCTTCTGACGTCGTTTGCCAATTTGGAGTCTTGCGCCGTAGGGTGCAACTCGGGACTTATGTTTAGGCCGATATAAAGAGTTTTAACCATTGCTATATAAATTTTCAAAAACTGTTCTGGTTCAATGGGCATATCGGCTGTGCTAAATAAGATGAAGATTGCGCACAGAATGTTTTCTTCCTGGCTGCCGTTGTCAAGGCAATGATAGTTGTTACAGTCAATGGAGTTTTTTAATTCTTGGCTGATTTTAAGGTACGGAGGTGTTGGTATTTGTCCCATGGGGCCACCTTTTGGTTGTGTTTTGATTGTTTGTTTGCCTTGACCTTATCTAAATAATTGAAAAAAGTCAATACTTTATAGAAAGTCTAAATAAAATCTGATTTTATTATTCATTACTTCTCTAGAGAAGTAACATAAGAGTCGCCACACAAGGCTTACGGGTATGGCAGTGCTCGTTAGACACAGGGCTGGTGCTACCTGCCCGCCATCGGCCTCTTGCAATCGATAATTGCTAATTAGTGTTGTAGTTTTCTATTTAATAGCATCGTTTACTTTGTACAGGCTTAGGCAGGTGGGTGTACAAACCACCACAAACACGCACCAGCTTAACCTGTGTCTAACTTCCCCGCCGGCCGTCGGGCAGGCGCTCTGCACATACCCTCCAGCATGGTGGCAAAAGAGATAACACAAAATCTCTACCACCTGCACCCCTCGTTCCTGGCACGCTAGGAAAGGAAGATAATATTGTTAGTTGAGGATTGGCTTGATACACAGTTAAATTTGATTATATCCGTTCCAAATGTGAGAATAGTTTAGCTGCTTTTTTATTACCTAAGATTTTTTCCAATTTGTCCAAGCTGGCCAGGCGCAAATTCTTTAAATCACCAAATTCTTGTTTTAATAGTTTTTTGGTTTTTGGACCCACGCCCGGGAGTCCATCCAAACCGGATTTAAGATTGCGCCGGCGGTGAGTTTGGCGGTAAAAGGTTATGCCAAAGCGATGAGCCTCATCACGCAATTGTTCCAGCAATAGTAGTCCCGGATTATTTGATTTCAATCGTAGAGCAGACTTTTTGTTTGGCCGGTAAATTAATTCTTCGGCTTTAGCCAGCGCGATAATTGGCACGGTCACACCGTAGCTATTTAAGACTTTTTGTACTGTTGACAGTTGCCCGGCGCCGCCATCCAGCATAATAAGATCGGGTTGCGGCCAATCAAGATTTTTAGTAAAACGACGAGCTATCACTTGTGCCAACATAGCAACATCGTTAGGCGTGGTAAGGCCTTTGATTTTAAAATGACGATAAGATTTATTATCCAGTAAGCCATCAGTCATTACTACCATGGCGCCTACGGCATTTTGGCCTTGGATGTTGGAAATATCATAACCTTCAAGGCGCTCGGGTAGTTTGGATAAATTGAGCGCTTTTTGTAAGGTTTTCAGACCGCGGCGCGCTCGGACTGATTGGCGTTCCCAGCTGGTGCGGCTTTGTTCCAAAAAATTTTGGGCGTTAATGGCGGCCAATTTGACCAAGTTGCGTTTGTAACCGCGCTGGGCAACTTTTATTTTAATTTTTCCAATGAGTTTGGTTTGGACTTTAATTGGCAGATAAACTGCCGACGGCAGATTAGTAGCCAGACTATAGTATTGCGGCAAAAAATCTTCCCAAATTTCTTCGGCTGGTAAACCACGAGTGTGTTCCAGTAGAAAATTTTGAGTATCAAGCAGGGCGCCACGGCGAATTGGCAAATGGCAAACCGCGGCTAAGTCCAAATATTGATACAAACCAAAAATGTCAAAACTGCTTGGTTGTGGGCTAAGGGCGCTTTGTTTAATAATAATTTGTTCCAGAGATTTAATCTGGTCGCGTTGTTTAGCCGCCAGTTCAAATTTTTTAGCCGCGGCCGCTCGGCGCATAGTTTGCTTAAGTTCGTTAATAATTTGTTCGGTTTTGCCTTGTAATATTTTTTCAGCTTGTTTTAGTGAACGCCGGTAGACTGACTTGCTTTGGGGCGCGAAGTTATGCCCCAGGCAACGCCCGAGGCGGGCGGCAAAACAAGGTTTGTCCGGCGGGTTAGGGCAGGTTTTAAGGCCAAAGATTTTTTTAAGCAAATAAAAAGTACGACGGGCGGCTACCGCCGAAGTATAAGGACCAAAGTATTTTATGCCTTTAATTTTAGTGGTGCGCTCCAGGCTTACTTCCGGCCAGTCGGTACGATAGTCAATCGCCAGGTAGAGCCAGCTTTTATCATCTTTTAAAACCACATTATAAGGCGGACGGTATTGCTTGATTAAATTACTTTCCAGCAGCAAAGCTTCGGTTTCATTTTTTACTCTTATGGTCTCGAGACTGGTAATTTCTTTGACCATGGTTTGTTTGGCCGGACTTAGCTTAGCCCCGCTGTGAAAGTAAGAATTTACTCGGGCATAGAGCGATTTAGCCTTGCCCACGTAAAGCAGTTGTTCGGTTTGGTTAAAAAACTTATATACACCGGGTGCGGCCGGCAGTTTGCTCAACTGGCGTTTAAGAACGAGATTCATATCTTTGATGTTAATATAAATTGTTTTATTTACCAATGTTTTTATCGTAGAGTGGCAGGATTAAATCTAAATATTACTCTATGTAGGCAGGCAAATTTAGTGTTTTTGGCCAGGTTGTCATCTTTTATTTTTTGGTTTTAACCTTAAACCTTGACTTGGCTTGACAGGCGGAGTATAATTGAACCTAACTTTGTGCCATTTTTATGACTAAGACAAACGCCAAAAATAAACTTGCGCCAGCCGATAGTTTTAGCAAAAAGAGCAAGCAGTCTTCAGTGGGCAGTTTTTCAGCAATGACTCGGAATGGAAATCAGATTGTAATTCACGGAGCGCGGGTTCATAATCTAAAAAATATTTCTTTGACTATTCCCCGCGATAAGTTGGTGGTGATTACCGGTTTGTCCGGTTCCGGTAAATCATCGTTGGCGTTTGATACTATTTATGCCGAAGGTCAGCGTCGTTATATTGAATCATTGTCGTCTTACGCGCGTCAGTTTTTAGGCATGATGGATAAACCGGACGTAGACCAGATTGACGGTTTGTCGCCAGCTATTTCTATAGACCAGCGTTCCACTTCACATAACCCGCGTTCCACCGTCGGTACGGTTACGGAAATTTATGATTACCTAAGATTGTTGTACGCTCGCGTTGGCATACCGCATTGTCCCGGTTGCGGTCGTGAAGTTAGCCGACAAACAATTGATCAAATAGTAAAACGTTTAAACACATTACCGGCCGGCACGCCATTATCGTTGTTGTCGCCGGTTGTGCGCGACCAAAAAGGTGAGCACAAAGGAACGATTGCCGAACTCAAAAAAGCCGGTTATGTCAGATTACGTTTTGATAACAATTTTATGTCAATTGAGGAGGCCGAGGATTTACGAGTTGATAAACAAAAAAAGCATTCCGTAGAAGTGGTGGTGGATAACGTGGCCGTGTCCGCCGATAATGATGACATTAGTCGTTTAGCCGATTCTTTGGAAACGGCCCTTGAGCTGGGAGATGGCATTATTAAAGTTTGGCGACAAGATACCAGCGAGGAAATGCTTTTTAGTCAGCATTTTTCCTGCCCGCATTGCCAGATTGATTTGCCTAACATTGAGCCGCGCAGTTTTTCATTTAATTCTCCCTACGGAGCTTGTGCCGCCTGTACCGGCTTGGGCACAAAATTGGAGATTGATCCGGACTTGATTATTCCCAATAAGCGACTGTCAATTGCCGAGGGCGCGATTCGTCCCTGGTCGCGCACCGCCGTTAATCAAACTTGGTATTACCGTATTGTGGAGGCGGTGGCCCGGGCGTCTAATTTTTCCTTAACCGTGCCGGTACAAAAACTTTCGGCCAGTGATTTAAAAATAATTTTGTATGGCACCGGCAACCAAACTTATAATGTTAATGCGGGGGCTGACCAGAACGGCAAGGCCCGGGAATTTTACACCGCTTTTGAAGGCGTGATTCCCAATTTGGAGCGGCGCTATCGTGAAACTGAATCAGACTATATTCGCGCGGAAATTGAGCGCTATATGCGGATTTGGCCTTGTCCGGTTTGTCGGGGCCGTCGCCTTAAGGCGGAAGTATTAGGGGTTACGGTTAACAAAATCAATATTTCCGAATTGACCAAAATGTCAATTACGGAGGCCTTAGGATTTTTTTTGAATTTGGGAGGCAAGGGTATTTTGACCGAGCGGAATTATAAAATTGCCCGCCAAATAATTAAGGAGATTAAGGAACGGTTAAGTTTTTTATTTGATGTTGGTCTTGATTATTTAACACTTGATCGGCCAGCGGCTACTTTAGCCGGCGGCGAGGCCCAGCGTATTCGCTTAGCCACCCAAATCGGTTCGTCTTTAATGGGGGTTATTTATATTTTGGATGAGCCGTCAATTGGTTTGCACCAGCGCGACAATGCAAAATTAATTGCCACCTTGCGTCGTTTACGGGATTTGGGTAACACCGTGATTGTGGTGGAGCATGATTATGAAACAATGATGGCGGCTGACCAGTTAATAGATATCGGACCCGGGGCCGGCAAGCACGGCGGCGAAGTAGTGGCGCAAGGTACGCCCCAGGAGGTGGCTAAAGTCAAACAATCTTTGACCGGCCAGTATTTGGCCGGTAAGTTAATGATTTCCACCCCGGTAAAATATCGTCTTGGCAACGGCCACAAATTATCTATCAAAGGCGCGGCCGAATTTAATTTAAAAAATATTGATGTTGATATACCCTTGAGTAAATTAGTTTGTATAACCGGCGTTTCGGGTTCGGGCAAATCAACCTTGATGACGGAAATATTATCCAAGGCTTTGGCGCAGCATTTTTTTAACGCCAAGGATATTCCCGGTAAACATAAGGCCATTACCGGTTTAGAAAATATTGATAAGGTAATTAGCATTGATCAGTCGCCGATTGGACGTACGCCGCGTTCCAATCCGGCAACCTATACCGGGGTTTTTACCTATGTTAGAGATTTGTTCGCTCAATTACCAGAGGCCAAGATTCGCGGTTATGAGCCGGGCCGCTTTTCGTTTAACGTTAAGGGCGGCCGCTGTGAAGCTTGCGAAGGTGACGGTTTGGTGCGCATTGAAATGCATTTTCTGCCTGATGTTTATGTGGAGTGCGAGGAATGCCATGGCAAGCGTTATAATCAGCCGGCTTTGGAAATTCATTATAAAGGCAAGAATATAGCCGATATTTTGGAAATGACGGCCGAAGAGGCTATGAATTTTTTTAGCAATGTGCCGATTATTCACGACAAGTTAAAGGTTTTGTGCGAGGTTGGTTTGGGTTATATTCACTTAGGACAAAGTGCCACCACGCTGTCGGGCGGTGAAGCCCAGCGTATTAAACTGTCCACTGAATTGTCGCGCCGTTCCACCGGCCGCACCCTTTATATTTTGGATGAGCCGACTACCGGGCTTCATTTTGAGGATGTGAGAAAGCTTTTACAGGTGTTAAACGAGTTGGTGGACCGGGGCAATACCGTGCTGGTGATAGAACATAATTTGGACGTTATTAAATCAGCCGACTGGGTGATTGATTTAGGCCCGGAAGGCGGCGACAAAGGCGGCGAAGTGGTAGCCACCGGCACTCCGCGCGATGTGGTTAAGGTTAAGACCAGTTACACCGGCCAGTGGTTGAAGAAGGTGTTGTAAAATTAAGCCAACTATAACCCGTTCAAGCGGGTTATAGTTGTTGTTGACAAATTGTGGCTTAGGTATTAAAGTAAAATGAAATTAAGTTAAAAAATGTTCATTAACTAATTAGAAAACAAAACTACTAAATAACAGGGAGATTAAAATGAAAACGTTATGTTTAGTTATATCGGGTGGATGGTTGTTTATTGCGTTTATTCTGTTTTTAGTTTTCTTCTTCACAGGTATTGTATTAATTTATAGCTTTATAGTTGCTAAAACTAAAGTATGGCCTAAGTTGATTTGGGGGATGTCTTTATGGACTGCCGCCTTGGTCATTGTAGTTGCCATTATATGGTTATGGACAAACTATCCCCCATGTCGTATAAGGTTATTTCAGAACGAAGTGGCGTTATTAAGAACAGGGGAAAATTTGTACAAATTTCAAAGTGACGCAACTGTGTTTACCAATGAAAAATGTATTATTTTTCCTAACAACGCCGGGATATCTTATGGTGATGTTAAGGTTAAGTTGTCATCAGCGTTAGAAAAAATGTATAAAAACAAGTCAGTGATATTTAAAGTCTATTTCAATTATTTTTTGGGACCTGACGAGTATTACTCAAAGATAGTTGGGTTAGCCGGTCCTGACGGGCGGTTTACGGAAAATTTGTACAGCCAGGTTAACGCCTACGCGGATAAATATGAATTAACTGGTAAGGATTGCTCTTGGGAAGTGGAAATGCAAAAATATTTGTCTCCGTATGTTGAAAAATTGGGCCCTCAATTATTAGTGGTAACATATCACTATTTTGACTCGCCAGTGGCCCGTGGTCCTAATGCGGAAAAATAAATTTAACTAAACCTTTTTGATTAAGCAAAGCCAGTCTTGAACTGGCTTTATTTTTTGTTAAAAATCGGCTTTCTTGTCAATCAGACGAGATAATACCATAATTAAATTATGACTATCAGTTTAAACCAAGTACGTGAGTATGGATTTTACTTATTGGTTTTTATATTGCCCTGGCAAACCCGATGGATTATTCGCGACCCTTTAATCGGCGGCGAGGTGTGGGAATATGGAAGGGTTAGTTTGTATGGGTGGGATATCGTTTTGATTGTATTGTTATTAATTAGTCTGCTAGCGGTTGGGCAGATGGTTAAAAATTTTAAATTTTTAATTTTTAATTTTAAATCAAATTTCAAGTGGAGCTTTAAGATTTTTAAAAATCCGGTTTTGGTGTATCTCTTACTCTTGCTCTTTACTTTTACTTCAATCGGCTGGGCGGGGGATAAGGTATTGACGCTTTATTGGCTGGGACGGATAGCAGAAGTGGGCGCGTTGTGGTGGTTAATTAAATTTATTAAACCGAGGTTGTCAGTTGTTTGTTGGTCGTTGGTAGCTGCTGGTACTGTGCAAGCCTTGTGGGCCATCGGGCAGTTTATTACTCAATCAACTTTTGCCAGCAAATGGTTGGGTGTGGCTGTTCATCCCATAACACAATATGGTACTTCGGTGGTTTTAACTGATGCCGGACGGTGGCTCAGAGCTTACGCCGGGCAGGTGCACCCTAATGTTCTGGGTGGTTTGTTAGTAGTGACTTGTTTGGCGACGATATTGTTAATAAGTAGAATTAAGAATTACGAATTACGAATTAAGAATATAATATTAGTAGCACTGTATATAATACAATTAGTTGGTTTGTTTTTTACTTTTTCCCGGGGGGCTTGGTTAGCTTTATTTATAACTTTAGCCGTATTGATAATGTACAATTGTGTAAAATATGTCCGGCCGGACATATTTTGTCAGGATGACGATCAGATGGGCTTGAGATTGGGACGGCATTATTTAAAAAAGCGTCTGGCGGTAGTTTTAGGTTATACATTATTGGTGTTTATTACTTTGGGTGTAGTTTTGTGGCAACCGACTGTGGGGCGTATTTTAGGCTACAGCCGTTTGGAGGTTAAATCAGTTGAGGAACGCATGGCCAGTGTTCAGGACAGCCAGAAAGTTGCCGCGGTTAACCAGTGGTTTGGCGTTGGCCTAGGAAATTATACGGTGGCTTTGCAAAAAATTATGCCCAATGAGCGCGCTTATTATTATCAGCCGGTGCATAATGTATTTTTGTTGATACTGGCCGAACTGGGAATAATTGGTTTATTATTGTTTATGTGGTTGATTGGTTCTATGGTTTGTTTAAAAAAACCATTAGCTATTAGCCATTGGCTATTAGCCGCGGTGCTTATCACCAGCTTGTTTGACCACTATTGGTGGACCATTCCCTCAATGCTGGTTTTAGGTGGTTTGTGGTTGAGTTTAAGCCAAGCTAGATTAGAGCCATAAACACTTGACAGTTTGTAAAAACTTGCTAAAATGCTATTAGCACTCCATATCAGAGAGTGCTAATTTCTACTAAATTTATAATTAACTAAGCCAAAATATGAAATTAAAGCCATTAGGCGACCATTTAGTGGTCAAAGTCAATCAGGAGGATAAAACTACTAAGGGCGGCATATTATTGCCCGATACAGTAGATAAAGAAAAACAGGAGACCGGCGAAGTAATAGCGGTCGGCCCCGGTAAATTGATGGACAATGGTAATCGCGCCGCTATGGAAGTAAAAGTCGGCGATAAGATTTTGTTTAAAAAGTATGCCTTAGATGAGTTTAAATTAGACGATGAAGAATTCGGCACTTTACAACTCTCTGATGTAATTGCGATTGTTGAGTAATTTCTAATTCTTGTCCAGTATAACTACTTATTTAACAAAGTTGTTATCACTGGACTTAATTCATAATTCTTTATTCTTAATTCTGTATAAAAATTATGGCAAAGCAAATTTTATTTAATGAAGCCGCGCGCGCGGCCTTAAAGCGCGGCGTGGACAAATTGGCTAATGCGGTCAAGGTGAGCCTTGGTCCTCGCGGCCGCAATGTGATTTTAGATAAAGGGTATGGCGCTCCCACTGTTACCACCGATGGCGTGACTATTGCCAAGGAAATTGAGTTGGAGGACAAGTTTGAAAATGTCGGCGCCCAATTGTTACAGGAGGTAGCCAGTAAAACTAATGATGTGGCGGGCGACGGTACCACTACGGCGACAGTTTTGGCGCAGGCTTTGATTCACGAAGGTTTTAAAAATTTGGCCGCCGGCGCTAATCCGCAAGCGATTCGCCATGGCTTGGAAAAAGGCTTGCAGGTCGTGGTCGCTTCCTTGAAAAAGCAATCTAAACCGGTTGCTAGCAAAGAGGAGATTGCCCAAGTTGCCTCCATTTCGGCTAATGACCCGGGAATTGGCCAAGTTATTGCCGAGGCGATGGAGAAGGTTGGCAAGGACGGTGTTATTACAGTGGAAGAGTCGCAGGGATTAACTACCGAAAAAGAAGTTGTTGAAGGTATGCAGATTGATAAAGGCTATGTTTCTCCTTATATGGTGACTAACGCCGAACGGATGGAGGCGTCTTATGACAATCCGTATATCTTGGTAACCGATAAGAAAATATCATCAGTGCATGAAATTTTACCGTTATTGGAGAAAATGGCCCAAACCGGTAAGAAAGAATTAGTAATTGTGGCCGATGATGTTGAGGGTGAGGCCTTGGCTACTTTTGTGGTTAATAATTTGCGTAAAACTTTTAATACCTTAGCGGTTAAGGCTCCCGGTTTTGGCGACCGTCGCCAGGAGATGTTGCAGGATATCGCGATCTTGACCGGCGCCACGGTTATCTCGGAGAATTTGGGTTTGAAGTTTGAAAACATTGAACTTGAGGTGTTGGGCGGGGCGCGTAAGGTTATTGCCACCAAAGATAATACAACCTTTGTTGATGGTAAGGGTGATCAAGCTAAGATTAAGGACCGCATAGCCCAAATCAAAAAAGAAATTGAGCAGGCTGATTCAGAATTTGACAAAGAAAAGTTGCAAGAACGTTTAGCCAAACTATCCGGCGGGGTGGCGATTATTAAAGTTGGGGCCGCGACCGAAACCGAGATGAAGGAGCGTAAATACAAAGTTGAGGATGCGTTGCATGCGACTAAGGCGGCGGTGGAAGAGGGCATAGTGGTCGGCGGCGGCGTGGCTTTGATTCGGGCCGGTAAGGAGTTGGAAAAACTAGAAGTCAGCAGCGAAGAAAAAATTGGTGTTAATATTTTGGCGCGCGCTCTGGAGGAACCCTTGAAACAGATTGCCCAAAACGCCGGCAAAGATGGCGCCGTCGTGGTAGACGAGATTAAGCGTCATGACGGCAATTACGGTTATAACGGCGCCACTGATAAATATGAAGACCTGGTCAAGTCGGGTATAGTTGATCCGGCCAAGGTCGTACGGTCAGCTCTTCAGAACGCCACCTCAATTGCCATTATGTTCTTAACCACGGAAGCGGTCGTAACTGATATCCCAGAAAAGAAAGACGACAAGTCGGCCGGTATGCCGCCGGGAATGGATATGGGGTATTAGCCAATAGCTGATAGCTAGTGGCAAATAGCTAATAGCGTATTATAACTAATAATAATCAACTCCTCCGCTTGTACAAGCGGAGGAGTTTTGTATTTAATTAGGATTTAGGCGTTTGGTCCCCATCTTAGGGTAAGGAAGGAGCTATGAACCATCTAAAAATCGTAACTCCCCCTTTACGGGGGGCTGTACGCCCTAACCCCTCTTTCCGCCAACTGGCGGACTAAGAGGGGGATGAAGCGCGTGAGTCCTATTGAAGTCGGTTAATGCTTAATATGCTATAATTTAAACAGTATGGATCAAGCTCAAAAAACCGTTGGTCTAGAAGTTTATGGTAAACCAATCAGCGATTATGTTGAATTGGCCGAATGGCCATTCATTATCGCGGCCGGCTTGATTGTTTTGGTTTACCTGATCAGTATTTGGATGGAAATGTCCTATTATGGTTTGGTCGTATCTTTGATATTGCTGATACAAATTTTAATCGCTGCCGCGTTGGCTTACTGGCGGGGAGTTTTAAATCATGACACTTGGCCGCAAATTGTCAGTTTGGCTGTTTTGGTGGGGATGCTAGCCGGTCTGATTTCGGCTGTGGCCGCCCTTATCAGGTTTGGTCGCTTGTGGATGGTTTTTAATTTAATTACCGAGCCGATTTGGAGCGGTTTGTTGGCGGCCTTAATAAGTTTATTAACTTTAGGTTTTTTTGCTTTGCCCGCGGTGTTGCGCCCGTGGGCGGGGAAAATTAAAAAATAACCATATAATTTTATGATTACCACCCCAATCACTGCCGATGATAAAGTTTATGCCGCTTTATCGTATTTATTTGTGCTGGCAATAGTACCACTGCTTTTTAAGCGCCAGCGCGAGTTTGTGCAATGGCACGCTCGTCAGGGTTTTTTACTGTTTTTGGCTGAAATTATAATAATGATAGTGTCGCCAATTCCTGTGCTCGGTTGGTTAGTGGCTTTTGTCGGTTGGTTGGCGGCGGTAGTTTTGACTTTATTGGGTTTAGCCTCCGCTTTAACTGGCAGATATTGGGTAATGCCGTATTTAGGTGAATACGCTAAGAAGTTGAAGATTTAAAAAATTTTTCTTAATTCATAATTCTTAATTCGTAATTCTATCTTATGCCTAACCGTTCTAAACAGTTCATTCTTAACTTTTCTGAAATTACTATTAAAGACGTGCCGCTGGTCGGCGGTAAGACTGCCTCATTGGGGGAAATGTATCAAAAGCTGACTAAACAAGGTGTGCGGGTGCCGCCCGGTTTTGCGGTAACGGCTTATGCTTACCGAAAGTTTTTGCGTTCCACTGGCATTGATCGCCAGATAAAAAAACTTTTACAAGGGTTAGATACTAATAAATTGGCAGATTTAGCTGAACGTGGCCGCGAGGTGAGAAAGACCATTATGCAGGGTGAGTTTCCCCTTGAACTCAAACGTGAGATAACCAAAAATTATCGCGCTTTGTCAAAAAAATTAAAAGTTAAAGCGCTGGACGTGGCCATCCGTTCTTCGGCTACGGCCGAAGACTTGCCGGACGCGAGTTTTGCCGGCCAGCAGGAAAGCTATTTGAATATCCGCGGCGAAGACGAGGTTTTACAAGCCTGTAAAATGTGTTTTGCTTCGCTTTTTACCGATCGGGCCATTTCCTATCGGGTAGATAAAAAATTTGACCACTTTGCCGTGGCTCTTTCCATTGCCGTGCAAAAGATGGTTCGTTCCGATAAAGCCTGTTCCGGCGTTATGTTCACGCTTGATACGGAATCCGGTTTTAGAGATGTGGTTTTGATTAATAGTACTTGGGGTTTGGGGGAGTATATTGTTAAGGGCGTGGTCAATCCGGATGAATACGTGGTGTTTAAGCCAACTTTTAAACAGGGCTATAAGGCAATTATTTCACAAAAACTCGGTTCTAAGCAGTATAAACTGATTTATGCGAATGACCCCAAATCGCCCACCCGGCGAATGGTGGTAAGTGAAGCTGACCGGCAGAAATTCACCCTTAAACCAGTTGAGGTTTTGCAACTGGCTAAGTGGGGTATGCAAATTGAAGAGCACTACAATAAGCCCATGGACATTGAATGGGCCAAAGACGGAATCAGCAAAGAGCTTTATATTGTGCAGGCCCGTCCGGAAACAGTTGAGTCTACTAAATCAACTAGCGTGATTGAAAAAGCGATTTTGTCCAAAACTTCTAGAGTTTTGTTAGAAGGTGCGGCGGTGGGCGCTAAGATTGGCCAGGGTCCGGTGAATATAATTAGGAACGTTAAAGAGATCAGCCATTTTAAGCCGGGCAGCGTGCTGGTGACGGAAATGACCGACCCGGATTGGGAGCCGGTTATGAAGCAGGCCGCGGCGATTGTCACTAATTCCGGCGGGCGCACCTGCCACGCGGCCATTGTGTCGCGAGAGCTGGGTGTTCCTTGTATTGTGGGTACAAAAAACGGCACTAGCAAACTAAAAGACGGGCAAAAAGTTACCGTCTCCTGCGCTGAAGGCGAAATTGGTAAGGTTTATGAAGGAATTTTGCCGTTCAAAATTGAAACCACCAATCTTAAAAATCTACCTAAGACCAAAACCAAGATAATGATTAACATTGGTGAGCCGGAACAGGCCCTGGCCCAGTCGTTCTTGCCGGTTGACGGCGTAGGGTTGGCCCGAGAAGAATTTATAATTAACAGGTCTATAAAAATTCATCCTTTGGCACTGCTCCATTTTGATAAACTTAAGGATAAAAAAGCTAAAGCTAAAATTGCCAAACTAACCGCTGGTTACAATAATAAAAGTCAGTATTTTATTGACAAACTGGCTTATGGTGTGGGCGTGCTGGCGGCGGCTTTTTATCCGCGCGAGGTGATTATTCGTTTATCTGATTTTAAGTCTAGTGAATATGCCGGTTTAATCGGTGGTAAGGAATTTGAACCAGAGGAACGCAATCCCATGATTGGCTGGCGCGGCGCCTCGCGTTATTACAGCGCCCAGTACGAAGCTGGTTTCCGTTTGGAGTGCAAGGCCTTAAAAAGGGTTCGTGAGCAGTTTGGTTTAACTAACCTTAAGGTAATGGTGCCGTTCTGCCGCACCATTGAAGAAGGACAAAAAGTTCTGAAGATTATGGCCAGCGAGGGCTTAAAGCGTGGTAAAAACGGTTTAGAGGTTTATGTGATGTGCGAAATACCGTCCAATGTTATTTTGGCGCGCGAATTTGCCCAGATTTTTGACGGCTTTTCTATTGGTTCCAATGACCTAACTCAATTAATCTTGGGCGTGGATAGGGATTCAGAACTGGTCAGTAAGGTTTATGACGAGCGCAACGTGGCGGTTATGAAATTTATCAGCCAGGTTATTCGTGAAGCTCGCGCCGTGGGCGCCAAAATTGGTATTTGCGGCCAGGCGCCGTCGGACTTTCCGGACTTTGCCGAATTTTTGGTGCGCGAAGGCATAGATTCCATTTCACTTAACCCGGATACGGTGGTAGCTACCAAATTGCACATTGCCAAACTGGAGAAAACCTTGGCTGTCAAGAAACACCAATAATAATTTAGCCGTTTTGGCTAAAATAGGAATAATTTATTATTTAATTTATACAATACTATGTCCAACGAACTACTTTTTCTTATCGGTCGTGTTCTTTTTGGCGGTTATTTTTTAATGAATGCCATTAACCATTTCAGCCAGGCTGATATGTTGTCTGGCTACGCGGCCTCCCAAGGTGTTAAATCGCCAAAGTTAGCCGTTTTTGTGAGCGGTTTGCTCTTATTGGCGGGTGGCGCGGGCATACTGCTTGGTGTATATGTCAGCTGGGCAGTTTTGGCCCTGGTGCTATTCTTAGTGCCGGTATCGTTTAAGATGCACGCTTTTTGGAAAGTGTCTGAACCCAATATGAAAATGATGGAGATGGTAAACTTTACAAAAAATATGGCGTTGCTCGGCGCCGCTTTGATGCTTTTAGCTATTTCTACCCCCTGGCCGTTGTCGTTTTAAGCGGTGGCCTGTCCGCTTTGGGCGGAGAACCAGCTTGTTTGGAGCTTAAGGAGTTGGTGGAGGCTTGAGAAGCGGGTAGTTAGGATGGAATCAAAGAAATTATTTAACTTTATCAATTCCATAATAAGAGTTCTATTTTGGCTGCATAGATCTATAAGCGATAGTTTCCAAAATATCATTACTGTTGAGTAAGAATCCAACTAATCGTTCAAAGCCAATTCCAAATCCGCCCCTCATTGTCGGTTTTTCTTGTTTAAAAAGGTTCAGATATTCTTGAAAGGGTAATAAGGGGTCGCCATTTTGGGCTGTAATGTATTTCGCAATTTTAGAATTTAGCAGATATTGTTTAATTTTTTTACCATCCTCTTCTCTTACCGCGCCACCAGTCGTTTCGCCCAAACGAGGCATAAGTAAATCTACACTATAAACACGCTCGCCGTCCGGCGTTCGCTTCATATTGAAGAATTTAATCTTTGCCGGATAATGCGAAATAAAAGTGGGAATATTATCGAAATGAGCAAGAATTTTGCGCTCTTCTAGAGCTCCGAAATCGTCACCAAATTTATAATTACCGTTAGATTTATTAAGCAACTCTAACGCTTCATCGTAAGTAAGACGGGCAAAATTCTTGCTTAAAATTGACTTCAGATAGTCAACTTGGCCGCCAAGTAGCGCAACATCTTTTTTGCAAGTTTCTAAAACCTTTTTGATCGCAAACTTAATAATTTTTTCTTCGGTGCTGATTATTGCGTCTAAGATTTGTTCAGGCGTCAAATTTTTATAAGGTTTTTCCGGCTCAATGAGTGTGAACTCTGAAAGGCGGCGGCCTTTTGTTTCCGGATCGTCATAATTTTCTTCTCGGAAGCTGTTATTAACAGTAAACACGCCTCGCTGGAGGCGAATAACCAACGCCTCAAGTTGGAGTTGCGCGCTTTGCGATAAGTGCGCCTCTCGTCCGTAATAATTCAAACTGAAAGAGGCGTAGGGATTTTCACATGAGCCGGCGATATTTACGAGTGATGAGGTTGAGACCTCGGTATAACCATTTTGGATTAAAGCTTTTCTTATTGCGTTTAAAGCAGTACTCCTCACGTTAAGTAGGGCATTGAATTTATCCTTACTAAATTTTCCTAATCCCGTAGTAATTACATTTTCCATCATGTTTTTGTAGATATTGAATTATTGAGAATTTAATCAATAATGTCATTATTGTCAACATAATATTCAAGAATATGGGCGTATTTATTGGTAAATAACGACATTTCATTGCGAACGACGACTAAAAAGTTGACATATTTTAAAATATTACATAGTATAACTTTATGGACATAAGAAATATATTAGAAGCCTTAGGTTTAAATAAAAAGCAAGTAGATATTTATCTTACTTGCCTTGAACATGGGCCCGAAACTATTACAAATATTTCTAAACTGTCAGGCCACAAACGCTCCACCATTTATAACGTTATAGAGGATTTGCTTAGGGGCGGATTCTTGGTACTTATTCGTAGAAATAAACATACCCTATACGATGCCGAGAAACCCAAGCGATTATTGACTATTATTAGAGCTCGTGAGAGAGAATTGGAGCAATTACTTCCGCAGTTAGAAACTATTCGAAATACAAAAAAAGAAATACCAAACATTCAAATTCTTGAATCGGAAGTTTCTGTAAAAAACTTATATGATGAAGTGTATTCAAGTTTTAATAATAAAGATGAGGTCTGTTTTTTGAGCGCTGTCGGTGACTTGTTTAAAAATCTTCCTCTGGTAATGGATGCTTATTTTGCAAAATTTCATAATCGTAAAGATTATAAAATTCGGGAACTAATCTTAAACGACGAGGAGGGCAGGCGTTATGTTAGATTGTTGCGCCATAAAGGTATCTCGCACCCTGTTAAATTATTGCCAACCGACTTCCCTATTTTTAATGATCTAGTAATCTATGAGAATAAGGTTCTTATAGCCAGCTTTAAAAATAGGGTTATCGTAACCTTATTTGATAATCCAGAAATTTTTTTAACGCTCAAAACGCTTTTTGAGTGGGCTTGGCAAAATGGCAAATTGGTTTAATATTGCCCTACTAGGACATTATCACGTTGCCGCGACATTGCTGCGACACGGCCTTGACAAATATAGCTAGATGAATTATATTATCTTGTTCTTTAACAAAAGTTTATAGTCCTCTGTTGTGGCCATTTTCATACTGGTCAGAACAGAGGGTTGTAAACAATGGGTCTAGTTCAAAAAATAAATCATAAACTACAAATAATTCAATAATCAAAAACCAAAAACGAAGGAGGTGTCATTATGACAAGCTGGATAACAATAGGCCAGTACGAATATGAGTATAACGAAGCTGGCTACACTGGCTGGTGCCGATGCGTCGGCGGAATGATGGCCAAGGGGAAATGGCCCCAATGGAATTATCTAACCGGCACCACACGTTAACCATTAATCAACAAAAATAAATAACTCATGGGAGGTTACTTTGAGTAATAACATCAAAAAAATCAAACGCCACGTCTATTTTAGCGGTAATGTACAGAGTCTAGAATTTCTGACTCCGGACGGTAAAAAGGCTACCATTGGCGTAATAATGCCAGGCGAATACAATTTCGGCACAGCTAAACAAAAAGAAACAATTTCTGTCTTGCAGGGTATGGTCTTTACAAAGGAAGGCAGTCTTCGCCCTGGTGGCTATCCAATCGTGTTTGAGCCAGGTACGAAAATTATATTTTCCTGCCCTGAACCAGTCGCCTATTTATGTCTTTATGGCTAAAACTATAAAGAGACGCAAACAAAATTAAAGTGTGTAGGGCAACGCCCAACACACTCTTTTTTTATTAAAAACTAACACCATCAACTGGCTTATGTTCAAATTAAACTTCCGGCGAATTATTTAATTGTTATTAAATTGTTGACTAGAGCCTTAACAATTAATTTCTTAAGCAGCCGGGGTGGTTGGTTCAACCGGAGGGCAAGTGCATGGCTCATTGTCACATTTCGGGCAAACATCTGTCATATACCTAGGCTCCTTTCTACCCCGCGGGTTCTTTATAAAAAAACTTACGAGTTACGTAAATAATTAGCTAGCTAAGAATAGCATATGAGATAAACCCGTTAACTATCAGCAGGATGGTTTCAACGAAGATGGATTTCTTTTTTCCCTGTCGGAGTTTTACGGTAATGCCATTGGAAATCCAAGTATTTGATACCGCTGGTTTTCTTGCTCGGCAAGAAATAAAGGATACTGGCCAGCAAGTAGTGTTTTACAAATTTGCTGGTGGAACAGTCATTGAGCTTGGCGACAACGGCAAATACATAACTGTTGACAGAGACGAATGGCTCGTTAAGTTTCCACGGACTAGTAACTAAGAAAGTCTGAAAAAACAAAACTAAGTTATTAATTCAGGGCCACCTTATAGTTTTTTCGAGGTGGTCTTTTTTTATCAAAAAATCACCCGCATCGGGTGGCTTATGATTTTTACCGTTGCCGGGAACCCCGATAGTAGTCCCGCTAAGCGGGACACTACGGCGCAAGTCAAACCCTGGTTTTTATTCATCCACCAAATTAAATATTAGCTTGGTAGCCCCTAGGGGAATCGAACCCCTATTACGTCATTGAAAGCGACGTGTCCTAACCATTAGACGAAGGGGCCATAATATTTGGTGGGCGGGTTGGAAAAGCGTGGTGCCTGCCCCGCACCGAGCTCAGCTCTGGTGCTGGGGTCCTAACCATTAGACGATAGCGGCATGTAGATTATTAAATAACTCAATTCTAGCTTTGGCTGTCTTTTTAAGAAATAGTTCTCTTTTTCTAGCTAACATTCGGTTACTGTAAGCTTCAGTATATATAACCTTTAGCGGTCTATATGCTTTAGTAGATTTGACCTTACCTTTATTATGCTCTAGCAGCCTTCTTTCAACATTATCCGTACTGCCTATATAATGCCAATTTTTCTTATTTCCTAAAAGTACATAAAGATAATACATACTTTAACAAACTATGGTTGTGTCTCCTCCGGAGGAGGACCCGTCTCCGACGGGCTAACCATTAGACGAAGGGGCCGCGTGTCAAGCGTTGACATTCTAAAATGTAATTGATTCTAAGTCAACCAGTTGGTTAATTGTTGGTAAAATCTTGTCCAATACAGTAGCCTTGCTATACTGTTTATATAAGTATGTCAGTATTTTCTTTTTTTGTTAAAGCCGATAGTGTGCCCGCCGCCGTCCCTAATCAGACTGTCGTTAAGGCCGGTAAAATTGCACCAACTGATGCTGAATCAGCCGTGGAGTGGTACTCGGATGAGTATGAAGGGCAGTTATCAGTGGATGTTTTTCAAACGCCTGATTATGTAGTGGTACGATCCACGATTGCCGGCGTCAGGCCGGAAGATTTGGATATTACTTTGAATAATGATGTTATTACTATCCGCGGCCGGCGTTACCAAGAGGCTGAGGTTGCGCCGGAGGATTATTTTTATCAGGAGTGTTACTGGGGCGGTTTTTCGCGCTCCATTGTGCTGCCGGTGGAGGTTGACCCCGAGAAAGTGGAGGCGAGTTTAAAAAACGGGGTTCTGACAATTAAATTACCAAAAATTAAAACTAAGAGCGTGTCGGTAAAGGTGGAGGTAGAGGAATAATAATTATGGCTAATACTGTTCAATTAACCCTTGACCGTGTTGAAGGCGACCAGGCAATTTTAGTTTTTAGCGACCACATGCAAATTACGCTCCCGCTATCCTTAATGCCTATCGGTACGACGGAAGGCTCGGTAGTTCGTTTGTCTATTGTCAAAGACGCTGACGCGACATTTGACCAGCAAGAGCAAGCTCGGCATTTGCTTAACGAAGTCTTAAAGTCTAATTAATGAGTATACCAAAGCGTTATTTTTCGCCGCGTTGGCTGGGGGTGATTTTTCCCGTAGTTTTTTTGTTGCTACTGGGTGCCAGTTTATCGATTTATAATTTAGCCTATGCGACTCGAATTTTCCCCGGGGTGGCAATGGGACAAATTAGTTTGGCTGGTTTAACGGCTAGTCAGGCGGAAAGTAAATTAAGTTCGGTTTGGAATGATTATAGTCAGGCGGGAATAGTTGTAAAATCAGACAAGTATCAGGTTACCGTGCCGGCAGTTTTAAATTCCACCAATTCTGATTTAGCCGTTAATTTAATGTATGTTTATTTGGCTCAAGCCGCTACGGCGGCTTATCAGGTTGGGCACAGCGGCGTTTGGTATAATGATTTAGTTGAGCCGGTGTTAATTAGATTATGGCCGACCTTTGGTCAAATAAAATTGCCGGTTGACATTGATATAAATCGCCTAGTTAAATATATCAGCAGTAGTTTGCCCGAACTTGGCGCAAAATCAATTCCGGCGCGTTTGCGTTTAAATACCAACGACAAACTGGAAATAATCCCTGAAACTATAGGTAGAGAGATTGATGCCGTAGATTTAGGAATAAAGTTGCAGGCCAAAATTGAGACCATGTCAGCCGGGGCCATTGAATTAACGTTAAAATCTGAACCAGCCGCCGTGACCGCGCAAGAGTTAACAGTTTTGTTGCCGGCGGCGCAAGCCGCGTTAAAGCCGGTAAAATTAATTTTTACTTTTGCCGATGCGACTTGGGCAGCTCAACCAAGTGTGTGGCAGGCTTGGTTGCAGCCAGTGTTGAACCCGGACCAATTGGCGATTAGATTAAGCAGCGAGGCCGCCACTGGATTTTTCAGCGCCATCGGCCAGACAGTTAATCAGCCGGCGCAGGATGCTAAATTTGAGATTAAAGATGGCCGGGTAGAATTATTTCAAGCCAGCCAAGAAGGTCGGGAGGTTGATATTTCGGCCACCTTGGCTCAAATCAATGAGAAACTGGCGGCGATAGACAATAATATAACCTGGCCTTTGGTAGTTAAATCAACCCAACCAAATGTAACCACCGCCGAAGTTAACAATCTGGGAGTTACTGAAATTATTGGTACCGGTAAGTCTAATTTTGCCGGTAGTCCGCCCAATCGCCGCCATAATATTAAAGTTGGGGCTGATAAGTTGAACGGCGTAATTATTCAGCCGGATGAAGAATTTTCGCTGGTTAAAACCTTAGGCGCGATTGATGCGGCATCCGGTTATTTGCAGGAATTAGTTATAAAGGGCAATAAAACTATTCCGGAGTACGGTGGCGGCTTGTGTCAAATTGGCACCACTACTTTTCGGGCGGCTTTAAGTTCAGGGTTGCCGATTTTAGAGCGACGCAGCCATTCTTACCGGGTGCCTTATTATGAACCGGCTGGTACTGACGCCACCATTTACGACCCCAGTCCGGATTTTAAGTTTAAGAACGATACCGGCCGGGCAATTTTGATACAAACTAAAATCAAGGGCGATGAGTTGATATTTGAATTTTGGGGAGCTAAGGACGGGCGGCAGGCGGAGCAGACCAAGCCGCGCATCTATAATATTGTTAAACCGCCGCCAACTAAAATTATTGAAACAACTGAATTGCCGGTTGGTCAAAAAAAATGCACGGAAAAGGCGCATACGGGAGCGGATGCCGAATTTAATTACAAAGTTACTTATCCGAGCGGTGAGGTTAAAGATCAAACATTTCGCAGTCATTATGTACCATGGCAGGAGGTTTGTTTGCTGGGGGTGGCTAAATTAGATTCAAGTGAACAAAATTCAACCAGCGATAGTTCAGCCGCAACTCCGTCCGCCTCGTCCGATTTACCAGCCGCTGATATTTCTGGTCAAACCGGAAATTAATTTTAACAGGATTTACGCGTTTGACTTTCGGAAGGTGGTGTTTTTGTAGCCGTCATTCTGACCCGCTTCCGCAACTCCGGCGGACATTGGGTCAGAATCTCTTGATTCAGTGAAGATAAACCCGTAAGTCCGGAGATTATTAGTCTTTTGGCAATTGATTTGACCAGTTATGATTCAAAATTCAATTCAACTCCACCCCAATAAAGGGTTGGTGGCTTTAATGTTGGCTGCTCTTTTATACGGTTTATATGGTGTTATTTCAAAAATAGTTGGCATTGATTTTGGTGTTTTCTTTTTAGGCTGGAGTCGGGGAGTTATTATCGGTCTAGTTGTTCTAATAATTTTTTTTGTACGGCGGCATTGGATAAAGTTACAAACCGGAGATTACAAATGGTTCGCCAGCATGAGTGCCGCCGGCGTGATTTCATTTTTGACGATTTTTGTGGCTTTTAATTATATACCAATCGGCACCGCCTTATTTATTTTTTTCTCAAGTTTAATTATAGCGAGTTACGTAATTGGCTATTGGCTGTTTAGAGAGCAATTAACCGTTAGTAAGTTAGTTCTACTGGGGCTGTCTTTGGCCGGACTTATACTGCTTTTTTACGGACGTCTTGATGGTGATAATTGGCAGTTTTTGGCGCTCGCCTGTATTTCCGGGATAAGCGGCGCTATTTGGAATGTATTTTCTAAAAAAGTTTCGGTTGTTTATCCGCTCAGCGAAATAATTTTAATTGATGCCATAATGGCGATTATTATTTGTTTGCCGCTTTCCTTAGTGTTTAGAGAGCCAGTCTCATTCTTTAATTTTTTTACGGAATTACCCACCATTGGGCTATTCGCTTTTATAACAATTGGCGCCAATGCTATGACATTTACCGGCTTTAAAAATCTACCAGCGCAAATTGCCAGTATTATTATGTTATTGGAATTGGTCTATGGCGTTATTTTTGGCTGGTTATTCTTTAAGGAAATTTTATCGCCCCTGGAAATGGCTGGTGGAATACTGATTATTCTGGCGGTTGTTTTATCCAGTTTAATAGCCAAGGAGCGTGTTAGTATTTAATAGGACTTACGCGTTTGAGCCAAGTTCGAGGCAAAACCGAGCATTTGAGCAAGCCGTAGTAAAACTACGGTGAGCGAAAAGCGGAGGTTTTAACGAAGAAATTGGCCAAAGCCGCTTGAGGGGTCGTCCCTGCGCCCGCCCCTAAAGCGGCAAACCCGTAAGTCCTATTTAAGTCGTTATAACCCTAAGGACAGGCAGAGTCTTGCCGCCGTCTTGATAAAGTCCTTGTTAATCATCTTAGGTAGCATTGACTATTTAGCGGGCATCAGGTAAAAAGAGCATATGAAGCTCCCTCCCGATGTACATCGGGACTACGGCGGGTTATAAAGCCTAACCGCTCGGGCCCCAATCTGGCCGAAGCCTACATACAAAAATGCATATCTCGTCCATTATCCACCCCCGCCTTTGACCCCTACGTTCCCATCACCCGCCTTCTTGACATCAAAACCCTCAATAACCGCTTGGGTTGGCGGCGGAGCCCCGCTAAGCGGGGCGGAGGAGAATAAAAATACACCCACAGGGGGTGGCAAGAAAATCTGCATTAGCATAATTCTAGCCCGCGAACGAGCCGGAAGTAAGCTGATGCACGATTCCCATGCTTGTCGTGCCACCGCTTTTGAGTGTATTTATAAATACCTAGTTGTTAATCAAGCTCTGGTATTTTACTTGTCCCGCCGATTCGGCGGGGCCTGCCCGCCGTTTGCCTCACCCAATCAACAAATCATTGTTTAATTACCGTACTTGTTCATAGCCAGATTATATTTAAAACACTAGCTTTGGCAGGCGGGGCCTGCCCGCCATCAGCCTCTTGCAATCAGCGAATCTCCCGCCTGCCTTGTTCAGCCGAGCCGGCGGGATTTTGACAGTTTAAGCCCAAAACAACGTTGCTTTGAGGGATTTGTAATGTTAGGGAGTTTTTATTTAACTGGCAATCTTAGCACGCGGTATTTTTCTTGTCAAGGGGGGTTTAAGAATGGTAATCTAACCATATATGAACGATAAACCAGCCGGTGTTCGCATTGTCAACCGCGACGAGCAAACTGAGGATAAGCTGCTAGATACTAAATTGCGTCCGCAAACGCTGGCCGAGTATATTGGTCAAGGTCAAGTTAAAGATAATTTGGCTATTTTTTTGCAGGCCGCCAAACAACGCCATGAACCGATTGAGCATGTTTTACTGTATGGTCCGCCTGGTTTAGGTAAAACTACTTTGGCTCATATAATCGCCAAGGAAATGGAAGCTGGCATAAAAGTAACTTCCGGTCCGGCGATTGAACGCGCCGGCGACTTAGCGGCCATTTTAACAAATTTGGAACCGGGCGATATTTTATTTATTGACGAAATTCACCGTTTAAACAAAATAATTGAGGAGGTGCTGTATCCGGCCATGGAAGAGTCGGCCCTGGATTTAGTGATTGGCAAGGGTCCGTCCGCCCGGACCTTGCGCTTGGATTTGCCGCGGTTTACGTTAATTGGCGCGACCACGCGTTATCATTTGATATCGGGCCCGCTCCGTAATCGTTTTGGGGCGACATTTCGTTTAAATTTTTACAGTCCGAGCGAAATGAAGCAGATTGTCGAGCGTTCCGCCAAACTGATAAATCTTAAATTGGAGCCGGGTGCGGCTACGGCGATGGCTGACCGATCGCGGGCGACACCACGGATTGCTAACCGGCTGTTGCGGCGGGTTCGTGATTACGCGCAAGTTAAAGGACAGGGGGTGGTAACAGCTGATTTAGCCCAAGCCGCGCTTGATCAATTAGCCGTTGACCCGGTGGGACTTGATGATTTGGACCGGCAAATTTTGCGGGTTATTATTGAAAAATACAAAGGCGGTCCGGTTGGAGTAAGTTCCATTGCCGCCGCCTTGAGCGAGGAGATGGGTGCGATTGAGGAAATTTACGAGCCGTTTTTAATGCAATTAGGCTTTTTGGCGCGCACCCCACGCGGGCGGGTGGCGACGGAGGCGGCCTATAAACATCTTGGTCTTGACGAAACTAAATCAAATCAAAATCGGTTGGTATAGTAATAATTTTTTACATTTATTATGGCCGTTCCTTATTATATTTTTTTACTTATATATCTGCTGATTGCGGTGGCGTTGTTGCTTTATGGCGCATCTATCTTGTGGCACTTATTGCGCTATGGGTTTTTGTCGTGGGGGTCGGTGTTTTTAACTTTTATAATGATCGCCGGGACGGTGGTAGTTCTTTTTATATCGTATCGGACACTGGCGCCGGTGGACTGGAATCAGAGTTTTGATTTGTTCGGTTTTATTTTTAACCTTAATCCACTTCGCTAATATGTATTTAGGTCGCGTTTTAAGTTCGCCTCTGCCAGGAGAAAAAGTGATTTTTTATTTGCGTAAGCATTGGTATAAATTTTTAAAGATAATTTTGTTCTATACTTTTTTGGGTATTATTCCGGGAGTTATATTGTTGGGTTTGTTAAGATTTTATCCGGGATTAGTTGAATGGTTGTTCAATGGAGCTTTGGTGGAAGTGTTGGTTAAATTGGGACTTAGCCTTTATTACCTGGCAGTATGGCTATTTTTTTGGAATACTTGGGTGGATTATTATTTGGACGTTTGGTTGGTGACGAACGAACGAATTTTACATCTGGAGCAGAAGGGTTTGTTTAGCCGGACAACTTCAGAATTGAGGTTAAACCGAGTTCAGGACGTGGCCGCTGATGTTAAGGGTTTAGCCGCCACGATTTTTGATTTTGGCACAGTGCGGGTGCAAACTGCCGGCACGGCGCCTAATTTTATTTTTGAATTAGTGCCTGACCCGCATAAAATTGCCGAACAAATCATGAGGTTGGCGGATGCGGCTCGAGTTAAGGCTGAGCCTATAACATAACTCGCCGGTTATGACATTTTAACTTCCCGTTGCGTTTGAAACTAGAATTTGCCAGATTGCTATTGACAAAAATAGCCCGATATGCTAATATAACAATGTTGAATAGATAAACACAAACCCTCAAACAGGAGGGTTTTTTGGTACCCTGATACATTACGCCTAATTGTAAATCAATATATGAAACATCGTTTTTGGCGCAAGAATTGGCCCGGGCCCTTGGTGGTAGCCGGATTGTGTCTGGCTGTGCAGTTTTTATTTCCGCAGTCAGCTATGGCCGAGCAGTTGTTAACCCAGGCGCAACCCAATCGGCTAGTGGCGGAAACCGGTATTAACCAAACCGGTCAGGCGATTCAGGCGGCTGATGATAAACCAATAGTCTTGCCATTACCGGTGATAAACAATATACCAGCCCGCTATGTTATGAAAGTTCCGGTAACAGCTTATTCGTCAACGGTTGATCAGACTGACGACACGCCGTTCATTACTGCCAGCGGTAGCCGCGTTCGCTCTGGTATAGTGGCGGCTAATTTTTTACCAATGGGTACTCGCATCCGTATGCCCGATTATTTTGGCGATAAAGTTTTTGTAGTGGAGGACAGAATGCATTCTCGTTTTTCTAACCGGGTTGATGTTTGGATGGAAACTCGCGGCGAAGCGGTTGATTGGGGCGTTCGGCGTTTAAATATTGAGGTTTTATAATCGACTGAGTATTAACTCCATCAGCCATCGGCTGGTGGAGTTTTTGGTTGATTAAATGGTATTTTTTTGGTAAAGTATGGTCTGCTTGCTTTGGGTGCGGCCAGGTAGCCAAGCAGTAAGGCGACGGTCTGCAAAACCGTTATACACGGGTGCAATTCCCGTCCTGGCCTCCATTTATAAGTTTAGTTGGCATTTTTTAATAAACTAATTTTGTTAATCAGGAATAAATATAGTTATGGTTCAAACAACGGAAAAGTTCGTGATTTTTGACGGCAACGCGATTGTGCATCGCGCTTGGCACGCCTTGCCGCCGTTAACAACTAAGAACGGCACGTTGGTAAATGCCGTTTATGGTTTTACCAGTATGTTTTTGAAAGTACTCAAAGATCTTAAACCGCAATATGTGGCGGTGGCATTTGATCGGCGCGAGCCAACTTTTCGGCATGAGGCGTTTAAGGAATACAAAGCCCAACGAATCAAACAACCGCAGGAATTATACGACCAAATACCGTTGATTAAGGAAGTTTTGACGGCCTTTAAGGTTGCAGTTTTTGAAAAAGCCGGGTTTGAGGCCGACGATATTATTGGAACTTTAACGCGCCAAGTAGAGTTGGAATCGGACAAAGTACAAAGCGTGATAATAACCGGCGATATGGATACCTTACAGCTGGTTGATGATCGGACCTTTGTTTATTTACCCAAAAAAGGTTTAAGCGATCCGGTGCTTTATGATGCAACGACTGTAGTAACGCGTTTTGGGATTAATCCATCACAGTTAATAGATTATAAGGCCTTGCGCGGCGATCCGTCTGATAATATACCGGGAGTTAAGGGTATTGGCGAAAAGACCGCTTTAGAGTTAATTAAAAAGTTTGGTTCGGTGCCGGCCCTCTATTCGACCCTGGCCAAAGACCGGTCTAAGTTTGCTGATTTTTCTAGCCGCGTGGTTGAGGCGTTGTCTAATCAGGCTAAAGAGGCGGCGCTGTCGCGCGAGTTAGTAACAATTGTGTGTGACGTTAAGCTTGATTTTAAATTGGCGGACAGCCGCCTGCTTGGTTTTGATATGCCAACCCTGGTTGAATTGTTTCAGCGTTTGGAGTTTAAATCTTTGCTGGGTCGATTGCCGGAATTGCAGACTAAACTTGAGTTACCCCCAGCCATCAATAATTCAATGACCAAAAAGCAGTCAGTTAAATCTAAGGTTAAGTATAAATTGATTGCGACCGAAATTGAGCTTATGGCAGTGATTAAAAAATTAAACCGTCAAAAGGTTTTTGCGATTGATACTGAAACTACCTCACTCCATCCATTAGTAGCCAAACTGATTGGTATAAGTTTGAGTTGTAAGGCCGGTGAAGCTTATTTTATTCCGGCGTCAGTTAAGTTATTGGTTGGCGCCGCCGGTCAGCAATTAAAAACTTTGTTGGCCAGCGTTAAAATAGGCAAAGCCGGTCATAATTTAAAATATGACTGGCAGGTATTAAATCAAAATGGTTTTGATTTAAATAATCTGACTTTTGACACCTTAATCGCCGCGTATTTAAAACGACCGGGCGAGCGAAATCTAGATTTAAAAACTTTAGTGTTTCAGGAACTGGGTTATGAAATGCAGCCAATTGAGGAGCTAATCGGCGCACCCGGCCCAGCGCAAAAAAATATGTCAGCCGTGTCAGTGGCTAAAGTAGCTGATTACGCCGCCGCTGATGCTGATTATACCTGGCAATTGATGGAAAAATTAAAATTAGAGTTAACCGCCAACAAGTTGGAGTCATTGTTCCAAACCATTGAAATGCCGCTGGTAGCTGTACTGGGCAAAATGGAATTGTACGGTATAAAAATTGATGCCGTTTATTTGCAAACCTTAAACCAGCAGTTGTCGGGCCAACTGACCGCGCTGGAAAAAAACATTTATGAGTTAAGCGGCCATAAATTTAACGTTAATTCGCCGAAACAGCTTAAAGAAGTTTTGTTTGATAAGTTAAATATTTCCCAGCAGGGTTTGCGCCGTACTAAAACCGGAGTTTCCACCGCCGCCGCCGAGCTGGAAAAGATGCGCGGCTTGCATCCGGTGATAGATAAAGTTTTTGAGTATCGTGAATTAAGCAAGCTGTTATCAACCTACGTTCAAGCTTTGCCAAAATTGATTGCCCCGTCCACCGGTCGGGTTCACACTAGTTATAACCAAACTATTACCGTTACCGGGCGCTTGTCGTCGTCCGAGCCGAATTTGCAAAATATTCCGATTCGTGGCGATTGGGGTAATAAAATAAGACGCGCCTTTGTGGCGGAGTCAGGTTTTAAACTGTTGTCGGCTGATTATTCGCAAATTGAACTGCGCGTGGCCGCGCACCTAGCGGGTGACAGCAAAATGATTGATGTTTTTAAAGGTGGACATGATATTCACACCGCCACTGCCGCTTTTATTTTTGACATTAAGCCCGAGGCAGTTACACCTGACCAACGCCGTAGCGCCAAAGAAGTCAATTTTGGCGTGCTATATGGAATGGGGGCTTGGGGACTGGCTGAAAGGACGGGCATTAACCGGGAAGAGGCCAGATTATTTATTGAGCGCTATTTTAGATCCTTTACCGCTTTGGCTAAATGGATTGAAGATATTAAAATTGAGGCGCGCCAACAGGGTTTTGTTACAACTTGGTTTGGCCGGCGGCGTTATTTGCCGGAGATAAATTCCGGACTGGCGCAAATGCGCAATCAAGCCGAACGCATGGCTATAAATTTGCCAGTCCAAGGCACGGCGGCTGATTTAATGAAATTGGCGATGATAAAAATTAATTCTCGTTTGGCCGCCATCAAATCCGAGTCGCGAATGCTATTACAAGTGCATGATGAATTAGTATTTGAGGTGCCGATTAAAGAGGTTGATAAAATTGCCCAGTTAGTTAAACTGGAAATGGAACAAGCTGCCCAATTCAGCGTGCCGATTGTGGCTGAGGTTAAGGTGGGTGATAATTGGGGAGAGATGGAGCCCCTTAGATAGCCCTTGGTATTCATCGTATGCTAGTAGGGGCGAATATCCCGTACCAGAGGATCATTTTGTCTACAATTAAAATTGTGATCCTCTTGGTACCGGGATGGAACCGGTAGTTCTTAGTTAATAGTTTGTAGATTATTGTCATTGCGAGCACCAGCGAGGCAATCTCTTAATTCTTGATTCATAATTCTTAATTCAAACTGGACATGTTGCTTGATATTGTAATTTTGCCGCCAAGTGAGGTACGTAAGAAAGTTGGTAGAATTATACCAAAATCGGTTACTAAGCGGATGACGTTGGTAGTTGACAATAAAAAGTTTATACCTCACATTTCTTTGTTTCATTTAAAAACCAATAAAGCCGGTTTACTAGAGGTTATTAAAGCGACAGAGGAAGTAATCAAAGATTGTAGGCCGTTAGTATTTAGGTCTTTGAATTATTCGGCTAGTAATCGATGGCTTACGCTGTTTTTATCAAACAGTAAACATTTAAAAAAATTAAATACGGAAATTATAAATAAGTGTTTTTTGTTGCGTACGGGCACTATGCCCTGGACAGAAGATTACCCGCCGACCAAACAGGCAATAAATAATAGAAAAAGATTGGGCAATAACGGCGGCCGAAGTTTTAAATCCCATTTTACAATAGGGGTAGCTAAGAGTGCGGTTGACGCTAAAGAGATTGTAGATGTATTGAAACCAGTTAAGATGAAATTTATTTCTAACCAAATTGCTGTTTGTGAAGTCAATTTTTGGCATCAAGTGACAAAAGTTTTGAAAAAATTTAAGATTTAGAAATTTACTATTATGTTGTTGGACATTGTAATTTTGCCGCCAGTAAAATTACGTGAGAGGATTGGAAAAGCTGTACTTAACGCCACTCAAGGCGTGGCTTATAGGTATGTGATTGATAATAAAAAGTTAATTCCTCATGTTTCGTTGTTTCATATTAAAACCTCCAAAACGCGACTATCAAAATTATCTCAAATAGTAGAAGAGATAACGCACCAACAGAAGTCTTTTGTAATTAAGTCTGAAAGAATAAAACCTGATAGTACTTTGAGTCTTCGGTTGTCTAATAGCCAAGCATTTAAAAAAATGCATCGCAATATGGTGTTAAAATGTTATCACCTTAGAACCGGAGAAATGCCTTGGACACCTATTGATCTTCCCACTAAGCTTGAAAAGTATTTTCGTAAGAAGTACGGAACACAGCACGTTCTCAGGCTTAAGGAACCTCATTTTACTCTGGTGTGTTTGAAGAATAAAACTGATGTACAAATAGTGGCAAAGAGATTAAGTAATATGAGGGTTAAGTTTATAGTTAAAGAGGTAGCAATTTGTGAAGTTAACTTTTGGCATCAAGTGACCAGGATTTTAAAAAGATTTAAAATTTAGAAGTTTGCTATTATGCTTTTAGACATTGTAATTTTGCCACCTTATAAAATTAGAAATCTGGTTGGTCAGGCGGTGGTTAAGTCAGTAGGTGATTTTAAGTATAAATATATTATTGATAATAAGAAACTTATTCCGCATGTGAGTTTGTTTCATGTAAATATCAATAAAAGAAAATTATCTAATCTGGTTGCGGCTGTTAAGAAAAGTATCAACAATTATCAACCTGTGAAAATATCTACGAAAAATATTTTAGTAGATGGAAACGGTGTTTGGATTTTATTATCAAACCATAAGTCATTAATAAATCTAAATCGTAAAATGGTTAGGTATTGTTATCCTTTAAGAGACGGTATGATACCGTGGATGTCAAAGCGGTTACCGACTAAATTAGAAAAATTTAATAGGGAGAAATACGGTACTCATTATAATATTGGTAAGGCATTTCGTCCCCATTTCACAATGGTGAAGCTGAAATTTGATGCTGATGCTAAAATTGTGGGCCAGAGGATGAAGATTATAAGATTTTTTTTCACTGCTAATACTATTGCGATTTGTCAGGTAAATAATTATTGTCAGGTGACAAAGATAATAAAAAAGTTTAAGGTTTAAAAGATATGGTAAAAAGCAAGACAGTAACTGAATCAAAAGATAAAGCTGTCAACGCGGTGCAATTGTGGCATGGGCCGAATTTGTCGCTACTGGAAGTAGAGGCGGCGCATTGGCGTAGTGAATTCCGCAAGCGCCATCCGCAGGCGGTTTTAGTGCGTCTGGAATATGAAGCTGATACAGCTGATGAGTTAACCCGAGCCTTGCAACAGGCAATTTTTGGCGGCGGCTTGTTTTCGGAAAAAAAATTAGTTGAGCTAAGTAATTTTTTATCAACTGACAGTAAATCCGGTCTAGCCAGCATTATGCTGTCACTAAGTGAGAATTTACCCAGCGGAGTGTTTGTAATTATGCTGGAGCCAGACAAAATCATTTGGTCCAAGGCTTTGCCGGCGGCGTTTAAGAAATTGATTAATAACGGTAAAATTACAGCTCGCGAATTTAATGATTTATCAGTTCCAGAGTTAGAAAAATGGATAGCTGGTCAAATCCACATTCACGGCGGACAAGCCTCACCGTTGGCGGTGCGTCAGTTGGCTTTAGGAGTAGGCAATGATTTTTTAAAACTAACCCAAGAAATTGCCAAACTGGTGGCTTATTGTGATAAGCAAGCAATAAAACCAGAGGATGTGAACTTGCTGGTGGAGGTGGAAATTAAAGACAGTTCTTTTGCTATGTTAGATGCGGTGGGTAAGCGCGATTTAGTCGCCGCGATGGCGGTTTTAACGCGTCAATTTCGTCAGGGTACCAGCCCGCAACAATTGGTGGGTATGTTAGCTTGGCACTTACGTACTCTGATGAGCGTGCGTCAGGCCATTGATTCTAGTAATCGTAAATTATCCGCTCGTGAGTTAGCTGACCAACTGGGCCTAAATTCCTTTGTCGTCAATCGCGCGTTACAGCAGATACCTTACTATTCGGCCAAGAAATTAAGTTGGCTGTATAATGAATTGTCCAATTTGGATATAAAATTAAAAACCAGCCAGGTTGAGCCGGAGGCTCGGTTTGGCTTGTTTTTGAGCAAATTGGCAACTCTTAGTATAAAATTAGATTAGGCCATAGCCTTATTAGCCATTTTTATAAGACGTGATTTTTTACGGGCGGCGGTATTGCGTTTGATAACGCCTTTTTGACTAGCCTTATCTAAGGCTTTAACCGCTAACTTAATTTTATCCATGTAGTCACTGGCTTTGGCGGCGGCGGCTCGACGAGCGGCGCGGACGGCAATTTCCACATTGGCCATAACTTTACGATTGCGAATCGCGTGTTTTTTGGTTTGACGTAAGGCTTTAATAGCAGCTGATTTGTTGGGCATAATAGGTAAATCAAAAATAAAAGCTTAGCTTTTATCCCGATGGCCATCGGGATGGTTGCACGAGGCAACCAAAATCAAAATGTAAAATGTATGCTTATGATAAGGAATATTGATAGAAATGTCAATTCTGTTTTCCTGCCAGGGTTTTGATTAAGCTGGATTTGAATTTATGAGGTTGATAGGATTTGAGGCGGATGAATTTTGGATTTAAGCCGGCTTTTTTCAACTCTTGTTTAACTTGTTTTAGGTTTGGTTTTTGGTCATAGCCTAGGCAAATTACATCCGGTTTTATGTTTTTAACCATCTGGTAGTGGTGCGGTCGGGATAGATTACCCAAAACGGCGCGATAGACAAATTTAAGTTTTTTAATCTGTTGCCGGCGCTTGGTTTGGTTTTGATTAGGCCGTTGGCCTTTTACCAAATACACTACATTGTCGCGTGCCACCACGACTGTTAAATGTTTACCATGTTTTTTAGCTTGACGCAGGAAGTATTTGTGGCCAGGGTGCAGTAAATCAAACACGCCAAAAACCAAAACCTTGTCAGGTTTGTTTAATTTTTTATCAGCTTGACGCATAGAGAATAAAGTTATAAGGTGTGGTCATAAAATAAGTAAATTAACAATCAGACAACAACAGAGGAGTATATCTATCATGACAAAAACCAGACGTCGTTTTAAATATACCAGCGATGGCCAGCCATTAATGTATATTAATCATCAGGAGCATGATAATCTCATTAAGAGAGCCATTAAAAGGTTAGTCAAATCAAATTATAAGCCGGATTTAATAATTTTCATAGCCACTGGCGGTTTATATGTGGGTTCAGTGTTAAAAAGGGTGTTGGATGTGCCTTGCGCCATTTGGCAAGCTCAAGGTTATGAAAATAAATCGGGTAGCAAGTACGACGTAGCCAGTCGAAAAATAGTGTTTTCTAAACATCTGGTGTTTATTAGTCTTGATGGCAAACAATTGGAGCTAACAAAAAAGATTTTTGCCAAATTTCAAAATATTTTGTTGGTAGATGATCTTGATGATACCGGCCGGACCTTGCATAAAGGTTTATGGCTGTTAAGGAAACACTTCGGTGATAAGTTCCAGATTAGAACCTTGTGTTTATGGCATAAGACTTGTTCAGCCTTTATGGTTGATTATATAGCCGAAGCGGTAGAAGTTGATCCTAAATCTGGTAAGTATCCTTGGATTGTTCAGCCTTATGAAGATTTGGCTGATAGAATCGGAAGATTTTTAAGAAGAAAAAAGAAAAAGTAAAATAAGATTTGATGTTTAACGGAAGGGTTGTTTCAATGACCCTTCTTTTTATTTTTGGTTAAGGTTTTAAGTTCTTTAATCTGGTCGCGCAAAGTAGCGGCACGTTCAAACTCCAAATTGGCCGCGGCTAAGGCCATTTGATTGGCTAAATCGCGAATGATATGCGCCACTTCGTTTTTGTCCAGCTTGTCTAATTTAAGCTGTTGACTTAATAGTAACACTTCCGCAACCGGTTTAGCGCCCGCTAATCTATCTTTATTGATGGCCTTAATAATAGTTTGCGGCGTAATCTGGTGGGCTTTATTATAATCAGCTTGAATTTTGCGCCGGTGGTCAGTTTCGGCAATGGCTTGTTTCATGGATTTAGTTATGGTGTCAGCGTACATAATGACATGCCCGTCAAGATGCCGCGCGGCCCGGCCCATAGTTTGTATCAGGGCGGTGGTGGAGCGCAAAAAACCTTCTTTATCAGCGTCTAAAATAACTATCAATGAGACTTCAGGTAAGTCCAAGCCTTCACGCAGCAGGTTAATACCTACAATTACGTCGTATTTCCCTAAGCGCAAGTCCCGCAGAATTTCCAAACGTTCCAAAGTGTCAACTTCGGAATGTAAATACTGAACTTTTAAATCTTCGTCCTGCAAGTAATCAGTTAAGTCTTCCGCCATGCGTTTAGTCAGGGTGGTTATCAGCACCCGTTGTTTTTCGGCCACACGGGCTTTTATTTCCGCCACTAAATCGTCAACCTGGTTTTTAGTCGGTTTAATCTCAATGGTGGGGTCCAGTAGGCCGGTTGGACGAATAAGCTGTTCAACTGTTTGCTCCGATTTATTTAACTCATAATCAGCTGGCGTAGCGGAGACATAAATTAAAGTGTTAACGCGTTTATTAAATTCGGCAAAAGTTAAGGGTCGATTATCAATCGCCGCCTGCAAGCGAAAGCCATATTGAATAAGAGTTTGTTTGCGCGCGCGGTCACCGGCCGACATGCCGGTGATTTGGGGAATAGTCATATGTGATTCGTCAATAAAAACTATCGTGTCGGGCGGAAAGTAATCCACCAAAGTATAAGGCGGCTCACCGGGCGGGCGAGAGTCAAAATAACGCGAGTAGTTTTCAATGCCGTTACAGTAGCCGGTGGTGCGCAGCATTTCCAGGTCAAAGTTAGTTCTTTCTTTTAAGCGTTGGGCTTCAAGGAGGCGGTTGGTTTTTTCCAGTTTTATTACCTCCTTAGGCAGGTCAGTGATAATTTGTTTGATAGCGTTGTCAAACTTATCAACCGGCGCCATATAATGCGTGGCCGGATAAATATCAACCGCGGCCAGCTCGGCAACAGGAACGTTAGTCATAACTTCGCATTCTTCAATTCGCTTGATTATGTTGCCGGCAAAGCGCAAACGGTAAAAACGGTCTAAGGAAAAGGCCGGATAAATATCCACGACTTCGCCGGTAACGCGATAAGTGGCGCGCTGAAAATCCAGGTCCGAGCGTTGATAGCGCAAACTCGTTAACTGCCGTAATAATTTTTGACGAGGCACAGTCGCGTTTGACTGCAAGCTGATTTTAACTTTTTTATATTCCGCCGGACTGCCCAGTCCGTAAATACACGATACCGAAGCCACAATTATGGTATCGCGGCGCGACAGAATACTTTGGGTGGCGGCATGGCGTAGGCGGTCAATCTCTTCATTCAGCTGGCTTTCCTTTTCAATATAAGTGTCAGACGACGGCAGGTAAGCTTCCGGTTGATAGTAATCATAATAAGATACAAAGTAGTGCACCGCGTTTTGGGGAAAAAATTGCCTGAATTCACTGGCAAGTTGCGCCGCCAAAGTTTTGTTGTGCGAAATAATAAGCGCTGGCCGGTTCGTCTGCGCGATAATCTGGGCCATGGTAAAAGTTTTGCCCGAGCCGGTAACACCGAGCAAGGTTTGGTGGCGGTATTTTTGCTTTAAGCCTTGTACCAGTTTGGCGATGGCGGTTGGCTGATCTCCAGTGGGCCGGAAGGGGGCTACAATTTTAAATTTGGCTGGCTGCATATTGTTGCGGCTGACTTGCCCCGCATCGGGCGGTGGCTTACCTGTAGTTATCCCGATAGGTGTATACTGCGGAGTCACCTTGAGGTTAAACGGGGCTGATGACTTAAAATCCGTATATTCTTAGTATAGGTATTTTACGGGTAAAATAAAAACCAACAGGTCGAAATAAGCTGCTGGGAGTCTAATATTGATTTTAATTTTTTTTGTCAAGCTAAGACAGATAATATACAATAAACATATATGACCCAGTAATACAACTTTGCTAGCGCTCGCTCTAACCACCGTATCTTCTAACTTTATGTCTTATTTAAAATCATTTAATCACTTACCTTTGTTTAACCGCGCTCGCGCTGAGGTGGTTTAGCAAAGTTGATATACTGGGTATGCCCAGTAATACAACTTTGCTAGCGCTCGCTCTAACCACCGTATCTTCTAACTTTATGTCTTATTTAAAATCATTTAATCACTTACCTTTGTTTAACCGCGCTCGCGCTGAGGTGGTTTAGCAAAGTTGATATACTGGGTATG